>Ga0315556_1001957_pt1 | contig 12067 bp, 10 predicted proteins | sample SalMarSW160310MG_FD_202112 | JGI IMG/M metagenome (GOLD analysis project Ga0315556, IMG submission 202112) | Salt marsh sediment microbial communities from the Plum Island Ecosystem LTER, Massachusetts, United States - Salt Marsh Sediment SW1603-10 ...
GAAGCGCGCCTCCAAGTCTTTCGCGTTGAGATTTAGAATTGGAGCGAGCAGTTTAGCCTCCATGGAGGAATCAGGGATATTCGAGGGAACGGCATACACCGAATCCACGGCCAGACTCACCGCCAGCGGGTGCATCTTCCGGTCGTAGATGATCCCTCGTTTCGGAGCGATTTCCACGGTTCGCTGCTGCTGGCGGTCGGCGCGTGACAGCAGCTCCACGTACTGAATAATTTGAAGGTCGTATAAGCGCAGGACGATGGCCAGCACCCAGAGCATGAAAAATCCAGCCAGGAGCAGGCCCCTCTTGGCTCCAACCGGTTTCACCCCTGATAGGGATGACTTCCGCCTCTTGTGCCGTACCATCTACCTCCCATGGGGAATTTCAATCTGGGTTACTACGTTTCGCGCAAACTCCCTGGCCGCGGACTGGGAATGGAGCCCCGCGGGGTCCCCCACCTGGATGATCTGGTTCGGCTTCGGAGGCGCAAGGCCCAACTCAGACCGGGCGAGCGTATCAATCCGCTGGGGGTCGCTCAACGAGGCGAACTGAACTTTCAAGGTGTGGTTCTGTTCCACCACTTCCGCGTGGTCCTGCTTCAGCTGTTGGATCATATAGCCGTAACGCACGCACTCAAAGTGCTGCCAGGCAAAAAGCATGATGAAAAGAAAAGCCAGCGTGCCCAGGATCAGCAGGCTGAAACACTCCCGGCGCTTCTCGTGATCAACTTCACGCTGCAGGCGGGAATTATCGATATGCTTAACGAAATAGATTTCCGGATAGGGAGCGCGGCCCGCGACCGGCTGGTTCCGAGGACGGCGCTTCGAACCGGGAAGACTTACTGCAACTGTAGCCATGATCCTCTTCTCTCAAGCAGCGCGGCGCCCCCTGACCCCTCTTGCGATGCACACAGGGTTCGGGAACCGCGGGCGTTTCGCGTTACGTGCTTTGCAGCTTCTCCGCCGCGCGCAGCTTGGCGCTGCGTGATCGCGGATTTTCTCGAATTTCTTCAGGAGTTGGCCGCACCACGCGCTTGGTCAGAACGCGCACCCGTTCCTCGCGTTGAAGACCCAGGAACGCGTGTTTGACCATCCGGTCCTCCAGCGAATGGAAGCTGATCACAACCGATCGGCCTCCGGTCGCGAGAACACCCGGAAATCCGGCAAGAAACTCCTGCAGATTTTCCAGCTCGCTGTTGACAGCCAGACGCAACGCCATAAAAGTGCGCGTTGCGGGATGAAGGTGGTGGAGGCCCGCCCGGGAGGGGATAGCTCGTATGACCACCTGCGCCAGTTCGGTGGTTGATCGAATCGGACGGGCCTTCACAATCGCTCGCGCGATACGGCGCGAGTGGCGCTCTTCCCCAAACTTGAAAATCAAATCTGCCAGTTCACGCTCGGGCGTGCGGTTGACAAGTTCGGCTGCTGTCAATTCCCCGCCACCCATTCTCATGTCCAGTGGTCCCGGCAGGCTGAAGCTGAAACCCCGGCCGGCATCCTCAAGCTGCATCGAACTTAAACCAAGGTCGGCCAAAATACCGTCGACCGGCGGCAAACCGCTGGCAGCGTGCAGTGCGCAAATATCAGCGAAATTTCCTTCCATCAGTATCAGCTTTCCGCCGTGGCCTCCCAGGCGCTCTCTAACAATCTGAAGCGCCTGGGGGTCACGGTCGATCGCCAGCAGTCTTCCCTGTCCCCCTTCAAGCACACCTAAGATATTCTCTGAGTGCCCGCCCGCCCCCACGGTTGCGTCAATGTAATTGCCATCAGTTCGAACATTCAAAAACTCCGTCGCTTCCCGCAGCATGACGGGATAGTGGAGCTCGAATTCATCCATCTAAATGCCAAGGTCGCTCAAAGCCTGCATGTCATCATCCGTGAGCGGATTGTCATCAAGGTGCCCACGGAACCGGTCCATATTCCAGACATCGAGATAATTGAGATAACCAATCACCGCCACCTCGCCTTGCATGCCGGCGGATTGTCTTAGCAGTGACGGAATCAGGATTCTTCCCTGCGCATCCATCTGTACCGCCTGGCCCCAGTAATTGACCCGGTCCAGCAGTTTTCTTTTCGACTTGTTCATCGAGGGAAGCGTCGCAAGCTTTTCCTCGATACCCCTCCACACGGAAAAGGGGTAAACTCGAACAGACTGGCCGTCGAGACTGGTCACATAAAAATCATGGCCAAAAGTGACTTCCAGATGCGACTTGAAGGTGGTGGGAACTTTAACCCTTCCCTTGCCATCCACCGTTGCTGGGTAATTACCTCGCAGCATGGAAGTTTCAAAAACCCTTCAGAAGATCAGCAACTCGACCACTTGAAAACATTTTCAACCACTCTTGACCACTCTCGCCCACCAAATATATGTTGGGCCTTCCCACTTGTCAAGGTTTATTTGAAACCATTAGAAGGATTTAGTAGTTGACCGTGTGCTGTCCCACCGATTGGGGCGAAAACAGCTTCGCTCACAACCTGTACGACAGGTCAGGTAATGCGGTATTTCGTTGGTGGGAAGGCTGGCGCCCAAGCATTTTATGGTGTCGGAAAATTGTGTTCAATTTTGCGACACTTTCCTTTCGTGAAGCGGATCAGGAGCGTTAGGAAACAGTGCTCCTGCCGTCATCGCGCGTGGGCCAGGAAGCGCAGGCGCACGTAATCCACCGTCCAGCGGCCTTCGGCGTCACAAAGCGCCGGACGGAGCAGACCCACAACCTCATCGAGAGCGCCTCCGCGCTCCTGTTGAGGAAGAGCCTGGAAAAATGGCCCCGCAAACGTCTCGAGCCAACCGCGCATGTCTGTTGGAAGGATGGTAGGGCGAGGAATTAATTCGATGGAGTCCACGCGGAAGCCCGCTCGTTCAAGCTTATGCGCATAATCACTAACAGTTGGAAAATACCATGGGATCAGGGAAACGGGGTCCTGAATGCCGTGCCGGTCGAGGACGGCCAGCAAGGCCACCGTGATGGCCGCAACATTCCCGTGGCCGCCGAATTCCCCGGCAAACCGGCCGCCGGGCTTGAGAGACCGCCTGACGCCTTGCAGGACAGCGTCCGGGTCGCGCTTCATCCAATGGAGCGCGGCGTTTGAGAAGGCGGCGTCGAATTCAGCCTCGAAGGAAAGATGAAAAGCATTGGCGAGCCGGGCCTCAATGCCGCGCTGCTTTGCGGCCGCCACCATATCCGGCGAACCATCCACCCCAATCACCGCAGCCCCCGCTTCGATGATTCTGGCAGAAAGCGCGCCGTCGCCGCAGCCCACGTCCAGAATACGTTCGCCGGGCTGCGGATTCAGCAGGCCAAGAACAGACTGGCCGAGCAAGGGGACGAAAGGAGCGTGCTCAGCATAACGGTCGGCTTTCCACTCCTGCGCCACTTCGTCGCCCGTGTTCTTCTCCGCTCTCGATGGTGAGGGCTCAGCCTTCCTGCTCATACTGGCGCTTCAGCCGCGCGGTCACGGCAGGATCGGCAAGTGTTGTGGTATCGCCCAGAACTCTTCCCTCGGCGATATCACGCAGCAGGCGCCGCATGATTTTTGCGCTGCGCGTCTTGGGCAATTCCGCCGCAAAGAAGATGTCGTCCGGACGGGCAATGGGACCGATCTTCTTGGCAACGTGCTGCTTGAGTTCGTTTTTCAGTTCGTCACTGGGCTCGATCCCTTCCTTCAGCGTTACGAAGCCGGCGATGCCCTGGCCTTTCAGTTCGTGGGTCTTTCCGATCACGGCAGCTTCAGCCACCGAAGGATGGTCCACCAGGGCGCTTTCAACCTCGTAAGTTGAAATGCGATGTCCGGCCACATTCATCACGTCATCCACGCGGCCCAGCAGCCAGAAATAACCGTCTTCGTCGACCTTGGCGCCGTCGCCCGTAAAATACTTGCCCTCGTAGCGGGACCAGTACGTCCGAACATAACGGTCGGGGTCACCGTAAATCGTCCGAAACATGGCCGGCCACGGCCGGGTCAACGCCAGGTATCCGCCGCCTCCGGGGCCGACCGGCTGGCCTCGATCATCCAGAACTTGGGCCTCAATACCCGGGAACGGCTGGGTTGCAGAGCCGGGTTTGGTGGCAGTAATTCCAGGCAACGGCGAGATCAGAATCATGCCGGTTTCAGTTTGCCACCAGGTATCAACAATCGGGCACCGCTCCCTGCCGATATTCTGGTGGTACCAGATCCACGCTTCCGGATTGATCGGCTCACCGACCGTGCCAATCACGCGCAGCGAGGAAAGATCATACTTGGCGGGCCATTCCGTGCCCCAGCGCATGAAGGCACGAATGGCGGTGGGCGCCGTATAAAAAATGTTGACCTTATACTTCCGGACAATGTCCCAGAAACGGCCGCGGTCAGGGTGGTCGGGACTTCCTTCGTACATCAGGGTGGTGCAGCCGTTGGCCAGAGGACCGTAAATAATGTAGGAATGTCCCGTCACCCAGCCGATGTCCGCCGTGCACCAGTAAACGTCGTCTTCCTTGATGTCAAAAATCATGCGATGAGTCGCCGAGGTCCCCACCAGATAGCCGCCGGTCGTGTGCACAACGCCTTTGGGCTTTCCGGTAGTGCCGCTGGTGTAAAGGATGTAGAGGATATCCTCGGCATCCATGGGCTCAGCCTCGCACTGGTCCGAGGCGTTCGCAACCAGGTCATGCCACCATAAATCCCGCCCGGGCTGCATGGTGATCTCGGTGGCTTTGCCCACGCGCTCAACCACCACAACTTTCTCGATGGTGGGCGTGCCAGCCAAAGCTTCGTCAACGCTCGCCTTCAAAGGAACAACCTTGCCTCGCCGCCATGCTCCGTCGGCGGTGATGATGACTTTCGCCTGGGCATCATTGATCCGCTCGCGGAGCGAATCCGCAGAAAACCCTCCAAACACGATGCTGTGCGGGGCGCCGATTTTCGCGCAGGCAAGCATGGCAATGGCCAGCTCAGGAATCATGCCAAGATAGATGGCAACTCGGTCGCCCTTTTTCACGCCCAGCGACTTGAGCGCGTTGGCAAAACGGTTGACTTCCTTCTCGAGATCTTCAAACGTCAGTACGCGCGTATCGCCCGGCTCGCCCTCCCACACAATCGCCCGCTTGGTGCGGCGTGAAGACTTCACATGGCGGTCAACACAGTTGTAAGTTGCGTTCAGCTTGCCTCCGACAAACCACTTCACCCACGGAGCCTTCCATTCGAGCACCGTGTTCCATTTCTCGAACCAGTCCAACCGCTCGGCTTCTTTCGCCCAGAAGCCCTCCGGGTCCTGGCGCGCCTCTTCGTAGATCTTGGGATCAGACACGTTAGCCTGCCGGCGAAACTCCTCAGACGGAGGAAAACTCCGCCCCTCTTTCAGTAAGGCTTCAAGCTTCTCCTCTACACCATCCGTCTTATCGGTCATCGTCAACACTCCCAGCCAGAAAATTTGCGTTCAATCATAAGCCAACAAAATGCCAGAGGGCAGGAAAAATCCATCGACCTGCCATTCTAACGAACGAATCTGAAAACAGGAAACGGTTCCGCCCCGAAGGGTACCATTCAGTGGCGCCACCCGGCACCAGCAAGCCCCATTCACAGCTTCCTACCCGGTCCGGCCGTAGTCTGCGTAAGCTTCGTCAAGAAGCTCGATCACGTGCAGGACGCGGCGCCGACGCCTGGACCGGGCAACACCGGCCCGCAACTGCAAAAGACATCCCGGATTGGCAGTCAGAATCAGTTCAGCCCCGGTCTCGTCCACCCTCTGCATCTTGGCCGTCAGCAGCCGCTCGGCCATTTCGTTCTGGACCACATTATAAATGCCGGCGCTGCCACAGCAAACCTCGGATTCCTTCAGTTCGATGAATTCGAGCCCGGGAATGGCCGCCAGCAACTGTCGGGGAGCGCTGCGGATTCCCTGGGCGTGGCCCAGATGGCACGGGTCCTGATAGGTGGCGCGCGCCCGAACAGATCCCAAATCCCGGTTGAACTCGATGCCGGCCAGGAACTCCGTCACGTCCCGAACCTTTGAGCTGAACTCACAGGCCCGCTCATAAAATTCGCGCTCCTCGTGCTCAAAGAGCAAAGGATACTCCTTCAGCACCGAACCGCAACCAGCCGCGTTGGAGATGAAATAATCGAAGCCGCCATCCAGGAACGTCTGGATATTCTGCTTAGCAAGTTCGCGCGCGCGGTCGCGAATGCCCGCGTGGACGTGCAACGCGCCGCAGCATCCCTGCGCCTCGGGAATCACAACCTCGCATCCGTTGCGGGCCAGGACCCGGATGGTTGCGTCATTCAACCGGGCAAACGCCAGGTTGGCAATACAACCTGCAAAAAAGGCCACGCGGTAGCGGACCTCGCCGTCGGGCTTCACCACCTGGCCCAGCCGCTCGGTGAAAAAGGGCTTCTCCATTCGCGGAGCCAAAGCCGCCACTCGTCCCAGTCGCTTTGAAAAAAGCCTCAAGATTCCTGACTTCACTACCATCGCTTCGAGGCCGGATTTCTGCAAAAGCCAAAGCAGAGTTCCAAGCCGGTCGAGCTTCCGGCGATCGGGAAGCAATTTCTGAAAAAAGGCGTGGCGCACCCGAGGGCCGATGCCCGGCCGCTGGTAATACCGGCTGATCTGCGCGCGGGCCGACTCCACCAGCCGGCCGTATTCCACCCCGGAGGGGCATGCGGTTTCGCAGGCGCGACAGTCCAGGCATAAATCAATATGCCGGACGAAGCTTTCACCCAGCGGCAGGCGTCCGCGCTCCACCTGGATGATCTGGTAGATGCGCCCGCGCGGCGAATCCATCTCAAGCCCAAGCTCGCGGTAGGTCGGGCAGGCGTTCAGGCAAAGGCCACAGTGGATGCACTTGGAATAATACTCCCACTCCGGCGCCTCGCCCGGCCCGTAGCCACTGGCCGCGGGGGCTGTAACCGCTTTGTCCTGGATCTCGATCATTACGGGTAATCGGGAATATACACCCTTCCGGAATATTTCCCCATCATTTCAAATTGAACCCACAAACCGGCCTGGCGCAAGCGTCCCTTTCGGGTCCCACGTCGCTTTCAACTTGCGCATCAGTTCAGAGCCGGTCCCTGGGGTTCCCCACACATCCACTTGCGCTTTCACGTCAGGAGAAGCGGAGATCACAATCAGCGCACCTCCTGATTTTTCCGCGGCCTTGCGGATGCGGCTGATCAGTCCTGCAGACTGGGTGGCGTTTTGCAAATCCAGCAGGCCCAGATGAAGAATGCCAACGCCGGGCTGCGCGACGCTTGCCAGCCTGACTTTCTCATTTTGCGCTTCCTGCTGCGCGAGGCTCAAAAACTCTTCGCTATGGGCAATAGGCATGGTGCCCTTCAGCACAACTGCCCCGGGATATCTCTTGCCGATCCAGTTGCTGAAATCTGTAATGGCCTGCCAGGCTTTCTCTGCGCCTTCCCTTTCATAGGCGTGAACCTTGGAGCCCACGGCCCGGCCCAACGCATCCAGTTCTTTCAGGGTGCGCTCAATCACAGCCTTGGATCCGCCGGCTTCCACCCAGATTTGTGGCTCTGTTTTTTTCAAACGGTCCGATTGTACGCCGGAATGCACAAGCCCCGCAGTCTCCGCATCCAACAGAACCATCCGCAGCGGCTCAATGGGTGAGGTAAGGATACTCCGGCGCACATCGCGGGCAATCCCCAGCGTGCCGGTGGAGAGGACAAAAGTCTGGCGTTCCGCGGGCAGAGGAAAAAGCTTGAGATTCACTTCCGTAATAACGCCCAGCGTACCGTAGGACCCGATCAGGAGCTTCCCGAGATCATAACCCGCCACGTTCTTCACCACGCGTCCGCCCGTTCTGATCAGCTTGCCTTCAGTGGTTGCAACCTGCATGCCCACCACCATGTCCCGTGGCGCTCCATAGAATTGCCGCAACGGCCCGGATGCGTTAGTCGCAACAACGCCGCCCAGTGTGGCCTTCCCGCTTGCAGAACGGTCCAGCGGCAGCCACAGGCCGTCTGCCTTCAGAAGATCCTGCAATTCATCCAGGGCCATCCCGGCCCCAACCCCGGCGGTCAAATCAGAGGGCTCATAATAACGAACATTGGCAATATTCCGCGTGCAGAGCGCGATGTCGAATTTTCCGGGTGGGTTCCCGATGCCAAGCTTCGTGGCGCCTCCACAAGCGATAACCGCGAGACCGTGCCCGGCTGCGTAATCGAGCGTCTGTGCCACCTGCTCCGCCGAACCGGGAGAAACAACGCAGCCCGGTGTTTGACCATCAACAGCGAAGGCTTCGCACACGGATGCCTCGGCATTCAACTGCGCTTCTCCCACGATTCCGGCCAACTCTGCCCACACTGCTTCCGCCATTCGTGACAATTCAGCCTCCGGCGCTGACCTGAACGCGAATTTCGCCGCACATTTTGCTGGTCGGCAGAACCTTGCCGGGATTAAAAGAGCCGGTTGGATTCATCAGTGCCTTGATCTGCCGTTGAAGTTCCAGATCATCTTCTGAAAAAATCAGCGGCATCAATTCATTCTTTTCCATGCCCACTCCGTGCTCGCCGGTAATAGAACCGCCCAACTCGGCGCACCGCTTCATGATTTCCTGTGCGGCCTTTACTACTCTTTGGGACTGGTCACGGTCACGAGCGTCAAACATCAGCAATGGATGGAGGTTTCCATCCCCGGCATGAAAAATATTTCCAATCTGGAGGTCGTATTTCTTCCCAACCTGTTCGATGAACTCGAGCATCTCTGGAAGTTTGGTTCGGGGGATCACGCCGTCCTGGACGTAGTAGTTGGGGCTGATCCGCCCCAGGGCCCCAAACGCATTCTTGCGACCCTTCCATAGCAGGGCGCGTTCCCCGGTGGTCTTTGCGCGGCGGACGCTCCGAACCCGATTGCCGCCGCAGATCGCCTCAATCTGCTCCGCCTGCTCCTTCACCGCTTCACGCAGCCCCTCCACCTCAATCAGCAGAACAGCGGCCGAATCCATCGGGTAGCCGGCGTGCGTCGCCTGCTCCACGGCGCGCAGCGTAAAGCCATCCATCATTTCGAGTGCAGCGGGCGTAATGCCCTGTGCCGTAATGGCGGCCACCGTCCGCGTGGCATCCATCACGCGGTCGTAGACGGCCAGCATGGTTTCCACCGCTTCCGGAGTGCGCAGCAGCCTGACCGTAACCTCGGTGACAATTCCCAACGTTCCCTCTGAACCCACCATCAGGCCGGTCAGGTCATAACCTGGAAGGTCCCAGCACTTTCCGCCGGTTCGAATCACTTCGCCATCGGGCAGAACAACTTCCAGGCCCAGGACATGGTTGGTGGTCACTCCATAGGCCAGCGTGTGCGGACCGCCGGAATTTTCCGCCACGTTGCCCCCAATCGTGCAAGCCTTCTGGCTGGAGGGATCGGGAGCGTAATAATAGCCGTCATCGGCCACGGCCAGGGTGAGATCCGTGTTCACCACCCCGGGTTGCACCCGAGCGCGCTGGTTCTCAAGATCGATTTCGAGGATCTTTTTCATCCGGGCGAAACTGATGACAATTCCTCCCTGGGTCACAACCGACCCACCGCTCAGTCCCGTCCCTGCCCCCCGCGGGGTGATCGCCATCTTTCTTGCAGCGGCCAGCCGGGCCATTCGAACGACTTGTTCTGTGCTGGTGGGGAAAACGACGGCTTCGGGCATCTCCAGGGCGGAAAGACCATCGTATTCATAAAGCATCAGGTCTTCGGGCCGGGAGAGAACGCCTTCCGGCCCCATAATGGCTGTTAACTCTTTTATGAATGTGTCATGATTCATGAACACCTGCGCGGGCCACTCGGACCAGGCTGGGTGAATGACTCGAGGACAGGACGACAGCCACGGCCAGCAATTTTCTTCAAAACCCGCTGACTGGAGTATATCGAACGGCCGGAACTAAGGTCAACGGCACAAGGAAATCATCGGAATCGCAGAGGGCGGTTTGCAGGCGAGGCGCCTGTAAGATTCCCATTCCAATTCAGCTTGGGCCAAAATAGGAGTCGGGTTAGAATGCATCGCTCATGATTCCATTGAACGACAACGTCCGGCGCCAGACCTTCTGGTTTTCAACCTTCGCTCTCATCGCGCTCAACACCGCGGTCTTTGCCTATGAGCTCTCGCTGGGCCCCTCGATCAATCAGTTTATCGTTACGTTCGGCCTGATCCCGGCTCGTTATACCACCCCACACGGGGCCATCGTCATCACCGGCCTGGCCGAGTTTCTGGTTCCGGTGTTCACGTCCATGTTCATCCACGGGGGCTGGCTGCACTTAATTGGCAACATGCTTTTCCTCTTCGTCTTTGGACGCAGCATTGAAGACCGTTTTGGTCACAGCCAGTTTCTATTACTGTACTTCGTCAGCGGTTTTGGAGCGGCCATCCTCCACATCCTGTTTAACATGGGCTCGCGTGTACCCACCATTGGGGCGAGCGGCGCCATTGCCGGCATTCTTGGCGCCTACCTGGTCAGCTTTCCCACGGCTCGCATTACCACTCTGATCCCGTTGATTATTTTTTTCTGGATCATCCGAATACCCGCTTTTCTAGTGCTCGTCTATTGGTTTGCGATTCAATTCCTCGCGGGACATCAGATGCTGGCTATCGAGTCGGCCACGAGAGGCGGAGTCGCCTGGTGGGCCCATGTGGGAGGATTTGTTGTGGGAATGATTCTTGCCCTGGCGATGCCGAAGCGGCTGCGCAGGGCCGTTCAGGTGTGGCCGTGGGAGACGTGAGAATATTCCGTTTGAGGATCAGGCAGCAACCGGCCGCCAGCGAGATTCTGAGAGCAGATTCCACCGCGAGCTTCCCGGATTGTCTTCAACTCGCTTCTGCTTCGCCGCGCTCACGTTCGGTGAAGTAAACGCCAATAAGAATCAACCCGCCACCAAAGATCCCCCAGGGGCTCACCTTGTCGTGAAGCAGCCAGACCCCCAGCGCCGTCCCCATGACCGGTTCAATATAGTTAAACGCGGCCACGCGGGACGCCGTCAGCCCTTTCAAAGCATAGGCAAAAAGAAGGTATCCGATCACGCAGGAAAAAAAAGTCATGAATCCCAGCCCCAGCACGGACCGCACTGGAATCTGTGACCAGTTCACGCGCAAAACGGCGCGGGCGCCAAAGGGTATCATCATCAACGCGCCCAAACCAAAAACCAGCGTGTTGAGAGTTACCACGTCATACTGATCGATGACTCCTTTCATCAGAATCGTATAGTAGGCAAAGACCACCACCTCGATCATCAGGATCAGGTCACCGATCCAGTAAGCATGGCCACCCTGGACCGGCTTTCCGGAGGTCAGCAGCACAACACCTGTAAATGAAATAGCCATTCCCGCAAATTTGAGTGCGGTCAGCGCCTCAAGCCGCATGACAACCGAGAGCACAAGAACCATGACCGGCTCAATGGCGATGATCAGGGCTGCGTGCGGAATGTTGGTGTGCGCCACACCCTGGATAAAGAGCAACTGGTTGATCGTGACCCCAAAGAAAGCGATCACTCCGAAGTGAAACCACTGACGCGGCGTCAACCGCAGCAAAGACCGGTCCCTTAAAAGCAGGAATAAAATCCCAAAAACGATGGCAACGGCAATGGCACGCACCAGGGCCAGCGCCATCGGACTGAAGCCGAAGAGGGCTTCCTTGATGGCCACCATGTTGGCCGCCCAGCAGGAAACGGCAATCAGCATGGCGAGGTGCATCAAGTGGTGAGTACTGATGGGGCGGGAAGTTTTTTGAGTTACGACAAGCGGGTCAACTGCGCTTTTCAAAAGTCTCCTTCCGCGCGGTCAACTTTTCGATGCGCGCGAGGTTCGGCACGTACCCGAGGCCCGGCTTTCCGGGCGCCGCAATCGTTCCTTTCGCTGAAACTGTTACCTCCGGATCGATGATGTCCTGGCTCCAGTATCGGCGGCTGGCAGAGACATCGCCGGGCAGAACAAAACCCGGCAGGGTCGACATGGCAATGTTGTGGGCGCGTCCGATGCCGGACTCGAGCATCCCGCCGCACCACACCGGAATCTGCCGGGCCAGGCAAAGGTCGTGCAGCTTGCGAGCGGCGGAATGGCCGCCCACCCGGCCCAGTTTGATGTTGATGATTTGGCATGCCCCGAGA
>Ga0315556_1001960_pt1 | contig 12062 bp, 9 predicted proteins | sample SalMarSW160310MG_FD_202112 | JGI IMG/M metagenome (GOLD analysis project Ga0315556, IMG submission 202112) | Salt marsh sediment microbial communities from the Plum Island Ecosystem LTER, Massachusetts, United States - Salt Marsh Sediment SW1603-10 ...
GTGCAGCGTCTAGCCGGTGTTAGGCGGCTAGAGCGAAACGCTCGTCGTTGGCGTTTGTGTGTTTCCAGACTGGATTTACGAGGTGATCTGGTCCTCGGCATGCCCTGCGCTGCTTCGTGACCCACGTCGAGACCAAGTCGCCCCCCGTGATTGTCGATGCGCGCTTCATTGTCTCATATCGGGGCGCGGCAGAGGTTTTCAAGCCGCGCCGCGGTGCTCAGAGCTGCGCGACAAGGTCCGCGGGACGGGCGATGACCGCGTCTGCGTCCCAGCTGCGCGGCCCGCCGTTGTCGATACCGTGGTAACCGTATTCCACTGCAATGGCCCGCATGCCGGCTGCGTGCGCGGCTTGCACGTCGCGAAGATCGTCGCCGACGTAGCAGCAATGCTCGGGCGCCAACGCCAGCGCGCTGGCAGCGTGCAGCAGCGGTGCAGGGTGGGGCTTGGAATGCGGCGTCGTGTCGCCGCAGACCACGCAGTCAGGGGTAATGCCCAGTGCGGACACCAATGGCGCAGTGAAACGGGTGGCCTTGTTGGTGACGATTCCCCATGGCAAGCCGCGAGCGCCGAGCTGGCCGAGCAGCTCCGCGACTCCCGGAAATAGTCTGGTGTCGACGCACAAATGTTCACTGTAGTGCGCCAGGAACGCAACGCGCGTGTCCTCGTACGCCTGATCGCCGGGCACCAGGCTCAGGCCCACGCGAAGCAGCCCGCGCGCGCCGCTGGAGGCGTAGGGACGCACTTCGCCGACCGACAGTGCAGGCAGTCCGCGCTCCGCTCGCAGGCGGTTGACCGCTGCGCCCAGGTCTGGGGCGGTATCCGCGAGCGTGCCGTCGAAATCGAACAGCACGGCACGCGTTGCGCGCCGCGCCGGGGGCTCAATCATCCCGCGCACAGCGCAGCAGGTAGTTCACGCTGCAATCGCGGCCGAGGCTGTAGCGCCGCGCGAACGGGTTGTATGTCATTCCGATCAGTTCCTGAGGTCTTAGCCCGGCCTCGCGACACCAATGCGCAAGCTCGTGCGGCTTGATGAACCTCGCGTAGTCGTGCGTGCCTTTCGGCAGCAACTTCAGAACATACTCAGCGCCGACGACTGCGAACAAGTAAGACTTGGGATTGCGGTTGATGGTCGAGAAGAACGCCTGGCCACCGGGCGCGATCATGCGTGCGCAGGCCGCCACGGTGCTCGCCGGGTCGGGTACGTGCTCAAGCATTTCCATGCAGGTCACGGCGTCGAAGGCACGCGCGTGAGTTTCCGCGTATTCCTCGGCCGACGATGATTCGTACTGCACCGAGAGCAAGCTATCACGCAGGTGAAGCTGCGCAACTTTCAATGCTTTGTCGGCGAGATCGATCCCGGTTACTCGCGCGCCGCGGCTTGCCATTGCCTCGGCCAGAATGCCCCCGCCGCAGCCGACGTCGAGCACGGCCTTGCCGGACAGTGGCGCATGACGGTCGATCCAATCCAGCCGCAGCGGGTTGATTTCGTGCAGCGGCCGGAACTCGCTCGCCGGATCCCACCAGCGATGCGCGAGCTCGCTGAACTTGTCCAGCTCTGCCGGGTCGACGTTCGGGCTTGCGCTCATCTGTGACGTGGGGCGGTTTCGGGGTCCGGCTCGGCCGCCATGCTACGCCTCGCTCGCAAGAAAAAGCCCTGCACAGGCAGGGCTTTTTCGAGGACTTTCGCGTTAGTTCGACGGGGTGCCGATCGCTTCGATCTCGACGCGACGGTTTGGCGCCAAGCACTTGATCATTGCCGCCCGGCCCAACTTCTTCGGGCAGGCCTTCACCTGCTGGCTCTCGCCCTTGCCCTCGGTGTAGATACGGTTGGCGTCGATGCCCTTCGATACCAGGAAGGCTTTCACGGAATCGGCGCGGCGCACCGAAAGCTTCTGGTTGTACGCCGAGCTGCCAAGCGGATCCGTATGGCCGATGGCGATCACGACTTCAAGATTCAGAGCCGAGACCTTGCCTGCCAGATCGTCCAGCTTCGCTCTGTCCTCCGGCGTGAGGTTCGACTTGTTGAAGTTGAACAGCACGTCGGACTTGAGCGTGACTTTCTGCGGGGCCACCACGGGTGCGGGCATCGGCGCAGGCGCCGGCTTGGGTGCTGGCGCGGCCATCGGGGCCGGTGCGGGCGCGGGAGCCGGCGCGGGGATCGGGGCCGCCATGGGCTTCGGCTCGGGCTTGTTCACCAGCTCTGGATCGCATTCGGCGGTTGCCATCGCAGGCGTCCAGTAACCCGAACGCCAGCACAATCCGGCGCTGTCCTTCCAGACAATGCCGCCGGCGGCGGCCGAGCTCCAGTAGCCGTCGTCAGTTTGCGCGGCGGCGTTGAACGATGTCGCGCACAGGGCCAGCCCTGCGGCGACGGCAATGAACATCCATATCTTCTTGGTCATTGGGGTTCTCCGATTTATGCAGGCTATTGCTGCGGCGCCGCATATGACTAATGTGCGGCGGCTCGCTTAAAACAACCTTAATTTACAAGGCCTTGTGGGAGCCTGCGCGTGGGGGCTCAAGGGCGACTGTCCGAACTCGAAGACAGTGAATTTTGCCACATTTCGCATCTCGTGTCTAAGCCCGCGAAGGCGCTTGCCTGTAGCGCCCTGTCGCTCATAACAAGACGTCCCGCAACCCAGACGTGGGTAACGTGCTCGCGCCCGGCGGCATAAACGAGATGCGATACGACGTCGTAGCGAGGCCGTAGTTCCGGCCCGCTGAGACGTATTGCGGCGAAGTCCGCCTCCTTGCCTTCAACGATCGATCCAATCCTGGATTCCAGCCCAAGTGCCGCCGCGCCGCCGAGCGTCGCGGCACGCAGCGCGGCGTGGGCAGGCATCGCTTCGGCATCGTGCGCCACCGCCTTCGCAAGCAACGCCGCGCTACGCATTTCCTGGAACATATCGAGGCGGTTATTGCTTGCCGCGCCGTCGGTGCCGAGCGCGACGTTGACTCCCGCCTCGAGCAATGCGGCAACGGGCGCGAATCCGCTTGCCAGTTTCAGGTTCGATGAAGGGCAGTGCACGACGGAGCAGCCGTAGCGGGCAAGCAGGGCAATTTCGGGGCTCGAAACGTGCACTGCGTGCACGGCGATGAGACCGGGACCGAGCAGGCCCAGGCGGTGCAGTCGTTCGAGCGGCCGAGCGCCGTGCTCGAGCTCCGAGCGCGCAACCTCGTCCACGGTCTCGTGCACATGCAGGTGCACCGGCAGGTCGAGTTCCGCTGCGAGCTTGGCGACCTTGGCGAAGCTCTCGTCCGAGACCGTATAGGGCGCATGCGGCGCCAGACAAAAACTGAGTAATGGCTGGTCCGCGTAACGATCGCGCAGCGCGAGGCCCTTGCGCAAGTAGTCATCGGGATCCGCGGCGTAAGGAGATGGGAAGTCGATGACGATTGCGCCCAGGCAGGCGCGCATATTCGCCGCGAGCGCCGCTTCGAGGGCGGACTCCGGAAAAAAGTACATGTCGTTGAAGCAGGTCGTCCCCCCGCGCAGCATCTCCGCGCAGGCGAGCAAAGTCCCGTCCTTCACGAACTGCGGCGAAACGTGCTTGGCTTCGGCGGGCCAGATGTGTTCCTGCAGCCAGCGCATCAGGCCCATGTCGTCCGCGATGCCGCGCATCAGCGACATCGCCGCATGCGTATGCGCATTCACCAAGCCCGGAATCAGCGCATGCTCGGGAAGGTCGAGCGCCGAGTACTGGGCAAAGCGCTTGCGGGCGGGTTCGACGGGCATGACGGCCTCGATTCTCCCGTCGCGCACCGCCACCGCATGCCGCTCCAGCACCGTACCTGCCGGTTCGACAGGTACCACCCAGCGCGGAAGGATCAGCGTAGTCGTCGTATCTGGCACAGAAAGGTCCCGGCCTAGCGGGGCCTCCCCCGATGGTTCTGGCTGACCCGCCGCGACGCAAGCACGCGGACATCGCCGGCGATTCGGCGCATTTTAGGCATAGCGCGCGCGCCCCGACAAGGCGTCGCCGAGGCGTCCGTTCGCTGCCGGGAGATTTCGATCGGGTTGCCCGCCGCAGCGCCGGAAATTCGCGCGCGAATAGGGGAAGAACATCGTTCCGCGTGTTAAAATTTCCCGTTTTTCTCGCCGCACTCTTCTGCCACGCTCCGCCGGAGCGCGGGGGGCGATCGCCGAGACCCGCAATTCGCGAGCCGAGCATGGATCAATTCGCAAAGGAAACGCTTCCGGTCAGTCTCGAAGAGGAGATGCGCCGATCGTATCTCGACTACGCGATGAGCGTTATCGTCGGGCGCGCGCTGCCGGATGTGCGGGACGGGCTCAAGCCGGTGCATCGGCGCGTGCTGTACGCAATGCACGAGCTTTCGAACGACTGGAATAGGCCCTATAAGAAGTCGGCGCGCATTGTCGGCGACGTGATCGGTAAGTTCCATCCGCATGGCGATTCGGCGGTGTACGACACGATCGTGCGCATGGCACAGGATTTTTCGCTGCGCTATACGCTGGTGGACGGCCAGGGAAATTTCGGCTCGATCGACGGCGACAACGCCGCGGCCATGCGCTACACCGAAATCCGGATGGCGAAAATCGGCCATGAATTGCTGGCCGACATCGACAAGGAAACGGTAGATTTCGGCCCGAACTACGACGGCTCGGAGGAAGAGCCGCTGATCCTGCCGTCGCGCATTCCTAACCTCCTGATAAACGGATCGTCCGGCATCGCCGTCGGCATGGCGACGAACATCCCGCCGCACAATCTCACCGAGGTCGTTGAAGCCTGTCTGCACGTGCTGCACGATCCGCAGTGCGCTATCGAGGAACTGATCAAGCTGATGCCAGCGCCCGACTTTCCCACCGCCGGGATCATCCACGGGCTGTCCGGCGTCCATGAGGGCTACCGCACCGGCCGCGGGCGGATTGTGATGCGCGGGCGCACGCACTTCGAAGAGATCGGCAAGGGCGACCGGCAGGCGATCATCGTCGACGAGCTTCCGTACCAGGTCAACAAGAAGACCCTGCTCGAAAAGATCGCCGAACTGGTGGTGGCCAAGAGAATCGAGGGTATTTCCGATATTCGGGATGAGTCCGACAAGGACGGCATGCGCGTGGTGATCGAGCTCAAGCGCAACGAGATTCCCGAGGTCGTGCTGAACAATCTCTACAAGTTGACCCAGCTGCAGGACACCTTCGGCATGAACATGGTCGCGCTGGTGGACGGACAGCCGAAGGTGCTCGACCTGAAGTCGATACTCGAGGCCTTCATCGCGCACCGACGCGAAGTCGTTACGCGGCGCACGGTGTTCGAGCTGCGCAAGGCGCGCGAGCGCGGACACGTGCTCGAGGGACTGGCCGTTGCGCTATCGAATGTGGACGAGGTCATCGAGCTGATCAAGAAGGCGCCGACGCCGGCGGAGGCCAAGCGCGGACTGATGGGGAGGCTCTGGCAGTCGCAGCTGGTGCGCGAGATGTTGACCAGGGCCGCGGCCGAACAGTACCGGCCCGAGGGCCTGGGCGCCGAATTCGGGCTCACCGACGAAGGCTACCGCCTGTCGGACGAGCAGGCGCAGGCGATACTGGAGCTGCGCCTGCAGCGCCTCACCGGATTGGAGCAGGACAAGATCCGCGACGAGTACCGGGAGGTGATGGAAGCGATCGCCGACCTGCTCGACATCCTCGGCAATCCCGCGCGCGTGGTGGCGATTATCGCCGACGAGCTGGCAAAGGTGCGGCATGAGTTCGGCGATGCACGCAAGAGCGAGATCGTGACCGTCGCGGAGGATATTTCGCTCGAGGACCTGATCGCGCCACAGGACATGGTGGTGACCTTCTCGCACGGCGGATACGCAAAATCCCAGCCGCTCACCGATTACCGCGCGCAGCGCCGCGGAGGGCGCGGCAGGATGGCGGCGGCGACCAAGGAAGACGACTTTATCGAGCGACTTTTCGTCGCGCACTCGCATGACTACCTGCTGTGCTTTTCCAGCCGCGGCCGCCTGTACTGGCTGAAGGTGTACGAGGTGCCGCAGGGAAGCCGCGCCAGCCGCGGCAAGCCGGTCGTGAACATGTTCCCGCTCGAGGAAGGGGAGAAGATCACTGCGGTTGTCCCGGTACGCGAGTTCGACGAGCAGCACTTCGTGTTCATGGCGACGGCGAAAGGCACGGTGAAGAAGACCTCGCTGGCGGATTTTTCGCGCCCGCGACCCTCGGGGATCATCGCCGTCAATCTAGACGAGGGCGACTACCTTGTCGGCGCCGCGCTGACCGACGGCAGCTGCGACACGATGTTGTTCTCTTCGGAGGGCAAGGCGATCCGCTTTTCCGAAGATGACGTCCGCTCAATGGGGCGCCAGGCAACCGGCGTGCGCGGCATGCGCCTGGGCGCAGGCGCGCGAGTGGTATGCATGCTGGTGGCGAGAAACGAGGAACAGACCGTGCTCACCGCGACCGAGAACGGCTTCGGCAAGCGTACCGCGGTGAAGGAATACACGCGTCACGGACGCGGTGGACAGGGAATGATCGCAATCCAGGCCTCGGACCGTAACGGTCAGCTGGTCGGCGCGGTGATGGTGGACGACCGAGACGAGGTGATGCTCATCTCGACCGGCGGCGTGCTGATTCGAACCGCGGTGGCGCAGATTCGCGAGCAGGGCCGAAGCACCCAGGGGGTTACGCTGATTGCGCTGGACGAGGGCGAGAAGCTCGCTGGGCTCGAGCGCATCGATGAGCGCGACGATCAGGTGAACGGCAATGGCTCCGGCGGACATGGCACCGGGGAAGAGCCGGCCGTCGTCCCGCCCGGCGAGACCCTGCACTGATGAGCCGCCTGTTCAAATGAGCCGCTTGTTCAACTTTAGCGCCGGGCCCGCGATGTTGCCGGAGGAGGTGCTCGCCCGCGCCGGCGACGAAATGCTCGACTGGCACGGCTCCGGCATGTGCGTCATGGAGATGAGCCATCGAGGCAAGGAATTCATCAAGATCGCGGAGGAAGCCGAACAAGACCTGCGCGACCTGATGTCGATTCCGGCCAATTACAAGGTCCTGTTTCTGCAGGGCGGTGCGACGCTGCAGTTCGCGCAAGTGCCGATGAACTTGCTGGATGGCAGGGGCAAGGCGGACTACGTCCTGACCGGGGAATGGTCGAAAAAGGCGGTCAAGGAGGCGCGCGAATACTGCGATGTGCACATCGCGGCAAGCTCGGAGGACCGCAACTTCACTTACGCGCCGCCGCAGGAGGCATGGAATCTGAGCGCCGACGCGGCGTACGTGCATTACTGCTCGAACGAGACGATAGGCGGGGTCGAATTCAACTGGATTCCGGATTGCGGTAGCGTTCCGCTGGTCGCCGACGCGTCTTCGCATATCCTCTCGCGTCCGCTGGACGTGTCGAAATTCGGGCTGATCTACGCCGGCGCACAAAAGAACGTGGGGCCGGCGGGACTCACGATAGTGATCGTGCGCGAGGATCTGATTGGGCACGCGCGGAAGGGCACGCCCACAGTGATGGACTACAAGCAGCAGGCGGCCGCCGGGTCGATGCTGAACACACCGGCGACCTACGCCATTTACGTCGCCGGCCTCGTATTCAAGTGGATCAAGCGCGCCGGGGGGCTCGCTGGGATCGAACAACGCAACCGGGTCAAGGCGAATCTGCTGTACGATTTTCTCGACCGTAGCGCCTTCTTTCGCAATCCGGTGGCGAAGAGCGACCGCTCGCGCATGAACGTGCCGTTCACCCTCGCGGAACCGAAGCTGGACGGCGAGTTTCTCAAGGGCGCCGAAGAACTCGGAATGGTCCAGCTCAAGGGTCATCGTTCGGTCGGTGGCATGCGTGCGTCGATCTATAACGCGATGCCCTTCGAAGGTGTACAGCGCCTGGTCGCGTACATGAAGGAATTCGAAGCGCGGCATGGCTAAGTATGCTGCGCGCAAGACCGAGATTCTGGTCCTGAATCAGATCTCGCCGGCGGGACTTAAGCAATTTCCGGCGGAAAGCTACGCTACCGTCAAGGAGTCGAAGTCTCCCGATGCGATTCTGCTTCGCTCCCATGATCTGCACGGTTATGCATTCGGCCCGAATCTGAAGGCGGTCGGGCGCGCCGGCGCCGGCGTCAACAATATTCCGGTGGGCGAGCTCTCGGCGCGCGGTGTACCCGTGTTCAACGCGCCGGGGGCGAACGCGAATGCGGTGAAGGAACTCGTGCTCGCCGGAATGCTGCTGGCCGCGCGCAACCTTGCGCCCGCACTGGAATTCGTGCGCGCGCTCGATCCGCGCGCGGCGGACCTTGAACGTGCGGTCGAGGATGGCAAGAAGCAATTCGCCGGTGTGGAGCTGCCCGGACATACCTTGGGTGTGATCGGCCTCGGCAAGATCGGCAGCATGGTGGCGGATGCGGCGATCCGCCTCGGGATGCACGTGCTTGGCTATGACCCGGAAATCACGGTAGACGCGGCGTGGGGGCTGCCGTCTGCAGTGCGCCGGGCGGGCTCCATCGACGAGGTCCTGCGCGCGAGTCACTTCGTCACGCTGCATGTGCCGTTGCTCGAGACCACCCGTAACATGGTCGGTGCGTACAACATCGAACTGCTGCGGGCGGGTGCGGTCCTGCTCAACTTCTCGCGCGAGGGTGTGGTCGAGAATTCCGCGGTGCTCAAGGCGCTGGGCGCGCATCGGCTGAAGTACTACGTGAGTGATTTTCCGGCGACCGAATTGCTTGGCAAGCCCGGCGTCGTGGCGCTGCCGCATCTCGGCGCTTCGACCCGCGAAGCGGAGGAGAACAGCGCGGTGATGGTGGCGAACCAGCTGCGCGACTACCTGGAGGACGGGATCTTGCGCAACGCGGTCAATTTCCCCGAGGCGACGATGGCGCGCGAATCGCCCTTCCGCCTCGCGATCGCGAATACGAATGTCCCGGACATGCTGGCGCGAATCTCCCATGTTCTGGGCAAGAGCGGAATCAACATTCACAACATGCTGAACAAGTCGCGGGCGAACATGGCGTATACGCTGGTCGATATCGATAGCGATGTCCCGCAGCGGACGCTAGAAGAACTGCGCCAGATCGACGGCGTGCTCGGGGTGCGCTATCTTCCCAAAAGGGAAGACTAAAGTAGCCGGGCCTGCGGCAAGCAATTCGGACGGAGAAGAGGAAGCAGTGGGGGAAATCGAGAAACTCCGCGGCGAGATCGACGCAATCGACGACCAACTGCTTGCGCTCGTCAATCGGCGGGCGGACCTGGCGCGCCGCATCGGCGAGCTGAAGGCGGGCGGCGGCGCCTACCGGCCCGAACGGGAGGCGGAGATCCTGCGACGCGTCGTGCAGGCCAATCCCGGGCCGCTTTCGGGGGAGCGCGTGTCAGCCGTGTTCCGCGAAGTGATTTCGGGCTGTAGGGGAATGGAAACCGCGATCCGCGTCGCGTACCTGGGGCCGGAAGGAACCTTCAGCGAGCAGGCGATGAGGAGGCAGTTCGGCCAGGCCGCGCAGGGCCTGCCGGGCGTGTCGGTGGACGAGGTGTTCCGCCAGTGCGAATCCGGCGCCGCGCAGTTCGCCGTCGTGCCGGTCGAGAATTCGACCGAGGGCGCCGTCGGGCGTACGCTCGATCTGCTGCTGCTCACGCCGCTCAGAATCTGCGGCGAGGTCGAGTTGCGGGTGCAGCAGAACCTGATGTCGCGCGCGGCCGACCTGAAATCGATCCGGCGCGTGTACTCGCACGCGCAGTCGCTCGCACAATGCAATGCGTGGCTCAACCAGAACTTGCCGAACGCGGAGCGCGTTCCCGTGGCATCTAACGGCGAGGCTGCGCGACGCGCCGCGGAGGAAGGCGACGCCGCGGCGATCGCCGGGACCGGAGCGTCGGAACGCTACCGCTTGAATCTGCTCGCGCGCTCGATCGAGGACGATCCGAGCAATACCACGCGCTTCCTGGTGCTCGGCACGCTCGATTGCGCGCCGAGCGGCAACGACCGCACCGCTATGGTGATGTCGGCCGAGAACAAGCCCGGCGCCGTTCACGCGCTGTTATCGCCGCTCGCCGCGAACGGCGTCAGCATGACGCGAATCGAATCGCGCCCGTCGCGCGCGATGCGCGACGCGCTTTGGGCGTACGTCTTTTTCATCGATGTTCAGGGCCACCAGAAGGACGAGCGTGTCGCGGCGGCGCTTGCCGAGCTGCGTCGGCAGGCGCCGTTCCTGAAGGTGCTGGGTTCCTATCCCGCAGCGGTCGCGTAGCGGTACATCAGCCATGGGTGCTTTACCGATGAAAATGGATCTTTGCGAACTTTCGCCTTCGTACGTACGGTCGATCGCACCCTACCAGCCGGGCAAGCCGATTTCCGAGCTGGCGCGCGAGATGGGGCTGGAAGAGAAGAGCATCGTAAAGCTCGCGTCGAACGAGAATCCGCGTGGCATCGGGCCGAGAACGCGCGCGGCGATCGACGCGTCCCTGGGCAACGTCGCGCGCTATCCCGACGGCAACGGCTACGAACTGAAGATCGCCTTGTCGAAGCGCTACGGCGTCGACATGGCCTCGATCGTGCTGGGCAACGGATCGAACGACGTGCTCGAGCTGGTCGCGCTGGCGTTCCTCGGCGCGGGGCGCTCTGCGGTGTTCTCGCAGCATTGCTTCGCGGTTTATCCGCTCGCAACGCAGGCGCGCGGGGCACGCTCGATCCCGGTCGCAGCCAAGGACTTCGGGCACGACCTCGACGCGATGGCGGCCGCGATCGGCGACGACACCTACGTGGTCTGGGTCGCGAATCCGAATAACCCCACGGGGACGTACGCGTTTCCGGAGCAGCTCGAGGCCTTCGTCCGGCGCGTACCGGAACGCGTCATCGTCGTGCTCGACGAGGCCTACAATGAATATCTCCCGGCGGATGCCAAGACCGACACGGTGAAATGGCTCAGGCGCTACCCGAACCTGGTCATCACGCGAACATTCTCCAAGGCGTACGGTCTGGCCGGCCTACGGGTCGGCTACGCCCTCTCGCATCCTTCGGTCGCCGACGTGATGAACCGCGTGCGCCAGCCGTTCAACGTCAACAGTATCGCGCTCGCGGCCGCTAGCGCGGCGCTTGGCGACATGGAGTTCGTGGCCATGAGCTATGCCGAGAACCTGCAGGGGCTGCGCCAGCTCGAGGAGGGCGCGAAGGCGCTGGGCCTCGAGTACATCCATTCATTCGGCAATTTCCTCACTGTTCGTGTCGGCAGGGCGGGAGAGGTCTACAAGCGCTTGCTGCGGCGCGGCGTTATCGTGCGCCCGGTCGGCGGCTACGAGTTGCCCGAGCATCTGCGTGTGACGGTGGGCACGCCGGCCGAGAACGAGAAGTTTCTGATGGCGCTCAACGCCAGCCTGAAGGAATGAGCCGGGACGCAGAGGCGCCGGCCGCGCGCTTCGGACGGGTCGCAGTCATCGGTGTCGGGCTGATCGGCGGTTCCTTTGCGCTCGCTCTCAAGGCGGCGAGGGCCTGCGGGCAGGTCGTAGGGGTGGGCCGCAGCAGAGCGAATCTGGACGCGGCCGTGGCGCTGGGCGCGATCGACGTCGCGGAAAACGATGTCGCGCGGGCGGCGCGCGGAGCCGACCTGGTTCTGGTTGCGACGCCGGTGGCGCAGTTCGGGCGCGTATTCTCGGCGTTGTCGCCGGCGCTGTCGCCGGGCGCGCTGGTGATCGACGCCGGCAGCACCAAGCGGGACGTGGTCGTCGCGGCGCGCGCGCACTTGGGCGGCGGGATTGCGCAGTTCGTGCCGGCGCACCCGATCGCCGGCGCGGAGCATAGCGGCGTGGCGGCGGCGAAGGCGGACTTGTTCCGCGGCAAGCGCGTGGTCCTCGCGCCGCTGCCCGAGAATTCTGCCGAGTCGGTCGCGCGGGCCACGGCAGCCTGGCAGGCGTGCGGCGCGCGGGTGGCGCGGATGGCGCCGGAGGAACACGACGCGGTATTCGCCGCGGTAAGCCACTTGCCCCATTTGCTCGCATTCGCACTGGTGCATGAGCTCGCCCAGCGCCCGAACTCGGCACAGCTGTTCGGCTACGCCGCGGGAGGGTTCCGCGATTTCACGCGCATTGCTTCCAGCCACCCCGAGATGTGGCGCGACAT
>Ga0315556_1001963_pt1 | contig 12055 bp, 9 predicted proteins | sample SalMarSW160310MG_FD_202112 | JGI IMG/M metagenome (GOLD analysis project Ga0315556, IMG submission 202112) | Salt marsh sediment microbial communities from the Plum Island Ecosystem LTER, Massachusetts, United States - Salt Marsh Sediment SW1603-10 ...
AGACGGGCGACCTTTTCGTCGAGCCTCTTGGGCAGCACGTACACGCGGTTCTCGTAGGCCGCGGCGTTGGTCGCCAGCTCGACCTGAGCGATCACCTGGTTCGTGAAGCTCGCGCTCATCACGAAGCTCGGGTGGCCCGTCGCGCACCCGAGGTTGAGCAGGCGACCCTCGGCGAGCACGAGCACCGAGTGGCCGTCCGGGAACTTCCACTCGTCGTATTGCGGCTTGATGTTGATCCGCTCGATCCCGGGGATCTTCCGCATCCCGGCCATGTCGATCTCGTTGTCGAAGTGGCCGATGTTGCCGACGATGGCCTTGTCCTTCATGCGCGCCATGTGCGCGGCCGTGAGGATGTCACGGTTGCCGGTCGCCGTGATGAAGATGTCCGCACGCTCGACCACGTCGTCCAGGCGCACGACCTGGTAACCTTCCATCGCCGCTTGCAGAGCGCAGATGGGGTCGATCTCCGTGATCGCCACGCGCGCGCCCTGACCCTTTAACGCCTGCGCGCACCCCTTGCCGACGTCCCCGTAGCCGCAGATCACGGCCGTCTTGCCCGAGAGCATCACATCGGTTGCCCGGTTGAGCCCGTCGACGACCGAGTGCCGACATCCGTACAGATTGTCGAACTTCGACTTGGTGACGGAGTCGTTCACGTTGATGGCGGCGAAGAGCAGGGTACCCGCCTTCTCCATCTCGTAGAGGCGGTGCACGCCGGTGGTGGTCTCCTCCGAGACCCCCCGGATGCGCTCGGCGATGCGTTGCCACTTCGAGTCGTCCTCGGCGTGGTTGCGTCGGAGCACCTCGAGGATCACACCCCACTCCTCGGGGTCGTTCGCCTCGTCGAAGTCCGGCACGCGCCCCGCCTTCTCGAACTCGACGCCCTTGTGCACCAGGAGCGTGGCGTCGCCGCCGTCGTCGACGATCAGGTCGGGCCCGGAGCCATCCGGCCACTGCAGCGCCTGCTCCGTGCACCACCAGTATTCCTCGAGGGTCTCGCCCTTCCACGCGAACACCGCGGTGCCGCGTGGCTCCTCGACGGTGCCGTCGCGACCGACCGCCACGGCCGCCGCCGCGTGGTCCTGCGTCGAGAAGATGTTGCACGACACCCAGCGCACGTCCGCCCCGAGGTCCGTGAGCGTCTCGATGAGAACAGCGGTCTGCACGGTCATGTGGAGCGAGCCCATGATCTTGAGGCCGGCGAGCGGCTGCTGGGGCCCGTACTCCTCGCGGGCCGCCATGAGGCCCGGCATCTCCTGCTCGGCCAGGCGGATCTCCTTCCGCCCCCATTCGGCCAACGACAGGTCCTTGACCTTGAAGGCCGGGCGGTCGGTGGCCGCGGCTCGTGCGCGGGGCTTCACTGCTGTGTCGCTCATGGTTCCTCTCGGTGGATCGTGGGGTCGATGGTCGGTACTCGTATTCGTGGGGACCTCATGCGCGGATCCCCGTCGCGATGAAGAGGAGCGGGCCCAGCGCCTGCGGATCGGGAGGCAGCGGGCGGGTGTGGACGTGACCGAATCCAGCGTCGGCGATCCATCCCTCCATGTCGTCCAGCTCGAAGCCGGGCCACACGTGTCCCATGTCCTCGGCGAACTCGGCTCCCCGCTCGTGCGCCCGCATCTCGATCACGACGATACGCCCGCCTGGCCGCAGGGCGCGCCGGGCCTCGCGCAGCACGCCGGGTGGGTCCACGACGTAGTGCAGCACCAGTGAAAGGACGGCCACGTCCAGCTCGCCGTCCGCCAGCGGGAGGCTCTCGAGGTCCCCCGCGCGCAGGTCCACGTTCGGCGCCCCGTCGAGGCGGCGGGCGGCCGCCTGGAGCATGGCCTCGGAGCGGTCGACACCGATCACGCGGGCCACGAAGGGTGCCAGCGTCGCTGCGAAGCCGCCCGTGCCCGTGCCGAGGTCGCCCACCGTCCAGCCCGGGTCCAGCAGCCCGAAGAGGGGGAGCAGCTCGGCGCGGTCGCCGAACAGGTCCTGTCGCAGGTGGTCCCACCGCTCGGCGGAGGCCGCGAAGAACTCGGCGGAGCGCCGGCGGCGCTCGGCCAGGACCTGCCGAGCCCGCTCGGCGTCGGAGGCGTACACGCCGTCCAGCCCCAGCTCCTCGCGCACCACGCGCCACAGGTCGCGGGAGGCGGGGGAGAGCGAGGCGGACAGCCGGTAGTGCCGGTTCCGCCCCTCGGCGCGCGCCGACACCCAGCCGTCGTCGGCGAGGGTGCGCAGGTGGCGGCTTACCGTGGGCTGGGGAACCTGCAACACCGAGCACAGCTCGGATACCGTGAACTCGCTCCGCTCCAGGAGGAGGAGGATGCGCGTGCGCGTTTCGTCTCCGAGGGCGGAGAGGTGCTCGAGGATCGGGGGCGGGGCAGTCGTATCCATAAATGCGAATTTGAAAATACAATGTTCCGGGATTCGACGGAACCCCCGGGCGTGGGCGGGGCGCAAGAATCGGGTTGAGCGCGCGCGCGCAGGGGGCGATCATCCCGGGGTGACCCGCGCGGGTCACCCGATCAGCGACCCTCAGGGAGGTGAGACGTGCTGGACGCTCCGACCTACCGCCGCATGGAGAAGGCGATCCGATTTCTGGACGAGCACCGGAGCGAGCAGCCCACGCTCGCCCAGCTTTCCGCCCATGTCGGGATGAGCTCCTTCCACCTCCAGAGGGTCTTCCGGGGCGCCGTCGGTGTGAGCCCGAAGCGCTTCCTCCAGTTCGTGACGGCGGCCGAAGCCCGCCGTCTCCTCGAGGAGGGGGGGAATCTGCTGGAGGCCTCGTGGTCGAGTGGGCTGTCCGGTCCCGGGCGCCTGCACGACCTCATGGTGAACGTCCACGCGATGACGCCCGCCGAGGTCCGCGCCGAGGGCGCCGGTGTCGCGATCCGGTGGGGCATCCACGACACGCCCCTCGGGCCATGCGTGCTGGGTGCCACGACGCGGGGCGTGGCGGTCTTGGACTTCCTGGAAACCGCGACCCCCTCGGAGGCCGAGCGACGGGTCCGAACCCACTGGCCGCAAGCCAGGCTGCACGAGGACCCGGCGGCCACGGAGCATCCCGCGCGTCGCATCTTCGGCGCCACGGGAGACGGGCCCCTGTCGCTCCACGTGCACGGAACCAACTTCCAGATCCGGGTCTGGGAGGCGCTGCTCACCATCCCCGCGGGGCGTGTGGTCACGTACGGCGGGCTGGCGGAGCGCATGGGCCTCGGGGAAGGGCACGCGCGCGCCGTCGGGCGCGCCGTCGGCGCAAACCCGGTCGCGGTGGCCATCCCCTGTCACCGCGTGGTGCTCGGGACGGGGGCGCTCGGGGGCTACCGCTGGGGGCGGGAGCGGAAGTTGGCGCTCCTCGCGCGCGAGCAGGCGGGAGCCGGCGCCGCCTGAGCGGTCGTCAGCTCACCCCGCCCGCGTGGTCGAACAGGTAGTCCGCGGCCAGCCCCGCCATCGCCTTCACGCCGACGGGAAGCGCGCTCTCGTCCGCGTAGAAGTGCGGGGAATGGTTGGGGTACGCCGTGCGCCCCTCCGGTACCACGCCGAGGAAGAAGAAGAGGCCGGGCACCTTCTTCTCGTAGAGGGCGAAATCCTCGGAGGCCGTCCAGGGTTGCGACACGGACACGGCGTCGGCACCGGCGGCCCACTCGAGCGTCGGCACCGCCCACCTGGTGAGCTCGGCATCGTTCCAGGTCACCTCGCCTCCCGCGCTGATGCGGACGACCGCCGTGGCACCCGCGCTCTCCGCGATCTTCTCGGCGGTGCGCGTGATCCGCTCGTTGATGGAGGCGCGCATCTCCGGGTCGAAGGTGCGGACCGTCCCGGTCATCACCACGGAATCGGGGATGATGTTGCCGCGCACGCCCCCGTGGATGGTCGCCACGGTGACGATGGCTGGCGCCTTGGTGATGTCGACCTGGCGTGCCACGATCGACTGGAGCCCCACCACCACCTGCGAGGCGACCACGACCGGGTCGACGCCATCCCACGGCATGGCGCCGTGGGTCTGCCGGCCCACGACCTTGATGTACAGCCCGGCCGCGCCGGCCATCGCCCCTTCCGGTCGGTATCGGATCGTGCCCACCGGGTTCGAGACGACGTGGAGCCCGAAGACCGCGTCGGGCACCGGGTCGGAGAGCGCGCCGTCCTCGATCATCAGCCCGGCGCCGCCGCGCTCGCCCTCCGGCGCCCCCTCCTCCGCGGGCTGGAAGAGGAACACCACGGTGCCGGGCAGCCGGTCCCGCATGGACGCGAGCACGGACGCCGCGCCCATGAGGATCGCGACGTGGTTGTCGTGGCCGCACGCGTGCATGACCCCGACCTCCTGGCCGTTGTACTCGGTGGTGACCTTGGAGGCGAAGGGGAGATCGACCATCTCCGTGACGGGAAGCGCGTCCATGTCCGCCCGCAGGGCCACGACCGGCCCGGGCCCCGCTCCGCTCGGTACCCGCCCTCCTCGCAGCACGCCGACCACCCCGGTATGCGCCACCCCGGTGCGCACCTCGATGCCCAGGCTCCGCAGGTGGTCGGCGACGAGCGCGGCGGTGCGGAACTCACGATTGCCGAGCTCGGGGTGCTCGTGGATGTCCCGGCGCCAGGCCACTACCTCGGGCGTGATCGCGCCCACGAGCCGGTCGATCTCGGCGTCGAGCGGCCCTCCCGGCGTCTGGGCGGGGAGGGGGTGGACGGCGGTGACGCCGACGAGCGTGGAGAGGAGCGTCGCACGGCGGAACATGGGGCCTCCCTGGGCGGTTCGTACCGGTCGGAGCGAAGGGTAAGCATGGGGCGGGCACGCCGTCTTCGCCACGGCCGATTCTCTTGGTACCGTCCGGGGACCCTGGTACCTTCGACGGGTATCATTCGGTTCAGATGTTTCTGCCCAAACCTGTTCGGAGGTCCTGCCCCGTGGCCGATCACGCCGCGCACGCTCCGCACGACGATATCGTCTATCCGGCCGCCATCCCGTTCGCCCTCGTCCACCTCGCGGCGTTCGGCGCCATCTGGACCGGCTTTCCGGCGCAGGCCGTCTGGATGGCGGTGATCCTCTACCTCGTCCGCATGTGGGCGGTGACCGCCGCGTACCACCGGTATTTTTCGCACCGGTCGTACAAGACGAGCCGGGTCGGCCAGTTCGCTCTGGCCTTCCTGGCGCAGAGCTCCGCGCAACGGGGGGCATTGTGGTGGGCCGCGATCCACCGGCACCATCACCTCCACTCCGACACCCCCGAGGACATCCACTCTCCCCGGCACCACGGCTTCTTCTACGCGCACGTGGGGTGGATCTTCAACCGCAACAACTGGAAGCCCGACTACGGCACCATCCGGGACCTGGCGCGCTATCCGGAGCTCCGCTGGCTGGACCGGTTCTACCTGGTGCCCGCGGTCGCGCTGGGCGTGGCGACCTTCCTCGTCGGCGGCTGGGCGGGCCTGTTCGTCGGCTTCTTCCTGAGCACGGTCGTCCTCTATCACGGCACGTTCGCCATCAACTCGATGGCCCACGAGGTGGGCAACCAGCGCTACCTCACTGGAGACGACTCCCGCAACCACTGGTTCCTCGCCCTCGTCACGCTCGGCGAAGGATGGCACAACAACCACCACCACTACCAGAGCTCCACGCGCCAGGGTTTCAGGTGGTGGGAGATCGACATCACGTACTACATCCTCAAGGTGATGTCGTGGACGGGCGTGGTGTGGGACCTGCGCGAGCCGCCCGAGGCGATCGTCCGGGGTGAGAAGCCCGTGGGCCGCAAGGTGGTGGAGAAGGTCGCCCAGGATCTGGTGGCCAGCATCTCGCTCGAGTCCATCGCGGCCCGCGTGCGCGAGGTGTGGGCCGAGTCGCACCGATGGGAGGATCTGGCGGAGCGTGCCCGGCGCGCACGCGAGCAGGTCGAGGAGCGCCTCGCGGAGCTGGCGCTCCCCCACCTCCCCACGGTTCCCGAGCTGAGGGAGCGCGCCGAGGAGATGTTCAACGAGTCACCCTCCCTCGACGAGATCGTGGTCCGTGCCCACGAGCTCCTGCAAAGGGCGGTCGCGTCGCGCGTCTGCGAGCTGGCGCTCGCCGGAGCCTGAGCGCCCGCGCGCCGCGTGCGGCGCGCCATCCACGGGCGCCCCGCGCCCCGCCTTGCCTCCCACGGTAGGGCGGGGCATTCTTCGTCGCCCCCAGGGGCGGGGGTGAAGGCCCACCGCCTCGGCCTGACACCCCCGCGCACACCCGGACGCTCGCATGGACTTCCTGCAGAACGTCGTCGACTTCCTCACCACCAACGTGGTGGAAAAGGGCATCGACGTGGGAGGGGAGAACATCCCCTACATGGTGATCCTCCTCCTCGGAGTGGGCCTCTACCTGACCGCGCGCACCGGATTCGTGCAGCTGCGCAGGCTGGCGCACGGGTTCGCGGTGACATCCGGGAGGTACGACGATCCCAACGAGCCCGGAGACGTCAGCCACTTCCAGGCGCTGACCACCGCGCTGTCGGCCACGGTCGGGATCGGCAACATCGCCGGCGTGGCCATCGCCATCCACCTGGGTGGACCCGGTGCGCTCTTCTGGATGTGGGTGACAGCCTTCCTCGGAATGGCGACGAAGTTCTCCGAGGTGACGCTGGCTCAGAAGTACCGGGACGTCGGTGCCGACAAGGACGCGAAGAAATGGGAGGGCTCCGTCTCCGGCGGGCCGATGTACTACATCGAGCGGGGGCTGGGGCCCAAGTGGAAGCCGATGGCGGTCTTCTTCGCGCTCATGCTCGGGTTCACGGCCTTCCTGACCGGGAACGCGATTCAGGCGAACACGGTCGCCGACAACGTGGCGACGTTCTGGGGCGTCCCGGTGTGGATCACGGGTCTCGTCACCGCGACCATCGTCGCGATGGTGATCCTGGGTGGCATCACGCGGATCGGTCGGGTGACCTCGATCCTGGCGCCGGTCATGGCGGCGATCTACGTGGCCGGCGCGCTGTTCATCATCCTCACGCACATCGGGGAGCTGATCCCGGCGATCACCCTCATCCTCCGCGAGGCCTTCAATCCGTCGGCCGGCGTGGCGGGCACGGGTGCGGGCGTGTTCGTGGTGACGATGATGTGGGGCGTGAGGCGAGGATTGTTCTCGAACGAGGCGGGGCAGGGCTCGGCGCCCATCGCGCACGCGGCGGCCAAGACCGACGAGCCCGTGTCCGAGGGCGTGGTGGCGCTCCTCGAGCCCTTCATCGACACGATCGTGATCTGCTCCATGACCGGGATCGTGATCATCATGACGGGGATGTACCACGACCGCATTCCCACGGAGATCACGCTGGGCGGCGGCGACCTCAGCTACACCACCCTCACGGAGACGGGCCGCTGGGTTTCCACCACGCCTCCGGCGGACATCACGATCCAGGACGGTATGCACACCCGGACCGGCCCCGGCTCGGTGCGGGTCTCGTGGCACGAGACGGCGATCGACACGCTGTTCGTCGATCCGGGGATGACGCAGCCCTTCACCGGTGTGGTGGAGCCGGAGACGGGGCGCGCGGTGGCGGCGAACGGCGAGGTGTACGCCTCGCTGTGGGGCAACGCGCCCGACAGCGGCGCGCCGCTCACGATGGAGGCGTTCAGCCGCGGGCTGCCCGGGACGTGGGGCAACCTCATCGTGCTCGTCAGCACGATCCTGTTCGCGGTCTCCACGGCGATCTCGTGGAGCTACTACGGCGATCGGTGCGCGAACTACCTCTTCGGCCCGAAGGCGGTGCTCCCGTACAAGCTCGTCTACGTAGTGATGCACTACATGGGGGCCGTGGTTCCCCTCGCCGTGGTGTGGGCGATGGGTGACATCGCCCTGTCCATCGTGATCATCCCCAACCTCATCGCGCTGATCTTCCTGGCGCCGAAGGTCGTGGAGATGACGCGGTCCTACTTCGAGCGCAGGCCGTGGGAGGACAACGCGCGCGCCCACCAGGCGTGGAAGGAGTCGAAGCGCACGGTCGGTCGCTGAAGAAAGGGAGCACTCCACGCACCGGGGGAGCACGACGCTGGGGGAGGGTCGTGCTCCGTGCCGAGCCGGTGCGGCGTCGGCGCACCGCTTGCCGACCGCAGGCGTCCCGCTCATTCTTGGACGTTTTGAGCTTCCAGACGGCGCCGCCCGGTCGGCGCCGATTCCCGGGACGAGAGCGGTACGTCGATGACCAAAGAGCGCGCGCAGTGGGGCTCCCGCGTCGGCCTGATCCTGGCCATGGCGGGCAACGCCGTCGGACTCGGCAACTTCCTCCGCTTCCCCGTGCAGGCGACGGAGAACGGAGGCGGGACCTTCATGATCCCGTACTTCATCGCCTTCCTCCTGGTGGGGATCCCGCTCATGTGGATCGAGTGGGGTGTGGGGCGGCACGGCGGGCTCCGGGGGCACGGGTCGGTGCCAGGGATGTTCCATACGTTGTGGGACAACCCGGTGGCGAAGTACCTGGGCGTGCTCGGGCTCTTCATGCCCCTGATCGTGCTCATCTACTACTGCTACATCGAGTCGTGGACCCTGGCGTGGACGTTCTTCAGTTTGACGGGAGCCACGCGGGGCCTCGACGAGCCTTCGATGCGGGCGTTCCTGCATTCCTACCAGGACCTCGGCAACCACAGCGTGCACGGCTTCTGGGTGCCGTTCGTGTTCTTCTTCATCACGATCGTCATCAACTTCTCCGTGGTCGCGAAGGGGCTGTCCGGAGGGATCGAGCGGCTGGCCAAGATTGGGATGCCGATCCTCTTCTTCTTCGCGGCCATCCTGGTGGTCCGGGTACTCACGCTCCATCCGCAGGCGGTGACGTTGGCGGACGGCACGGTCGCCACGTCGGGGCCGATCGACGGGCTGAACTTCATGTACACGCCCGATTGGGCGAAACTCGCCGACGCGCGGGTCTGGCTCGCCGCGGCCGGACAGATCTTCTTCACGCTTTCGGTGGGGATGGGGACCCTGCAGGCCTACGCCTCCTACCTGCGGCGGGAGGACGACCTGACGCTGTCGGGCATCGCGACCGCCGCGACCAACGAGACCGCCGAGGTCGTGCTCGGCGGCTCGCTCGCGATTCCGGCCGTCGTGGCGTTCTTCGGCGTCACCGGGGCGGTGGCGATCGCCAAGGGCGGCTCGTTCGACCTTGGCTTCGTCGCCATGCCGCTGGTCTTCAACAAGCTCCCGGGCGGTGAGCTCATGGGGGCCGCCGCGGGCTTCATGTGGTTCGGCCTGCTCTTCTTCGCGGGCATCACGTCGTCGGTGTCCATGGCGACACCGACGACGTCGTTCCTCGAGGAGAACTTCAACTTCAGCCGGAAGAAGGCCGGCTTCACCGTCGGCGGGATCGCGGTGCTGGTCGGGCTGCTGCACATCTTCTTCTACACGGGCGGCTTCCTCGACGAGTGGGACTACTGGGCCGGCACGTTCGGCCTCGTCGTCCTCGCGATGCTGGAGACGATCCTCTTCGTCTGGGTGTTGGGCCCGGACAAGATGTGGCGCGAGCTGCACGAGGGAGCCGCCTGGCAGATCCCGGGCATCTACAAGTTCGTGATGACGTACATCACGCCGCTCTTCCTGCTGGTGATGATGGTGTGGTGGACGGTCACGCAGGCGGTGCCGATCCTGCTCATGGATGGAATCGACCCGGCTCAGGTGCCAACCCGGTGGGCGTCGCGGGGCGTGATGCTCGTCATCCTCGCCTTCCTCATGCTCCTGGTCCGGATCGCCTGGCGGCGCCGTGAGGCGCGGGGGGAGGAATCATGAACATCGGCGCTCTGATCTTCATGCTGTGTGCCTGGACCGTCGTGCTCAGCATCCTCGTCTGGAGCTTCACCCGGCTCCTGAGGACCAAGCCCGAGCACGAGCACCTGCCACCACCGGGAAGCATCCCCTGAGCGGGGTCCGGGGGAGGCGCGCCGCGGGCGGCCCCCCCGGGCACCCCGGACGTTCCGCGGGGTGGAGCCCTCTCGACGCCGCACTGGAGGCGTACCGTTCCGGCCGCCGGAGCGCGAAGCTGCTCATGCGGACCGACGTGGGCGGGAAGGAGCGCGTTCCCGTCTCGCTCTTCTTCCGGGACGTCGACGCGATGGGCCCGGTGGAGCGGCGCGTCCTCCTGGAGGCGAAGGGAAAGGTGCTGGACCTGGGCGCCGGCGCCGGCGCCCTCGCCGTGCCGCTCATGCGCGCGGGGCTGGAGGTGACCGCGCTCGAGATCCTTCCCCAGGCGCTGGCGGCGCTTCGCGAGGCCGGGGTGCCCGACGTCCGGTCGGGAGGCGTCGAAGCGCTCGAGCCGAGAGAGCGGTTCGACACCGTGCTGGTGCTCATGAACGGGCTGGGGCTCCCCGGCACGTTGGCGGCTCTGGACGACTTCCTCGTGCTGCTGGAGCGTCGGATGGAGCCGGGCGGCATGATCCTGGCGGACTCCACGGACCCGAGTGGCTGGGACGAGCCGGGCGACGGACGGTACGTGGGCGAGGTCCACATGCAGCTGGAGTACGGGGGGCGGGCGGGGGAGCCGTTCCCGTTCCTCTTCGTGGACCCGGACACGTTGACCTCCTCCGCCGAGCGTGCGGGGCTGTCGTGCGACGTGCTGGAGCGTGAGGACGACGGGCGCTACCTGGTGCGGATGAGTCTCCTTGGAGCGCGCTGAGGACGTGGAGACCTAGCCTCGAGCGGCCGCCACCAGCCGTCGGACACGATCGGGGTCGATGCCGCTTCCGGCGCGGCCCTCGCGGGCGAGCGCCGTTCCCACGATCGCGCCGTGTGCTTCTGCCAGGATGCGCGCGACCGATTCGGCCGTCACCCCGCTGCCCACCATGACAGGGGCCTCCGGTGCGCCGCGCACGATCGCACGCACCGTCTCGAGCTCCGTGGGCGAACCGGTTCCCTCGCCGGTCGCGACGAGGGCGTCGGCGAGCCCCCTGGACCAGGTGTCTGCGGCGGCCATCTCCGGCGTCAGGCCGGGCGGCGGCGTGGCGTGCTTCACGAGCACGTCGGCGAGGATGGCGACCCCGGCGCCCAGCGCAGCGCGTGTGCGCAGGGTGTCCGCGGCCCGCCCCTCCACGATGCCCTGGTCGGTCCACATCACGCCGGTGTGCACGTTGACCCGGATGAAGTGGGCGCCGCACGCAACCGCGACGGCCAGCGCCGCCCGGGCGTCGTTGCGGAGCACATTCACGCCGAGCGGGACCTCCACCGAGGTCCGCACGATCCGGACGACCCGCGCCATGGCCGCGACCGTCTCCGGCGGGACCCTCCCTGCGAAGAAGGGCGCGTCGAGGAAGTTCTCCACGAGCACCCCGTCCATCCCGCCGTCCACGAGGGCCCGGGCATCGGAGAGCGCGCGGTCCTCCACCTCGTCCATCGATCCGTTCCACCTCGGAGCGCCGGGTAGCGGCAGGAGATGGACCATGCCGATCAGGGGTCGCTTCTCCGGCCAGAGCCGGGCGAAGGCGTGGGGGGAGGTCGTCTCGATCATTGGGGGCCATCCTCCTCGTGGTCGCGTCGCTCCCCGCTGCGCTCACCGAACAGGCGGCCGGGGCGGATGGCGTCGTCGCCGAACCTCGAACGCAGCCGGTCGAGCGCGTGCGCCACGGCGCGGTCGCGCTCCGTCTCCGCACCGGGGGCAGCGTCGTCGAACAGTGCGAGCTGGCGGGGCTCCTCGGCATCGTGCAGCCCGGACAGGCCTACGCCGACGAGGCGAGCCGGCTGGCGTCGCTCCGCGCGCAGCTCCTGCAGCAACCCGCGGGCGAGCTCGAAGACGGCGGCGTCGGACTCGAGTCCTTCCGGCGCCGTCCGCGCGTGCTGACGCGTGTTGAAGTCGTCGTCGCGCAGCTTCACGGTCACCGTGCGGGCCCGCAATCCCTTGCCGCGCAGGTTCGCCGCCACGGAGCAACACAGCTCCAGAAGCCGGCGCTCCAGCTCGGCGTCGTCGTCGAGGTCACGGAAGAAGGTGCGCTCCGAGGAGATGCTCTTCCGTTCCTCGTGGGGATCGACCTCGCTGTCGTCCAGCCCCCGGACGCGGCGGTGGAGCCAGGCTCCCCGGCGTGTGCCGAACCAATTCTGCATCCACTCCAGCTGCACGCCCAGGGCGTCCTCGACGCGGAT
>Ga0315556_1001964_pt1 | contig 12055 bp, 8 predicted proteins | sample SalMarSW160310MG_FD_202112 | JGI IMG/M metagenome (GOLD analysis project Ga0315556, IMG submission 202112) | Salt marsh sediment microbial communities from the Plum Island Ecosystem LTER, Massachusetts, United States - Salt Marsh Sediment SW1603-10 ...
GCCGCCGGACAGCCCGGTGCCGGCGCCGCGGGCGATCACCGGGAGCCCGCGCTCATTGCAAAAGCGCATGACCGCCTGCACTTGCGCCACGGTTTCCGGCAACGCCACCGCCATGGGCAGGCGCCGGTAGGCGGACAGCCCGTCACATTCGAACGGACGCAGATCCTCGGCCTCGTGCAGCAGGCAATGCTCGGGCAGCAGCTGGCGCAGGTCGTGCAACAGGCCGTTGCGTGTCGCCGGGCTGAGCTCGGTCACATGATCGGGATCGGGGTGCGCGGGTTGGGCAGGACGCATGCGGGGCGTGTTCGCCTTCTCTTGGGCCAGCCGCTGATGATGCAGGGAAATGGCGTCGGAAACCACCCTCCCGCTGTGCGGACATTGCCTGGGCGGGGTTAGGACGGTATGGCGATATCGTAGAGCAGACCGCGGCGAATCAGCGCCTTTTCGATCTCCACGGCGACCAGCACCACCAACGGCAGGGTGAGGCACAGCAACAGCTCCGAGGCGTCCAGGGGCTGGGTCTTGAACACGGCGTTGAGCCAGGGCAGGTAGATGATGGCGAGCTGCAGCACGACGGTGAGGGCGATGGCGCCCAGCAGCGGCAGATTGCTGAACAGGCCGATGCGCAGCAGCGATTCCCGCTCCGAGCGGATGGCCAGGGCGTTGGCCAGCTGGGAGAAGGTGAGCACGGTGAACACCATGGTCTGCCAATGGGTCGAGCCGGTCTCGATGGCCCAGGCCTGGGTGGCAATGGACAGGCCGCCGATGAGCAGGCCTATCCAGACGATCTGCTGCCACAACCCCCCGGAGAAAATGCTTTCCCGCGGCGGGCGCGGCGGGCGTGCCATGATGCCGGGCTCGGCCCGCTCCACGGTGAGGGCCAGGCCGGGCAGCCCGTCGGTGACCAGGTTGATCCACAGGATCTGGATCGGGATCAGGGGGATGGGCAGGCCCAGGAACGGCGCCAGGAACAAGGTCCAGATCTCGCCGGCGTTGCTGGTCATGGTGTAGCGCACGAACTTGCGTATATTGTCGTAGATGCGTCGTCCCTCGCGCACGGCGGCGACGATGGTGGCGAAATTGTCGTCCAGCAGCACCATGTCGGCGGCCTCGCGCGCCACGTCGGTGCCTTTCTGTCCCATGGCCACTCCGATGTCCGCGCGTTTGAGCGCCGGGGCGTCGTTGACACCGTCGCCGGTCATGGCCACGAACTCGCCACGGCGCTGCAACGCTTCGACGATGTCGATTTTCTGTTCCGGTGTCACCCGTGCGAACACCGCCACCCGTGCCAAGTGGGCGTCCAGGTCGGCACGGTTGCCGTCGCGCAGTTCGGAACCGGTGACCGCTTCGTCGCGGCCGTCGGTGATACCCAGGCGCCGGGCGATGGCCAGGGCTGTGCCGGGATGGTCGCCGGTGATCATGACCGGTGTGATGCCCGCGCGGCGGCATTCCTCTACCGCAGCGGCGGCCTCGGCGCGCGGCGGATCGAGCAGGGCGACCAGGCCGATGAACGACAGCTGCTGTTCGATGGCTTCGGCGTCGGTCTGGGCGGGAACCCGCTCCCAACGGCGGAGTGCGCAGGCCAGCACGCGATAGCCCTGATTCGCCAGCTCACGAGCCTGCTCGAGAACGGCTTGCAGGAGCAGCGGTTGGCGGCCGGCGCTGGCGAGTGCGTCGGTGCACAGAGGCAGCAGTGCCTCCGGCGCGCCCTTGACGTAGGCCACGGCGCCGTCGCCGTCGCGGTGTAGGGTGGTCATGCGCTGACGTTCCGCATCGAAGGGGATGGCGCCGAACCGCGGCAGTTGGGACTCCAGCGTGTCCGCTTGGTAGCCCCCGGTGGCGGCGGCTTCCACCAGGGCCACTTCGGTGGGATCGCCGTGCAGGGCCCCGTCGCCCTCGGTGCTGACGTCGTGGTTCAGGGCCAGGCAGCGGCCGAGCTCTGTCCACGGGCCGTCGTCCGGCTCCGGCAGTGCCGGCTGCAGCTGGCCATCGGCGAAAAAGGATTCCGCCCGCATGCGATTCTCGGTGAGGGTGCCGGTCTTGTCGGAACAGATGTAGGTCACCGAGCCCAGGGTTTCCACCGCCGGCAGGCGGCGGATGAGGGCGTGCTGTTCCACCATCTTGCGCGCACCCAGGGCGAGGCTGATGGTGACGACTGCAGGCAGCGCCTCGGGTATGGCGGCCACCGCCAGGCTGACGGCGGTGAGAAACATGAGGGTGACCGGTTCGCCGCGCAGTACCCCGGCGAGGAAGATCACGGCGCAAATGGCCAGTACCGCGATGGCCAAGTGCCGGCCGAAGCGCGCCAGGCGTTGCTGCAACGGCGTGCGTGAAACTTCCTGTTTGCGCAGCAGGGTGGCGATGCGGCCCAGTTCCGTGGCCATGCCCGTGGTGACCAGTACGCCCTGGGCGCGCCCCCGGGTGACCTTGGTGCCCTTGTAGGCCATGTTGCGGCGGTCGGCCAAGGGAAGTTCGGGGTCGGCGAGCGTGGCTTCGGACTTGGCCACCGGTTCGGATTCACCGGTCAGGGCGGACTCGTCCACCGCCAGCGCGTCACCGCCCAGCAGGCGCAGATCGGCCGGCACGATGTCGCCGGCCTCCAGCTGCACCAAGTCGCCGGGCACGAGTTCGACCGCCGGGCGCGTTTGCCATGTGCCTTCGCGCAGTACCCGCGCGCTCGGCGCGGCCATGCGGCGCAGGGCCGCCACTGCCCGTTCGGCACGGTACTCCTGCACGAAGCCGATGACGGCGTTGAGGAGCACGATGACGACGATGGCGGCGGCATCCACCGGTTCGCCGATGATACCGGAGATCAGTGCCGCGGCGATCAGCACCAGGATCATGAAGTCGGTGAACTGATCCAGGAGCATGCGCCACAGTGGGCGGCGGCGCTGTTCGACGATTTCATTGCGCCCGTGCAGTCTCAGGCGCCGTGCCGCTTCGGCGGAGTCCAGGCCGCGATCGGCATTCGCGTGCAAGTCGCCCAGCACCGCTTCGGCGGACTGGCAATGCCAGCTCGGGGCCGGGTCGGGCGTCTTGCCAGCTGCGCCGGTCATGTGGCCCACGGGGCGGTGAGGGTCAATGGGCCGGTCCCGATTCCTTTTCCATGCCCAGAACCACGTCGGTCATGGTGATCAGGCTGTCGGGGTTGAGCGAAATACTCTCGATACCGTGCTCCACCAGCCAACGGGTGATTTCCGGATAGTCCGACGGCGCCTGGCCGCAAATGCCCACGTACTTGCCGTGCCGATGGCAGGCATCGATGGCCATTTCCATGAGCTTGAGCACGGCTTCGTTGCGTTCGTCGAAGCCGGTGACGATGCCCGAGTCCCGATCCACACCCAGGGTGAGTTGGGTGAGGTCGTTGGAGCCGATGGAAAAGCCGTCGAAGTGCTCCAGGAACTGGTCCGCCAGCAGGGCGTTGGCGGGGATCTCGCACATGAGGAAGACCTTCAGTCCGTTCTCTCCCCGTTTGAGCCCGTGCTTTTCCATTTCCTTGAGCGCGTTCTCCGCTTCTTCGACGCTGCGGGCGAAGGGAATCATCAATGCCACGTTGTCCAGGCCCATGGTTTCCCGTACCAGTTTCATGGCCTCGCATTCCAGGGCGAAGCATTCGGCGAACTGGGCCGAGGCGTAGCGCCCGGCGCCGCGGAAGCCGATCATGGGATTCTCTTCCGTGGGCTCGAACCCGGCGCCACCGATCAGGGAGGCATACTCGTTGGACTTGAAATCGCTCATGCGCACGATGACCTGGCGCGGATGGAAGGCGGCGGCGATGGTGCCCACGCCTTCGGCCAGACGCTGCACGTAGTAGCTGCGCCGGTCCGGATAGCCTGCGGCGATATGGTCGATCTCCGCCTGCACCTTGGGTTCGAGGGTATCGTAGTGGAGCAGGGCGGAAGGGTGCACGCGAATGCTGTTGTTGATGATGAATTCCAGCCGCGCCAGACCCACGCCTTCGCTGGGCAGGCGGCAGGCCTCGAACGCACCCTCCGGGTTGCCGATGTTGAGCATCAGCTTGGTCTTGGGGCGTTCGATGTTGTCCAGTTCCACCTTCTGCACGTCGAAGTCCTGCCGGCCTTCGTAGACGTAGCCGGTGTCGCCCTCGGCGCAGGACACGGTGACCTCCTGCGCAGAATCGAGAACCTTGGTGGCGTCGCCGCAGCCGACCACCGCGGGGATACCCAGTTCGCGGGCGACAATGGCGGCATGGCAGGTGCGTCCGCCGCGGTTGGTGACGATGGCCGCGGCGGTTTTCATTACGGGCTCCCAGTCCGGGTCGGTGATGTCGGTGATCAGCACTTCACCGGGTTGCAGGTCGTGCATGTGGGCCGCCTCCAGAATCACCCGGGATTTTCCCGCGGCGATCTTGCGGCCGACGCTCTTGCCCGTGGATAGCACCTTGCCGCGTTTGTTCATGCGGTAGGTTTCCTGGAAGCGGCTGTCGACGGCGGATTCCACCGTCTCGGGCCGGGCCTGCACGATGAACAGCTCCCCCGTGTTGCCGTCCTTGGCCCATTCGATATCCATGGGCATGGGGTGGCCGGCGCGTTCGGTGTAGTGGTTCTCGATCAACACGGCGAAGCGTGCCAGTTCCAGCACCTCGTCATCGGTGAGTGCGAAACGGTCGCGCGCTTCGGTGTCCACGGGTACGTTGTGGGTGGACGTGCCTGCGGCGGCGTCGTCCGTGTAGATCATCTTGATCGCCTTGTCACCAAGCTGACGCTTGAGGATGGGGCGCAGGTCGTCGTGAAGGGTGTTCTTGTAGACGTAGAACTCGTCCGGATTGACCGTACCTTGCACCACGTTCTCACCGAGGCCGTAGGCAGCGGTGATGAACACCACGTCGCGAAAGCCGCTTTCCGTGTCCAGGGTGAACATGACGCCGGAAGCGCCGATGTCGGAGCGCACCATGTTCTGCACGCCGATGGACAGGGCCACGTCGTGATGCGAAAAGCCCTGATCCACCCGGTAGGAAATGGCGCGGTCGGTGAACAGGGAGGCGTACACGCGGCGGCAGGCGGTCATTAGGCCGTCGACGCCGCGGATGTTGAGGTAGGTCTCCTGCTGGCCGGCGAAGGAGGCGGTGGGAAGATCCTCGGCGGTGGCCGAACTGCGCACGGCCACGTCGGTCTCCGTGCCCCGATCCTTTTCCAATTCGCCGTAGGCGGTGGTGATCTCCTCGACCAGCGGCGGGGGCATTTCCGAGTGCAGGATCCATTCGCGGATGCGTTCACCGGTATCGGCCAGGGCGCGGACGTCGCTGGCGTCGAGCTGATCCAGGGCCTCGCTGATGCGTTTTCGCAGATCGTTGTGGTCCAGGAACAACCAGTAGGCCTCGGCGGTGGTGGCGAAGCCGTTGGGTACCCGAACGCCGGCGGTCGACAGCGTGTTGTACATCTCGCCCAGGGAGGCGTTCTTGCCGCCCACCAAGGCGACGTCGTCGTTGCTCAGTTCCGAGAAGCGTCGGATGTATTGCATGGTCGGGTCTCGCTTTCGTGTGTGTTCAACGGATGGCTGTGTGTTGCCGGGTTGAGTTCAGGTGATCACGTCGGGCCGTTCGCGGCCGGTGAATTCGCGGATGCGCGCCAGTTCCCCCGCCGCGGCGATCAGCCCGGCCAGGGCCTGCTGGGCATCCTGATCGTGTCGCACCGGGTCCGGTTCGTAGCGTTCCAGGTAGACACGCAGGGTGGCTCCTTCGGTGCCGGTTCCCGATAGACGGTAGACGATGCGCGAGCCGTCCTCGAACAGTACGCGAATGCCCTGGCGGGTGCTCACCGAACCGTCCACCGGGTCGGTGTATTCGAAGTCGTCGCACACGGATACGGTACGGTCGTCGAGGCGCTTTCCGGGCAGGCTGGTGGTCTGGGCGCGCAGGGCCTGCATGAGTTCCTCGGCACGGGTGCTGTCGATGCCTTCGTAGTCGTGACGGGCGTAGTAGTTGCGTCCGAATTCGCGCCAGTGGGCGTGTACGATCTGTTCCACTGATTCGCCCCGCGCCGCCAGCAGGTCGAGCCAGAATAGCACGGCCCACAGGCCGTCCTTCTCGCGCACGTGGTCGGAACCGGTGCCGAAGCTTTCCTCGCCGCACAGGCTGATGCGGCCGGCGTCGAGCAGGTTGCCGAAGAACTTCCAGCCGGTGGGCGTCTCGAAGCAGGGGATGCCGCGTGCCTCCGCGACCCGGTCCACGGCGCCGCTGGTGGGCATGGAGCGCGCCACGCCCGCGAGGCCGTCACGGTAGCCGGGGATCAGGTGGGCGTTGGCCGCCATCACCGCCAGGCTGTCGCTGGGGGTGACGAAGAAGCGCCGGCCGAGAATCATGTTGCGGTCGCCGTCACCGTCGGAGGCGGCGCCGAAGTCCGGAGCGTCATCACCGAACAGCAATTCCACTAGTTCGTGCGCGTAGGTGAGATTCGGGTCGGGATGGCCGCCGCCGAAATCCGTCAGCGGTTCTCCGCGCAGCACGGTGCCCGCAGGCGCACCCAGGCGCTGTTCCAGGATTTCACGGGCGTAGGGTCCGGTGACCGCATTCATGGCGTCGAAGCGCATGGTCACGCGGCCCGAAGTGAGGGCATCACGGATGCGATCGAAGTCGAACAACGACTCCATCAGTTCGGCGTAGTCGGCGACCGGATCGATGATCTCCACCGTGGTCTGGCCGATGGTGTGGCGGCCGACGGTGTCGAGGTCCATATTGGCCGCGTCGGCGATGCGATACTCCTGCAGTTCCTTGCTGCGCTGGTAGATGGCCTCGGTGACCTTCTCCGGCGCCGGTCCGCCGTTGGCGCTGTTGAACTTGATGCCGAAGTCGCCGTTGGGGCCGCCAGGGTTGTGGCTGGCGGACAGGATGATGCCGCCCAGGGCGTCGTACTTGCGGATGATGCAGGAGGCGGCGGGGGTGGAAAGGATGCCGCCGCGGCCCACCATGACTTTGGAAATTCCGGCTGCGGCCGACATCCTGACTATGGTCTGGATCGCCTCACGGTTGTAGTAACGGCCGTCGCCGCCCACCACCAACAGCTCGCGGCTGGAACCGAGCTGGGTATCGAAAATGGACTGGACGAAGTTCTCGAGATAGTGGGGCTGCTGAAAGACCGTGACCTTCTTGCGCAGGCCGGAGGTGCCGGGTTTCTGATCGGTGAAGGGGGATGTCGCAACAGTATGAATATTCATTGGTCCTGCTTGTTTCGAGGGATGAAAGTGGCGCCGGTGACCTGCGGGTCCGGGCATGGAAAGTCTAGTCCTATGTTATGATCATTGCATGAACGCGACCAAAAGCGATTTGCTCAAACGGGTTCTCAAACGGCGGACATTCTCCGGCCTGATGGAGCTCTATGAGACCAACTATCGCCTGCTGCATCAGCTGGTACCGGATCCCGGCCAGTTGCCGGCGGAAGCGGTGTCACGTGTTCCCGGGTCGCCCGATCTGCACCTGAAGGTGGAGGAACGTTCACGTTTCACCACCACCCTGGCGATGACCCACTATTTCGAAGAGGACGGCCTCGGGCCGGTCGCCAACCCCGACGTCCAGATCCGCATCTACCATGACGCCCGTCAGGTGGAGATACTGGCCTGCCGCCCGCGCGGCTTCCGGGCCCTGGGCGAGGGTGAAGGCGGGCAGGTGGATTGCCGCTGGGACAGCAACGTGTTCCTGGAAAAGTGGTTGCGTTATTCCCTGAGTCAGGGGCACGGTTTCGGCTGTCACCACGAGGCCGGCAATCCCCAGACGCCGCAGCCGGCGCCGGTGTCCTGATCGGCCGATTTGATATAGCCCCTCCGTCTGTCGGGAACTTATCCCCCTGTGTTCTTGTCCATAGAACATCGAGTGTCTCGTCGCGCGTCGGCGCGAATCAATTAATATATTGAAAAGTATTAATATATTTGCTGATTCAAGGCACTAGAGGCCATTCAGGCCAAAACACCTACCAATAATACGTTTACATTTCGTAACACATTTATACTTGATTCAATTAGTCAGGTAACTAGTATAGGGGGCAAGCGCGGCCGTCGGCCGCAAGTCATTTAGCAGCACCCAGACGGTAAAGGAGGCGGTATCCATGAAGCTCTCAACCAAGGCACGTTATGCCGTGACCGCCATGATGGACCTGGCACTGCACGAGAAGTCTCACCCCGTGACCCTGGCGGACATTTCCCAGTTCCAGGGCATTTCCCTGTCGTACCTGGAACAACTGTTCGCCAAACTGCGCAAGCAAGGCCTGGTGCGCGGCGTGCGCGGCCCCGGTGGCGGCTATCGGCTGGCCCGTCCGGCCGCTGAGATCAGCGTGGCCGAGATCGTTTCGGCCATCAACGACAGCGAGGAGCAGGTGTTCAAGGGCGAGGCCGATGCCGAGCACCTCGGTGACCGTGATCGCCTGGAGCACATGTGGGCGGATCTGAGCAACAAGATCTACGATTTCCTGGATGACATCACCCTGGATCAGTTCGCTCAAAACAACGCCCCTCAGGGCGGCAAGGAATATCCCGGAGTAGGGCATAACCACTCCGAGGCAGCCTGACCCGCCGGCGCCGGCCGCCGCAAGGCGGCCGTCCGCCGGGCGTCCTCAGTCCGCGTCCGCGGCCTGAGTCCTCAGACCCAATACCGACAGCAGCCCCAACGCCACCGCGAACCATAAGGTGGCCAGGCGGATCATCACAGTGACCGCGATGGCCTGTGGTTCCTGAACCCCGTTCAGTACCAGCAGCGCGATCATGGTGACCTCGGTGCCTCCCAGTCCGCCGGGGATGAAGCTCAGCGCCCCCACCAGCATGGCAAAGCCGTAGATGAACAGCGAGGTGGCCAGATCCATCTCGCCCCCCACCAATCCCGTGAGAAGGTGCAGCGCCGTGCCTTCCGCGCCCCACGCCAGTACCCCCAGGGTCATGCTGAGAAGCAGCGTACGCGGCTTGAAGCAGCGGCCGGTATGGATGACCACCTCGATCAGTGACGTCACGGCCCCGCGCAGCCTGCGCGGCAGCAGCCTGCGCAACATGGCGCTCAGCCGGCGCAGCCACCGTGGCTGCTGCAGCACCCAGACCGCACCGGCGAGTCCGGCGGCAATGAACGCCACCAGCGGTTGTCCACTGCCATAGGCCCAGAGTCCGGGGATGATCAGCAGCACCACCGCCGCCAGGTCCGACAGCCGTTCCGCCAGCAGGGCCGCGAGGCTGTGCCTGTAGGCCACGCCATGCCCCTTGAGAAACACCGACCGCAACGCCTCGCCGGCCTTGGCCGGCGTGGTGGTCAGGGCGAAACCGGCCAGGTAGACCCGCAGGCTGAACAGCGGGGGCACCCGATCGTGCAGCAGCGCGAGGTAGTGCTGCCAGCGCAGGAAACGCAGCCCGTAGTTGACCAGGGACAGCGCCAGGGCGGCGCCCAGCCCGGCCATGCCGATGCGTGCGAAAGCGGTGGACACCTCGCCCCAGCCGGCCCACAAGGAGAAGCCGAGATAACCGACGGCACTCAGGCCCACGGACAACAGCAATCCCCGCAGACGCCAGCCGGAGAGTGGAGAACGTGAGGCGGGCCGGCTGCCGGTCATGGGGCTATCGAATCAGCCACAGGGTGGTGGCCAGCCAGGCGATGACGCACACCATGATGAATGGATCGCGCACGAGATCGCGTGACGGGTCGCCGCCGCGCTCCTGGCGATAGAGCAGGAACAGGTAGCGGAACACGCCGAACAGCACGAATGGCACGGTATAGATCAGGTTGGCCGTGCCGTGGATGTGAATGGTGTCGGGACTCATGGTGTAGAGACTGTAGGTAAGCACCATGCTGGTGGCGGTGATGGCGATGAAGGCGTCCAGCATCAGCGGCGTGTAGTGCTCCAGCACCTTGCGGTGGCCGGGGGCCGGGGCGGCGACGGTGGTGCCGAGCTCGGCGCGGCGTTTGGCGAAGCCCAGGAACAGCGCCACCATGAGGCCGCACAGCAACAGCCATTTCGAGGGTGGAATGTCGACGCCGCTGGTGCCGGCCAGCAGTCGCAGCATGAAACCGGAGGCGATGAGGAATACGTCCACGATGACCACGTGCTTCAGGCCCAGGGAGTAGCCGATGTTCACGGCCAGATAGATGAGCACCATCAGCAGCACCGCCGGCGAGGCCCACCATGCACAGGCCAGGCCGGCGGCCAGCGACACGCCGGACAACGCCAGGGCTTCGCCGGGGCGCACGGTGCCCGCCGCCAGGGGGCGGTGGCGCTTCACCGGATGCTGGCGATCCTCCTCCCGGTCGCAGAGGTCGTTGAAGGCGTAGATGGCGCTGCCCACCAGAGAGAATCCCGCAAAGGCCGCCAGTACCTGCGCCACCACGTTGGTGTCGGACAGGGCGTGGCCGAACAGCAGGCCGGCGAACACGAAGCCGTTCTTCACCCACTGGTAGGGGCGCATCAGACGGATGTATTCGGAGATCTTCGCCATGGTGTCGAGCTTCGCGTCCGGCCTAGAGTTGCAGGCGCTTGAACAGGCGTTCCGGGATGAGGCGGATGATGAGCATGATGTAGCGCCAGAACCAGGGCGTGTAAATCACCTCGGCGCCGCTTTCGGCAGCGCGGGCGATGCGTTGGCCCACGCTGTCGGGCGATGCTACCAGGAACATGCCGGGCAGACCAAAAGTCATGGCGGTGTCCACGAATCCCGGTTTCACGGTCACTACACGCACGCCGGCGGCGTGCAGACGGTTGCGCAGTCCGGCCAGGTACAGGCTCAGCGCGCCCTTGGCCGCACCGTAGGTGTAGTTGCTCTGGCGGCCGCGATCGCCGGCCACCGAAGAGATGCCGATGATGAACCCTGCGGCCTGTTGTTCGAAATGGTCTGCGCACAGGGACAGAATGGACACGGCGCCGGTGAAATTGGTGTCGATGACGGCGCGGGCGGCGGTGAAGTCACTGCGGACCTGTTGTTGATCACCCAGGAGCCCGAAGGCCAGTACCACACCGTTGAGCTCCCCGGCGGTGTCCAGCACGTGCTCCAGGAACGCGGTGTGGGTGTCGGTGGCGCGGGCATCGAACGGCCCGTGGTGCACTTCGATGCCGAAGCGCAGAGCGAGATCGGCGCCGATGCGGTCCAGTTCGTCCGGGTCCCGTGCCGCCAGGAAGAGGTCGTGGCCGCGCGCGGCGAAGGCGGCGGCGGTGGCACGGGCGATGGCGGAGGTGGCGCCGAGAATGAGGACCGTGCCGCTCATGCGGGCTCCCCCAGGTTCAGCCGCCGCGACAGACTGGATTGAATGCGGTTGTCCGGATCCACCTCGCGCTTGATCTGCAGCCATTCTTCGTAGCGCGGATACATGGCGCGAAAGGCGCCGGCGTCCAGGCGTGCGTCCTTGGCCAGATAGACGCGGCCGCCCAGTTCGATGACCTGCCGGTCGAGGCGGTCCAGCGTATCGAACAGCTGCGGTGCGCCCACGGGAATGTCCAGGGCCAGGGTGTAGCCCGGTGCCGGAAACGACAGCAGACCGGCGCCGTCGCGCGTGAAACGTTTGAGCACGGCCAGGAAAACCGGGAGGCCGTTTCCCTTGAGTTCCTGCAGCAGCGCGGTCAAACCGGTGGACGCTGACTCGGAAGGCAGCAGGCACTGGTACTGTACGAATCCGCGTTTGCCGTAGAGGCGGTTCCACTGGCCGATGCCGTCCAGCGGGAAGAAGTGCTTGAGGCAGTGTTCGCTGCGGGTGGACTCCAGTCCCGCATGACGGCTGTAGTAGAGACGGTTGTACAGACCCAGGCTGTGGCGGTTGAGTACCCAGCCGGGCAGGTCCAACGGAACGTTGCGCGTCGTGCCCGCCTCCAGGATCAATGGGTCGCTTGCGTTGGCGAGTTCCGCCGCGGTGGCGTGATGGGCGCGACTGACGACGCCGCGGCCCATGTTCGCGCCGCCCGCAAGGCAGTCGATCCAGGCAACGGTGTAGTCGTCGTCCCAGTCCGTGTCCTCGAACACGGCGAGGGTATCCTGGAGATCGGTGGTGCGGCGGTATTGCACCTGCAGAGACGCGGTTTCGATGCGGGTGAGTTGCAGGCGGATCTCGCCGATGATGCCGGTCAGGCCCATGCCGCCGATGGTG
>Ga0315556_1001965_pt1 | contig 12051 bp, 13 predicted proteins | sample SalMarSW160310MG_FD_202112 | JGI IMG/M metagenome (GOLD analysis project Ga0315556, IMG submission 202112) | Salt marsh sediment microbial communities from the Plum Island Ecosystem LTER, Massachusetts, United States - Salt Marsh Sediment SW1603-10 ...
CCCGGTACGCCGGATTCTCTTCGCGGCCCCCCGGTGACTCTTGGTCTTCATCAGCTGCTCCTCTCTTCGTCGCTCTCGCCCGGCTCAGGCACCGACTCGGCGGCAACGATCGCCTCGTCCTCGTCGCTTTCCGGCTTCGACTCGGTCTGGTGAACGGCACGGCGCCCCGGCGCGAGCACCATGTGCATGTTCCGACCTTCCTGCCTTGGCGTCTGCTCTACCTTCGCCGCGTCCCCGATCTCTCCGACCAGCTTGTCGATGATCGTGAGCCCCAACTCCGGACGGGACATCTCCCTTCCACGGAACCAGATCGTGATCTTGACCTTGTCGCCATGCTCCAGAAACTTCAGCACCCGATCACGCTTGATCTCGTAGTCGTGCTGGCCGATCTTCGGCTTGAACTTGACTTCCTTGATGACCGTTCTGGACTGGTTCCTGCGGGCCTCACGGGACTTCACCGACTGTTCGTACTTGTACTTGCCGTAGTCCATGAGCCTGCACACAGGGGGGTTGGAGTTGGGGGCCACCTCGACGAGATCCAGTCCGAGCTGGTCGGCGAGCCACAGTGCTTCCTGCAGCTTCTTGATCCCTATCTGCGCTCCATCGGGAGCGACAACCCGCACTTCCCGTGCCCTGATGTACCCGTTGACGCGTAGTTCGGCGATTGCGATCCTCCTCAATGAAAAAGACGACAGCAAGCGAAGCCACTGTCGTCTCGTACCGTGGCGCACCTCCGGTGGCCAGGTGGGATGGTCTCCACTTGTTCGCCGGAAGTATACGGGGACCGATTCGACTGTCAATCCTGGTGCTGGATCTGCCCGAAGGCGTCCAGCAACTCCAGGACGGCAATTGCCGCCTCGTATCCCTTGTTGCCGCGACCGGGAAGTGAACGATCATGGGCGTGCTCGTACTCGTGCACGGTGAGGACGGCGTTCCCTATCGGTGCCCCTGTTGTGAGCGCCAGTTGGGACAAACCTGCCATCGCCTGGGTCGCGACATGCTCGTAGTGGTCTGTCTCACCGCGGATCACCGCACCGAGCGCTACCACCGCCTCATGACCCGTTTCGATCAGGTGCTTGGCCGCAATGGGCAGCTCCAACGCTCCAGGCACTTTCAGGACCGTCACCTCGGCAGTCCCTGCTTCCTCGAGTGCCTCCAGCGCACCTGCGAGAAGAGCGTCGGTGATCGCTTCGTTGAACTGGGCTACCACCACCCCGATCTTCTTCCCACCTGCCGGCGTGCCCCTGATCTCATGGACGCGCATCGGCTTCTTCCAAGTGGATGAGATGGCCGAGTTTCTCGGCTTTGGTCCGAAGATAGGCGAGGTTCTCGGTCGTCGGAGGCACCTCCAGGGGGACCGTCTCGATGATCTCGAGCCCATATCCTTCGATTCCCGCGCGTTTCGTTGGATTGTTGGTCAGCAGCCGCATGGTCGTGATGCCCAGGTCGGCGAGTATCAGGGCACCGACGCCATAGTCCCTGGCATCTGCAGGTAGTCCCAGCTCGAGATTCGCTTCCACCGTGTCTCTGCCATGGTCCTGCAGTGCGTAGGCTGCGAGTTTGTGCACGAGTCCGATACCTCGGCCCTCATGGCCCCGGAGGTAGAGCACGACCCCGCACCCTTCTTCCTGAACCTGGCGCATCGCGTCGCGAAGTTGCAGGCCGCAGTCGCACCGCAGGCTCGACAGCGCGTCACCTGTGAGGCACTCCGAATGCACCCTCACCAGCACCCCTTCCTTACCGGCGACGTCTCCCTTCACCAACGCTATGTGCTCCCCGTGGTCGAGCAAGGACTCGTACGCTATGGCCCTGAACTCGCCGTATTCGGTCGGGAACCGAGCTTCTGCGCCGCGGCGGATCAGCTCCTGGCGCTCCCTTCGAAACGAGATCAGATCTGCGATCTTGATGATGGGTATGCGGTAGCGATCGGCAAACTCCACTAGAGCATCGAGTCGCGCGATTCCTCCATCATCGGTGACGATCTCAGCAAGCACGCCCGCCGGTCGCAACCCGGCGAGCACAGCCAGGTCGACTGCCGCCTCCGTATGGCCGGCGCGACGTAGCACGCCTCCGGCGTGATATCGCAACGGGAAGATGTGGCCTGGCCGTGTGAGATCATCACCGTCGGTGCCTCGCTCTACGAGGGCTCTGATAGTCGCCGACCGATCAGCAGCCGATATCCCGGTGGTGGTCTCGGGCGCGTAATCCACGGACACCGTGAACGCCGTGTTCCGCCTATCGGTGCTGTGACTCACCATCATCGGAATCCGAAGTTCATCGAGGCGCTCGCCCACCAGCGGGACACAGATGAGGCCACTGGTATGCCGCACCATGAAGCCGATCTTCTCGGGTGTCGCCATCTCGGCTGCGAGAATCAAATCGCCTTCGTTCTCCCTGTCGGCGTCATCCACAACGACGACGAACTCACCACGCGCGATCGCGATAACCGCATCCTCAATCGATGCGAAGGTCATCGTGGCCACCCCATCAGTCGCTCGACGTATTTGGCGATCACATCGACCTCGATGTTGACCTTCTCCCCCACGGCCCGCCGCCCGAGGACCGTCACGTCGAGCGTGTGAGGAATGAGCGCCACCTCAAACCACGCCGGACCGGCCAGGGTGACAGTGAGACTCACACCGTCAACCGCGACCGACCCCTTCTCGGCAATGTACCGAGCAAGGTCGCCCGGAACGTCGATGCGCATCCGAGTACTGTCCCCTTCCGGCTGGAGATCGGAGACGACTCCTATGCCGTCCACGTGCCCTTGGACGATATGCCCATCGAAACGGCCGTTTGCTCTCATGGAACGTTCGAGGTCGACGCGGTCGCCGGGAGCGAGACTCCCGAGGTCCGTTCTCACCAGCGTTTCGTGTACCACATCCGCGCGAATCCCAACCTCAGTGCACCCAACGATCGTGAGGCACACTCCGTTGACGCTCAACGAGTCGCCCACCGAGAGTCCCTCGAGATTCGTGCCGATCACGAGATGCTTGCCCTGGTCCGTCCCTTCGATCTCCTGAACGGTTCCCAAGGCTTCCACGATTCCTGTGAACATCAGTGTTCCTCCACAAACGCTTCGATCCGTACGGCCCCTCCCACGAGATCCACGTCGGCAATGCGGACGGGATGCAGGTCGTTCAGCGTACGAAACACGCCATTGAACATCCCCCGGCCGGGTCCCCCGCCGATTGACGGCGCGAGGTAGAGGACGAGCCGATTCACCAGCCCATCCCGCAACAGGGAGGTGGCGAGTGTTGCCCCTCCTTCAACGAAAATGTCGAGCAGCCCTTCCTCTGTGAGTGACCGGAGTCCTTCGTCGAGGTCCACAGACGTTCGGCCCGGAGCGGGTCGGAGGACGATCGGCCCCCGTTCGAACACTCGCGAGCCGGTGGGAAGCGGCTCCCTGCCTTCAACGACGATGGGGACAGGTTGCGGACCTTCATAGCCAGGGAGTCGAACGTCGAGCATCGGGTCGTCCGACCTCAACGTTCCGGCCCCGACCATGACCGCGTCCGCCTCGGCGCGCATACGGTGCACGTCCTGTCGCGCAACGCTCGAAGTGATCCACTTCGAGGTGCCGTCCGCTGCGGCGATCTGACCGTCCAGGGTCGCCGCAACCTTCAGCGTGACCCACGGCAGGCCCGTCTGGCGGTGCCGGAAGTATCCAGGATCGAGACGGCGGGCCGCATCTTCCGCGACTCCGACCACGACATCGATACCGGCCTCTCGAAGCTGCCTGATCCCCACGCCCGATACCCTCGGATCCGGGTCCTCGGTCGCTACGACAACCCTGCCGATCCCCGACGAGATGATCGCATCCACGCACGGTGGTGTACGACCGTGATGAGCGCACGGCTCCAGGGTCACATAGAGAGTTGAGCCTCTTGCTCGAGAGCCGGCCCCTTGAAGGGCGAGAGCTTCGGCGTGTGCTGAGCCCGGGCCGGCATGGTTGCCCGTCCCTGCGACGCGACCTTCCGAGTCCACGATCACCGCACCGACTCGCGGGTTGGGGTGGGGACGCGCCTTCGCTGCCAACTCGAAACTGAAGGTCATCCAGTGCTCGTCCACGATCACCTTTCCTCGGGCGATCGCGCGCGCACGCATACCGCCCTCCTTCTCTCATCCGGACTTTCACCGTCGGTCCCGGAGTTTCACCGGGTCCACCCGTGAGGGGTCGCGGACTTTCACCGCCGGTCGGGAATTGCACCCTGCCCTGAAGGGGGCTGACAAGAAGTGTACTACCGCCGTCGATCAGCTCGTTCGGCGGTCGATCTCATACGCAGAACCCGCCGTCGACTTGGCGAACTCCTTCATCTCGACAGCCACGGCCGACGCCTCCCACTGGGAGCTGATCGTGCGGGTCCGGTTGGTCGCCACACCGATCGAGATCGAGATGATCGGGAATGCGTGCTGCTCTCCCCGCCGGTCGCTGACCTCGACGTAGCCTCGCAGCGCGTCGGCGGTGTCGTAGAAGTCGAGAATGCCCGCGTCGAAGATCCGGATCGTCGCTTTGCAGAACTCCACCACCGAGTCTGGGTGGACGACCCCCACGAAGTCGTCCCCCCCAATGTGGCCCACGAAGATACTCGTGTCCTCATTTTCGGCGGCCGCCTCCAGCAACGCATGAGCGGTGAACTTGATGACCTGGTCACCCCGCATGAATCCGTAGTGGTCGTTGAACGACTTGAAGTTGTCCAAGTCGGCGTGCACGATCGCGAGTGGTCCTCGCTCTGCGACCCTACGCTCCATCTCCTCGGAGATCCGAAAGTTCCCCGGCAGCCCGGTGAGGGGCGACACGTCCCGCATGGTCTGTGAGCGCCGGATCACGGCTTTCACCCGTGCGACCAGCTCATCGACATCGAACGGTTTATTCACGTAGTCGTCGGCACCCAGGTCGAGCCCCCGGATTCGGTCTTCCGGCATGGTTCTCGCCGTCAGAAGGATGACCGACGTGTTCGCTGCAGAGGGATGGACGCGCAGACGGCGGAGCACATCGAATCCATCGAGTTCAGGCATCATCACGTCCAGCAACACGAGATCGGGCGGATCGTTCATCACCGACTCGAGCGCTTCCCTCCCGTTGGTCGCCTCGGTCACCTGGAAACCCTCCAGCTCGAGGTTCACTCGCACGAACTGGAGGATGTCGGGGTCGTCGTCTGCGACCAGAATCCGTTGCACCATCCGTCTACTCCACTGACGCTTTCAGATCTCTCACCGCAGCCGCCGGATCCGAGGTCCTGAACACGGAGGTACCGGCGACGAACACATCGACTCCCGCATCCCGCGCCGCCCTGGCGGTGCCGGTGGTGATACCACCGTCGATCTCTATATCGGCCGAAAGGCCCCGAGAATCAATCAGCTTTCTGGCTGCCTCCACCTTCTTGAGCGTCGAATAGGTGAACGACTGGCCTCCGAAACCAGGTTCCACCGACATCACGAGCACGAGATCGGCCAGTTCGACGAAAGGTTCCACCGCTTCGAACGGGGTCGCGGGATTCAACGCGAGGCCGAACGCCAGCCCCGCATCTCGCGCCTGGTCCGCTGCTCTACTGGGATCCGGGTATGCCTCGATGTGGACCGTGACCAGGTCCACCCCGGCCGCTCGAAGAGGGCCGAAGTAGACGTGCGGGTTGGTGGTCATCATGTGGCAGTCGAAGAAGAGCGATGTCGCCTTCCTCAACGACGCGATCACCGGGATGCCCAGACTGAGATTCGGAGCGAAGTGGCCGTCCATGACGTCGATGTGGAGAAGCTCGACATACGGCTCGACCTTCGCAACGTCATCGGCGAGGTGCGCAAAGTCCGCGGCAAGGATGGAGGGGGCGATCCGGGCGGGTTGCATCATCCGAGTGTATCGGCTCTAGGTCAACGTTCCGGTCTTGTGCCCTCGAGCCCACGCTGAGGCACTCATCCTTCGACTGCCTGCCGGCTGCACCTCGAGCAGCTCCAGGGCTCCGCGACCAGTCCCCAGCAGTACCAGCCCGCCTTCGCTGGCGAGCTGGCCCGGCAACAGTGATGCGGGAACGGGTCTCGCCCGCCACACTTTCAGCCGTTCCCCGTCGAGGAACGCGTAGGCACCACCCCGCGTGGTTGACGCCCGAATCACACGGTGCAATCGTTCCGCATCGTCGGTGACGACCAGCCGGCTCTCATCCCTGTCGAATCGAGGGGCGTAGGTAGCTCCCTCTTCTGGCTGTGGTACCGGGCGAAGCCGACCCTCCACGTACCCGTTGAGCGTTTCGACCAGCAGGTCTGCCCCGACGACTGCGAGTGTCGTCGTGAGGGCCGCTGCATCCGTTTCATCGGAAAGAGGTACCCGCGCCGACGACAGTGTTGGACCCGTGTCGAGTCCGGAATCGAGCTGCATGACCGTGACCCCTGTCACGTGGTCACCGGCCAGGATCGCCCGCTCGACGGGAGCGGCTCCCCTCCAGCGCGGCAGCAAGGAGAAGTGGACATTGAGAAAACCAAGTGGAACCGACTCCAAGGCCGGCTCAGGGATGATGCGCCCGTAGGCGACGACCACCGCGATGTCGACCCCGGCGGTAGTCATGATCGATGTGATGTCGGCGGATCGCTCCGGTTGTGCCACGTCTATCCCGAGTCTGGAGGCCGCGGTCTTCACGGGAGAGGCCTCCGGTCGGTGGGAGCGTCCGCGTGGCTTGTCGACCCTGGTGACGACGACAACGGTGTTCTCCGCGATCGCCTCCAGTGTCGCAACGGCCGCTTCGGGGGTTCCAAGGAAGGCGATCCGCGTCACAGACTGAGTCCCAACGCCTCCTCACGCAGTTCTCGCAGCACCTGTTTGCGAGTGCGGCGATCGAGGCGCTCTATCAACAACGTTCCGTTCAGGTGGTCGATCTCGTGCTGCAGCACGCGTCCCAGGAGTTCCTCCCCTTCATACTCGACTTCCCTCCCTTGCTCGTCGAGACCTCGTACCCTCGCGAACCCCGGCCGTTGGATCTCCCAGAACCGGCCGGGGACCGACAGGCATCCCTCGTCGGATACCCATGTGCCGGACGTCTCGATGAGCTCAGGGTTGATCAGTACCTTCGGGCCCTCTCCTGCGTCGAACACGACGATCCGTTTCGAAATGCCGATCTGTGGTGCAGCCAGCCCCACACCGGGGGCATCGTACATCGTCTCGATCATGTCCTCGGCGAGCCGTCGAATGCCGTCATCGATGGTTTCGATCTCCTTCGCCTTCGTCCGCAGGACAGGATCACCGAAGATACGAATAGGGAAGATGGCCATGGGGCAGCAGGATAGCTCACAGGTCGAGTGGGTCGACATCAACCCGTACGGTGCTCCCGGCCTCGCGGAGTGTCGCCACCGCCGCCCGAAGCGCTGGCCTGACGGGCATCAGGTCCCGCCCTTGGATGAGCCACCGTAGCGTCCCACGTTGTTCCGCCGGACCGTAGACGGCCGCCTCTGGCCCGAGGTCCGACACCAATGCTCGCGCATCCCGCGTTCCTCCCGACACCTCCACCACGATCACTTCACCGGCAGGGGGCAGGCCGAACTCCCTCCGCCGCTGCACCTCCGCCTCGAGATACGGGAGAGGATCCCCGCGACGAACGGCCTCGAGCACGGGATGCTCGGGGATGCTCGTCTGAACTATGAGATGCCGACCCCTTCCGAACGGGATCGCGCGAGCCAGGCGAGCAACGATTCGCAACGCCTCCTCCCCCGCGTTGTACGTGCTACCGAGAACGAGACCGTCCATGTCCACCACCACACCGAGGGAGATATCGTCCAGCCGCGCAACGTCCCGCTCCGTACCCACCCAAATCGCTGCGTCGCTCCGAACCTCTCCGACCTGGTCGCCGAAGAGCCCACGGAGGACCTCGGTCACCCGACCGACTCCTGAGCCGAGCGGCTCGAAGCGTCGTCCACCGCACCTCGCACATTCGCCGAGTGTCGCGCCACATCGCGTGCACCGCTCTCCCGGTTCCGGACGCGCGCCACACGACGGACAGATGCGCAGCGTCTTGCACGACACACAGCGAAAGGCGGGTGCGTACCCGTGGCGGTGGCTGAAGACGAAGATACGGCCCCCACGGGTGAGTGCCCCCGCAACCGTCCGCTTCGTGTGGTCTGCTATCAACCCTGTGCCCGGCGGATCGTCACGGCGATCGACGATTTCGACCGGTGGCCAGGCGCGGGACGCACGGCGACGGATTTCTACTCCGTACGCAACGATCCTCGCGCTTGGCACCGCGCCCGTGTACACCACGTCGAACCGTTCGGTCAGGGCGCGACGCCGAATGACTTCGCGGGCGTGGACGGTCGGAGTCTGGCGGTCTTTCATCGCCCGCCGTCCTTCTTCGACCAACATCGCAATACCTAGGCTCGCAACGGGCCAGAACGCGATCCGGTGTGTCCCTACCGCCACACTGCCCGAGGACAAACACACCCGTTGCCAAGCCGCAGTCACCTCTCGCGCCGCTGAGGTCGGCGGGACCTCCACGGTGCGGTCACCAATACGAGATCGAAGGGCGGAGGCGAACTGAGCTGCCTCCACGGCAGTAGGAAGAATGACCATTCCCGATCGGTCGTGGTCCACGGCCTCCGCCACCATGTCGACGGCATCGGATGTATGGCTCGTGATGACGTACATCGAGCGGGTGCGGTCTCCGTAGCTTCTCGCCGCGTGGAGAGCCCCGCCTCGGGGAAGGTTGGGCGGTCCGGAGCGGGGCAGCATCGCCGCGACCGGTGCGACGTAGTACCCCGCCGCCCACTTGAGGGTTCTGAGAAGGGTGTCAGTGAAGATCGGAACCGACGACGAGACAGCCTTGATCGGTTTCAGGTCGGACGGGTCCTCATCGCCGACCCCTACGACCCACCCTCGGACGACTCGCCGGCCCAGTGGAATCCTGACGATCTGCCCGACGGAGATCGTTTGATCGGCGGCGTAGCGAAACCCTTCGTCGACAGCGAAAGTCGGGACGTCCGGGACGACCCTGGCTACGCTCAGGTCGCCTCCCTCACGAGCGCCTCGGTCATATCGGTCTGCTCCCATGGGAACTCCGCCCGACCGAAGTGGCCGTATGCAGAGGTCGGAGTGTATATCGGACGTCGAAGGTCGAGACGTCGAATGATCGCCTCCGGCCGGAAGTCGAACAGCTCTTTGGCGATCTCGCCGAGCCTCACCGGGTCGATCTGCTCGGTATCGAACGTCTCGACTCGTACCGAGAACGGGGTCGCCCGACCGATGGCGTACGACAGCTGAACCTCGCACTCGTCGGCGAGCCCGGCCGCAACGATGTTCTTCGCGGCGTGGCGAGCGGCGTAGGCGGCAGAACGGTCGACCTTCGTGGGGTCCTTTCCCGAGAAGGATCCCCCGCCGTGGCGTGCCGTCCCGCCGTACGTGTCCACGATGATCTTGCGGCCGGTGAGACCGGTGTCCGCTTCGGGTCCTCCAACCTCGAACCGCCCGCTCGGGTTCACGAGAATCTCCACCCCGTCGTGCTCGAACCCCTCCATGACCGGTGCGATCACGGCTTCCGTAAGGTCCTGCTGCATGCGGTTCTGGTCGATGCCCGGCTTGTGCATGCTCGAGATCAGGATCCGTCGAGCAGCTACGGGCGTCCGGCCTTCGTACTCGAGGGTTACCTGGGTCTTCCCATCCGGCCCGAGGTAGTCGAGGATGCCCTCCTTGCGAACGTACGCGAGCCGCCGGGCCAACCTGTGTGCATAGTCGATCGGAGCCGGCATCAACTGCGGCGTTTCGCGCACCGCGTAGCCGAACATGATGCCCTGATCCCCCGCGCCGAGATGGTCCAACGGATCCGTCGAACCCCGCCTCGCTTCGAGGGAGTCGGCGACACCTCCGGCGATGTCAGGGCTCTGCTTGCCTATCAAGTCCTCGACGGAGCACGTGGTTGCAGAAAAGCCTTCACCGCGGTCGTAGCCTGCGGCGGCGATCGCCTCGCGAGCGATCTCGTCGACGTCGAGCCTCGCGTCCGACCCGATTTCGCCGGCGACGAGCACCCTCCCTCGCGTCACGAGCGTTTCGCACGCGACTCTCCCATAGGGGTCTTGAGCGAGGACCGCGTCGAGGATCCCGTCGGAGATTCGATCCGCGACTTTGTCAGGGTGACCTTCCGTAACCGACTCAGATGTGAAGAACCACTTGATCATGGCGGGCAGTATACGGGACAGTGCATGCAAGCCCCCATCCCATCTCAGCTGCGGCGCGCGGCCTCTCGCTGGATGATGTCCAGGAGCCGTCCGGCGACCTCGTCCTTCGAGAGGAGCGGCCATTTTTCGGCATTCCCTTGAGCGTCAAAAACGGTCACCTGGTTCGTGTCCGTTCCGAAGCCCGAACCCGCTGCCGTGACATCGTTCGCCACCGTCAGGTCGGCTCTCGCCGCCTTCGCCCGAGCACCTTCGGCCGGCCCTGTCTCGGCAGCAAACCCAACGATGAAGGGCCGTCCGCCGTCTCCCGAGCCGAGCCCGTCGAGGATATCGACGGTAGGTTCCAGCTCGAGTCGAGGCGGACCCTCGGCTCTCCTGAGTTTCGTCGGTCGAGGGTCTGCCGGCCGGAAGTCCGCCACGGCCGCCGCCATGATCACGACATCGCACGTACCGGCTTCTCGCTCCACCGCCTCGGCCATTTGTTTGGCCGTCTCCACAGGCACGATGCTCACTCCCGGAGGCACAGGCAGCGCTGAGGAACTCACCAGCACCACCTTCGCGCCCCTTCTCGCGGCAGCTCGGGCGATCGCGTACCCCATCTTGCCGGAAGACCGGTTCCCGATGAACCGTACGGGATCGATGGGTTCCCGTGTCCCTCCGGCCGTCACGAGGAGGCGCCAACCCTCGAGGTCCGGGTCGAGCATCGCGGCCAGCGCCACGAGTATCTCCTCGGGTTCGACCATCCGTCCTTCTCCCACGTCGCCGCCCGCGAGCGGTCCTGAGGCCGGCCCGACAAACCGGCACTCGTCGTCGCGCAGTGTCGCCACGTTGCGCCGGGTTGCAGGGTGCTCCCACATCTCGGTGTGCATCGCGGGAGCGAACAGGATCGGCGCCCGCGTAGCGAGCAGCGTCGCGGACAGCAGGTCGTCGCCGAGGCCGGTTGCCGCTTTGGCGATCGTCGTCGCAGTCGCAGGGGCCACCACGATGGCTTCAGCCCACTGCCCGAGCTCGGTGTGGGGGCTGATCGCGCCGAAGAGCTCGGTGTGCACCCGGTTGCCTGTGACGGCGGCGAACGTCTGCGCGCCCACGAACTGTCGAGCCGCGTCGGTCATCACGACCCTGACATCGGCCCCCTCCTCAACCAGCCGTCTGGCGAGAAACACGGCCTTGTAGGCGGCGATACCCCCGGTTACACCGAGAAGGATCCGGCGTTGCATCCTCAGTCTTCGGAGTGTTCGACGACGAGCTTGCCGTCTGCAATCTCCTCGAAGGCGATCGTGAGTGCCTTGTGGCTCAGGGTGTGTACCTGCGGCGGCACGTAGTGACCGATGCCTTCTCCGAGTTGATTGAAGTACGCGTTGATTTGCCGCGCTCGTCGTGACGCAAGGACAACTAGCTCGAATCGTCCGCCGGTCACGTCGAGGAGGTCCTCAACGGGTGGTTGCATCATCATGACTGTGCTCTCGTGGGGGGAGCATTCAGTATACGCAGAATCTCGGCGACTGTGGCGTCCACGCTGCTGTTCACCAACACATGGTCGAAGCGCTCTACCGCTTCGCGCAACTGCCACTCTGCGATGCGGAGACGTAGCGCGATCTGATCCTCGTCGGTATCCCCTCGTCCCCGAAGTCGTTCTTCGAGTGTCGCCCTGGAAGGAGGCGATACGAAAATGGTGACTGCGGCAGGGAAGGCGGTCTTGACCTGCATGGCGCCGTTGACTTCGATGTCGAGCAGGACGTCGTTGCCTCCATCCAGCATGGTCAGGACCGGCGCCTTGGGTGTTCCGTATCTGAACCCGCTGTACTCGGCCCACTCCAGCAGTTCCCCTGCACCCACGAGCGCATCGAACTCTCGATCGCTCACGAACCGGTAGTCGACGCCGTCGCGCTCGGATGCCCTGCGTGCCCG
>Ga0315556_1001970_pt1 | contig 12045 bp, 13 predicted proteins | sample SalMarSW160310MG_FD_202112 | JGI IMG/M metagenome (GOLD analysis project Ga0315556, IMG submission 202112) | Salt marsh sediment microbial communities from the Plum Island Ecosystem LTER, Massachusetts, United States - Salt Marsh Sediment SW1603-10 ...
GGTCTTGGCCTGGGGGTGGTACAGGCAGGTGGGATGGAATTGGTTGAACTCCATGTCCGCCACCCGGCAACCGGCGCGCCAAGCCATGGCGATGCCGTCGCCCGTGGCGGTGTCCGGGTTGCTGGTGTAGAGGTAGACCTTGCTGGCGCCGCCGGTGGCCAGCACCACGAATCGGGCCTGGAACACGTCCACGTGTCCCTCGTCGCGGTCGAATACGTAGGCGCCCAGGCAGCGGTCGGTACCCAGCCCCAGTTTGGCGCCGGTGATCAGGTCCACGGCGATGTGGCGCTCGAACAGCTCGATGTCCGGGTGCGCCCGCACCTGGGCTTCGAGGGTGGTTTCCAGGGCGCTGCCGGTGGCGTCGGCGGCGTGGATGACGCGCCGGTGGCTGTGTCCGCCCTCCCGGGTCAGGTGGTATCCCGCGGCGGCATTGGGGTTGCGTTCCCGGGTGAAGGGCACGCCCAGGTCGATGAGCCACTGGATGGCTTCCCGGGCGTGTTCCACGGTGAAGCGGACCACATCCTCGTGGCACAGGCCGGCGCCGGCGCCGATGGTGTCCTCGATGTGGGACTCGATCGAATCGTGGTCGTCGAGCACGGCGGCGATGCCGCCCTGGGCGTAGAAGGTGTTGCCCTCGCGCAACGGTCCCTTGGACAGGACCGCGACCCGGGCCCGGCCGGCTAGCCGCAGCGCCAGGCTCAGTCCCGCGGCACCGCTGCCGATGACCAGCACATCGTGGCTGTAGGTGGATTGCATGCGCGCTAGTGTACCGAAAAGGTGCAGGGGACAACATGGCCGCAAGCCGGCGGTTTCGCAGACGTTGAGCCGGGGGCCGGGATCGCCCAGAATGGGCATTCGCACGGACGTTGTGCATCGAACTAATCGGGCCGTCCGGGGTCTACGTTGATAGGCCCCACGGACGGTGCCCGTGAGAGGGGAAGGCCCGAATGGGGGCAGACAGTGCTGATCATGAACTGGTGGAGCGGGTCCAGGGTGGTGACAAACGGGCGTTTGACATCCTGGTGCGCAAATACCAGCACAAGATCGTCAACCTGATCTCACGCTATATCCACGATCCCAGTGAGGCGCAGGACGTGGCCCAGGAGGCGTTCCTGAAGGCCTATCGGGCCTTGCCCGCGTTTCGGGGCGACAGTGCCTTCTATACGTGGATTTACCGCATCGCCATCAATACGGCGAAGAATTTTCTGGTGGCGCAGGACCGCCGGCCGCCCACGGACGATATCGAGGCGGTGGATGCCGAGCAGATCTACGGCGCGGTACAGCTCAGGGAAACGGATACCCCGGAGGGACTGGTGTTGACCGGGGAGATCGAGGCCACCATTTTGCGGGCGATCGAGGACCTGCCCGAGGATTTGCGCACGGCGATCACGTTGCGGGAGTTGGAAGGTATGAGCTACGAGGAGATCGCCGAAACCATGTCGTGCCCGGTGGGCACGGTGCGCTCGCGGATCTTCCGCGCGCGCGAGGCGATCGACAACCGGCTGCGGCCGCTGCTGGGCTAGCCGGCAGGAGGGGATGGCAATGACTGACAAGATTCTGGAACAGGTTTCGGCTCTGGTGGATGACGAACTGCCGTCGTCCGAGCGTGCGCTGCTGCTCAAACGCATGGAGGCGGACGCCGACCTGCGCGGCGCCTGGGGCCGCTACAACCTGATCCGCGATGCCCTGCACCACGAGCTTCCGGAGCAGATCGACACGGGCCTGGCGGACCGCGTCATGGCGGCCCTGGACGACGAACCGGCGCTGCAGGCGCGCCGGTCGACCTCGGGCACCTGGGCCGGCGCCCTGCGCCCGCTGACGGGACTGGCCATTGCGGCGTCGGTGGCCGGCTTGGCCATCATCGGACTCCAGCAGCTGCGGCCCGTGCCCGGACCCGGTCACGGGCCGGCGCCGGTCACGGTGGCGGCGGTGACGCCGCCCAAGACCGGTCTGGTGAAGGTGGGCACGCGCTGGGAGACGGACAACCCGGACATTCAGAACCGCCTCAACGGCCTGCTCATGAATCATTCCGAATACGCCTCGTCCACGAACCTGCAGGGCATGCTGCACTATGTGCGCATCGCCGGCTATGACACCGAGCAATAGGAAGAAGACCGTCCATGCGTAGATCGGCTCCACTGTTCGCGCTGCTGTTTCTGCTGCTGGGGCTGCCCCTGGGCGCCGCGGCACAGGACGATGGCTCCGCCGACGCCCTGCAATGGATGGAAAAGATGGTCTCGGCGGTCAAGACCCTCAACTACGAGGGCACCTTCGTCTATGCTCACGACTGGCAACTGGAGACCATGCACGTCATCCACGCGGCCGGCCCCAAGGGGGAGCGCGAGCGGCTGATTTCCCTCAATGGCTCTCCGCGCGAGGTGCTTCGCGACGATCAGCTGCTCACCTGTATTCTGCCGGACAAGCGCGTGGTGATGGTGGAGAAGGCGCCGCCGCCGCGCTACATCCCGGCCGGACTGCTCAATCTGAGCAAGGAACTGCGCCAGCACTACCGCTTCAAGCTGGCGGGTCAGGACCGCGTCGCCGGGCGCGATGCCCAGATCGTCCACGTGGAGCCCCGTGACGGCTACCGTTACGGCTACCGGCTGTGGTTGGATCAGGACACCGGCATGCTGCTGAAGTCAGATCTGGTCAACGAGAAGGGCATGCCGGTGGAGCAGATGATGTTCACCCGCCTGACCCTGCATGAGACGATTCCAGAATCCCGGCTCAAGCCCGCCATCAGCGGCAAGGGGTTTACCTGGTACCGGCAGGAACAGCCGCCCAAGGCCCCCGCCGGCGGCGGCCACCAGTGGGAGGTGACCAAGCTGCCGCCCGGCTTCCATATGAGCATGCACATGGAGCACGCCATGCCGGAGTCGCGCATGCCCGTAGATCATCTGATGTACACTGACGGCCTGGCGTCGGTGTCCGTGTACATCGAATCGTTGAGCAAGGCGGAGAAGCCGTTCAAGGGGGTTTCCCGCATGGGCGGCGTGAACGCCTTCGGCACCATGATCGAAGGCCACCAGGTCACTGTCGTGGGCGAGGTGCCCAAGAGCACGGTGATGCTGATCGGCGAGGCGGTACGGATGAAGCTGCAGAAGGGCGCGCAATGATCGAGGAAACCGGACAGGTGGTGGAGGTCGAGGGCGAGTTCGCCTGGGTCGAGACCCAGCGTCAGAGCACCTGCGGCAGCTGTGCGGCCAACAAAGGCTGTGGTACGGCGGTGCTGTCCAAGGTCCTGGGGCAGAAGCGCAGCCGCGTGCGGGCCCTCAATCGGGCCGGCGCCCGCCCGGGCGACACGGTGACCGTGGGCATCCAGGAGGACGCTTTGGTGCGCGGTTCGCTGGCCATGTATGCCGTACCCCTGCTGGCCCTGTTGGGCGGCGGGCTGGTGGGCCAGTATCTGCAGCAATCCTACGGCAGCGGCGAGGGCCTGGTGATCCTGGCGGGCTTGCTCGGCCTGTTTGGGGGGCTGCTGTGGCTGCGGGGCTTCTCCCGCCGGGCCCAGTCCAACCCCCGCTATCAGCCTGTGGTGCTGCGCAAGGTTTCCCCGCTGTACTCCTCCGAAAACCGTGTGTTGACGCTGTAACCGTATTATAATCCGCTACTTTGTGCCCCTTCGGGCCTGTCGCCGGACCCGCCGGATGAACCTGCATACGGTTTCCAAGTTGTTGTCTCCTGTGTTCGCCCTACTGCTCGTGGCCTCGGTCACGGCGCCGGTCCGCGCCCAGTCGCTGCCCGATTTTACCGGTCTGGTGGCGCAGGTGAGCCCGGCGGTGGTCAACATCTCCACCGTGAGCAAGGGGACGGCCGAGCGCGGTGCGGATGCACCGGATGGCAGCGGCGGTCCGTTGGACGACCTGCTGCGCCGGTTCCTGGAGGAGCGCGGCGGCGAGATGCCCCAATACGAGCGCGAGTCCCTGGGTTCCGGGTTCATCATTTCCCAGGACGGTTACCTGCTCACCAATCACCACGTGGTGGCGGAGGCCGACCGCATCATGGTCCGCCTCGGCGACGGGCGCGAATTCGACGCCCGCCTGATCGGCAGCGACAAGCGCAGCGACATCGCCGTGCTCAAGATCGAGGCCACCGACCTGCCCGTGGTGCGACTCGGCGACGCCGACCGGCTCAAGGTGGGGGAGTGGGTGCTGGCCATCGGTTCGCCGTTCGGCTTCGACCATTCCGTCACCGTGGGCGTGGTCAGCGCCAAGGGCCGTTCCCTGCCGGACGAGAACTACGTGCCTTTCATTCAGACCGATGTGGCTATTAATCCGGGCAATTCGGGCGGCCCGCTGTTCAATATGAACGGCGAAGTGGTGGGCGTGAACTCGCAGATTTTCAGTCAGACCGGCGGTTACATGGGCCTGTCCTTCGCCATACCGGTCAACGTGGCCATGGACGTGGCCAAGCAGCTGCGCGAGAAGGGCCGCGTGACCCGCGGCTGGCTGGGCGTGTATATCCAGGATGTCACCCGCGAGCTGGCGGAGTCGTTCGGCATGGACCGCCCCATCGGGGCGCTGGTGGCCAAGGTGGTGCCCGGTGGTCCGGGCGCCAAGGCCGGCCTGCAGGCCGGTGACGTCATCGTGGAGTTCGACGGCCAGCCGGTGGTGCGCTCCGGGGCGCTGCCGCCCATCGTCAGCCGCACGCCGGTGGGTCGCACGGCCAGGTTGAAGGTGATCCGCAACGGCAAGCCGGTCCTGCTTTCGGTTACCATTGGCACCCTGCCGGAGGAGCAGGCCAAGGCCGAGACCCCGGCGCCGGCCGAGCCCGGTCCCGGCAATCGCCTGGGGCTGCGCGTGGCGCCGCCCACAGACGCTCAGCGCCGGGCCCTGGACCTCGCTCGCGGCGGGGTGGTGGTGCAATCGGTGCAGCCGGGGCCGGCCCGCGATGCCGGCATTCGTGCCGGCGACGCCATCGTCACGCTGGACGGCAAGGCGGTCACCGATGTGTCCGGGTTCGAAAAGGCCGTCAAGGCCCTGCCCGCCGACCGGCCGGTGGCGGTGCTGGTGCAGCGTCCCGGCGGTCCCGTGTTCCTGGCACTCAAACCCGTGGCCCCATGAGCTTGAAGCTGACCCTCTACGGTCGCGCCGGCTGCCATCTGTGTGACGACATGCGGGCACAGCTTCATCCGCTGGAGCAGCGCTACGGCTTTTCGGTTCAATCGATCGACATCGGCGGCGACCCGGAACTGGGCGCGCGCTACGGGCTCAAGATTCCGGTGCTCACGGCCGGTGCCGAAGAGATTTGTCACTACACCCTGGATGCGGATGCACTGATCCGCTATCTGAACGACCACAACGCGAATTAATCGATGCAGTTCATCCGCAACTTTTCCATCATTGCCCACATCGACCACGGCAAGTCGACCCTGGCGGACCGGTTCATCCAGGTCTGCGGCGGCTTGAGTGACCGGGAGATGCAATCCCAGGTCCTCGACTCCATGGATCTGGAGCGCGAGCGCGGCATCACCATCAAGGCGCAGTGCGTATCGCTGGGCTACAAGGCCCGCGACGGCCATACCTATCAGCTGAACTTCATCGACACGCCGGGCCACGTGGATTTCTCCTACGAGGTGTCGCGTTCCCTGGCCGCGTGCGAAGGCGCGTTGTTGGTGGTGGATGCTTCCCAGGGCGTGGAGGCGCAGAGCGTGGCCAACTGCTACACCGCCATCGACCTGGGGCTGGAAGTGGTGCCGGTGCTGAACAAGATCGACCTGCCCTCGGCCGACCCGGACCGGGTGATTCAGCAGATCGAGGACATCATCGGCATCGAGGCCAAGGACGCGGTGCGCGTCAGCGCCAAGACCGGTGTCGGCGTCGACGATCTTCTTGAACAGCTCATCGCGCGTATTCCCGCGCCTCAGGGTGATCCCGACGCGCCGTTGCAGGCGTTGATCATCGATTCCTGGTTCGACAACTTCGTCGGCGTGGTGTCGCTGGTGCGCATCATGCAAGGCAGCCTGAAGCCCAAGCAGAAGGCGGTGATCATGTCCACCGGCCGCGCGTACCAGGTGGACAAGGTGGGTGTGTTCACGCCCAAGCCGCTGGAACGCGAGGTCTTGAGCGCGGGCGACGTGGGCTTCGTCATTGCCGGCATCAAGGAAATCGACGGCGCACCGGTGGGCGATACTTTGACCACCACCGACCGGCCCGCCGAGGCGGCCCTGCCGGGTTTCCGCAGCATGCAGCCGCGGGTGTTTGCCGGTCTGTTCCCGGTGGACGCCGACGACTACGAGCCGTTCCGCGAGGCACTGCAGAAGCTGCGCCTCAATGACGCCGCGTTGCACTACGAGCCGGAGACGTCCCAGGCCCTGGGCTTCGGCTTCCGTTGCGGCTTCCTGGGCATGCTGCACATGGAGATCGTGCAGGAGCGCCTGGAGCGTGAATACGGTCTCAACCTGATCACCACTGCGCCGACGGTGATTTACGAAGTGCTCACCACCAAGGGCGAAGTGGTCAACGTGGACAACCCCTCCGCGCTGCCGCCCGTGAACCTGCTGGAAGAGATCCGCGAGCCCATCATCCAGGCCAATATTCTGGTGCCCCAGGACTATGTGGGCCCGGTGATCAGTCTGTGCGTGGAAAAGCGCGGTGTGCAGAAGAATATGCAGTACCTGGGCGGACAAGTGTCCCTGACCTATGAACTGCCCATGAGCGAAGTGGTGATGGATTTCTTCGACCGCCTAAAGTCGGTGAGCCGCGGCTACGCCTCCTTCGACTACCAGTTCCAGCGCTTCCAGGCCGCGCCCCTGGTGCGGCTCGATGTGCTCATCAACGGCGAGACCGTCGATGCCCTGGCGCTAATCGTTCACCGCGACCAAGCCCAGTACCGGGGCCGTGAGCTGGCGGAGAAGATGCGCGAACTGATCCCACGGCAGATGTTCGACGTGGCCATCCAGGCGGCCATCGGTTCGCAGATCGTTGCGCGCACCACCGTCAAGGCGCTGCGCAAGAACGTGACTGCCAAGTGCTACGGCGGTGACGTCAGTCGCAAGCGCAAGCTGCTGGAAAAGCAGAAGGCGGGCAAGAAGCGCATGAAGCAGGTGGGCCGGGTGGAAGTGCCGCAGGAGGCGTTCCTCGCCGTACTGCATGTGGGGAAAAAGTAACCCGTGGCGTTGTACTTCTCCGGTATCATGGAAGAGGAGCCTGTCGGGCGCCTGCGCGGTGGACCGACCCAACAATCACAAACAGCAACAAGGGACGGCGAGCATGCAGTTTGATTTCCCCACCATTCTGTTCCTGGCGGCGGTCGTGACCGGCGTCGTCTGGGCCATCGATTCCCTGGTGTTCGCGCCGCGGCGACGGCGTGCGGCGGGCGAGGAGCCGGCCAAGGAGCCGGTCCTGGTCGAGTACGCCCGGGCCTTCTTTCCCATCATCCTAGTCGTGTTGCTACTCCGCGCTTTCCTGGTGGAGCCGTTCCGGATTCCCTCCGGTTCCATGATGCCCACGCTGGTGGCCGGCGACTTCATCCTGGTCAACAAGTTCTCCTACGGTATCCGCCTGCCGGTGATCAACAAGAAGATCATCAGCATCGGCAGCCCCAAGCGTGGTGACGTGGTGGTGTTCCGCTATCCGCGTGATCCTTCCACCGATTACATCAAACGCGTGGTGGGGTTGCCGGGCGATCACATCGAATATCACGACAAGAAGGTCTATATAAATGGTACCCCTTTGAAATATAAAGACGACGGGGTATACATAGGGAAAGGATCGTCGGTGTCGATGTCGGGCACCCGCGAGCTGACCGAGACCCTGGGGCAGGATCAACACCATATCCTGCTGGAGCCCGGTGCCGGCGCGCCGTATTACACGTGCCTCAGCAACGGCAGTTTCACGGTGCCGAAGGGTCACTATTTCGTCATGGGCGATAACCGTGACCACAGCAACGACAGCCGGTTCTGGTGTTCGGTTCCGGACGAGAACCTGGTGGGGCGTGCATTCATGATCTGGATGAGTTGGGATGGCCCGGATGGCAAGATCGCCTGGGGCCGTATTGGCGATTCGATCAAGTGACGGTGAAGAGGGGATGAGCATGCATAACAAGAAGCAGCAAGGGATGACGGGAGTGGGCTGGCTGATCGTGCTGGCGCTGATCGGGTTTTTCGCGCTGTTGACCCTGCGTCTTGTGCCCATGTACATGGAGGCCTATCGGGCCAAGGCGGCTCTGGAGTCGCTGAAGCAGGAGCCGCTCATCACCGAGAAGAGCAAGTCCGAGATCGTCAAGCTTCTGCAGAAGCGCTTCGACGTCGACTACATCGAAGATCTGGATCCAGGAAAGATTCTGACCATCGAAAAGGAGCGGGGCGTTCTCAAGCTCGAATTCAAGTACGAGATCCGTACCCATATCATGGGTAACTTGGACGTGGTTGGCAGCTTTGATCACAAGGTGGACATCGTCCAGCACTGATGGGATTGCTCGATCGTCTGCAGACGGAACTGGGGTACCGTTTCCGTGATTCGGCGCTGTTGCAGGAGGCGCTCACCCATCGAAGCGCCGGCAGCAGGAATAACGAGCGGCTGGAGTTCCTGGGCGATGGCGTGCTCAACTTCGTCATCGGTGCCGAACTGTTCGAGCGGTTCCCCGCGGCTTCCGAAGGCGATCTGAGCCGTCTGCGGGCGTCGCTGGTCAAGGGTGATCAGCTGGCGCGCCTGGCCCGGCAGTTGGACCTCGGCGATTATCTGACTCTGGGGTCGGGTGAGCTCAAGAGCGGAGGTTTCCGGCGCGCCTCCATTCTCGCTGACGCCCTGGAGGCCATCATGGGCGCGGTGTACCGTGATGGTGGCTTTGCCGCGGCCGCGGCGCTGATCCTCGATCTGTATCGGGACGCACTGGGCTCTGTGCACGAAGCCGGCGCGATCAAGGATCCCAAGACCCGGCTGCAGGAACTGCTGCAGTCCCGCAAACTACCCTTGCCCGAGTACGCCATCGTGTCCGTCGCGGGCGAGGCCCACAATCAGTCGTTCACCGTCGCCTGCCGGGTGGCGGGGCTCGAAACAGAGGCTCTCGGGCAGGGTGCCAGCCGTCGCAAGGCGGAACAGGACGCTGCCCGCCATGCTCTCGGTATGCTCGAACATGACTAGCACACCTATTGCGTCACGCTGCGGCTACGTGGCCATCATCGGTCGCCCCAATGTGGGCAAGTCGACCTTGCTCAATCGGATCCTCGGCCAGAAGATCAGCATCACGTCCCATAAGCCCCAGACCACACGGCATCGCCTTCTCGGCATAAAGACCACTGGCGCCGCCCAGTTCGTTTATGTGGATACGCCGGGGTTGCACCTCGGTGGGAAAGCGGCGATCAACCGCTATATGAACCGCGCGGCCTCCAGTGTCCTTCATGACGTTGATGTGATCCTGCTGGTGGTTGAGGCGCTGCGTTGGACCGAAGAGGACGATATGGTTCTGCAGCGCCTGGCCGAGGTCGATGCCCCCGTGATGCTGGTGGTCAACAAGGTCGACGGGGTCAAGGACAAGGCGCTGCTGTTGCCGTATCTCCAGGAGGCGGCGGCCCGGTTCAGCTTCCGCGATGTGCTGCCCGTGTCGGCGTCACGCGGCGAGAACCTGGAGGCGTTGGAGAAGGCCGTGGCGGATCTGCTGCCGGAGGGGGAGCATATGTTCCCCGACGATCAGATCACCGACCGCAGCCAGCGTTTCCTGGCCGCCGAGGTGGTCCGCGAAAAGCTCATGCGCACTCTGCACAAGGAGCTGCCCTATGCGCTGTCGGTGGAGGTGGAACGTTTCGCCGAAGACGGACAGTTGCTCAATATCGACGCCGTGATCTGGGTAGAACGCGACAGTCAGAAGGGTATTGTCATCGGGCAGCAGGGACGAATACTCAAAGAGGTGGGCCGTCAGGCGCGCCTGGACATGCAGCGCCTGTTCCAGCACAAGGTGTTCCTGCGTCTTTGGGTGAAGGTCAAGGAAGGTTGGTCCGACGACGAACGGATTCTGAAGTCGTTCGGCTATTCCGACGAGCTGTAGCCGGGCTGGAAGCCGTTTACCATGTCCGGTAAAGTTTCCCTTCAGCCCGCCTACGTGCTGCATGTGCGCCCGTTTCGTGACACCAGCGCCATCGTCGAGGCGCTCACCGCCGAGCATGGGCGCATCGCTCTGGTGGCCCGCGGAGCGCGTTCCGCCCAGTCACGATGGCGAGGCGTGCTCGAACCGTTTCGCAGCCTGCTCATGTCCTGGTCCGGGCGCGGGGAGATGTATACCTTGAGCGGGGCGGAGGAGGCGGGCGTGTCCCGGCGCATGCGCGGCGAGGCCTTGGTCAGCGGATTCTATGTCAACGAACTGCTGCTCAATCTGTTGGGGCGCAACGATCCGCACCCGGAGATCTTTGCCGCCTACGCCACCGTCGTGCAATCGTTGGCGACCGATGCGGATGGCGAGTCCGCTTTGCGTCTCTTCGAGAAGAGACTCCTGGAAGGCCTGGGCTATGGTCTGTCATTGGAATGCGATGCTGCCGATGGCGCGCCTATCGCTTCCGATGCCATCTACCATTATCTGATCGAACGCGGTGCGATTCCCGCGTCGGCCGATGCTGCCGTCGGCGTGAGCGTCCACGGCGCCACTCTGCTGGCATTGCATCGGGAGACCCTGGATGATCCCGTCGCCCGACGTGAGGCGAAGCAACTTATGCGCGTCGTACTGCGCCACTATCTGGGTGGCCGGGTTCTGCGCAGCCGGGAGCTGGCGGGGTCCGGTCCATGACAGGCGTGGCTATGAAACTGAAAGGTCGGGAAGATGACTGGCGAATCTGAACTGCTGCTGGGTGTGAACATCGATCATGTGGCGACCTTGCGTCAGTCGCGTGGAACGCGCTATCCGGAGCCGCTCCAGGCGGCCATCGAGTCCGAGCAGGCGGGCGCGGACGCCATTACCGTGCATCTGCGCGAGGACCGGCGCCACATCCAGGAGCGCGATGTGGAAATGATCCGAGACGTCATTCTGACGCGCCTCAATCTGGAAATGGCCGTTACGGACGAGATGCTCGCCATTGCCGAGCGGGTGCGTCCGCAGGACTGCTGCATGGTGCCCGAACGGCGGGAGGAACTGACCACGGAAGGCGGGCTGGACGTCGCCGGGCAGATCGATCGTGTGGGGGAAGCCTGCGTGCGTATGGCCGAGGCCGGGGTGCGGGTGTCGCTGTTCATCGATCCGGATCCGGCTCAGGTGGATGCGGCTGTGCGCTGTGGCGCGCCGGTGATCGAGATCCATACCGGACGTTACGCCGACGCGGTCAGTTCCGCGGAGCGCGATCAGGAATTCGAACGTATCGTCGCGGCCCTAAACCACGGCGTGTCTGTGGGGCTCCAGGTCAACGCCGGTCATGGCCTGAACTACCAGAACGTCCAGAGCATCAGCCGGCTGCATCAGATCAGGGAACTGAACATCGGCCACGCAATCATTGCGCGGGCTCTGTTCACGGGCCTGCAGGATGCGGTGAGGGAGATGAAACGCCTGATGTTGGCGGCTCGTCGGGGTGACGGCGCGGTGTGAGCGATGTGGCTCAGCCCGTATCCTGATTCCCGTTGCCCTTGGTTTGCGCTGTTGGGGGAATGACTGCAAAGGGTTTTGGCGATTCCAGCCAGTGGCCCTGAACAAAGTCTATTCCCAGATGGCCCAATTCGCGCAGGGCTGCTTCTGTTTCCACGTACCCCGCGACGGTATAGACGCCCCTGGCCCGGGCGATCTGGGCGATGGAGCGCACCATGGCCTCGTCGACCCGATCGCCGGGAATCCCCGCCAGCAGTGATTTCGCCAGTTTGACGTAGTCCAACTCCAGATCCCGCAGACATGCCAGCGGGGTCAGGCGGCTGCCGAAGTCGTCGATGGCAACTTTGCATCCCGATGCCCGTGTCCGGGCGATGAAGCTCGTAGTCTCCGCGTAGTGGGTCGCCAACGCCGCTTCAGGCACCTCGAAACACAGGCTGGCTGCGTTCACACCGGTCCGGTTCAGGGCTTCCCGGATGTGTTTCACGAAGTCGTTCTGTACGACGGTCTGTATTCCCAGGTTGATGAACACGGGCAGGGTCGATG
>Ga0315556_1001971_pt1 | contig 12043 bp, 12 predicted proteins | sample SalMarSW160310MG_FD_202112 | JGI IMG/M metagenome (GOLD analysis project Ga0315556, IMG submission 202112) | Salt marsh sediment microbial communities from the Plum Island Ecosystem LTER, Massachusetts, United States - Salt Marsh Sediment SW1603-10 ...
AACCAATCCCCATCGTCCGGACACCGTCATTCGATGACCGCCACGGTTGCGCACTTTGTCTATCCATCGATCACTTGGCCCTGGTTACACCAAACGCCTTGCGGAAGATACCGCTGCGCTTTTCAACCCCCAAAATCAATAGCAGCATATAGATTAAGTATAGCAGCGAACGGATCAGATTGCCAAATACCGGATGAAGACCGAAGTGGATGGCATCCAGTAGAACCAGTCCAGTCAAGGCATAGATAAAAGGCGAATAGATTTTGAACAGGAAAGCATGGATTTCCCGTCGGTCCTTTCCCAGGCAGACCAGCACATAAGCATTGGCGGCCAATGCAATGAGTGCAAAGATCAACAAGGATGCCATGGCCACGCCCTCGATCCCCAAGCCGACTTTAATAACACCGATATCCGCTGTGGTTCCAAGGGCGAGAAAAAAAAGAACCATAACCAGCGTCTGCCGCTGTTTGCCAAAGGCAATAAGGAGGTTTCGGGGTGTCCCCCATACGGTGAAGAAAAAAAGGCCCAATATAAATATCTTTAACACTGCGATCGCAGGAATATATTTGGGTAGTATGTAAATAATGGCCAGATCGATATTGAGATAAAAAACGCCAATCATCACCGGCATCGTACAAGCTACCAGCAACACCGGTGCTGTGTAGTATTTCTCGATTTCTTGGCGGTCATTGGATTGTCCGAGGGTGTGCATGATGCGGGGAAAGAGAACCACGTTGATAGCGCCGGGAATATAGCCGATGACTTGGGATAGAAATGATGCCAACCCAAAATAGCCAATGTATATATTTCCTAACATACCGAAGATGATCAATTTATCAATACTCTGCAGCAAGAGGAAGGTGGTCGACAGTACCATAATGGGAGAGCCGATGCGCATCAATGCCAAGAGGACCCTGAAATCCAGTGAGAGCCGCAGGGAGAGATGCCGGTAGGCGATGGTGACAACCAGCACCACCAGATTGGCCGTTAGCATACCGACCAATACGCCGGTTATCCCCCAAAAGAACACCAGGCTGATGCCCATTAGAGCGTTGACGGCCGCATAAACCAGATTGAGTTTACTGACAAGGTAGATCTTACGCTCGCTGATAAGTTTGGGATTGATAAACATGCGCAAAGCGCAGCATACGAAAAGAAGACAGGCCAGCCGGATTTCCCAAAGATACGGGCTGAAATCGATCCAGAAGGTCAATAGGAAACATATCAGGGCCACGATGCTGCTGCTTAACAGGAACCATGTGAGGCAGGTTTGGATCAATAGAACATTATCTTCCGGTTTACCGCGCCCCTGGTTTAGGGGTACCTGCCGGAGCATCCCGCTGGTGGACCCAAGGCTTAGCAGATCGACGTGTCTGAATATGGCATTGAGGATGCTCCAGAATCCATACAGGCTCGGTCCGAGCACTTTGGCAATGACGAGTCCTCTTACCGCGGCAATCCCCTGGAAAGCATAGTTGGAGCCGGCCAGAGCTTTCGTTTCTCCGATGATGTCGGCTTTTTCGGTTTGTTGCCCCTGTCCATTCATCATGCCATCCGATCTTTTGCCAATGTTTTGAACTCAAGGAATTTGCCAGATTTTTCGCGCTCGATATGCGTTACCTTCTCGACCCTAACCGCAGCGTGGGGGAACATCTCTTGAAAAATGGCGATGATCCGGCGTTCGGTACCTTGGTTGAAATATTGGGTCGGCACCACACGTACATAGAATAAATCTTCCTTGCGCTGAATGACCTGGTACTGGAATAGATAATGCGCCAGAGGTTGCAGTTTACCTGAAATGACAATGGTGGAAATCTGCCGGCCGTCGGTGGTTTGGATGAACTCGTGACTGCGCCCCATGATACTTTCCATCAGAGGAAAACTGCGGCCGCAGGAGCAAAAGCCACTCCGATAGGTCCCAATATCGTGCAGATTGTACCGGATAAACGGCGATGTCAAATTATCCAGCACGGTGCACACGATCTCGCCTTCCTCTCCGGGACCGACCGCCTGTCCGTCCTTTAAGAATTCCATTATCACGCAATCCGCGGCAATGTGATAGCCTTCATGCTTGAGGCACTCATAGGCTATATTTTCGGTTTCCAACGAGCCGTATACGTCAATGACCGGAGCCTTGAACACTTTTTCGATCATTTGCCGCAAGGATGGGGTAAGCGTTTCCGAGTCGGTGAAAACGCACTTGATGGGCGGTGGGGTGATTTCGTCCAGCATCAGCCGCCGGGCCAGAAGCGAAATCGCCGAGCCGTATCCTCGAAGGATGTCAGGTCGATAGGATAAAAAGGCCTGATATAGGACCGAAAGCCTTTCGTCGGCATTCATTTGCAGCTCCGGCAGGAGCCCTAGTTTTCGAAACCATTGCTGCGGGGTTATGGGATACGATCGGATCCAGAACACCCTGTTCCATGGGCGCTGCCCATTGGTTAAATAGGGCCTTAGAAATTGGGCCTTGCGGAACTGGTCATGGCTTCGGTTTATCCAAAATTCCAGCATCACGCCACTGGAACCGGAGGTTTGAATCGTAATTCGCTCCTTATGATGAAGGGTGTACGAACCGCTCCTTTCCTTCGGAGTGCATTGATGCAGGTCCTGCTTGTCGATCACGGGCAGTTTTTGAAGGTCGGCGACAGTGTTGATATCTGCGGGATGGACACCGGCCAACTGCCAGCGTTCACGATACAGAGCGAAATGCCGGTAGGCATAGTCAACCAGACGGCGGAGTTTTTTTTCTTGCAGGCGGCGCAACGCTTCCGCCGACCGCCATTCATTGCGCATCAAACACGCCAGGCTGAGAAATTTGTTTTCAAATGGCTTTCGATCCGGATTACCCATCGCGCAAACCGCCTTTATGGAAATGATCAATGAATTGCGAATGCCACAATTGTACTCCCAGCACGAGCATCAAAGGACGGGAATAGTTACCCGCACCGCTGCGGTGGCGACGTAACATGCTCTTTACGGTATCCGGGTTGAAATATCCGGTCCGACGAATCTGGGGTGCAGAAAACATTTCGGGTACAAATTCAGGGAGGTTGTTTCTGAGCCAGGTAGCGTTAGGCGCTCTCAGGCCGAATTTTTTTCTATGGACGATTTCGGCGGGCAATTGTTTAGCCATGGCGTGGCGAAAGATATATTTTTCCTTCAATCCTTGCATTTTCAGCGCCGGTGGTATCTGGCAGGCGAGTTCCACAAGCTCGTGGTCAAGAAAGGGTACCCTGGCTTCCAGTGACTTGGACATACTGGCACGGTCCAGATCTTTCAGTATCCAGTCCAGCAAACGTGTTTTCATTTCCACGTACTGAATGCGGTGGAAGCGATGCAGTTGGTGAATTTCAGCCTCCGTCTTGAGATGGGCGGGCCTGGTCGGCTTTGGCCGCAAGGCACTCTGCAGGGACGGAGAAAGCAACTCCTGTGCGTTCACGGCAGAACCTGCTCCGATGAGTTCGGCGTAGCTGTCCAGGCCGATGGGCCGCTTCGCCAGGAACACCTGGCTGGCCCATGGCTTCCATCTTGAGACGAGAGAACCCAATAGCAGAAACCGTCGGACAGTGTGCGGTATCCAGCCAAAGGGGTGGGATAATTTATCAAACCGGTACCAGGGATAGCCGCCGAAGATTTCGTCAGCGCCTTCACCGGTCAACACGACCGGCGCTTCCTGGACCGTTCTTTGGGCCAACAGCATTTGAAGAACATTGATGCCGGAGGTATCCGGGCTTTCTGTGTGCCAGATGCTTGCCGGGTAATCATGGAGCCGGTGGTTGGAACACTGCAATTGTTCGTTGGGAAATTCAAATCCTGGAAAATGATTCAGGATGCGACGCCCGGATAACTCGTCGCAGGCATCGTCTTCGAATTTCAGTGAAAAGGTGGTGATCGGGGTATTGGCGTGCCGCTGCATGTAGGCCACGACAGCACTGGAGTCAATACCGCTGCTCAACCATCCGCTCACGGGCACATCGCTGCGTAAATGGAGCTTGATGGTTTCGTCAAATTTAGCTTCCAAGGCCGTTGACCATTCCTCCAGGGATCGTTTCGTAGTGAGGGGAGCGGTTTCGGGAAACACCAGGTCCCAATATTGCTCGATGGTCACGGTCCCTTTTTCATAGCAGAGGAGATGTCCAGGCGGTATCTGGCTGATGCCTTTGAAAAGGGTTTGGGGGGTTAGCTCGAAACCGAAGTGGATAATGTTCCTCAAAGCCTCGGGTTCAAGGGCGGCAACAACGGCGCCTGATGCGAGAATAGATTTGATTTCGGAGCCAAAATAGAGCGCCCGGTCGTTTAGGATCGCCCAGTACAGGGGCTTGATGCCCAGGCGGTCCCTGGCCAGCAGGAGTCGTTTTTGAGGGGCGTCCCACAAGGCAAAGGCAAACATGCCCCGCAGCATTTCCAGGCAGCGTTCGCCGTGATCCTCGTATAGATGGACAATCACCTCGACATCGGAGTGTGTTTGGAAATGATGGCCCTGCTGTTGGAGCATTTTACGCAATTCGATGTAATTGTAAATCTCCCCGTTGCAGACGATCGAGATAGTGCGCGATTCATTGTGGATGGGCTGCTGGCCGGTGACAAGGTCGATGATACTCAGTCGACGCATACCGATTCCGATCCCAGGCGCACGAAAAAAACCCTCCCCGTCAGGCCCCCTATGACGAATAATATCCGCCATCGCCTGAAGCGTGGACTGCTCAGGGATCCGCAGGCCATCGCTAAAAGCTATGCCGCTAATACCGCACATCGATGGCGCTCCTATCCCCCGTTGGTCGGTATCGTGTCATGGCTTTGGCCATCAAAGCCGGCCAGTCCCGCCATTGCCCATGGTTGGTAAAGAGTTTGCCTTTCAGATCCGTCCGGACGCGCTTCAGCACACGGTGAGGGGCCCGGTGGTGAACCATCTCCTGCCAGACTGCTTTCAGGTAGCCGGGCACCTCAATGTATTTCGCGCCGACGGTATATTCCTGCGCTTGGTGATAGACAGGGGCTTTCGTCTCCATCAATCTGCAAATCATGCGGGGGAAATCGAGACCACATTGTATCAGAAACCCGATGTATCGGGGAAACCGGGGATTGATTTCAATTATTTTGGCCTGACCGTCCCGAGCGTCGATCTTTAACTCCACTTCTGCCGGCCCCTGCCATTTCCAGCGTTTGAAGAGAGGCAAAGCCTTAGCCACAAGTTCCTCGTCCCGGGTGCTTACCCCTAAAACGGTGACACCGCCCGTAACCGGCCACTGCCGAAGTTTGGTCATCGTGAAGGAGGCTACCGGCAAGCTATTGCGGTCAAAGAGCAGATTCACGGTGCGCATGGCACCGCGCCCGGGGATATATTCCTGGAAAAAGGCCGGTCCGTAAACGGCTTCCACCTCCCGGCGCACGGCTTCTGCGGACCCGCCATTATGGATGAAGCGAAGCCCCCGGGCTCCGCCCACATCCGCCCGTGGCTTTAATACCGCCAGCGCTGCCGTCGTTTCACGGGCCTCCCCCTGCATTTTCAAAACTTCATCCATCGTCAGGATTCGTGGAGCGGCGATGCCCAGCCGGCGACATTCCAGCACGGTGTGCAAATTGTCATAAGCCGCTTCATAGCTGGGCCATTCGGGCACGAGCATGGGCACCATTGAGAAGAGCTCCCGCCTGGAACGGCAGATGACACGCGAATTATTGACCGGCAGGAGTATATCCGGCTTTTCGGTTCGGATAACATGCATCAAGGCGGAAATATAGGTCTTTTCCTGCTGGGGAAGGCAGTAACTGCGGTGCACAAAACGGGATTGGATCCTGAAAGCCAGTTTGCGGGTGTCGACGCCAATAATTTGGTGGCCTGCTCTTGCCAGGCTATGCACCACGGCAAGGCCGGCGCTCCAGGTCACCCCGGTCACCAGCACTTTCATGCCCTCTCCTGCTGCCTGGGGTTGGAACGACGGTGTGAAGCCTTATTTCGAGCGTATTCCTGGGCAAACTTTCGCCGGTAGCGATGGTTCAACAGCCTCAGCCACAGCGTCATCCAGGCGCGGTTTTTCCAAACCTTGATATACATGTACTGCGGCACCAAACGACAGCCGCGACTCTCCTTGACCGTGTAGGCCATTTGGTTGAAATTCACATATGGGGCCTTCCGCACGATCATTTCCCGGATGGTGTGGTAGTAGAGAAGATTGAAGTAAGCGCGACTGGAGTGGACTTTCTCAAAATCCAGACCCATGGCGTAGGTGTTGATCAGCCGGTCCTTTTCAAAATGGGTGAGGCAGCCAATGGGGGCGTCGCCGGTCGATACCGCATAATGCTTTCGGTAGGGCCGCATGTGATGAAAGCAGGTCTCCAGGGACCATTTCGAAAAATCCCTCTGGATGGAGGGGTAACGGCGGTCGATGTTGCCGACCAGTTGCATCATGGTATCGAGATGATGTCCGTCTCCAGTCCATGTATCGATCAAACCGTTGCATTTGCGAAAGGCGCGAAGATCTCCTTTGACCGTTTTCCGATTACGCGGTGAAAGGCGCTTCAAGTAGTCGTCAAAGGTTGAATAGTGATTGGTAATAATGCCCACCGAGTTGAGATAAACGCGATGATATCCCCGCTGCTTGAGCAGCCGGGTCCATTCCGATTCGTTTTCTTTGATACACAGAAATGCCACCTCGCTATTACCGCCTTGAATGGCCGCATCTTCGAGGGCGGTAACCATCTCTTGCAGGACATCTTCCGGGTATCGATTGTCCGATAGCAAATAAGCCCCACCGGCATGGGGTGCGTAGCAAACCAAGGGCCGACGCCGGAAAGGGCGCAGTTTGAGCAGTCGATCCCTGAACCGGCCCATCAGGTAATTTCCATAGGTATTCATATGGGTCTTCGGTATAAACGCCGGCAAAACAGCCGTGAGCCTTCCATTCAATCGGCGGGTGAGATAGCGGGGCTGGAGTTCGCCCTCTGTCATGGCTTCGACAAATCGAAACCACTCGTGGCTGAAATAGGGCCCTTTGGTGGACTGGTTCCATTCACGGGTGTCGACCTTATCGACGCTGTCGACCATATTCATCTTGCAGGTCATGGTGATGCGTTCCTGGTTAGAGGATGGTAGGGCTGAACCGAAAAACTTCGATGCTTGCGCATAAACCACGTGCGGTGAACGTGAAACCACATGCCCACCAGGCGATTCATTCCAGGCCGGAAAGATTTGTAAAAAATATAGCAATTGCTGATCTTGCAGCCCCTCCGCTGTTTGAGATGATACTGGGCATTGCCGAAATAGATCCGCTTCAGGCCCTTTTCGATGGCATTTTGAATGGGTTGATAGCAACCCAGATTGAAATAGGTGGCATCCGGACCAGCGAATGCATGATCCACACCGACCATCGGGATGTGGGCTATGGCACCGCGGTGGAGAGTGACGCTGACGCCGGTAAGGCGGTCCTTTTTTCGCGCAACGGTTATTTCGACATCATCACCAAGGTTATCCAACAGCCTCTGGAAGTACGTCCGTTTGAACGGAAAGGCACCCGGATTGTATTTTTGATAGTTTATATTCATCAGTTCCCAGAGCCGGTTCGCCTTCTCTCCCACGTCGGGCAACGTTTCCATGACAACGCCCTCGCGGCGGTTGCGGTTAATCTCCTTGGTAATGTTCCTCACCATGTTTCGGCTGCGGCGTCGGATAAAGTCTTTATAGCCCTTAAAGTCGGACCACTCGATATCGAGATAGTTCAGGGGATAGTCCCATGTCATTTGATAGCCCCTTCGGAACAGCAGATTCCATAGCTCCTCCTCCGGTTGCATGACATGCAGAAAACAAGGTGAGGCTTGATGTCGGGCGGCTTCGGCTTCTATGCCATCGAGCAAGGCTTCGCTCACGCGTTGTCGGGCGGATGTGTCCAGATGTTCGGCCAGGAAGATATGCTTCCCATAGGCGCGAAAAGGATAGCATTCCAGGGCCGGCAGAAAAGAAAATCCCAATTTTTGCGCCTGGTGCATCATACGACCGAAGAATATGGTGTTCAAATTGTGGTCGTCACTCGAATTTCCGGTGAAATAAGAAACCGATGCACCCAATGGAACCCCGTTTCCCTTGACCAGGTAATAGGTTGGAGCGGTATGGCCGACTTGCGTTTCTTCGATGGTCTTGAGCCAACCATAGCTGCTTATCACATCTCGACCAGCCAGACGTTCCCAGTCGCCTTTGGGGATATTGCGGATATTCGGCCAAGTTTCGGTTGTTAGCATGCGCTCTTCGCTTGTTCGTCCCCCTGGGTTATTCCGGGTAGGTTTTTAGAAGATATTGACAGGGCCAGCGTTTGAAAAAAGTGATCACCAGACGAAGTTCTATCAATTTTGCTTTGAGTTTCTTCTTGAAGCGAAGTGAGGGTGTGTTGAAATAATCGCTGACGCTGTAGATTCGGCTGTACCCCATGCGTTCAAGCACTTTGTAGGAATGGTAGCGTATATACGGCGCAAGGCCCTTTCCCCGAAAGTCCATGTTCGTATACATATCGTAGAGGCACACTTCATTTTTTTTTAATTTAAACCGGTGCCGGTCAAATTTAAACTGTTCGAAATCAAACCAGTTGAAAGCCACGGGGGTCCCGTTGAATTTTGCTCCGAAGCAGCGTTGCCCCTTTGCGAGTCTTTCCCTTAATGCTTCCAATGATATATGTCGGCCAGGCATGCTCTCAATGGCAGGCATATCCGTATCGTTCAGATAGCCAATATCATAGCCCGCCAAAGGTTTTTCAAAAGCGGCGATGGTCTCTCCGAATAAACCTTCCAAAACGAGATAGTAAGGGGTAACTCGCAACCCGATCTTGGACAAGGCATCGAACACGAGGCGTAATGGATGGCTGTATTTGGCCTTGATTTTTATCTTTCGGAGATAAGTGAAATCACTCATATGCTATTCTCCGTGAACATCAGTTGTTGGGCGTTGGTGAAGCGTATGATCCGCAAAGCAGCGACCGTGCCTCCTGGTGGGTATAGGGACGGCGCCCCAAGGCCTCGGCAACCACCAGAGCCCGGCTCACCAGTTCCTTGTTGCGGGCCAGTCGCGTCCGTCCATGGTCATAATAGATGTTGTCTTCCAGCCCGATACGAATCCCCCCCCCGGCCACCAGGGCCATGGCATTCATTTTGAGCTGCCAGTCCCCGATACCTGCGGCACTCCAGATCGATCCTTCCGGAAGATCTTTCACCATCAAGCCCAGACTGAGCAAGTCCGCTTGGGCACAGGCAATATTGCCCAGAATTAAATTGAAATAGTACGGCGGTTGAATAAGCCTCTTTTTTATCAGGTATTTGGCATAATTGATCATCCCCAGGTCGAAGGCTTCCAGTTCCGGACGAATACCATTGTCGAGCATTTTACGCGCCAAATTCTGAATCATTTTTGGAGAGCTAACACTGGCCTGTCTGTTAAAATTGATGGAACTCAGGGTCAAGCTGCCAAAATCCGGCTTTAGATCTCCCTCAAGTTCCAGACATTCCGAGCGCTTCTCGAATTCCGAAAAATTACGGCCACTGGTGGATACCCCAAGCAGAAGATCTTTTTGGTATTTGCGAATGCCGGCAATGATCTCGGCATAAATCGTCTTTTTGTAACTGGGTTCACCATTTTCGCTGTCACGGGCATGCAGATGCACCATGTTGACGCCCATCTCAGCCACTTCCAGGACTTGCTCAATGATTTCATTGATATGAATAGGGACATACGGTGTCATTTGCCGTGTGGGGATCATGCCCGTCGGGGTGAAATTCAGGATAAATTTTTCATTAAATTCGTCAATCATGTGGATATCCTCCTTGATTTGTTCGCGGGCTGTCGATCGTGAACGCATTTCCATTAATACACCGATATATCTCAAGATAAGATCTGGCCACACGATGCCAGTCAAATTTTTGCAGTACTTTCTCTCGGTTGTCCACCGCCATGACAGCCCGCCCCTCACAATCATCATACATCTTGACGATGGCGTCCCGAATAGCGGCCACATCTCCGGGGGGCACCAGTAAGCCGTTGCGTTCAGAGACAATGGAGGGCACACCGCCGGTGCGGCCCCCAATGATTGGCAAACCACAGGCCATGGCTTCGAGAAAAGCCATGCCGAAAGATTCCCTCAAGGACGGCAGAATGAACACATCCGCCGCATTATAGAGCTCGACCAACTGCTCACTGGTGCAATAACCACGAAAACACACCACCTCATCCAACTCGAGCTTTCGGCAGAGGGACTTGAGCTGGCCTTCATAGTTCCCCGTCCCTGCAATGGACAAGGTGATGCGTCTATCGCGAATTTGGGCCATGGCCGCCAGTATGTGCTGAATACCTTTGCGTTCCACAAGCCGCGCAACGGAAATGAGCTTGAGTGTTTGCATCGCATCGGTTTTTTGGTTTCTGTCCACCAAGGGCCGAAAAAATTGTGCATCAATACCGTTTGGGATAACATCAATGGACTGGCGGGCATTGGTTAGGTGAGCGGTGTCGCGCAGACTGTGACTCAAAGCGACAACTCGGCTGGCCCTGCGCCAAATTAATCGGTTAATGGGTTTGAACAGCTTGTGGGCTATTTCCAGCGGCCGATTAAAGGGATCGTAATGGGGAACGTCGGAGCCCCGCAGGGAAACGACGCTTGGAGAATAACGATGTCTCCCGGGAAGAAATGTCAGCAGTCCCGTTGGCAGACTGAAAAAGTAATGCAGCACATCATAGTTGTTTTCCCTGGAAAGCTTGATAAACCGCGCTATGGAAAAAAGCACAAAAGAAATGGCGCCACCAAAACCACAATCATGAATATTTTTGCGAAAGCTTATTGCCCGGTGAACCGTAAAACCATTCAGGCTCTCACATACCTTTTCCCCAGGCATCCTTGAAGTGAGCACTTCGACATGATGACCCAATCGGATCAACTCACCGGCAATGTGGTAAGTGGCCCGTCCGGCACCTCCTCCCACAGGTGGGAATTCATAGTTTACAAGAAGAATTTTCACAATCGCATCGGTTCTCCGTGCAAAAAATAAAGATAAGAAGTTGCTTTTTTCACGCGACAAAGTATGCCAATCCAACGCTTGTGTGTCAATCTGATTGTCGATACAGCATGTTGGGCAGGGTAAAATGGGCCAGGCGGGCACAGAGCCCTCATTGTATTGAATTGATAAGAATTTCCTTTTGGGAACAAAATCAGGGGAAATTTAAAATTGTGTGATGCAACAGCGTTTACTCCAATATTTAATATGGTTAGATTTTACCCTTCAAGCAGCATACCGAACATCCACAGATAGAATTTGTATGACAGATAACGGTCATTATGTCAAGAGGAGATTTTTGGCAAACATGCTGAAATGCCTTCAAATTTGGACACAGGAAAACGGTCTTCTCCAGGCTTTGGCCTTTGCTTTCAGCTAAGTCCCAACAAGCCTGTAAGCTTAAGTTCTTGGCGGCTAAAAATAGGCTTCCACCGGGTAATCAGGTTCAGCCGTCGCAGCCGCAGGCCACTATGGCGAAGTCTGCATCGGTAAGACAGTCGTCGGCGGTGGGTGCCGGCGACGGGTCATATGCCGGAAATACATCAATTGGCGGAGAGTTTGCTGTCGGGCGCGGCCTGCGCCTCACATCCCACAGGGCCAGGTGCTTGAGGATCTTTTTGATCACATCCTCATTTTCTATGAAAACGATGATCCGCATGCACCACCGGCACTTTGGCCGGATCTGTCAAAAGAAAGCGGCATATCGTAGATAACTCAAAGAATTTTGAGTAATAAAAACGTGTTATATCTTACCTTAAGCGAAACCCGCCAAACTGACATATATCAAATTCAAACTGTAAATATCAAGTCGAGACTATTTTTAAGATATCGTTTTCTGATTGGGAAACCGCTCTTCTTTGAGTTATCTTCCACAGATCACAGCTGCAATCAAACCACCGATAAGAGAATAATATTAAACATCGCCGGAAGAATCCAAAAGTGACCAGATTTTGTCGGGTTTGCGGGATTTGTACTTTTTCAGCAAAGAAACATAACGGTCTTTATCAAATGGTGTCTTATTTTT
>Ga0315556_1001974_pt1 | contig 12017 bp, 10 predicted proteins | sample SalMarSW160310MG_FD_202112 | JGI IMG/M metagenome (GOLD analysis project Ga0315556, IMG submission 202112) | Salt marsh sediment microbial communities from the Plum Island Ecosystem LTER, Massachusetts, United States - Salt Marsh Sediment SW1603-10 ...
AGACGGGCGAGACGATGACCGAGGTCCTGGCCAGGGTTCGCGCAGCCGGAGCGACCACCGTGTCAGCGGTGATCCACTACAAGCCCGCGAGGTCGCGAGTGAGCGGCCGGCCCGACCACTGGGCGGCGTCGGTCGATGCCTGGGTCACATACCCGTACAAGGCGGGGGCCTAGCGTCGTCGGTCAGTCCCGCCGCCCACGACTCACCGTCCGATCTGCGGGCTGACTCGCCCGGTTGTCTCGCCCATTCTCAGGATCCTCTCAAGAACCGGCGCTTGAATGAGCCTTGACGCGGCGCTCCCGGTGACTCCTCTCCTCCACACCGAGAGCGCCGTACGTCGTTCCCTGGGCAAGAATCGTCGCCCGAAAGGAAGCCGTCGCCGGGCCCTGGTCGCCAGCGGTCTCAGCCGGCTCTCATCGTTGCCACCGACGATCCGCGATGGCCTCCGCCCCCTTCGTCCGACCGCGGACAGTGCCGCTGCCCCGCGTGTGGGGCGTTCGTGCGACCGACGTCGTCGCGCTGCTGGTCGCGAACGGCGCCCTCATCGTGCTGATGTGGGTTCGTCATGGCGGACCGGACCAGCTGTCGACGCCGGGTGGCCCGTTGACCGCAGCGGGCCAGCTCGCCGGGCTCCTGGGCGCCTACCTGGCGCTGATCCAGCTGGTGCTGATGGGCCGCAGCCCGTGGCTGGACGAGGCGTTCGGCATGGATCGGCTGGCCTGGGCCCACCGCTGGCTGGGGTTCGCGACGGTCTGGCTGATCGGCGCCCACGGCGTGCTGATCGCCGCCGGCTACGGGATGGGCGACGGCCAGGGCGTGATCGGGGAGGCGGTCACGCTGCTGACCACGTATCCGTACGTGCTGTGGGCGACCGCCGGCTTCGGGCTGTTCCTGCTGGTCGGCGTGACGTCACTGCGCGCCGCGCGTCGACGGCTGACCTACGAGACCTGGTTCTACCTCCACCTGTACGCGCAGCGCTCGAGCTGCCCTCGGGCGGACGCTCGAGCCAGATCTCCCGCTTCGTGGAGCCTATCCTGCGCAGCGAGGCGCTCCAGGCGCAGAGCGCCAACATCGACGGCGTGTCCGGTGCCACGTACACCAGCACCGCCTACGCTCAGTCGCTCCAGTCCGCGCTCGACAGCGCCGGAATCTGACGGCCATGCCGGGGCGCCCGGACGGTGTCGCCCGGCAGGTACGGGTGGAGCCGGTGATGGGGACGACGGTCTCCATCGATGTGCGCCCGCCGTTCGTCGGCGCCGCCGCGATCGAGGCCGCGGTGGCGTGGTTCCACGCGGTCGACGAGAAGTTCAGCATGTATCGGCCCGACAGCGAGCTGAGCCGGATCGCCGACGGCTCCCTGGCCCTCGAGGATGCGAGCCGGGACGTGCGGACGATCGTGTCGCTGTCCGACTCGTTGCGCGATCGCACGGAGGGCTACTTCGATGCCGGCCGTCATCGCGACGACGGCCGGCTCGACCCGACTGGCGTGGCCAAGGGATGGGCGGTCGACGAGGCGGTGACGATCCTGCGAATGGCCGGGGCCAGGAACCTCCAGGTGGGCGCCGGCGGCGATCTGGTGATGGCGGGCGAGCCGGAGCCGGGGCGCCGCTGGCGGATCGGGATCCGGCATCCCGAACGAGCGGACAGGGTCGCGGCGGTCCTCGAGATCACCAGCCTCGCCGTCGCCACCTCGGCGACGTACGAGCGTGGCGCTCACATCCGGGATCCATGGACGGGACGGCCACCGACCGGCCTGCAAAGCCTGACGGTCGTGGGTCCGACGCTCGCGATGGCCGATGCGTTCGCGACCGCGGCGTTCGCGATGGGGGAGCGCGGCATCCCGTGGGTCGGTCGCCAGCCGGGCTTCGGCGCGCTGGGGATCACGAGCGACGACCGGGTCGTGTGGACGCCGCTGGTGGACGAGTTGCGGATCCCCGATCCGACCGTCGGGACAGGCACTCGGGGCCGGCCCACGGCGGGCTCCGCTCTCACGTCGCTCTCAGGCGACGAGCGTTGACTGGTGGCAATCCGGTCCAATCCTCCTCCACGGAGCCCAACGCGATGACCTCGCTATTCCCCCCGACCGACCCGGAGCCCGAGGCACCCGGGCCCGCGTCCCCCGCGGGCGTCCCGCCGACGCAATCCATGCTCACCCCGCCGCCCCCGATGGGCGGCTCCGGCTGGGAGCCGCCCGCACCGGTCCAGCCCTTCGACCCCCTGGCGCCGGCCAGCGTTCCGCCGGTGTCGTCGATCACGCCCCCGGCCGATGGGCCCGGCCCGGGCGCTCGTCGTTCTCGAGGTCGTGGGCTCGGGCCGGTGCTGGTGGCGGCCGTTCTGAGCGCCGTGCTCGCGTCCGCCGGCACGGCCGCCATCGTTCACGAGGTCGTACCCACGACCACCGTCGTCGAGCGCACCCCGGCTGCCTCGGTCACCAGCGCCAGCACCGGCACGACGACCGTCGAGACCGCCGACCTGACCTCGGTCGTCTCGGCCGCCCGGCAGTCCGTGGTCACCATCACGGCCGACGGCCAGGCGGTGAACGGCTTCTCCCCGTTCGGCACCCCCACCGGCGGCATCGGCTCGGGGATCATCGTCTCGAGCGATGGCTACATCCTCACCAACCGGCACGTCGTCGAGGGAAGCCAGACCCTCAGCGTCGAGCTGTATGACGGCCGGACCTTCCCGGCCACGATCGTCCAGCAGTCCACCACCAAGGATCTGGCCCTGATCAAGATCGACGCGACCGGCCTCCGTGCGGCGCCGATCGGTGACTCGAGCAAGACCCAGGTGGGCGAGACGGTCCTCGCGATCGGCAGTCCGCTCGGGACCTATACGGAAACCGTCACCAAGGGCATCCTGTCGGGCCTCGGGCGCGAGATCACCGTCCGCGACGAGATCACCGGACGCCCGACCCAGCTGACCGGGCTGATGCAGACGGACGCGGCCATCAACCCGGGCAACAGCGGCGGCCCGCTGCTCGACTCGACGGGCGCCGTGATCGGCATCAACACCGCGGTCGCGACCAGCGCCCAGGGCCTGGGGTTCGCGATCCCCATCAACGACGCCAGCTCGCTGATCAGCCGTGCTACGGGCGGCCAGGGCGCCTGATCGCCAGCCGCCGGCAGAGCCGGCACAGCCGCTGACCACGGCGCCGCGTCCGCGAGGGACCCGGCGCCGTTTCCCCCGCTCTCATCTGTCTTTCATCTCCATCTCAGATCCTGCCTGACGCCCCAAGCCCCTGGGCTTCGCGCTTCCATCCGGAAAGGAATCGCATGCGCCTCCGAGTGGTTGGCATTCTCCTGTTCGCGGTCGTCGGTGTCGTGGCGATCGTCGTTGCCCTGTTCCCGCCCGGCGGCACGTCGGGCGCCGACGCCAGCTACCAGACGGCTGCCGCCACGACGACCAACGTCGTGCAGCAGGTCGTCGCCACCGGCAGCGTCGGTCCGGTGGCCGTGTACGACCTCGCGTTCGGCTCGCCGCCCGTGCTGCAGTCGTCATCGAGCAGCTCGTCTGCCGCCAGCTCCAACAACGGCAACAACGCCGTGTCGTGGCGGGTGACCAACGTGACGGTGACGCCAGGTCAGTCCGTCGCCAAGGGCAACGTGCTCGCCACGGCCGATGACTCGGACGCGAAGCTCGCGCTGACGGTCGCGCAGGCCAACCTGGCCTCGGCGCAGGCGAAGCTGTCGGCCGACAAGAAGGGCCTCAGTGCATCCGACAAGGCGGCGGCCAAGCTGTCGGTCACCCAAGCCGAGCAGTCGTTCAGCCAGGCGAAGGCCAGCAAGACCCAGACCGCGAAGCAGAACAGCCTCAAGCTGTCCCAGCAGAAGAAGGCCGTGTCGGCCGCGAAGGCGCAGCTCGCCGCCGATAAGGCCGCCTCCCCTCCGGTCTCCGCCACCCAGCTCGCGCAGGACAAGAACGGCGTGACCCAGGCGGAGAACAGCCTGGCCACGCTCAGGCTCCAGATCCAGCAGTCGAACACCCAGGCCGCCAACCAGGTGACCTCGGCGCAGAACCAACTCAAGTCCGCGAAGTACGCGTACCAGTCCAAGATCCAGGGCGCCACCGACGCGCAGATCGCATCCGACGATGCTGCCATCGCGACGGCCCAGCAGTCGGTCGCGAGCGCGCAGGCGACCGTCGATGCCGCCTCGCTCGTCAGCCCGGTCGACGGGGTCGTGGTGACGGTCAACATCACGACCGGGGTCGACGCGCCGTCGGGTGCGGCGATCACCGTCCAGTCAACCGCGTTCCAGGTGTCGGCCAGCATCGCCGAGTCGGACCTGCCGTCGCTCAAGCTTGGCCAGGCGGCCGACATCTCGATCACCGCGACTGGCCAGACCACGACGGGCAAGGTCATCGAGGTCAGCCCGATCGGCAGCAGCGGTACCGGCGGCGGCGTGGTCAGCTATCCGATCGTCGTCTCGCTGCCGACGCCGCCTGCGGGCACGGCCTCCGGGATGAGCGCCCAGGTCAGCGTGACCACCGCATCCGCCGACAACGTCCTTGCGGTCCCCTCGATCGCTCTCGTTGGCGGCAGTGGCAACTACAGCGTCCGCGTTCTCGACGGCTCGGGCCAGCCACAGCTCGTGGCGGTCCAGGTCGGCCTCATCACGTCGTCGCTGGCCGAGATCCAGGGCGGGATCTCCGCGGGCACCGCGGTCGTCGTCGGCACGTCCTCGACGCGCCAGGGCACGTCCGCCGGGCTGGGCGGCGGGGGAGGCACCTTCATCGGCGGCGGCACCTTCCGGGGCGCCGGACGGTGACCGTCGCCGTGGACGCGCCGACCGAGGGCTGGGGCGGCCAGGGCTGGGCGCCGTCGTCGACCCCGGTGATCGAGCTGCGGGGCATCACGCGCGTCTACCGCAGCGGCCGGCTGGAGGTGGCGGCCCTGCGCGGCGTGGATCTCGACATCTGGCCGGGCGACTTCCTCGCGATCGTCGGGCCGTCGGGCAGCGGCAAGTCCACCCTGATGAACATCATCGGCTGCCTGGACCGCCCCACCAGCGGCGTGTACCGCCTTGGCGGGACCCCGATCGAGTCGCTCACCGACGACGACCTGGCGCGGGTCCGGGGCCGGGCGATCGGGTTCGTGTTCCAGTCGTTCAACCTGCTGCCCCGCACGAACGCGCTCGAGAACGTGGCGACGCCCCTCCTGTACCAGGGCGTGGGCCGCAGGGAGCGCCACGCGCGGGCGGAGGCCGTGCTGGAGCGCCTCGGGCTGGCCGATCGGGCCACGCACGAGCCCTCCGAGCTCTCGGGAGGCCAGCAGCAGCGGGTGGCGATCGCGCGGGCGCTGGTCGGCGAGCCGGCCCTGATCCTCGCTGACGAGCCGACCGGGAACCTCGACAGCGCCTCGGGTGCCGAGGTGATCGGCCTCCTCCACGAGCTCAACGCCGCGGGCACGACCATCGTCCTCATCACCCACGACACGGACGTCGCCAACCATGCCCGCCGGCAGGTCCACGTCCGCGACGGGCTGCTGCTCCAATGAGCCCGTTCGAGCTCATCCGGCTGGCCATCTCCAGGCTGGGGACGAGCCGGCTGCGGGCGGTCCTGACCATGCTCGGGGTGATCATCGGCGTCGGGTCGATCGTCGCGCTCGTCGCTGTTGCCGAGGGCGCAACGAGCGGCATCACCGACCGCATCCAGGGTCTTGGCACCAACCTGCTCACCGTCACGCCCGGCGCGACCTTCACGAACTTCACGCGGGGCGCGGCCGGGTCGGCCACGACACTGACGGTCGAGGACGCCGACGCTCTCGCCAAGCTCACGGGCGTGGCCGCCGTGGAGCCCGAGGTCGACACCCAGAAGACGGTCATCGCCGGGCTCCAGAACACGACCACCTCGATCATCGGCACGACGCCCGCGTTCCCCGCGGTGCGCAGCTACACGATGTGGCAGGGCTCGTTCCTCAACCAGGCGTCGGTCGACGGGAGCCTGCGGGTCGCGGTGCTGGGGGCGACCACGGCCGACGACCTGGGCCTCGACGGCTCCTCGATCGGCAGCTACATCGAGATCGGCGGGCTGCCGTTCCAGGTGATCGGGATCCTCCAGCCCAAGGGCTCGACGGGCCCGGTCAGCCAGGACGACCAGGTGCTCATCCCGATCTCGACCGCCCACCACTACTTCGTCAGCGGCGATTCCGTCCGCTCGATCGGGGTCAGCGTCGCGAGCGCCGACCAGATCGACGCCACCCAGGCCCTGATGACCGTGACCCTCGAGCAGCGCCACGGCACCAATGGCACCAACGACGACTTCTCGATCCAGAGCCAGGCCCAGCTGCTGTCGACGTTCTCGTCGGTGACCGGTCTGCTCACGCTGCTGCTGGCCGGCATCGCGTCGATCTCGCTCGTGGTGGGCGGGATCGGGATCATGAACATCATGCTGGTCTCGGTCCGCGAGCGGACGCGTGAGATCGGCATCCGCAAGGCCGTCGGCGCGCGCAGCGGCGACATCCTGTTCCAGTTCCTGGTCGAGGCCCTCGTCCTGTCACTGCTGGGCGGCCTGATCGGGATCCTGGTCGGCGTGGCGGCCTCGGCCGCGATCGGCGCCGTTGCCGGCTGGGGCTTCGTGTTCAACCCCCTCACGGTTGTCGTCGCCGTCGGGTTCAGCCTGCTGGTCGGTGTCGTGTTCGGGGTATGGCCCGCGCGGCAGGCTGCCCGCCTGGACCCGATCGCGTCGCTCCGGTACGAATGAGCAGCCACTTGAGCAGCCACCGAGTCTTCCCGGCAGCCCAGACGGCCGACCGGCGGTCTCCGTCCGATCCCGCTTCGACCGCTCCGCGTTGGCCGACGCCTCCCCCCATCCACACCGCAGCCGCCAGCAGCAGGAGCCAGCGATGACGACACCTCCGTTCAACCCTTCGAGCGACGACCCGGGAGCGGCCGGTGACGCCACCCAGCCCGTGCCCGAGCCAGCGGCGCCCGGGTACCAGCCCGGACTGCCGCCCGGGTCTGGAAGCCCCGCAGGCACCCAGGCCTGGCGACCACCCTCCCGGTCGGGTGAAGGCGCGACCGCCCAGCCGGGACCGCCGCCGATCCAGCCAGACTCGACCTACTCGCCCGGGGTGACCTTCGAGCCCGCTCCCTTCCGGCCCGTCGGGCCCGAGCCCGCCCCCGTGCTGGTTCCACCCGTGACCGGGAGCCGGTCGTCGGGCTCGTCACGCCTCCTCAACGTGGCCCTCGGGGTCGCGGTCCTGGTGGCCGCGGCCGGCGTCTCATTCGCCCTCGGCCGCGCGACGGCACCAGCTACCGCGGCGGCGACGGGTCGCCTCGGCTTCGGTAGCGGCGCCGTACCGAATGGCAGCTTCGCACCCGACGCCAACGGCGGCTTCCGCAGCGGCAACGGGGCCTTCGTAGGCCGGGGTGGCTTCGGTGGCGGCCTGACGATCCAGGGAACGGTCGCTTCGGTGACCGGTGACTCCATGACGATCACGACCACGAATGGCCAGACCATCACCATCGGGCTCGATTCCAGCACGACGTACCATCAGCAGGCGTCGGCGACGTCGTCGGACGTCCAGACGGGCAAGACCGTGATCATCGACGTCACGGGAGGGCTCCGCGGGGGCGCCGCCGAGGGCAACGGTGGTGCCAACAGCAACGGCACGTTCAGCCTCGGTACGGCCAGCGACGTCACCGTCGTCCCGTGAACGAGGAAGGCTGACCCAAGCATGCATCTGCTCCTGATCGAGGACGATGAGCGCCTCGCCCGCTCGCTCACCCGCCTGCTCGTGGAGGACCGCCACGTCGTGGAGCGTGCTCCGGACGGGCGGACCGGCCTCGAGCTTGTGGCCGCGCTCGAGGGCCTGGACGCCGTGATCCTCGACATCGGTCTGCCGGACATGTCCGGGCTCGATGTCGCCCGCCGGCTTCGCCGTGATCGGGTGGACGTCAGCATCCTCATGCTCACCGCTCGCGACACCATCAACGATCGGGTCACGGGCCTCGACGCGGGGGCCGACGACTACGTGGTCAAGCCGTTCGCCTACCAGGAGGTGGCGGCCCGGCTGCGGGCCCTCGCGCGGCGGGCCGAGCCGGGTCCCAGGCGGGCCGAGCCGAGGCTCGAGGCGGGCGCGATCGTTCTCGACGAGACCGCACGCCGGGTGACCGTGAGCGGCCGCAACGTGGACCTCAGCCCGCGCGAGTTCTCGCTGCTCGAGGCGCTCATGCGCCACCCTGGTCAGACCCTGACTCGCGACCAGCTCCTCGACCACGCCTGGCCGTTCAGCGTGGCGGTCACGCCCAACGCGGTCGACGCCTACGTCCACTACCTGCGAACGAAGCTGGGCGAGGCAGGGTCCCAGGTGGAGACGGTGCGCGGGGTGGGATACCGGATGGGCGACGGCGGATGGGACTGACACCGCTCGACGGCGACCCGGGACGGCTGCGAGCACACGATGCCTGACGGCCGGCGGATCGATCTTGCGGACGACGACGCGGAGCGGACGGCGCTCGCCGGCGAGGGTCGCCTGATCAGGCGCGTCCGGTGGCGGCTCGTGGCCTGGAGCGGGATCTCCACCCTCGTGGTGCTGGTCGTGCTCGGCGCGGCGCTCTACGCAGCGGTGGCCAACACCCTTGCGACCGCCTCGGCGGCACAGCTCGAGGACCGGATCGATCCGGCCGTGCGCCTGCTCCAGGGCACCGACACGCCGTTCCGGCGTCCGGACCTCGGCTATGTCCTGGGAAGCGGCAACACGTTGCTCTACCTGTTCGATGCCAATGGCCAGCCGGTCCAGTCCGAGCGCCCGGTCGCCATTCCGGTGGGGCTGCCCGCGCAGGCGAGCCTGACCGCGGCGCAGGCCGCTTCCGGCGGCACCGACGTTCGGACCGGCAGCCTCCAGCTCAACACCACGACCGGCTCGGATCTGCCGGTCCGGGTGATGACCCAGATGGTCGTTGCCCAGGATGGCAACACGTATTTCCTCCAGGCGCTGCAGGACCGCTCGACCGAGGTCGCGACCCTGGATGCCGTGCTGGCGGTCCTGCTCGTCGGTGGCGTGCTGGTCGTCGCCGTCTCGCTCGGCTTCGGGGCGATCTATGCCCGTCGCGCGCTGGTGCCGATCCGGGAGTCGCTGGGCGCCCAGCGCGAGGCCCTTCGCCGCCAGCGCGAGTTCGCCGCCGACGCCAGCCACGAGCTGCGGACCCCGCTCACGGTGATCCGCTCCTCGGTCGAGCACCTGAGCCGCCACAAGGACCGACCGATCGGCGAGGCGAGCGAGGCGCTCGAGGACATCGATGCGGAGGTGGCCCACCTCAGCGCACTGGTCGACGACCTTCTGCTCCTTGCTCGCTCCGACTCGGACGCCGTCGCCCTGGAGCAGACGCCGCTCGACCTTGGCGACGTGGCGTTCGAGGCCGCGTCCGCGGTGGGCCGGGCGGCCGAGGACCGGGGTGTCCGGGTGCTCGTCGACCCGGAGCCGACGATGGTCGCCGGCGACACCGCGAGGCTCCGGCAGCTCGTGATGATCCTGGCCGACAACGCGGTCCGGCACAGTCCCAGGGAGGGCCAGGTTCGGGTGACGGTGCGGGGCGCGGGCCCCCTGGCCTCGATCGAAGTGACCGATGAAGGCCCGGGCGTGCGCGAGGAGGACATGCCGCACGTGTTCGACCGGTTCTGGCGGGCGCCGGGCGCGCCGAGCGGAGGGACGGGGCTGGGTCTGGCCATCGCGCACTGGATCGTGGACCAGCACCGTGGCCGGATCGGCGTCGCCAACCGCCCCGAGGGCGGTGCGGCGTTCCGCGTCGAGCTGCCGGCCATGCCGAGCCCGGTCGCGGCAGGCGAGGACGACCCCACGGCCTCCCCGGTCCAGCCGCAGCTCTAGCTCGGCCAGGCTCTCCTCGCGCCACCTGCACGGGCTTCCGGGCACGCGCGTCCCCGGCACGCATGTCAGGCGCGAGGGACCGGCCGCGGTCACGCCTCCCGCCGCGCGTGCTAGAGTCACGACGTCCTTTAGAGCCGGTCCCGAGAGGCCGGTGTACCGGTCCAGTGAGGCCGGCGAGGAGGCTCGATGCACGTGCGCATGTCCGCCTGCGGCGCTCGCCCGCCGCGGCCCGCCGGGATCTGAGTGATCGCCCCACCGTCTGTCGGCCATCCGCCGCTGCCGCGTGCCCGCGCGATCGTCGATCCGCGCGTCGGTGACGCGGGTCCGGCGCTCCTGGCCCTCGAGGATGGCACCTCGTTCCCGGGCATCGCCTTCGGCGCCCCCGTCGCCGCGGGCGGCGATCTCGTGGTCAATACCTCGCAGACGGGCTACCAGGAGATCGCGACCGATCCCTCGTACGCGGGTCAGGTCGTCGTCATGACCTACCCGCTGATCGGCAACTACGGGCGGTTGGAGGCCGACGACCAGTCCGAGCGGCCGTGGCTGCGCGGCCTCGTCGTGGCCCATGCCACGGCCGCCGTCCTCGAGGACGCGCGCCAGCTGGCGACGATGCTGCGCACCAGCGGCATCCCGGCCATCGCCGGCATCGACACCCGTGCCCTGGCCCGCCACCTGCGGGCGCACGGCTGCCTGCGCGGGATCATCACCGAGCCCGGCCGCACGGATCCGGTCGAGGCCACGGCCCGTGCTCGCGCCGTGTCGCGCTGGGAGGACCAGGACTTCGTGGCCGAGGTCTCGCCGGCGGCGGTCCGCGAGGTGGGCGACGAGCCCGGCACGCCACTGGTCGCGATCGTGGACTATGGGCTCAAGACCAACATCATCCGGTCGCTGCGGCGGCGTGGCGTCCGCGTCCGTGTCCTGCCCCATACCGCTCCGGCGGCCGAGGTCCTGGCAGCCGACGTCGCCGGCGTGGTCCTGTCGCCCGGCCCGGGGGACCCGGCACGCCTCGCGGGTCCGGTCGCCGTCGCCCGGACGGTCATCGACGATGGCCGGCCGCTGCTCGGGATCTGCCTCGGGCACCAGATCGTCGCGCGAGCCGCAGGCGCCGAGACGACCCGCCTTCGCTTCGGCCACCATGGGGCGAACCACCCGGTGCAGGATCTCGACACCGGGTACGTCCAGGTGACCGCGCAGAACCACGAGGTCCAGGTCGTCGGGGACAGCCTGCCGGCGGGCTCCGGCTTCCGGGTCAGCCAGCGCAATCTCAACGACGGCTCGGTGGAGGGGCTGCGCCACGCCGAGCTGCCGATCGAGACGGTCCAGTACCACCCCGAGGGGGCGCCCGGGCCGCTCGACGCGCTGGCGGTGTTCGACCGCTTCGTGGACGCCTGTCGGGGCGGCGCGTGACGACGCCACCGGTTGCCACCGCGCAGCCAACAGACCGGCCGGTCCGGGCCAAGCCGGCCTCCGTGCTCATCCTGGGCAGCGGCCCGGTCGTCATCGGCCAGGCGGCCGAGTTCGACTACGCGGGGACCCAGGCCTGCCGCGCGCTGCGCGCGGAGGGCGTGCGCACGATCCTCGTCAACTCCAACCCGGCCACGATCATGACCGACCCCACGGTCGCCGACGCTGTCTACCTGGAGCCGCTCACGGTCGACGCCATCGAAGCCGTCATCGCGCGCGAGCGACCCGAGGGCCTGCTGGCCGGGCTCGGCGGCCAGACGGCGCTCAACCTGGCGACGGCCCTTGCGGAGGCGGGCGTGCTCGACCGGCACGGCGTCCGGCTGCTGGGCACGCCGCTCGAGGCGATCCGGATGGCCGAGGACCGGGAGGCGTTCCGCGACCTGCTGGACCGGATCGACCAGCCATACGCGCCGTCCGCCATCGTCGAGGGTGCCGACGATGCGGCACGCCACATCTCCGCCGAGGTGGCCCTGGCCGAGATCGGGCTGCCCGCGATCATCCGGCCGGCGTTCACGCTGGGTGGCACCGGCGGCGGGATCGTCGAGACCGAGGGTGCCTACTGGGAGCGCGTGCGGTCGGGGCTGCGTGCCAGCCCGATCAGTCAGGTGATGGTCGAGCAGTGCCTCGTCGGGTGGCAGGAGGTCGAGTACGAGGTCATGCGCGATGCCGAGGACACGTGCATCGCGGTGTGCTCGATGGAGAACGTCGATCCGCTGGGCGTCCACAC
>Ga0315556_1001976_pt1 | contig 12014 bp, 15 predicted proteins | sample SalMarSW160310MG_FD_202112 | JGI IMG/M metagenome (GOLD analysis project Ga0315556, IMG submission 202112) | Salt marsh sediment microbial communities from the Plum Island Ecosystem LTER, Massachusetts, United States - Salt Marsh Sediment SW1603-10 ...
CCGCGGCGGCAATCCCCAGATCTACAAGGTTCCGGCGAGCGGCGGTGAGGCAACACGGGTTACCTTCGAGAACGACTACAATGCGCGTGCCTCCTATGCACCCGACGGCCGCTCGATCCTGATGGTAACCCGGGTCGGCGGTCGTTTCCGCATCGGCCTGCTGGACACGAGCACGGGGGCTATGAGGTACTTGAGCGACGGCCCGCTGGACGAGTCCCCGAGTTTCGCTCCCAATGGCGCCATGGTAATTTACGGTACCCAATACGGCGGTCGTGGCGTCCTGTCCGCCGTCTCGGTGGATGGGAGTGTGAGCCAGCGGTTATCCCAGGGAGGCGGTGACGTACGTGAGCCCGATTGGTCCCCCATCCTGCATTGATCTCGCCGGACGACTTCGGATCGCCGCCCGGCTGCCGGGGTTCCCGAGTCGGGCCGCGGCGGAATCGCCATCGATGCAATCTTGACACGATCGTAAGGAGATCGAGCTTGAAAAAGATCCTCGGTACGGCCTTGCTCACGCTTTCGATAATCCTCCTCTTGAACGGCTGCTCCAACAAACCCGTCCATGAACAGGGGGCCGGCGGTGCCGAGGGTGCGCAAGGGTCCGCTGGAGCGACCACTTCGGCTCTGTCGGGACGGGGGGGTGGTTACACTGCCGCCGATCTGAACAATCCGTCGAGCCCCCTGTATCAGCGGACCATCTATTTCGACTACGACAGCAGCGATATCCGCCCACAGTTCCTCGATGTCCTGCGCGCGCATGCCTCCTACCTCTCTGCGAATCCCGATGTCCTGGTGACCCTCGATGGGCATACCGACGAGCGCGGTACCCGTGAGTACAATCTGGCCCTCGGCGAGCAGCGTGCCGACACCGTACGACGCTTCCTGGCCGCAGAAGGGGTGCCGGACCGCCAGATCCATACCATGAGCTACGGGGAGGAGCTGCCTGCAGACCCGGGCCACAGCGAGGCGGCTTGGGCCTTGAACCGGCGGGTCGAGCTGATCTATTGAGATGGTAGCGATGAGATTTCCCACGACCTTTTTCCTACTGATGCTCGGCCTGCTGCCGGCCTTCCCGGTTGCGGCCGACCAACGCCTCTCCGACCTGCTGCTGCAGATTCAGCGCCTGCAGGAGGAGGTGCAGCAACTGCGCGGACGGGTCGAGGTGCAGGGGTATCGAATCTCGACCCTGGAAAAGCAGCAACGGGAGCAGTACATGGATCTGGATGCCCGCCTCGGCGGCCGGTCGGTGGCTCCTTCGACCTCGAGCGGCGCCCCGGTCGCGGCAGAAGCCTCAGCAGAGCAGGCTCCAGTCGCTTCGGAAGGACCGAGCGCGGAAAAGAAGCTCTATCAAGCCGCCTTCGACCTGCTCAAGCAGCGCCGCTATGACGATGCCATTCGGGCCTTCCAGGACCAGCTGGCGCGTTATCCCAACGGAGAGTATGCGGACAATGCGGTCTACTGGCTCGGTGAGGCGAGCTACGTGAAGCGCGACTATTCCGAGTCCCTGACGCAGTTCCAGCGCCTTCTGGCGAGCTATCCACTCAGTCCCAAGGTGCCCGCCTCCATGCTGAAGATCGGTTACATCCACTACGACCAAGGCGATTTGCAGCGGGCGCGAACCACCCTCCAGGACGTGGTTACCAAGTTCCCGGGTAGCGACGAGGCACAACTGGCCAAGAGCCGTCTCGAGCGTATGACCCACGAGGGGCGCTAGTCAGCCATCAGATCCCTGGATGTGCCGCGATATCCCCGGTGACCATCTGTCGGAACGCCTCCACACTCGCCCCGCCCTTCCTCGCCTTTGGCCCGCCCACCGCACAGGACGGTGGCGGGTTGCCCGGCTCGGCGAGAGGAGATCATCTGCCGGAGCTGTGTGTCTATTGATAGCGTAGGCGGGTCTTTCTGAATCATGATGCTCAGCGGGGTACCGGGGCCAGGCTTCCGCTCCCGGCTATACTGCTAGGAGGTCGCCGGGAATTAGCGAATTCCATGACCAGCCTCTACTATGATTGCTTCTCCGGTATCAGCGGAGACATGAACCTCGGGGCCTTGCTCGACCTGGGGGTGGAAGAGGCGGTTCTGCGCGATGGGTTGGGTCGGCTGGGTCTGGAAGCTTTCGTCCTGCGCATCGGGCCAGACAGCCGCGGCGGAATCGTCGGCATCAGGGCCGAGGTGGTGGTCGAAGCGGGTGCCGGGACACCGGCCCGCCGGCTCGCGGCGGTCAGGGAGCTGATCGGCCGGTCCGGACTGGGCCGTCGCGTCGAGTCCTTCGCTCTGGCGGTCTTCGAGCGCCTGGCGGCGGCGGAGGCCAGGGTTCACGGTGTCTCGATCGACGAAGCTCATTTTCATGAAGTGGGGGCGGTCGACGCCCTCGTGGACATCGTCGGTGCGGCCATCTGCCTGGAGCGGCTCGGCTGGCCTCTGGTGATCGGCTCGGCGGTGGAGCTCGGCTCCGGCTTAGTGGATTGCGCCCATGGCCGTCTTCCCGTGCCCGCCCCTGCGACCCAGGAGCTGCTGCGGGATGTGCCGACGCGCCGTGGCGGTGTCCCCTTCGAGGCCACGACCCCTACGGGAGCGGCGATCCTGACCACCGCCGCCGAGCGTTTCGATCCGCAGGCGAGCTTGGTTGCTCGCCGGGTCGGCCATGGAATCGGCCGCCGCGAGGGTCCGTTGCCCAATGTGCTGCGCGTGCTGGCAGCCGATCCCATCCCTGCGCGGTCCGAGGAGCTTTCCCTGCTCGAATGCAATATCGACGACATGAGCCCGGAGCTGTATCCGTACCTCTTGGATCGGCTGTTGGCGAGTGGCGCCAGAGACGCCTGGATCGCCCCCATGGTGATGAAGAAGGGGCGACCGGGTATCTTGGTAAGCGTCCTGTGCGAGGGACGAGACGAACAGATAATGACAAAACTCCTGTTTGCGGAGACCACCACCCTGGGAGTACGCAGAAACCCCGTATCCAGAAGCGTCCTGGAGCGGACTCTGCGAAGCCTAGAGACACCCTTCGGGCCGGTGCCCGTGAAGGTTGCGCTGCAGCCGGACGGTAGCCGGAGGGTGAAGCCGGAGTACGAGGCCTGCCGTTCCATCGCGATGGAACGGGATTTGCCTTTACTCGAGGTCTATCGTGAGCTGGAGCGACTTCTGGAGGAGAACGATGGAAGACGATACCTATGAGCGTCTGCTCGAACGACTGCGCGCCATGAAGGCGGTGGCAGTCGCCTTTTCCGGAGGAACAGACAGTACACTGCTGTTGGCGGCGGCCAAAGAGGCGCTCGGCCAGTCCGTTCTGGCCCTCACGGTGGTGACACCCTTCATGGAGCGCCAAGAGGTGGCCGACACCCTGGCCCTGAGCGCCCAACTGGGCGTGCGCCACGAGCTGGTGGAGCTTCCCATGCCCCACGGCATCGAGAGCAACCCGCCGGAGCGATGCTACATCTGCAAGCGTGCTCTTTTCGGCAAGCTGCTTCAGGTGGCCCAGGAGGCGGGCTTCGGGCGCGTGCTCGACGGCAGCAACCTGGATGACCTCAGCGATTATCGCCCCGGGCTGCGCGCCCTGCGAGAGCTGGAAATCGACAGCCCCTTGCTGGCATGCAAGATCTCCAAGGCAGCGGTGCGGCGCCTCTCGCAGTCCCTGGGGCTGCCCACCTGGGACAAACCCGCCAATGCCTGCCTGCTCACCCGTCTTCCCATCGGACAGCGGGTCTCCATGGAAGACCTGAACCGGGTGGAGGAGGCGGAGCGCTTTCTCAGGGCACGAGGATATGTGTGGATCCGGGTGCGGGTGCACGATGGTCTGGCACGGATCGAGGTTGCACCCGAGCAGCGCTCTCGCCTGCTCGAAGAGGCCGATGCCATCGCCGAGGCCCTGGAGGAGCTCGGCTTTCGACATATCGCCATGGACCTCAGGGGGTATCGGCTCGGTAGCATGAACGTTCGAGGGATCGTCGGCGACCAGCGCGAGACCTGCGATGCCTCCGAGCTTCGGGGGGGGCTCTTTCCCGACTCCGCCCCTCGGCCTTGGAGTCATCGCTGGCCGGCGGGCCGCAAGATCGGCTGGTCGTGAACCGCCGGCGACTCGCCGATTTGCTGGAGGCGGTGCGCAGCGGCGAGCTCGCGGTCGGCGATGCCTTGGATCTGCTCAGGGACCTTCCCTATGCCGAGCTCGGCGAGGCCAAGGTGGACAATCATCGGGAGCTTCGCCAGGGTTACCCGGAGGTGGTTTTCTGCCAGGGTAAGACCAAGGGGCAGGTGCGCGAGATCCTCGGATACATGATCGCAGAGCGGACCCACAATGTGCTCGCCACGCGGGCCGAGCCCGAGCTCTTCGCGACGGTGTCGGACCTGCATCCGGAGCTGCGTTACAATGCCCTTGGCCGCACCATGGTATTACAGCGCGAGCGCGTCGCAGAGAAAGACGGCACCCTAGTGATCGCCACGGCGGGCACGGCCGATCTTCCGGTGGCGGAAGAGGCGTTCGAGACCGCCAACCTTCTCGGCGCCCGCGTAGAGCGCATCAATGACGTGGGCGTTGCCGGCATGCACCGGCTGGTACCGCACCTGCCGGTGCTGCGCCAGGCGCGCGCTCTGATCGTGGTTGCGGGCATGGAGGGAGCGCTGGTCAGCTTGGTGGCGGGGCTGGTGGATAGCCCGGTCATCGCCGTTCCGACGAGCGTCGGCTACGGGGCCAGCTTCGGGGGGCTCGCGGCCCTGCTCGGGATGCTCAACAGCTGTGCGGGGGGCGTGGGCGTGGTCAATATCGACAACGGGTACGGGGCCGCCTGTCTCGCAGCCTTGATCATGCGCTCCTGAGGAGCCGGCGGTTGTGGGGTTTTTCCCCGCGAATGTCCCACGGTTATTCGTTGCGGCTGAAACGTCATACCGCACCTTCTCACGACAGTGGTGCAACCCGTGTCTCTTGCTAGCCGAAAACGGAGTCGCAACCCAGCCGAGACGGCCTGTCCCGGCATCTGGGCTCGCTTCCTGCCGGCGTTGCCTGAAGCGGGAGACCTGTTCGACAGACGAGAGGGGAAATGGAGCGGGATATTCGCTGTGAGCTGGTGAGCTGGGATGAGGTGCGGCGCATGACCCTTGCGCTGGCGCAGCGTTTGCGTGTCGAGGGCTTCATCCCCGACATCATCGTCGCCATCGGTCGCGGTGGCTGGATCCCGGGCCGGCTGCTGTCCGACTATCTGGGCGTTGCGAACCTCACCGATGTCAAGGTGGAACACTACCGGGGGACGGAAAAGCAGGCGGTCGCGCGGATACGCTATCCCCTCCGCGCAGACCTGACTGGGCAGCGCGTGTTGGTCGTGGACGACGTCACGGACACGGGCGACAGCTTTGCCGTTGCCTTGGAGCATACCCGTAACTGTGGGGAGCCTACGGAGCTGCGCAGCCTGGTGCTGCATCACAAGAGGGTCTCACCCTATGTGCCGGACTACTTCGCCCGGGAGGTCGCCGAATGGCGCTGGATCGTCTATCCCTGGGCAGTCGTCGAGGACCTGAGCGCCATGATCGCGGATATGCGGGATCCCCCCGCAAATGCGGAGGAGGTGGCGGATCGCCTGCTGCGCGAGCACGGCATCCGAGTGTCGCTCCGTGAGGTCGAGGAGGTTCTCGACCTGATGCGGCCTCAGTCGAATCCATAGACAAAAAGGCTGGCTCTGTCTTGTGGTGAGCCCCACCTCTACCTTCTGGCGCCGCTGAGCTTGTCTTTTCCTCCATTTCAGCGACATCGGGTGTGCTCTGCGAGGCGGCGGGCCCTTGCCGGAAACGGGCGAGTGCCCCTGGCAGCGCTCGTCATGATGGTCGCGCTATCGGTTGTGCCCGTACTTGCGCTCGGGGGGGGCGATGCCACCCAGGTCAAGGCGCGCCGCGTCGTTATCCTGAACTCGACCGACCCCTATCTGCCGGCGTTCCTAGCCTTGGACAGCGCCCAGCGTGAGGCCATCCGTGCGGGGAGCAGAGCTCCCGTCGAGCTCTACGCGGAAGCCCTCGATATGCAACGTTTTCCGAGAACGCTGCTCGATCAGAATGTGGTTGCGTTGCTGCGCAAGAAGTATCGTGACCTCGAGGTCGATGTGGTTGTCGCGGACGCGCCGATCGCACTCGATTTCGCGCAGCGCCACCGCGCGGAGATCTGGCCCGGCGCGGTGATCGTCTTCAATAGCGTGTCGACCGACTTACTGGAAAAACGCAGACTGGAGCCGCGCACGATCGGTCTGCCGGTGCGGCTCGGGCTCCGGAAAACCCTCGACCTTGCATTGAAGCTGCGGCCGAAGACGCGAAAGATCGCCGTTGTCGCCGGTGCCGGCGACTCCTGCTGTGCATCCCGGGCGCTCGTGCGGACTGCGCTCGAGCACTACGCGGAAAGTTTCGACATCCAGTACCTGGTCGGCCTGACACTCGCCGAGACGGTCGCGGCGGTGCGGGCACTTCCCGAGGATGCGGTAGTGCTCTATCTGACGATGTTTCGCGACGGTGCCGGCGTACCGCACGTGTCGCGCGACGTGCTCGAGCGGATCGCCGCCGTCTCCCGCGCCCCGGTCTTCGGCCTGTTCGAAACCTATCTCGGCCATGGGATCGCCGCCGGCTCGATCGCGAGCTATGAGGCGCAGGGGAGTGCTTCAGGAGAGCTCGTCGCCCGCGTTCTGAACGGCGACGACCCGTCCGCAATCGGTGTCCAGGCGCCGGTAGAGTCCAGCTGTATTGCCGACTGGCTGCAGCTGCGCCATTGGGGCATCGACGAGGGCCTGTTGCCCGCGGACTGCGAGGTCCGATTCAAGAATGTCACTGTCTGGGATCGCTATCGCTGGCAGATCCTCTCCGTGTTGGCCGTGATTCTGGTACAGACGTTGTTGATCGCAGCGCTGCTGTTGCATCGTCGCAGGCTGCGTCGAGCCCAAATCACCTTGGCGAACGAGTATGCTCGTCGTGCGCAGGCGGAAGGGCTGGCGGTACGATTGCGCGGAAGGCTGGCGCGATTCAGCAAGGAGCGCAGCCTGGGTACCATGGCCACATCCATCTCCCACGAGATCAACCAGCCCCTGATCGCGATCCAGAACTACGCGCAGGCTGCCAGGCGACGCCTCCAGGGCGATGTCGATGACAAGCCCAAGCTCATCGAGCTGGTCACGAAGATCGAGGGACAGGCGGAGCGGGCCGGCACCATCACCCGGCGCGTTCGCTCGCTGGTCGGCACGAGCGATGCGCAGTTGCAACCCTTGTCTCTCTGTCCTCAGCTCGAAGCGGTCGTACGGATGATGGAGCCGGAGGCCGAGAGTCGCGGATGCCGCATCGAGTGCCTGCCTGTCGCTGAGCTTCCGGTGGTACTCGCCGACTCCTTGCAGGTCCAGCTGGTGTTGGTCAATCTCCTGCAGAACGCAATGAAGAGCGTCTGCTCGGGCGATCGATATGAAAAGCGGGTTTCCGTCGACGCCTGCTTGATCGAGGATCGGGAAGTGCAGGTCAGCGTGACGGACCTGGGCTCCGGGGTTCCGCCGGATCGGGTCGCGGATATCTTCGAGCCCCTCTACTCCAGTAGCAGCGGCGGCATGGGCATGGGGCTCGCCATTTCGCAGGCCATCATCGACGCCCACGGCGGGCGACTCTGGTACGAGCCGAACCCCGCCGGGGGCGCAATCTTCCGATTCACCCTACGAGCCGCCGGGTAATGAGCTTGCTCGAAGAGCAAAGGGTCTTTGTCGTCGATGACGATGCCGCGATGCGCGACTCCATTCCCGTGCCGCACGGGAGCCGATGTGCTCGTGATGCGGAGTGCGCTGACCAATCTGGTGCCGACCAGTGTTACGCGAAGCGTGACGGGATGCTTGCCGACTTGATGGGGCCCAATCTGGCCAGTAAGGCGATCGTCCTCTGCTGCGCCCATCTCGCGCAGGCCTGCATCCGGGGGCTCTTCCTCAACCGCGATATGTGAATGTTGTGAATTTCTGTGCTAGGCTCGGGCATGAAGCAAATGCGATGGAGGTTGTCATGTCAGTCGAGCAAATCAGAATCCCTCACGATCTGTTGTACCTGAAGCCCTTCGATGCGTTGGAAAGCCTGTCCATGTCCAAGCTGGCGCGTGCGGGCACGTCGGTGTTGCGACAGATCATGACAAGCGATCAGGCCGTGGCCGTGAAGATCCAGGGACAGGGGGCCATGGTCACCCTGTCTCGGCATCAATATGACGAGATGGTGGCGTTGATCCGTCAGCTCGAGGAGGTAAGGTCCGAGGATGGCTTTACCCAAACCCTCAGCCGGCAGTTCGATGCTTTGACGGCGGAGATGAACCGGCCGGGCGCGATGGAAACGATGGACGCTGCCCTTTTTGGTGACCCGTCTACGCTCAATGAGACTTACCGGCCGGGCGCAACCGAGGCGGACGATTGATTTTCGTCCTCGCCGGGGCCAATGGCGCCGGGAAAAGCTCGATCGGCGGCTCTGCGCTCCGGGCGGCAGGGCAGGATTGGTACAACCCGGATGAACTTACCCGCACGATGCGCGGGCAATTTCCGGACCAACCAATCGAGGAAATCAAAAGCACCGTCTGGCACGAAGGTCGGCGCAGACTGAAGGCAGCTATTCGCGACAACACCAATTTTGCTTTTGAAACCACGCTCGGCGGCAATAGCATCGTGAATACACTGCTCGATGCAATCGCCGCTGGAATCCCGGTGAATGTCTGGTATTGCGGTCTGGATTCGGCCGAGCTACACATCGAAAGGGTGGCTGCCCGTGTGGCCCGTGGCGGGCATGACATACCAGAAGAGCTGATTCGATCGCGTTACAAAACCTCTATCCGCAATCTCTGCCGCTTGGCGCCTGGGCTGAATCAGCTCGCTGTTTACGACAACTCCAATCCGTTGGATGATCAGGGCCGTCCAAACATTTGGCGTCTGCTCCATGTCGTCAAGGGTGAGATCCTGGTGTTGGACAAGAATATTCCCACTTGGGCCAAGCCTATCGCGGCAGTTGCCCTGAATAACCGTGCATGGGATGAGCGCGGCAGGTTGTCATGAGGAACGAATCCCAACACTGTCTTGCGGTGATCCTCACCTCGACCTTTTGGCGACGCTGAGCTTGTCTCTTCCTCCATTCCTTCCACTAAGAGGCTCACATCATGATCGACGTCAGTACCAGGACCACCCGATGGCTCCGAGGTTTGGCCATAGCTGCGGCGGTGTTTTCAGCGGGTTGTGCTGCTACCAATTCCAGTGTTTCGTCCATCATGGGGAGCGGTACCGGCGTCACCGCGAGCGATCCGAGCCGTCACACCCGGAGCGGTTTTCTGTCGGATTACGGGCGACTGCGGTCCGTGTCTTGGGCCGAGGGTATCCAATGCTGGCGTGCCCCCAATCTCGATGCGAAGAAGTACGACAAGGTGCTGATCGAGCGCATGACCGTCAAGCTCGAGACCGGCAATGAGGCGGGCGTAGATCCGACGGACCTCAAGATGCTGACCGACTACTTCTACCAATCGCTGGTCAAGGCGCTAGAGCCCCAGATGCGAGTCGTCGACAAGCCGGGTGCCGACGTGCTCGTGATGCGGATCGCGCTGACGAATCTGGTGCCGACCAGTGTTACGCGGAGCGTGACGGGATCCGTTGTGCCCTACGCCTTCATCGCCGAAGCGGGCTCGGGGGTCGCCACAGGCCGGCCCGCCGGGTCCACACCCTATCTCGGCGAGACCGGTATGGAGATGCAGTTTCGCGACGGCGGCTCGGGCAAGGTAATCGCCGAGTGCCGCGACACCGAGATCGGGCGCAAATATGCCGCCGATCTCGATGCCGGTGCCGTCGGTGCCGCACAGACTTGGGCGAGCGGCTATCTCAACTCGTTCCAGGAGTGGTCCTATGCGAAAAACGCCTTCGACAAGTGGTCCGCACTCACGGCCCAGCGCTTGGCGGCGCTGCGCGGGGCGGAACCACCGAAGTGATTTTCCCGAAGCTATCGGTAGCGGCGGTCAACACTGTTGCCGTCCGGGTGATGCCTTTCACCGTATCGAGCCCGCTGTATCCGCTGACTCTCTACTTTCAGGGCGGGCCCAGCGAGGAGTACATGCACTTCGAGACCGCGCTGGCGCAGGCCGCCCGCTCGCGCCACGGCATCAAATATCCCGGCGACTATCGCAAGCCCCTGGGCGAAGCGTTCGATAAGACCCTGCACCGGGTGCTCGACATCGTCTGAGCCGCGAAAGCAAGCTCAGGCAGCAAATCACGATGGGAAGCCCGGAAGGCCGGCCGATCGGCACCGCATCCTGGGTGCTCACCCTGTTCGGCACCGCCGTTGGTGCCGGCATCCTGTTCCTGCCGATTCAGGGTGGCTTGGGCGGACTCTGGCCTCTGCTCCTGGTTTCTGTGCTGAGCTACCCAACGATCTACCTCGGGCACCTCTTCTACGCCCTGATTCCCAGCCGGGCACCACAAGCACAGGAGTTTGCGGCTGCAGCTGCTCACTGGCTGCCGGCCTGGGTCTCACTGCTGATGCGGCTGCTGCTGGTGCTCTGGCTGTTGGTGCTGCTGATCGCCTACTCCATCTCGCTGACCAACGACCTTGGGGACCTGCTCGCCGACAAGGGTCTGCTCACCCCCGGGATCCAGCACCGCATCGCGCTCAGCTTCACGATCATCGCCGTCCTTCTGCTGACGCTGCGCTTCGCGAGGACCGCCCTGATCGGCATCATCGGCAGCTTGAGCCTCGTGCTAATCGGCTTGCTGTGCCTGGTGTCGTTGGCACTGATACCCCATTGAAGCCAGGGCATCGTGGCTGCCGCGCTGAAAATGCCGGCGCCCTTCGCACTGCTGCGCCAACTCCTGCTCCTGTTCCCGCTGCTGACCCTGTCGCTCATGTTCTTTCCGAGCCTGTCTCGGCTGGCGTGCGAGCTGTGCGAGCGAATCGAGGCCCCCGAGCGTCGTGACGCGCTGCGCAAGCGGATCATCCGGTCGGCGACCCTGACTCTGATCGGCATCGTGCTGATCTTCATCGTTTCGTTCATCCTGGCCGTCCCAACCAAGGACTTCACGGCAGCGGCGAAGGAGAACATCTCGGCGCTGGCGATGCTCGGCAACCTCTACGGCAGCAGCTGGCTCGGCGACCTCGGCCAGGCCATCAGCATCCTGGCGTTGACGACCTCATTCCTTGGCATCTTCATCGGTTACCAAGAGGCATTTTCCGCACTGCGACGCAGCACACCCATGCGGAAGCAGGAGACCCTGCTGCACCTTGCGACCCTTGCCATCCTCTGGCCACTGGCGATCGCCGACATCCCGGTGATGGCCATCCTCGGTGATGTGGTGGCCCCGTTGGGTGCGCTCTTCCTGTTCGTGGTCCCAGCCGTGCTCGTGCTGGTGCGGCCCGAGCTCGAGTCAGGCCGGGGGCCAGGCGCTGTCTTCACCCTGGTGATCGGTCTGGTGGTCGTTGCTGCATATTTCGTCGGCTCGGCGCTTTGAGCAGATGCCCGTAAACCGGTCACCGCGAAGACCCGGTCAAAAAAGAGAAGGGGGAAGATGCAGAGAAAAGCCCTGCAGGCAACAAGTGACAGCCGCGCCGACGCCCGTTGGCCACTTCAGTTGACCACTTCTCAGAACATGCTCTCAGACCGCTTCATCAGGATGAGCGAGGTCCTTTCTTCTGTCGACAGGGGGATCTGAGTAATGTTTCTTACTCGCCGATAGCCGAAATCTAGGCTCTGGTGGGTGCCACTCATGGTCCGAGGTCCGTTGTCGACCCATTCCAGCCAGTGGGGCAGAAAGCTGGAATGGCGGCAATGGGCGTATCAGCGGTCGCTGTAACGCCACAATGAGCCGCGCTTGACGGCGACGACCGGAGCGGCAGCGAAGGGAGGAGCGGTCAAGCGTCGGACTCCATTGTGATGTTAGGTTGCGATTTTTCTTAGTGCGAACATGATGTTTCCGTGACGAACGATGGCATCCACCTTTGCCTTCATTGCGTCGGAGAACAGTAAACGCCCGGAAAGGACGAGAGCCAAATCCTCGCCGTTCATCAGAATAATT
>Ga0315556_1001978_pt1 | contig 12004 bp, 11 predicted proteins | sample SalMarSW160310MG_FD_202112 | JGI IMG/M metagenome (GOLD analysis project Ga0315556, IMG submission 202112) | Salt marsh sediment microbial communities from the Plum Island Ecosystem LTER, Massachusetts, United States - Salt Marsh Sediment SW1603-10 ...
CGCTGAAATCCCTAAGGCAAGGGCAATGGCAGAGGATAAGAGTTTCTTGTTCATAGCAACCTCCATTTATTCTGTCGTAGAAGAACATAAAAAGACTTGGCCCAAGCCAAACCCTCTCTTCCATACATAGGGCAAATCCCGTGCCGTCATCCGCAAAAACACAACAACACCATGAATTTTCTTTAGATTGCTAAATAGGCTTGTCGTCATTCAGAGACGATTAAGAACAATGGTTGTATAGAATTTGAAACAATTATCCATTCTGAAATATCCGTAGTGTACGAACTTTCATTTTTAGCTGGTTAATTTTTAAGAAATACTTCTAAATCTGATCTAGAATCGAAATTTGTATACTTTTGAAACACCCTGGATGGTGGAGCGGAATCACTACTACAATTAATCACATCTGAGTGGCATGGAGCGTTGCATAGGAAAAAATGCTACTCTTAGTCCCTTCATTAGAAGGCATTCCATGAGCGTCACCATTTTTTTCGAAACCCGACAGGACATCCAAGTCGCCCGCGGGAGCGGAAAATTGGCGACGATTTATGCCTTCGGCACCCGCCTTTGCCCTGCCTCCGCCATGGAGCGCCACTAACGTGGCGGACCATGTCTTCCACACTGCTTACGCCGGTTCGGTTGCCTCACATTGCGTCTCCGCCCGCACTTACGCGCGGACTACGACAATACGTCCGGCTAGCCGGGGCTTCTCGCACCTCGCTTCGTTCTCAATGTGCTCGTCGAATGAAAGGATTAATACGAAAATATAGGGAAGTGTTTATGAGTAATACTGTGCAACGTAAGATTGCGGCATACCTAAGTCCCTCAGGCATTTCCCGGCCTGCAGAAGAAATTCTGGCCGTAATAACGGAGTTCGTTGATCGAATCACGAATATCATCAAGGGCCAGATGGGTGCTTTCCTTGCTATAACCGCTGTACACCGAGGGAAACCAGCGGCGCGCCAGCTCTTTGATGGTGCTGACATCCAGATTGCGGTAATGGAAATAGCGTTCCAAGTCCGGCATACAGCGGGCGAGAAAGCGGCGGTCCTGGCAAATGCTGTTACCGCACATCGGCGAAGTGCGGGGCGTCACGTGCTTTGCGAGAAATTCCAGGGTTAATTGCTCAGCCTGCACCTCGGTGTAATGACTGGCGCGCACCCGCTCCAGCAAACCGGACTTGGTGTGTTGATTCTTATTCCAGTCATCCATGGCGTTCAAGATACTATCTTCCTGATGAATAGCGATCACCGGTCCTTCTTCCAGGATATTTAAGGCGCTGTCGGTGACAATCGTCGCGATCTCGATGATATAATCACTGCTGGTGTCGAGACCGGTCATTTCCAGATCGATCCAAATCAAATTTAACGGATCCTGACTCATTACAGTTCCTTCCATTCCGCGTACTGGATGATTGTATCAAAACCTTACATCAATAACGGCTGAGCCTACCATCCCATGAACGGATTCACCCTAGTTTTTTTGACCTTTGTCCTGGCCACCAGCGCTGTTCTTTTGTGGCTGGCGCAACGCCAGCGCAGCAACGCCCTGCGCTACCGTGAGCAGGTGCCCGAGGCCTTTCGCGACCAGATCGGCCTGGCGGTACACGAAAAGGCCGCCGACTATACTGCCGCGAAGATGCGGCTGGAACAGATCGACATTATCGTCGGCGCTCTGCTGGTATTGGGCTGGACACTGGCCGGTGGCTTGAACGCCCTGGCCGCGCTATGGGGTTTGAGTGGCTGGGGCGATATCGCCGCCGGCACCGGCCTCATCATCAGCGCGCTGCTGGTGATGGCCGTGCTCGATATGCCCATGGATCTGTACCGTACCTTTGTCATAGAGGCTAAATTCGGATTCAATCGCACTACACTGGCCCTCTATTTCAGCGATGCAGTGAAACAAGGCATCATCTTTCTGCTGCTGGGAACACCGCTCATCGCCTTGCTGCTGTGGCTGGTCAGCCACGCCGGCAGCTGGTGGTGGCTCTACGGCTGGTTGACGTGGACGGCGTTCACCTTGTTCATGTTCTGGCTCTATCCCACAGTGATCGCGCCGCTGTTCAATCGCTTCACTCCCTTGCAGGACGAAGCACTGCGCGAAAAGATCGTCAATCTGCTGCAGCGCTGCGGTTTCAATAACGACGGCATCTTCATCATGGACGGCTCAAAGCGTTCCCAGCACGGCAACGCTTATTTCACCGGCTTCGGCACCAATAAACGCATCGTATTCTTCGATACCCTGTTGAAGAGTCTGCAAGCCGATGAAATCGAGGCGGTACTGGCCCATGAGCTCGGACACTTCAAGCACGGCCACGTGCGCAAACGCTTGATTCTGGTCACCCTCACCAGCCTGGTGGGCTTTGCAGCCTTGGGGGCGCTGATCAATGCGCCGTGGTTCTACTCCGGCCTCGGCGTCCAGCACAGATCCTATGCCACGGCCATGGTGCTGTTCCTGCTGGTGACGCCCTATTTTTCCGCAGCGCTCAAACCCATCTCATCGTACTGGATGCGCAAACACGAATTCGAGGCCGACGACTACGCCGCCACCCAGACCAACGCACGCAATCTGATCCAGGCCTTGGTCAAGCTCTATAAGGAGAATGCCGCCAGCTTGACGCCGGACAGTCTCTACTCCGCCTATCACGACTCGCATCCGCCCGCACCGATTCGGATATCGCATCTCGCCGCTAAATTATCCGCGCCCACTGCCTCCTGAACTGCTACTTCCCTTACTTATGGCTAAACGTTTACCACCACGCTACGGCAAAAATAAACCACGCGCCATCTTAAAGGATGCTACCTCCGAGACGACCTCGGGGCAGACCGGACTGATTATCAGCAATTACGGACAGACCCTGGATGTCGAGGATCAAGCCGGTGCTCTTCACCGTTGCACGGTGCGCAAAAAAATCGATAGCCTGGTATGCGGCGATAAGGTCTTATGGGTACCCACCAGCGGTAACGAGGGCGTGATCGTCGCGCTGCAGCCGCGCCAATCCCTGCTGGTACGTCCCGACAGCAGCGGCAACCTGAAACCGGTTGCCGCCAATGTAAATCAGCTCATCGTGGTCATAGCACCGCGTCCTCCCACCGATTCCGCTTACGCATCCGAGCAAGAGTTGTTGTTCGATACCTCGCTGATCGATCGTTATCTGGTGGCCGCGGAACTCAGCGGTATCCATGCCTTGGTGGTGATCAACAAGATCGATCTATTCTCTGCGGATGCCTTGGCGCGCACCCGGCTCTATATGGAGACCTACGAAGATATCGGGTATGAGGTACTGTTTACCAGCACCAAACTGCCCTCCGCCGGCGATGAACTGAGCGAAACGCTCAAAGGACACATCAGTGTGTTCTGCGGGCCTTCGGGAGTGGGGAAATCATCCTTGGTGAAGCTGGTGCTGCCTGAGCAGGAGATTCGTATCGGCGAGCTGTCCGCCGCCAGCGGCACCGGCCGCCATACCACCACACTCACCATGCTTTACCGCCTTGAGCACGGCGGAGCGCTCATCGACTCCCCCGGCGTTCGCGACTTCGGTCTATGGCACGTGGGCACGGCGCAAGTCGCCAGGGGCTTTGTTGAATTTCAGGACCATGCCGCAGACTGCCGCTTTGCCGATTGCTCTCATCTAAGCGAACCGGGCTGCGCCGTGCAACAGGCGGTGCGAGCCGGCCGGATCAGCGCCGCCCGCCTGGCCAGTTACCGGCGCATCGTGGCGTCACTGCAGCATTAAACCTCGCCGACATCGGCAACCTTCAGTACCGAACGCAGCCAATCCTTATTTTCCAGCACGTCCGCCAGGGTGTAACGGTCCAGGACGCCCATAAATGCCCGCTGTGCCTCGTACAGCCCGCTCTTTAAAATACAGGCAGCCGCGATAGGACAGGTGTTGCGCTCCCGGTCGAAACATTCCACCAGGTCAAAGCTCACTTCGGTATGCCGTACTACGTCTCCGATATTGATCTCCGCAGCCGGCCGCGCCAGGGTAATGCCGCCGCCCCGCCCGCGGGTGCTGTGAATAAAGCCTTGCGTAGCCAGGTTGTGCACCACCTTCACCAGATGATTGCGGGAAATTCCGTAGCTTTGCGCTATATCGGTGATGGTGGACATACGCTGGGGGTTGACTCCCAGATAGAGGAGTACCCGCAGGGAATAATCTGTGTAGAGGGTCAATTGCATAGTGCGCTTTCTACAGGAGTCCCGTCATTCATCACCAAAGTACCGCGGCCTTGACCGATTCCGGATCCACCAATAACAATGCCGTTGCGATCACCAGTCCGCGCACCAGGAGTATTGCCTTGGCCTGGCTGTGGTGTTCGCCGCGCGCTTCGTGATTGCCGCCGAATATTCTGCGCGCCGTCTGGATTTGCAGAAAATACAGCGCATACAAGGTAAATATCATGCCCAAATGCATCCAGAGCAGGGGCGAAAATATCTGTTCGTGGACGATGAGACGTTTATACCAATCATGGGTTAGATAGAGGTAAAAGGGAAACAGAATATCGACGATGATCATCAGCACCATCACCGGCACATGGAACCAGCGGTAACGCGAATAATAATAGGCGGCGATCATCAGCACATAAGTGGCCAGAACAAACCAGACCGTTCCGACCGTGATCATGATGTTTTCATGCCGTTAATGCTTTCCGGGTAGATCATCTGCAAGATGATACTCCCTTGCCCACGGATTTATCCGCTTGCTCAGGATCAAATCGACTTGCGTCCGGCGAAGGCATGCGACAAGGTTCCGCCGTCGATAAATTCCAGCTCTCCGCCCAGCGGTACCCCATGGGCGATGCGGCTGGCCCTGATGCCGCGCGCATGCACCATTTCGCTGACATAATGAGCCGTCGCCTCCCCTTCCACCGTGGGATTGGTGGCGAGTATCACCTCGTTGATACCGCCGCCGTCCAGGCGTGCCGCCAGCTGTTCCAGTCCCAGCTCCTCGGGGCCGATGCCGTCCAGGGGTGAGAGGTGACCCATCAGCACAAAATACAGTCCCCGGTATCCGGTGGATTGTTCCAGGGCCTGGACATCCACCGGCGACTCCACCACGCATAACAGGCTGTGATCGCGTTGGGCGCTGCTGCATAAGGGACAAATTTCCTGCTCCGTCAGCGTGCGGCACATCTTACAGTGCCCCACCCGCTCCAGCGCCGCCGCCAAAGCCTCGGCCAGACGGCGCCCGCCCTCGCGATTATGTTGCAGCACATGATACGTCATACGTTGCGCCGATTTCGGACCGACACCGGGCAGGCAACGCAATGCCTCCATCAATTGCACGATGAGGGATTTGTCGCGCACCAGGCTCATTAAAACGGCATCTTGAAACCGCTGGGCAGGCCCATGCCTGCGGTCAGGCCGGACATTTTTTCCTGGGTGGTGCTTTCCACCTTGCGCACCGCGTCATTAACCGCGGCTGCCAGCAAATCCTCCAGCATTTCCTTATCTTCAGTCAACAGGCTGTCGTCGATAGCCACCCGCTTCACATCGTGACGGCCGGTCATGACCACGCTGACCATCCCGCCGCCGGCCTGTCCGGTCACTTCCATGTCCGCCAGTTCCGCTTGCGCCTTTTGCATGGTTTCCTGCATGCGCTGGGCCTGCTTCATCAAATTTCCGAGCCCACCTTTCATAGCTACCTCCTCGTCATGTCTTCAATGATCATCAATCCACCGGCCGGATGGAGTCCGGCACGATGCGGGCATCAAACATCTCTTGCAGGGTTTTAACGTGATTGTCCTGAACAATGGCCTCTTGCGCCGAGCGCATGCGGTCCTGAGATACGCGTTCCTGCAAGGCCGCTGGCGTCTCTGCATTGGGCTGAGTGATGGTGAACACTAATTTCACCTTCTCCCCCGAATAGGTGCTCAATGCCTCCTGTAAGCGCTCTTCCATCTTGCTGTTGAGCAAGGAGGCATGCGCCGGGGCCAGGGCCAGGTGAAAAGTATTGCCATCACGCTTGACCAAGGCGCAATTGTTGGCCAGGACGCGCAGCATCCCTTGCAAGGATAATTGTTCCACCAGCCGATGCCAGTCCTCGTCCTCCTGCATCGGTTTACTTTTGCTAGGCGCGCTAGGCGTGGTCTTTTCACGCCCGCCTTGGGAAGGCGATGCGGTCTGTTGCTTACTCGGTGCCGCAGGTGTTGGCTGTTGCCGCGCAGGCGAAGCCAAGGGCTGCCTCTGTTCGGCCGCCGTCACCGGACGAAAGGCCAGCATCCGCAGCAAGACCATCTCGAAACCCAGGCGCGGCACCGGCGCAATGGCCAGATCACGGCGCCCGATCAGGCCGATCTGATAAAAGAGCTGCACATCTTCCGCGCTCAGCGATGCCGCCAGACGCGCGACCGTCTCCTCGTCCAGATGCTCGTCACTGACGGCGCCCGGCACCGCCTGGACTACGGCGACCTGGTGGAGCAAGGCCAATAATTCCGCCAGGACGTCATCGTAGTCGGGCGCAAATTCATTCAAATCGGCAATGCGCTGCAATAAGGCCCCGCCGTCGGCTGCCGCCAGGGCATCGAGCAAATGCACCACGTGGCCATGTTCGATAGTCCCCAGCATAGCCTGGACTTCGTTCTCCAGCACCTGGCCGCCGCCATAGGCGATGGCCTGATCCAGCAGACTGAGGGCGTCGCGCATACTGCCGTCGGCGGCGCGGGCGATGTGCATCAAGGCCGCGGCTTCGGCGCTGATGTTTTCCTGACCCAGCACCCGTTGCAGATAATCGCGGATCATCTCCGGCGGCAGGCGCTTGAGATTGAACTGCAGGCAGCGGGACAGGATGGTGACCGGCAGGCGCTGGGGATCGGTAGTGGCGAGCAGGAATTTTACGTGGGGCGGCGGTTCTTCCAGGGTCTTCAACAGGGCATTGAAGCTGTGGGTGGAAAGCATGTGCACCTCGTCGATGAGGTACACCTTGTAACGGCCGCGGCTCGGCGCGTATTGCACATTTTCCAGCAGGTCTCGGGTATCTTCTACCTTGGTACGGGAGGCGGCATCCACCTCGATCAGATCCACGAAGCGACCCTCGTCGATCTCCCGGCAGGCGCTGCATTGTCCGCAGGGTGTGGCGCTCACCCCCTGCTCACAGTTGAGGGACTTGGCAAAGATCCGCGCCACGGTGGTCTTGCCCACCCCGCGCGTGCCGGTGAACAGATAGGCATGGTGCAGGCGCTGATTGTCCAGGGCATTGATCAAGGCGCGCAACACATGCCCCTGCCCCATCATCTCGCCGAAGTTACGGGGACGCCATTTGCGCGCAAGGACTTGATAACTCATGGAAGTGTGAATTCCCGCCATCGATATGAAACTACCCGGCCATTGTACCCAATTTGCCGGGACATCGCTCGGGGAATCAAGAGGTAAGGGCGGCGGCTCGAACCCGCCCGACCCCGGCGCCCGAATCCGCTGCTGCCGCTGCTCCCTTCCGGGCCTGACGGGGTTCACAGCATATCGTCGCGGGAGGACCGGCCCGAGCCACCATTGCTTACAAGCAGCTCGCCAGCGAAAGCTGTCGGCGGAACGCCGCAAACCGCTCGTTATCAGAGCGCGCAGTCTACTACAAACCCTTATTAATTGTAATTATGCTCACCCGCCCGGCTTCCATCAGCGCCGCTGGCGGCTACTCGTCGAAGAAGAAGCGCTGTTCGCCGAAGGCCGGTTTGAGATCGGATAACCAGGTCGCCCGTTCATCGTACTCGGCGAAGAACGGCCGTTGTACCCAATCCGGGTTTCGACCCTGGATAAAACGGCATACAAATACCTTATCGCCGGCGACCTCGGTCACGCCCTGAATCTCGATCTTGCCGGGGGTCGCCGACATAGACGGGCCCCGCACCGTGCGGGACAGTCCCGAGACCTGCTTTATCGCCTCACGGTATATATGCCAGGCACGGGTCAACGGCACCTCAAAGTAGTGCCGGGCGCCGGTGTCTCGTTCGATGAACATATAGTAGGGAATGATCCCGAGATGGGTTTGCATGCGCCACATCTTGCCCCACACATCCGGATCGTCATTGATGTTCTTGATCAACGGTGATTGGCTACGCAGGATGGCGCCGGTTTCGCGCAGTCGACGAATCGCCTCCACCGCCATCGGGGTTTCCATCTCACGCCAGTGATTGAAGTGGGTCATGATCGCGACATGTTTGCCGGCCTTGATCAGTTTGGCGATCAATTCGAGCAGATCGTCGGCATCCTCATCGCTCACAAAGCGCTGCGGCCAGAATGATATTGCCTTGGTACCGATGCGGATGTTCTGGATATGTTCGAATTCCTTACCCAGCAACGGCAATAAATACTGCGCCAAGTGCTTGGTCTTCATCACCATCGGATCACCACCGGTCATCAACAGGTCGCTGATGTCCTTATGGCTGCGCAAATATTGATGCAGATGCGCGGTCTCATTGCTGGAGATGCGCAGTTCTTTATCGCCGATAAACTGTGCCCAGCGGAAACAGAACGTGCAATAGCTGTGACAGGTCTGGCCTTGGCTGGGAAAGAAAAGCACCGTTTCGCGGTATTTGTGCTGCATGCCCGGCAGTACTTCGTTATTCAAGGTCGGGACGTTGAGATTCTTCTGTCCGGCCGGATGCGGATTGAGTTTGTCGCGAATCTGCTTGGCGACGCGCTTGACTTCCAGTTGGCTCGCGCCTGAGCGCAGGACCTCGGCCATCCGCTTGAAATCCTCCTCGGCCAACATTCCCGGCTGCGGAAAGGTCAATTGAAAGATAGGATCTTCCGGGATATTGGTCCAGTCGATCAATTCATCGATCACGTACTGGTTCACCCGGAACGGCAACACCTTGGCCACCACATGCATGGCAAAGCGCTGCTCTTCCGGCAAGCGCCGGATCTGAGCGATCTGGTCGAGATGATGTTCGCTATACACCTTGAAGCGCTGCGGTTCGTTGAAGAGCTCTTCGAACTCACTGCGTTTGCGATAAAACTGCAATATTTTACTCATAGATAGCTACTCCCGCTTTTTTAAGGCGTAGTAACTGCGGCTTACTGCTTAGTAGACGATAATGCCGCGCTGGCACTTTTCTAATCGCCTGGGTGGGTGTGACCGCTCAGGCAGCACACGCACAAGCCCCAGTTGTGGCACACATCAGCATTGCGGTGATGTGAATGAAATCAGCCGCTCACGACACACCGTGACGCAGCCGAGTTTGCGGTGCCGCGACGGCACTCGAAAAAAACCGGCACATACCCCCCGCTTCGTGAGGGCCGCCTAGGTTAACAAGAAAGCCTGCCTGCGTCCACTTGGCGCCTGGAATATGCGCATCGATTCAATTATCGCCGACAGTCATTTTCCTGCGCAGGAATGCCGGAATTGATCCCTGAGCCTGCCGCCAAGCAATCGGCGCCTATGTGCTTGCGTGTTATTATTTTGCGACTTCACGACATCGGAAGGTTCTCCTGGTGAAAATGCATAATATCCTGATAGCAACCGCGTTCCTGTTTCTCGCTCCAGGCTGGTGTCCGGCCGCCGCGACCGCTCCGCAAGCCGCCATCGCCAGCGCCCATCCCCTCGCCACACGCGCGGGGATGGAGATTCTCGCCACGGGCGGTAACGCCTTTGATGCTGCGGTGGCGGTAAGCGCCGCCTTGGCGGTGGTGGAACCCACCGGCTCCGGACTGGGCGGCGGTGGATTTTGGTTGTTGCATCGCGCCAGCGACGGCCGCGAAGTGATGATAGACGGCCGGGAGCGGGCTCCCCTGGCGGCCCATCGCGATATGTATCTCGATAAAGGCGGTGAGGTCATACCTCGCCTCTCGGTGGACGGTCCGCTGGCCGCGGCCATACCCGGAGAACCGGCCGCCCTGGTCCATCTCGCCCGGGAATATGGGCGCCTGCCCCTGGCCAAGAGCCTCGCCCCCGCCATTCGCCTCGCCAGGGACGGCTTTGCCGTGGACAAACATTATCGGCGCGCGGCGAAGTTTCGCCTCGAGGTGCTACGGGCCTCGCCGACCGCGGCCGCGGTGTTTCTTCAGGATAACCAAGTCCCTGCCCTGGGCTATGTCATCAAGCAAGCGGATCTGGCAGCTACGTTCACCCGTTTGGCAGAGCAAGGCAGAGACGGTTTTTACGCGGGCACAGTCGCGGAACAGCTGGTGGCGGGTGTACATGCCGCCGGGGGGATCTGGACGAAAAAAGATCTGGCGGCTTACCGCGTGCTTGAGCGCACACCTGTCAGCGGTGATTACCGCGGCCTGCATATTACTTCCGCGCCGCCGCCCTCCTCCGGCGGGGTGGTGCTGCTCACCATGCTCAACATCCTCAGCGGCTACGAACTGAGCAAGCTGGATGCGGCCACCCGCACCCATGTGATCGTGGAGGCCATGCGCCGCGCCTACCGCGATCGAGCCGACTATCTCGGCGATCCGGATTTCGTCACTATGCCCATCGCGCAACTGATCAGCCCGCTCTACGCCGCAGGGCTGAGGGCCGGCATCCGTCTCGACAAGGCCACCCCCAGCAGCGCCCTGCCCGGCACCGCCGCTCACCCCCAAGGCGTCGACACCACCCATTTTTCGATTATCGATAAGGACGGCAATCGCGTCGCCGCCACGTTGAGCGTCAATTATCCCTTCGGTTCCGGATTCATGCCGTCGGGCACCGGCGTGGTGCTAAACGATGAAATGGACGATTTCTCGGCCAAACCTGACACCCCCAACGTCTATGGTCTGGTAGGCGGTGAAGCCAATGCCATCGCCCCCGGCAAACGGCCGCTGTCGAGCATGACCCCGACCTTTCTCGAAGACGACAAGAAAGTGGTCATACTCGGCACCCCCGGCGGCTCGCGCATCATCACCATGGTGCTGCTGGCTACCTTGGATATCGCTGGCGGCGGCGATGCGGCCGCCGCCGTAAGCGTCAAACGCTTCCATCACCAATTCCTACCCGATGTCATCCAATATGAACCGGGGGCCTTGACGCCCGCCGTGGTCACGGCCCTGCAGGCCCAAGGCCATCGACTCAGGGAATTGGGACATAGCTACGGCAACATGCAGTTGGTGTGGTGGGATAAGCGCCAACGGCGCGCCTCCGCCGCCAGCGACCCGCGCGGCAATGGTCTGGCACTCACGCAGTGAGTTGAACCCTATCATCACACACTGTCACGGCGCTCGTGCATGCTGCTTTAGGGAAGCTCCGATTTATCCGTCAATCCGGGCGTAGCGGAGACCCGGAATCCAGCGCGTTTAACTCAGCGAGTTACTGGATTCCGGCGTTTATGCCCTTCAGGGTATGCGCCGGAATGACATCAAAAGAATTAATCCGTGCTTCCTTAGTCGAGCATCGGACGCCTATAGCGCAGAACTGTTTTCATCAGGGCCGCTCTAAAGAGACCGTAGTCCTCCTCTGCCATATAAATTTCAAGAAGGAGCGCTCAATGCCCAGCATAATCATCACCGGCAGCAACCGCGGTTTGGGGCTAGAATGGGCCCGTCAATTCGCCATGGACGATTGGCGTGTCTATGCCAGCTGCCGCCATCCGGCCGAGGCCGGTGAACTGCAAAAGCTAGCCGGACAATACCCCAATCTCAGTGTCCACCGCCTGGACGTGACCCGTCAGGATGAAATCCAGGCGTTGGCGGTGGAATTGGCGAATCACGGCATCGATATCCTGCTGAATAATGCCGGCGTTTATTTGGAGAAATATGAGGCAACGGCCGCTGGCGGCCTGTCCTATGACGACTGGTTGTATACCCTAGCCGTCAACACCCTCGGCCCGATGCGGGTCAGCGAGGCCTTCACCCCGCATCTGGCGCGCGGCAAGCAGCGCCTGATACTCGCCATCACCAGCCATATGGGCAGCATCGCCGAAATCAGCAGTCCCGGCAGCTACTATTATCGCTCCAGCAAGGCGGCATTGAATGCCAGCATGAAAGGACTGTCTCTGGAATTAAGGGCGCAAGGCATCGGCATCCTGCTCCTGCATCCCGGCTGGGTACAAACCCGCATGGGCGGTCCCGGCGCCAACATCAGCGC
>Ga0315556_1001979_pt1 | contig 11995 bp, 9 predicted proteins | sample SalMarSW160310MG_FD_202112 | JGI IMG/M metagenome (GOLD analysis project Ga0315556, IMG submission 202112) | Salt marsh sediment microbial communities from the Plum Island Ecosystem LTER, Massachusetts, United States - Salt Marsh Sediment SW1603-10 ...
AACGATGTCACGGATCGACAGGGCGGCTAGCATGGCGCGCTGATCAGGCGGGCTTGGCGTCGCCCTTCCACGTCTTGGTGATCCAAGAGCCCGGGTGCACCTGCGGTCTCGTGCCTTTTTTCTGCAGGAGATTGTAGGAGTTCTTGTACCACTTGCTGTCCGGGAAGTTGTAGCCGAGGACCGCTGCCGCCGTTTGCGCCTCGGGAACGATGCCCAACGCCATATAGGCCTCGGTTAAGCGACTCAAGGCCTCTTCTACCTGTGCCGTGGTCTGGTAGTCCGTGACCACGACCTTGAAGCGGTTGATGGCCGCGAGGTAGTTGTTGTGGCGCAGATAAAACCGACCGACCTGCATCTCGCTCGCCGCCAACAGGTCGCGCAGGATGCGCGCGCGATTCTGCGCTTCGGCAGCATAGCGCGAGTCGGGATAGCGCTGCAGCAAGGTCTGGTAGGCCTGGAGTGCCTTGCGCGCGTTGGTCTGGTCGCGCTTCGGATCGAGCACCTGGTCATAATAGGCCATGCCGATGATGTTCTGGGCGAGATCGGATTCGGGCGTGCCCGGATGCAGTGTTAGGTAGCGGTCGGCGGAGGACACGGCGTCAACGTATTTGCCGGCCTTGTAATAGGCGTATGCCGCCATGACGATGGCGCGGCGGGCCTCGCGCGAATACGGGTGATTGATGTCCACCTCTTCATATTGCTTGGCCGCTTCCGCGTAGCTCTGCTTGTCGAGCATCTGGTCGGCGCGGCCGTAAATGACGTCGGGCGCGGCAATCTCCCCGTCCTGTTTCTTCTTGCCGAATAGCGACCCGCAGCCGGCGGTGAGGCTCGCCGTGAGGATCACGACGCCAATGATCAAGGGCAGCCGCCACAGACCGCCGGCCGTTGACGCCGCGAAAGGATTGGACCTCGTGCCCCTCAAGAAAACCCCCAATGCTTGCGGGCCCGACAGAGCGCCTGGTAGGCGCTTGATCCCGGCGCCAAGCTAACGCCGCTTCCCGTCTATTGGAACCCGAAATTGACCTCAGGTCCCTTGGTTTTGCTCAGCTTTCGTGCGGGTGCCACCCGGACGGTGACCCGCCATCCCTGTTTATTGCGCAGACTAGCAGCCAACCCGCTGATTATGGTGTTTTTTTGCTCTGGCGAGAGATTGATGCAAGCCGGCAGGCTAATAAGCCACGGTCGTGAAACGGCAACGCACGGCCAACGCCTGCGCGGCGTAACAGAAAGACGAGAGTGATGTTGGCCTAGCTGCGCTCGGCGGCGAAATTCGCGGCAGCGATGCGCTGGCTGAACTCCGCGTGGCGCACTTCGCGGGCCGGACGCGGGGCCTCGACCGTGGTCCAAGCCTCCGGATCGGCAAACATGGCCTTGAGCACGAGGCTGTTGAGCCGGTGGCCGCCGCGACGCGAGCGATAGGCGCCGAGGATCGGAGCCCCGGCAAGGGCGAGGTCGCCGACCGCGTCGAGCGCCTTGTGACGCACGAACTCGTCGGGATAGCGGAGACCTTCGCGATTGATGATGCGGTCGTCGCCGATGGCGACGGTGTTCTCGAGGGAAGCGCCGAGAGCGAGGCCAGCAGCCCACAGCCGCTCAACGTCCTTCATGAAGCCAAAGGTCCGGGCCCGTGACAGTTCCCGGCGGAAAGAGCCCGGATTGAGGTCGATCTCGATCTTCTGGGCGCCGATCAACGAGGAGTCGAACTCGATCTCGACATCGAGGCGGAAACCGTTATGGGGCGAGAGTTCGCCGAAGGCGCCAGCATCCTCGACGGTGACTGTCTTCAAAACTTTGAGATAGCGGCGGGGAGCTTCAAGCTCGACCAGCCCGACCTCGTCGATGGCCTCCACGAAACTGATGGAGCTGCCATCCATGATCGGGACTTCATTGCTGTCGATCTCGATCAGGGCATTGTCGACACCGAGGCCGCGAAGGGCGGCAAGAAGATGCTCGACAGTCGCTACCGAGGCGCCGTTGCCGTCGCCAAGCACGGTGCAGAGCGTCACACCGGTCACTGCCCGCTGGTCCGCCGGGATCTCGGTGCCGTCGCCATCGCCGTTGGAAAGGAAGAAGCGCAGTCCACTGTCGCCATCAGCCGGGTAAAGAATGATGGAAACTGGCGCTCCGCTGTGGACCCCCGTGCCCGTCAGTGAGATTTCGCTGGCAAGCGTGGTTTGCCGTGCCCCAATAAATCCCTTCATGGCCCCCAAGCCGTCTTTCGAGTTCCCTCAGGCTCAAGGTTGGATAAGGTCCCCAGAGCCCCCGTCGATCCGCCGCGCCGTTTTGGCGCCTTTTTCTTGTCCCCCGCGGATCAAATTGATGATGAACCTTAACCTTGGGGTACTGGGGCGACAAATCACGGTTTCTTTCAATGTGTTACCGGCTTCCCCTTAAGTTAACCTACTGACTTGCAACGCTTTTTCATCAACTCCGGGGGCGCTTAGGGTGCGTCTCTTTGCGCCGATTTCAGCCGTCAATTGGCGCGACGGCGCAAGAATGCGGGAATCTCCAAATCATCGTCCTCTAGTGATTCGTCGATAGGCTCTCGGGTTTCCATGGACACAATCTTCGGCTCGACCTCGACGGACCTCGGCAGCGCCGCCACCACCGGATCGGCACCGGGGCGCTCGATCTTGAGGCCCTTTGGCGCGGCATCGGCGGATTTGGACGGCACTTTCGCGGGCCTTGGCGCGCCGAATTCTGGCTCGCGCTTGACGGGCGCCGCATCCTCCTCGTCCTTGCGGCCGCGGGCGACATTGCTCAGGCGCTCGAGGAACCCGACCTTTTTCTTCTGCGCGGCAAGACCAACCGAGGGGGCTTCACCATGGCGCGCCTTCAACGCCTTCTGCGCCGGCACGGGAAACTCCTCGACATTAGGCATACGCCGCACGGGACGCTGCACCATCGCGGGCGGCGCCGGGACGAAGGTCTGGCCGGGCGGAATATGCCGCTGCGGCGACACGCCTTGCGGGATGCCGCTCGCCGCGAGCTGAGGCGGCCGGCGCTCGATGGTGACGTTACCTGGGGCCCGCCACACTTGGGCATCCTTCGGCTCCTCGGCCATGGGGCGCGTGGGCCTGGCGGGTTGAGGGCGCTGCTGCGGCGCCGGTGCCGGCGCTGCTGCGTTCGGCACGCTGGCGAGCCCGGCGAGCCGCTCGCTCAAGCTCTGCTTGTCCTGAGGCGCCGGCTTCGGCTGCTGGGACGCAAGTTGGCCAAGACCGGTGGCCACCACCGACACGCGGATCGAGCCGTCGAGCTCATCGTCGAAGGTGGCGCCGACGATGATGTTGGCCTCGGCATCGGCCTCCTCGCGAATGCGGCTCGCGGCCTCGTCAACCTCATAGAGGGTGAGGTCGTTGCCGCCAGTGATCGAGACCAAGAGCCCGCTCGCGCCCTTCATCGACACGTCGTCAAGCAGCGGATTGGAGATCGCGGCCTCGGCTGCCTCGACGGCGCGGCGGTCGCCGCTCGACTCGCCCGTGCCCATCATCGCCTTGCCCATGCCCGCCATGATGGTGCGCACATCGGCGAAGTCGAGATTGATGAGGCCTTCCTTGACCATGAGATCGGTGATGCACGAGACACCGGCGCGAAGCACGTCGTCGGCCATGGCGAAGGCGTCAGCGAAGGTAGTCTTCTCGTTGGCGACCCGGAACAGGTTCTGGTTCGGGATGATAAGCAGGGTGTCGACGTATCTCTCGAGCTCGCCGATGCCGAGGTCGGCGGCGCGCATGCGCCGGTGACCCTCGAATTGGAACGGCTTGGTAACGACGCCGACGGTGAGAATTCCCTCCTCGCGGGAGGCACGCGCGATCACGGGCGCCGCACCGGTTCCGGTGCCGCCGCCCATGCCGGCGGTGATGAACGTCATATGGGAGCCCGCGAGATGCGCCTTGATGTCGGCCATGGCCTCTTCCGCCGCAGCCGCGCCGATCTCGGGCTTGGAGCCAGCGCCGAGACCTTCGGTGACGTGCGTGCCCATCTGGATGCGCCGCTCGGCGCTCGAGCTGAGCAGCGCCTGCGCATCGGTATTGGCGACGACGAACTCGATGCCGTGCAGCCCCGAGGCGATCATGTTGTTGACGGCGTTGCCGCCCGCTCCGCCAACACCGAACACGGTGATCCGCGGCTTGAGCTCGGTGAGATCTGGAACCTTGAGATTGATCGTCATTGGCGACCTGCTTTCTTAATCTTTGGAAGCGCTTTTCAGCCTGTTAGAAGTTGTCCCGAATCCACTCACTTACTCTGGAGAAATAGCCGGTGCCGGTGCGCAAGAAGCGCTGCTCGGCGCGGCCTGAAAGCTTGTCGTCGCCGCGGGCCCATTGCAGCAAAAGGCCGATGGCGCTGGCGAAGTCCGGCCCGGTGCCGCCGTCAGGCAGACCGTTCAGGGTGCGGGGCCGGCCGAGGCGCGCGGGGCGCCCGAACATGTTGGAGGCGAGGTCGGCGACGCCGGTGAGCTGGCTGCCGCCGCCGGTCAGAACGAGCGTCTGCGCGGCTTCCGACGCGTGGCCGCAGGCCGCGAGCCGCCGCCGCATCAGATCGAGAATCTCCTCGATGCGCGGGCGGATGATGACCGCAAGCTGTGCCTTGCTGATCTGGTTCATGATGCCCTTCTCCCGCTCGCCGACCGACGGGAAGGTGATGATCTCCCGCTCGTCGGAAGCCGCGGCGAAGGCGCTGCCATGGAGCGTCTTCAGGCGCTCGGCGTGGTCGAGGGGTGCGGCAAGCGCACGGGCGATGTCGGCAGTGAGCCCATTGCCGCCAAGGGCGATGGCATCGGTGTGAACGAAATGACCGTCGGCGAACACCGAGAGCGTCGTGGTGCCAGCGCCGAAATCGAGGCAGGCGACGCCGAGCTTCGCTTCATCAGGGGTCATCACCGCAAGCGCGCTGGCGTAAGGCGCGGCGACAAGGCTCGTCACCTCCAAATGGCAGCGCTCGACACAGAGCGCGAGATTACGCATGGCGACTTCATCTGCGGTGACGGCATGGACGTCGATGCCGAGCCGTTCGCCGCACATGCCCAGCGGCTCGCGAATGCCGCCATTGTCGTCGAGGCGATAGCCGGTCGCGAGCGTGTGCAGCACGCTGCGCTTCTCACGCTCGGCATATTGGCGGGCGCCGGCAAGAATGCGCAGAGCATCGTCCTCGCGCACGGCGCCGGTCGGCAACGCCACGCTCGCTGAGAAGGTCTCGCTTTGCAGCCTGCCGCAGGTGACGGCGACGTGGGCCTCATCGACGATCATGCCAGCCATGCGCTCGGCGGCATCGACCGCGGCGCGGATGCAATGCTCAGCGCGGTCGAGATGGGTCACCATGCCGCCCTTGAGGCCCTCGGCGCGGTGATGGCCGAAGCCAAGGATCTCGAACTGGACCCCCTCGCCCGCGACCTCGAGCCAATCCGGCGCCGACCACGTCCTGGCGATCAGGCAGCAGATCTTGCTCGTGCCGACGTCGAGCGCGGTCACGATGCGCTGGCGCTTCGAGCGATTTGGACCTGACTGCCGCATCCCCCCTGTTTCCCCCACTCAGGTCTTGCGTTTGGTCGTGCTCGCCGTTGGCACCTCTGGTGCCACGGGGCTTTGTTCCGGTGTGCCCGGCTCCGCGCCCCCGGCCAGCCTCACGCTGACACGGTCGGCGAGGCGAAGATCGACGGCGGCGATATTCCGCTTGAGCAAACCGCGTTCGTGGTCGAGGCGGAGAAGGGTCTCCAGGGCGTCGGTGACCGCGTCGTCGGGAAGCAGAATGTCGACGCCCGAGTTAAGCCTCAGGTTCCAGCGCCGGTCGCCAACCCTGATCGCGGCGAGCAGCTGCCGGTCGAGTTCGTCGAACGGGCGCAGCGTCTTGACCAGAGCTGCGGCGTGCGTCTCGGCGCCATCGCCGACCACAAGCGGCAGATCGGCATAGGCCTCGCGCACGACCGGCGCGAGCATGGTGCCCTCGGCGTCAACGACATAGGTTTTGCCCTTTGATTGCCACACGGCGAAGGGCACGCGCTCCTCGATCACCACCTGAAGGGTCGAGGGCAAGAGCCGCATGACTTGGGCGTGCTTGATGAAGGGAACGTGCTCCAGACGCTCTTTGGCGGCGTCGGTATCGAAGGCGAGGATCATCGAGCCGGGGCCGGCACCAAGTGCAGCGGCGAGCTCGGCATCGGTGACATGCTGTTGGCCTTCGATGGTGATGCGCTTCACGCCGAAGCCGGCGGCAATGGCAAGGCTCCTCGCACCCTTGACGGCGTCGCCATAGACGCCGTCCTTGCCGCTCCACCACACGCCGTAGCCCACGGCGGCGGCGATCAGGACGAGAGCGATGAAGCGCCAAGTGCCGCCGCCACGGTCGAGGGCGGCGCCTCCAGGCAAGCGTTTAAAGCCGCCGAAGCTCGGCAGCTTCAGTCCGGCGAAGGTGCGCGCGGGCACGACGATCGCCCGCGCGAGCAGCGCGTCGGTCGGTCCCCTTGCTTTGCCTCGCCCCTTGACTGGGCTTACCGATTGCACGACGCGTCCTCCAGGATCCAGCGGACCAGCTCGCCAAATGAGCGGCCGCTGTGAACAGCAAGCTCGGGCACCAACGACGTCGACGTCATGCCGGGCTGGGTATTGACCTCAAGACAGATCAGGTCCCCCGGGCCGCCCGGATGCTCGTCGAAGCGGAAGTCGGAACGGCTGACCCCACGGCAGCCCAGTGCCCTATGAGCCGCTACCGACAGCTTCTGTACCAATTGGTAAACATTCGGTAAAAGCGCCGCCGGGAGGACGTGAATTGAGCCCCCCGGGGCGTACTTCGACGTGTAGTCGTAGAAGCTCAGGCCCTCGGCCGGGCAGATCTCGATCACCCCCAGGGCCTCATCGCCCATCACCGCGCAGGTCAGCTCCCGGCCGGGGATGTAGCGCTCCACCATGAGCTCCTCGCCAAGGCTCCATTCGGCAGAATGCAGCTCCTGAGGCGGGTGGGCCTGATCCTCCCGCACGATGAACACCCCAACGCTCGAGCCCTCTGCCACCGGCTTGATGACGTAAGGCGGCGGCATGGCGTGGGCGCGGGCGGCGTCCTCGCGGGAAACAACGAGGCTCTCGGCAACGGGAACGCCGGCCTGGCGCAGCACCGCCTTGGCGCGCTCCTTATGCATGGCGAGCGCCGAAGCGAGCACGCCGGAATGGGTGTAAGGGATGCCAAGCGTCTCGAGCACGCCCTGGATGCAGCCGTCCTCGCCGAAGCGGCCGTGGAGCGCATTGAAGCAAACGTTAGGGTGAAGCTCGGTGAGCTTGGTGGCGACGTCGCGGCCGACATCGAGCCTGGTGACACGATAGCCTTGGGCTTCGAGCGCGGCGGCACAGGCATCGCCGGAGCGGAGCGAGATCTCTCGCTCCGACGACCAGCCGCCCATCAGCACGGCGACATGTGTTTGTGCGTCTGTCATGAGTGTTCTCCCGTTTGGAGAGAGGCAGGGCTCATGCTTCGAGACGCGCTCTTCGAGCGCTCCTCAGCATGAGGTGCTTACTCCCGGACCCTGAGGAGGACCGAAGGTCCGTCTCGAAGGGTGAGGCGCAAGATCATTTAGCAATGCCGAGGCGCTTGATTTCCCATTCGAGCTCGACGCCGCTCGTGGCCTTGACCCGTTCGCGCACGGTCTCGCCGAGCCGCTCGAGGTCGGCGGCGGTGGCCTTGCCCTCATTGATGAGGAAGTTGCAATGCATCGTCGAGACATGGGCGCCACCGACGGCAAGCCCGCGGCAGCCCGCAGCATCGATCAACTGCCAGGCCTTATGCCCAAGCGGGTTCTTGAAGGTCGAGCCGCCAGTGCGGCTCTTGATGGGTTGCGCCTGCTCGCGGTAAGTGGCGATACCGTCCATCTCGGCGAGGATCGCTTGCGGGTCGCCAGGCTCGCCCTGGAACAGCGCCTCGGTGAAGATCAGGTCTTCGGGCGCACCGCAATGGCGATACGAATAGTGCAGCTCGGAGACAGGGAGCACCTGCACTTGGCCTTGGCGATCGACGGCGCGGGCCTCGACCACTACTTCGCAGGTCTCGCGGCCATGGGCGCCGCCATTCATCCGCAGCGCGCCGCCGACGCAGCCGGGGATGCCGCGATAAAAGGAAAGGCCGGAGATGCCGGCATCGGCCGCGGCGCGCGCGACCTTGACGTCAGGCACCGCAGCGCCGGCGCGGAGCCGCGCTCCTTCCTCGACCTTGATGTCGCCGAAGCCCCGCCCCAAGCGGACGACGACGCCGCCGATGCCACCGTCGCGCACGAGCAGGTTCGAGCCGAGACCGACGATCGTCACCGGAATCTCGGCCGGCGTGTTCGCCATGAAATAAGAGAGGTCGGCCTCGTCCGCAGGCGAGTAGAGCACCTCCGCCGGACCCCCGACGCGAAACCAGGTGAGCTCGGCGAGCGTCACTTGCGGCATCAGCTTGCCGCGAAGCGCCGGCAATTTATGCGCAAGCTCGTCGGCGAGACGGGTCGCCGGGGCGGTCGGGGCTGGAGCTTCGCTCATGCCAGTCCCCCATGCTCGGCGAGCCGCTGCGGCAGGGCATTGATCCAGTCAGTGATGGTGCCGGCACCGAGTCCGACCACAAGGTCGCCGTCTTGCGCCAAAGCGGCGACGGTCTCGACCAGCGCTTCCTCGCCATCGACGGTGAGCACATTCGGGTGACCGTGACGGCGGAGCCCCGAGGCCAGCTCATCGCGGTCGATGCCCGGGATCGGCACTTCGCCGGCGGAATAGACCGGCGTCACCAGTGCAATATCAGCGTCGTCGAGGCAGGCGGAAAACTCGTTGAACAGACTTTGCAGTCGCGTGTAGCGGTGCGGCTGTATCACGGCGATCACACGTCCCGGTCCGGCAACGCGGGCGGCGCGCAGCACCGCTGCGATCTCGACGGGATGGTGGGCATAGTCGTCATAGACGTGCACGCCCTGCCATTCGCCGACATGGGTGAAGCGGCGCTTCACGCCAGAGAAGTCGGCAAAGCTCGCGCGGATCACGTCGTCGCTGACGCCGGCTTCCGCCGCAACGGCAAGGGCCGCAAGCGCATTCAGCGCGTTGTAATGGCCGAGCACGGGCAGCATCATATCCTCAAGCATGCGGGCGCCACCGGCGACGCCCGAGCCGAGGCGCGCGTCGAAGGTGATGCGGTCCCGCGCGGGACGCAAATTGACCAGCCTGATGTCGGCGTCACGAGCGACACCATAGGTGACAATGCGGCGCCCGTTGGCGGCGCCTCCAAGGCGGGCGACCAGTTCTCGCACCACGGGATGGTCGATGCAGGCGACGGCGAGGCCGTAATACGGAATGGCCTCGACGAATTGATGAAAGGCATGATGTAGCGCCGGCACGCTTTCCCAATAATCCATATGCTCGGGATCGATATTGGTGACGACGCCGATCTGGGTCGGCAGCTTCAGGAAGGTCCCATCGGATTCGTCGGCCTCGACCACCATCCATTCGCCGTTGCCGATGCGGGCATTGGTGCCCCAGTCATTGATGATACCACCTGCGATCACCGTTGGATCGAGACCGCCGCCCTTGAGCAGATCGGCGATCAAGGATGTGGTCGTGGTCTTGCCGTGGGTGCCGGTGATGGAGACGGTGGCGCAAGGCCGCATCAGCTCGGCCAGCATCTCGGCGCGGCGGATGATAGGGATGGCACGTTCCTTGGCCGCCTCGAATTCAGGGTTGCCGGCCTTCACCGCGGTGGAAATGACGAGGTAAGCGGCGTCATTCACGTTGGCGGGGTCGTGGCCGATCAGGCACTTGATGCCTCTTGCCCGCAGGCGCTCGAGATTGGCGCTGTCCTTGAGGTCGCTGCCCTGCACGGTATAGCCGCGCGTATGCATCACCTCGGCGATGGCGCTCATGCCGATGCCGCCGATGCCGACGATGTGGACGAGGCCGGTCTTGTCGGGGTCGGGCATGTGCATGGCTATGCAGCTACTCCTTAACTCTTGCCAGCTCGTCAACAAGATCGGCGAGTCGTGTCACCGCATCGGGTGTCGCCATGGCATGCGCCTTTTTTGCGGCGGCGGCGAGACGCTGCGGCTCGGACAGCAGCCCCTGGAGCAGCGCAGCGAGGCGTTCAGGCGTCAACTCGGCCTGGCGCACACACCAGCCGCCGCCGACATCTTGCAGCCGTGTTGCATTTTCGAGTTGATCATTGTCAAGAGCGTGGGGCAGCGGCACGAGCAGGCACGGCCGCCCGACAGTCGTGAGCTCGGCGACCGTGGACGCGCCGGCGCGGGCGATCACAAGATGGGCGGTAGCGATCCGCTCCGGCAGGTCACGGAAGAACGGTGCGAGATGCGCGGCGATGCCGCCGCGGGCATAAGCCTCGCGCAAGCCATCGAGATCTTCCTCGCGCGCCTGCTGCACTAAGGTAATGCGGGCGCGGATCTGATCGGGCAGCAAGGCGAGTGCCGGCGGCAGCGCCTCTGAAAAGAAGCGTGCGCCCTGGCTGCCGCCGAAGACGAGCAGCAGCAGGCGGGAGCTTGCGTCGGGCGGCACATAAGGGACATCGCGAAATTTGAGCACGGCGTCGCGCACGGGAATGCCAACGAGCCTCGCCTTGGCTTCAGCTTCAGGTGCCAGCAGCTTGGTCGGCATGAAGGAGAGCCCGATGCGATCGACGAAGCGGGACAGCAATCTGTTGGCGCGGCCCATCACCGCGTTCTGCTCGTGGATCGCGGTCGGAATGCGGAACGTGCTCGCGGCGATGATCGGAGGCAGCGTGGGATAGCCGCCGAAGCCGATTACGGCCTTCGGCTTGAGCCGCGCCAGCATCGCGAGCGCACCGACAAAGCCAATGCCGAGCCGCGAAAAGGTGGCCGCAAGCGCGATCGGTGACCGGCTCGTCATGGTCGCTGACGGGATGCGGTGAATGGCGCGGGCGGGAAAATCGCCGCCATATTTCTCGGCGCGCATGTCGGTGGCGAGCTCGACGGCATAACCGCGGCGTCCAAGTTCTTGGGCAAGCGCGGCAGCAGGAAACAGATGGCCGCCGGTACCACCGGCGGCGAGCAGGATCGTCGGCGCGGTCACGCCACCTGCTCCGTCGCGCTTTCTGTCGTCTCAGGTGCAGCCTCGCTGTCCCGGCTGCACGGGAGGCGCCCGGCGCGCGGGCGCTTGCGTGTTAGACCGAGCGCAAAGCCCATGGTCAGCGCCATGGCGAGCAGTGACGAGCCGCCATAGGAGATGAAGGGCAGCGTCATGCCTTTGGCGGGAAGCAGGCCGACATTGACCGCCATGTTGATCAGCGCCTGGAGGCCGAACAGCATGATCAGCCCTGCGGTCGCGTGGCGGATGAAGCCGTCAGACTCCTGCGAAGCCTTGGAGAGGCCGCGAAGCACGATGAAGGCGAACAGCGCGAGCAGGATCAGGCAGGCGATCAGTCCATATTCCTCCGCGGTCACGGCGAAGATGAAGTCGGTATGGGAATCCGGAAGCACGTCCTTCACCGTGCCCTCGCCCGGCCCCCGGCCGAACCAGCCGCCGTGGAGAAAGGATTCGAAGGCGCGATCGGCCTGATAGGTGTCGCCGGAGGCGGGATTGAGGAAGCGGTCGATACGCGACGCCACGTGGGGCACGAGGAAATAGGCCGAGGTGAGCCCGGCAATGGCAGCGGTGGCGAGCGCCCCGATCCACACCAGATTGATGCCCGCCATGAAGAACAGCGCGCCCCAGACAAGAGTAATGAGGAGCGTCTGGCCGAAATCGGGCTCGAGCACGAGCAACAGCGCGAAGATGCCGTAGAGCACGAGGGCGAGCTCGATGCCCGGCACGTCGTTTCGCTTCTGGCTCTCATTGAACAGCCAAGCGGTGAGCACGATGAAAGCCGGTTTCACGAACTCCGACGGCTGGAGCGAGACGAAGCCGATCTGAAGCCAACGCTTGGCGCCCTTGATCTCCGGCCCGACCAGCATGGTCAGGGCCATCAGGCCGATGCCGACGACGAAGATGATCAGGCTCGCACGGCGGATCTGTTTCGGTGTCAGCGT
>Ga0315556_1001980_pt1 | contig 11993 bp, 11 predicted proteins | sample SalMarSW160310MG_FD_202112 | JGI IMG/M metagenome (GOLD analysis project Ga0315556, IMG submission 202112) | Salt marsh sediment microbial communities from the Plum Island Ecosystem LTER, Massachusetts, United States - Salt Marsh Sediment SW1603-10 ...
GCCATCACCAACAGGGCGACGCCAGCCACCAGAGCGGCCATGCGCGACCGTACGTCCTGGCTCAGGCGTGTGGTTGCGGATGTGTTCACGGTGTGTCTCCTCTTTTTGGGAATAGCTCGGGGCGCCGCGACCCAGGCGCCAAGGCCAACCCAACGATACCACAGATCTCGGTCCAGCCACTCGCTCCGGTTGATGATGTTTTGGCGCGTCGGAGAACTCGCCCCATCAAGCCGATGAAATAGAAAATGAAGAGCGCCCCCTCGGCAAGAGCGGGCGCTCAGCTTGTGACAGAATTCACAAAAGGAAGGCCGCCACAGAACCTACACCAGCTTGCCGTGGCCCTCGTACACCGGCTTGTCTTCCAGGATGCGCTTCGGAGAGAAGATCGATAGGTCCAGCGAAATCTCCGCCCCCCGTATGCATTCGGAGAGGTAGCGGCCGATGGCGTGGCACTGCTGGAAGCCGTGGCCGGAAAACCCGTTGGCGAGGATGAAGCCTTCCAATTCGGGCCATTCCCCCAGGATGGCATTCCCGTCGAAGCGGTTGACAGCGTACAACCCCGACCATCCGCTGACGATCTTCAAGCGGTCAAAGGCCGGCGCATGCTCGACCAGTTCGGGCCACATGGCGTCCATGAACCGGTCGTGGTTCCAGCCGAAGTCGAAGCCAACCGGGTCGTCGTCGAACGATTGGCCACACATGAACTGGCCGCCATGCTCGTGGATCAGGTACAGGCCGGAGGGAAAGACCGTCAGGGGGTAGCGTTCTTTCGGCTCGGTCTCGGTTTGCACGACGAACACCTGCCGCCGAACCGGGTCCATCGGTAGGTCGACCCCGGCCGAGCGGGCCAGTTCCGTCCCCCAAGCGCCGGCGCTGTTCACAACGAATTTGGCGGCCAACCGGGTGTCGTCGGCCAATCGGATCCCGCTGACCGCCCCGCCCGAGTGCAGGACTTCGACCACCTCGGCTTCAACGAACCTCGCCCCCAGGTCGACCGCCTTGCGCTTGAAGGCCACCAGGATGGCCTGCGGGTCCATGGTGCCGTCGAGCCGGCCGAAGGTGCCTCCGGCGAACTTCGACGCATCGTACAGCGGGAACCGGGTCCCGATCTCGTCGGGGGCCATCCATTGCACGTCGCAGCCCAAGCCCTGCTGCAGCGCCAGCCCCGCCCTGGCATTCGCCTCGCCCGCCTCATCCGCCAGGAACAGGTTGCCCTCCTGCCTAAAATCGATTTCGGGGCGCCAATCGCCCACTGCCATGTCTTCCTTGAACGTGCTCAGCTTCTCGAGCGCGTACTGCGACATGAGGATGTTCTCTTTGAGATTGAACTGCAGGCGCGTGTTGCCGTCAGAGAGCACAGTGGAATTGTGGGCGTAGTCCGGTTCCATCTCCACGATCGCCACGCGCAGCGTGGAATCCGCCAGCAGGAGATAGTAGGCGGTGGCGCACCCCATCACGCCGCCGCCGGCCAAGATCACGTCAAAGGTCGTTTCTTCGCTCATGCCAGCCCCGTTCGAAAGACACTAGACCGAGTACGTGAAGCCGCCATCGGCGCGGCTGTTATGCCCGGTGATGTGGCCAGCGTCAGCGGAGAGCAGGAACCGCACCGTCTTGGCGATCTCCCCCACGCTCACCGGCAAGTTCGCGCACAATGGCGGCCCCGACCCCTCCCCCGGCCTCCGTATTGATGGCGACCATCTCGCTCAGCATTCCAGCCTACGGATTGTCGATCATGGCCATGACTTCGATCTCGACGTCACAGCCTTCGGCAACCGTATTGCTGATTTCGACCATGGCGCTGGCTGGCCGGGCAACAGAAAAGTACTGATTGCGTACGTCGGACACCTCATGATACTTGCTCGCATCGGTCATGAAGAACAGCGCCTTCACGACGTCATCCAGACTTGCTCCGGCAGCCTCCAGGACCTGCTGGATGCGCTTGAAGATGAAGTGGGTCTGCGCCGTGAAATCACCGGGCGCGGCAGGCGTCCCATCCTCGTTGAGCGCCAGCTGCCCCGCGACCAGGATCATAGTCTTTGTGCCGAGGTCGATGGTCACGCCCTGTGAGTACTTCCCGAACGCGCTGAACTGGAAGGGGTTGATACGTTCGATCATGCTCGACTCCTGTCGTCCAGATGGCCGGGCTGCCAACGCTGGGCTGGCCCAAGGGAGGCATCCAGCGGCTGGACCCGTTGGGCCCCATTCTCGCGCAGTCCTCACCTCCATCCAACCCAGCCCGTGGCGATCGTCATCGCCGGATCGATGAAGCTCAGGCAACCAAGCGCTCCGCAAGGTGGGACCAAAGCCCCAACGGACCCACCCCAGCGCAGCGCCTTCTTCTTCAGGGAGGGTGTTATCCTATTTCATCTTATCGGCTTGATGGACCGGGCCGGCCGCCGCGTCAGGGCATCATTATGCGCACCGGGCGATTCCACCCGCCGCGCGCCCCAGGCGGCGTTGATTGTGAAACTCTTCACAAAAGGAAAGGCGGAGGGGGTCGCCGGATTTCGGTCACCCGGTTTGCTTGAGCCTTGGCGCGCCGTGGTCCGGGCAGGCGGCTACGGGCCGGCCTTGCTCCGCTCGTAGTGGCGCAGCGCTTTGGCCCGGTTGCCGCAGCTTTCCATGCTGCACCAGCGCCGGCTGTGGTTGCGGCTGGTGTCGTAGAACAGGTAGCCGCACCCCCGGTCGTCGGCGCACTCGCCGACCCGCTCCAGGTCGTCCGAGGTGAGCAGCTCGGCGGTCGCCAGCAGGATCGGACCCAGCATCCCATCCAGGGTCTCGCCGGATCCGGGCCAGGACCAAGCAAAACCCTCCGCCGCGCGCTCGATCCTGGCCCGGCCGAGCGCCTCGGCCAGGGCGGCATTGAAGTGACTCATGGCCTCCCCGGGCGGCGGGTCCCCGGCGGCGGCCGCGGAGAAGATCGCATACATGGCTTCCCGCAATCCCCGCGCCGCCTCCAAAACGGAGTCGGCTTGGGATGCCTTTCGGCGGGCCCGAAGAACAAGCCCCTCGGCTTCCTTCTCCGCCAGCAGGCCTGCCTGCCGCGACCAGCCCACCAGGTCATCGTACGACCGCAGCTTCTCGTCGGGATGCGGACTGGCGTGCCACTCAGCCGTGTTGGCGAAATCCAACGGAAGCAGCCCGGCCTCGAAATCCCAGTCGGTCAGTGCTTGTGATTCGGTCATGGACGTCCACCGCTCCCACTTGTCTAACTGTCTAGAAGCCGTTGACAGGTTAGTGACTCTGTGCTAGATTCTAACCGCCTTAAATATTATAGAGGGTTATTGAGCGAGGGTCAACCGGAGAAGCCACCCCATGAGGGCTACCCTTTCCGCCACCATCGAAACAGCTGCCACCATGCCCGGTGCTCGCCAAGCCTGGGCGACGCCCCGGGCGGCGACTTTGGCGATGGTGATCGCGTGCACCATTTGGGGCACATCCTTTGTTTTCGGCAAGATTGCCTTGCGAGATCTCGGCGTCTCGCATGTGATCCTGCTGCGCTTCGTCCTGGCCTCCGTCACCCTCCTGCCCGTGCTCATCTGGCACCGATCGCAGGTCCCTCTTCGGGATCTGCCCCTGCTCTTTCTGACCGGCGTTCTGGCCGTGCCGCTCTCGTTCTTGCTCCAGTTCCAAGGCCTGGCCCTGACCACGATCAGCCGAGCCTCCTTGATCGTCGGGGCTGCCCCGCCCCTGATGGCCATGGGCGGAATGGTCTTCTTCGGCGAACGTCCCGGGCTCCGCATCTGGACGGCGGTGGCGGTCTCCCTGGCCGGCATCGCCGCCATCAGTGGGTTCCCTGGCGGCGGGGGTAGCTGGATCGGGGATGGGCTCGTCTTCCTGTCGACCGTCACCTCCGTCGTGTGGGTGATGATCATCAAGCGCGTCAGCCAGCGGCTGACATCGCTGGTCGCCACATCCACGATGATTATCTTCGGCACGCTCAGCTTGATCCCCCTTGCACTGCTCGAGGACGGCTTCCCCCGGCTGGATCTCCCCCTGGACGTCTGGCTTTCGGTGGGCGTGCTGGGGGTGGCGTGCACGGCGCTGGCGTTCGTGCTTTGGAACTGGGGCCTGGAACACACCCCGGCCTCGCGCGCTGGCCTGTTCTTGAACATTGAACCCGTCGTCGGCGCGCTGCTGGGCATCACACTTTGGGGCGACTCCGTCGGAGCCGGCCTCCTGCTGGGCGGGGCGTTGATCCTCGGCGCTGCCCTGTGGGTGTCGGATGCCGGCGAAGGGGAGTCCGCCGCGCACGATCCGATCCGCGAACCCTCGTCAATCTCGTAAGGCGCTCCATCAGGAGGCTCAGCATGGGCGAAGCCCAGGACATCCGGTTGGCCGTCCAGCCTAGAAGCCATTTCGGAGCGTTGTGGGCGGCGAGCGGCGTCTCCAACCTGGCGGATGGAATCGGGCTCACGGCGGCGCCCCTGCTGGCCGCCACGCTGACCCGGGACCCCTTGCTTGTGTCCGGCCTGACCATCGCCCAGCGGCTCCCCTGGTTTCTGTTCACCCTTGTCAGCGGCGCGCTGGTCGACCGGCTCGACCGGCGCCTGGTCATGCAGCGGGCCAACCTTTGGCGCTTCCTCTTGCTCGGGATACTGGCGGTGGCCGTCGTCACCGGCCGGGCCAGCCTGCTGGTCCTGTGTCTGATCTTTTTCCTGCTCGGGTGCATCGAGACCCTGTTCGACAACGCCGCCCTGGCCATCCTTCCCCATATTGTGGAAGAGCAGGACCTGGAAGACGCCAACGGCCGCCTGTTCGCCACGGCGACGGTGGCCAACGAGTTGATCGGTCCGCCGCTGGGCAGCACGCTGTTCTCCCTGCTCCCCTCGGCAGCTTTCGTGTCGTCGGCGTTGGCGTATGGCTTGTCGTCGCGCCTCCTTCAGCGCATCCCGGGACAGTTTGAATCGTCCCACGGCCACGACACCCGGTTGAGAGACGAGATCAGCCAAGGGGTTCGCTGGTTCTGGCGGCACCGCCTGCTGCGCACTCTGGGGCTGTTCGCCGGGACCTTCAACCTCGTTTTCGGTGCCACGATGAGCGTCTTTGTCCTGTATGCCCAAGACGTTCTCCACCTGGACAATGCCGCCTATGGCTTCCTGCTCGCCTTCGGCGCCGTGGGGGGCATTCTCGGCGGCCTGTTGACCCGGCGACTGAGCGACAGGTTCGGCCCGGGGACGATCCTGCTGGCCGATGCGCTGATCAGCGGCCTGGCCTTCATCGGCATCGGCCTGTCAGCACAGGCCTGGGTGGTCGGCTTGATGTTCGTCCTGATGTCTTTGAGCGACATGTTCGGCAACGTGATCATCGTCTCGCTGCGCCAGGCGATCATCCCGGGACACCTGCTGGGCCGTGTCGCCAGCGCCTACCGTCTGGTGGTCCTGGGCGCCCTACCCCTAGGCGCGCTGGCCGGGGGCCTGCTGGCGCGGATCACCACTTTGCCCACCCCGTTCTGGACAGGCGGGCTGCTTCTGATCGTGGTGGGCATCGCCATGCAGCCCATCGTCAACAACCGCACCATCCGCCAGGCACGGGATCGGGCGAAGCAGGACAGTGAGTGGGCCGGTCGAGAGGCCATCGGCGCCTGAGCTTCTGCCTGCCTTGAAACCTTCCCCAGACAAGGCCCAAGGCATTCACCGGACCCGGGCCAGGAAACCGCGAGCCGCTCATCGCCAGCGATCAAATCTCCTTCCCTAGGCGCGGGCTTTGGGGGATAATGAAGGTGGCACCGTCACCCAGCGGTCATCTGGATCAACCCTATGCCCCCCGCCATCCAGACCCGGTCCCTGCGCAAGTCCTACGGCCCCACGCTGGCCGTGGACGGGCTGTCGCTGCGCGTCGAACCGGGCGAGATCTACGGCTTCTTAGGGCTCAACGGGGCCGGCAAGACGACCACCATCCGCATGCTGCTGGGGATGATCTCAGCCGACGCCGGCGACGCCCAGGTGCTCGGCCAATCCGTTCGCAGCGGGCGCGGGCCGTGGGAGTCCGTTGGCTACCTGGTGGAAAATCCCACCGCCTACACCAGCCTCAGTGTGCGCGAGAACCTGGAAGTGGTCAGGCGCCTGCGCCCCGGCCTGCCCAAGGACGCCATCGATCGGGCCATGGCGCGCTTCGACATCACTCGCTACGCCGGCCGGCGCGCCGGAGCCCTGTCGCACGGCAACATGCAGCGACTGGGACTGGCGCGAGCGATGCTGCATGACCCCCGGTTGGTCATCCTCGACGAGCCGGCCAACGGGCTGGACCCGGCCGGGATCGTCGAAATCCGCGAGCTGCTACGCCGCCTGGCCCACGAGCAGGGCGTGACGGTCTTCATGTCCAGCCACATCCTGGCCGAGGTGGCGCGGGTGGTCGATCGGGTCGGGATCATCCATCTCGGGCGCCTGGTGCGTGAGCTGGCCGCCGCCGAATTGGAAAAGGAGCAGCTGCGGCGGTTGGTGGTGCAAACGGCCGATCTGGACGCCGCAGCGGCGGCGCTGCGGGGTGCCTGGTATGACGATGTCCGGGTTGAGAACGGGATGCTCATCTTGGACGGTGCCGAGACGCTTGACCATCCGGACCAGGTGGCGCTGCGCCTAGCGGAAGCCGGCCAGCCGCCCCGGCATCTGGCGATCGAAGAAGAAGACTTGGAAAGCTATTTCCTGCGCTTAATCAACGGGCCGGAGGCTGCGCCATGAGCAACTTCCGTGGCGCGTTGTGGGGCGAACTCAGAAAGGTCCGGCGCTCGAACATGCTTTGGCTGACGGCGTTGGGGTTCGAGTTGGTCCCCGCCGCCGGCGCGCTGTTCATGGTGATCTTGAAGAACCCTGAGTGGGCCATGCGGTCCGGGATTATCAGCACCAAAGCCCGCCTGCTGGCTGGCACGGCCGACTGGCCCAGCTACCTCAGCCTGCTGGAACAAGCGATTGGCGCGGCCGGGCTGGTGATCTTCGGATTGATCACCGTGTGGATCTTCGGGCGCGAGTACGCCGAGCGGACGGCCGCCGATCTGATGGCGCTGCCCACCTCCCGCACAACCATCGTCCTGGCCAAGTTCGTCGTGATCTTCATCTGGTCGGCGGCCCTGGCGGCCAGCGTCACGCTTCTCGGGTTGGCGATCGGATACCTGCTCGACCTTCCCCCGGCAGGGCCCGAGGTGTACGCCCAGTGGTGGCGGGTCACTCCGGTGGCGGCCCTGATGTCGATCCTGCTGGTTACCCCCTTCGCCTACCTGGCCAGCGCCGCTCGCGGCTACCTGGGCGCCGTAGGCGGGATCTTCCTGACCTTGGTCCTGGCCCAGTTGACATCGATTCTCGGCCGAGGCGAGTTCTTCCCCTGGGCGATCCCCATCCTGTACACCGGTGCCGCCGGGCCGGACACGGTCATCGGACCGGTGAGCTTCGTCATCGTCGTGCTCACCAGCCTAACCGGTCTGGCCGCCACGCTCTGGTATTGGGCCCGCGCCGATCAGATCGTCTGACCTCGATCCCTTGCTTTGAATTCAAATCCATCGGTTTATAAATTCTGTCACAAGTCCTGTGGCCCGCCGAACGCGGCCACGTGCTCGGACATCAACTGGCGCTCGCAGTCGATCAACGCCGCCAGCCTCCCACCCTTCGTACGCAACTCTCCCAGACTTTCGGCCCGGATCGCCCGCCCGAACGACAGCCACGGCGAGAGCAACAGGCGGCCGGGGAAGGCCAGCTGTTGGATCACCTGGCCGAACTCGACGATCCGGCGCCGGTCGAGTGGCGCTCGGCGCAGGTAGCGCAGCGGGCTGCGGGCCCAACCGGGGGACAGGGTGTGGCTGACCACACACGGCAGGACGCGCAATCCGGCCACGCGGTCGATAAAGAGTTCGATCGAGCGTGACCAGCCGGCCAATTCGGCCGGCGCCTGCGGGAAAAGCGCCGGATCGGGATCGATCAGGCCGGTGCCGTAGAGCAGCAGCGCCCCACCCGCCCGCAGATGACGGATGCCCTGGCGGGCAGCCGAGGCGCGCTTTTCGGGGGTCGGGTCGAGGAAGATGAAGTGCCGGCTGGCGTCCGGTAGGCGTTCCAGAAAGGGGATGTCGCTGACGATGATCCGCAGGTCCGCCCGGCCCAGTCGGGATGCGATCACCAGCGCGTCGTAGGTGCCTGGGTGGTTCGAAACCACCAGCAGGGGACCGGTAGGCGGGACCGTCTCGCAGCCATCCGACTGGATATCGCTGCACCAGTTGGTCAGCGCCTGGTCGGCGGCCTGGGGCAGCCCGCGCTCAGCACATGCACGGTCGAAGGCATCGGCGATGGTCGCCAACTGCCGGATCGGCCGGCGGAAAACCAGGCCCAGGGCGCGCCGTGCCCAGCCGCCCCGCGGCAGGCCGAGGGCGAAGGCAATTTCGTCAGCGAGAAGGTCTGCAGTTGCCATCATGCCGTTGAACCGGGTCTGGGTCCATCATAAGCCACGCACGACCCACAAGCCAGCTCCTTGCCTTGCGCAAAGGATGCACTCGGCGGAGGCGTTGAAGCTTGTCATGACCAAACGATTGCTTCGGGGCCTTCGGCCCCTCCCAATGACAGGGAGGGAATGTCGCCCTCGGTCCAGAAAGAGATTGCCTCCAAGAATTGGCTGGCTATGTGAGGGGGTCTGTAGAGAGGCAAAAAAACAGCAGATGGCTTCCCGCGCTCAGCCGACAACATTGTAGGTTTCAGTCCTGTCGTCACCCGCTCAGGTCCATTCGGTGGGGCAGAACAGTTCCTGAGCGTTCAACCCTTTCAATTGGAGGGGGCCTGCAGGGGGGTTTATGAAGAAGAGCTACCGGCAACCGGCTCCGAACCCTGAACACAAGATGCCATCAGCACGCAGGTCGAACAAATCCTCACGAAACTGTAAGGTTCCAACCCTTGACGGCGAAATCCCTCGCGGTATGATGCGCTTTCGTTTCGGAACATTTCCAGATTGGGAATAAGTGACCCGATGACTGCTGCAACCTACGCCAGCCAATTCGCTGAGCTGGTCCGCCAGGTGGTCCGCTTGAGACAGCGCTTCCGCACCGTGATGCCCGATGATATCGCCCGGATGCACGCCCGCATCCGGGATCTGCTACCCGAGCCCAACCGGATGGACCGCGCCGACTACGACCTGCTCTACCGTGTCGGCTGCCTGATCGGAGAGGGCGAGGCACCGATGACGATGGGCGAGCTGGCCTCAGCAGCCGAAGTGCCACTGAGCACCGCCACTCGCCTGGTCGACACCCTGGTGGACAACGGCTATGCCGAGAGGCTGTCGGATCCCGACGACCGGCGCGTGGTGCGCGTCCAGTTCAGCGCCGCCGGCGCCGAGCTCTATCACACGCTGGACGAACTGCTCCAGAAGCGGATCACGTCGATCCTGCACGCCTTTTCCGACGAAGAATGCCAGGCGCTGCTGCACCTGTCTCACAAGGTCCTGAACGCGCTGATGGAAGAGACATCATGATCGCTTCGGCGCCCATTCTGAGGTCAAAGGAGTCCCCATGCGACGGTTGAGAGCTTTGATGCGCAAGGAAATGACGCATATGCGGCATGACCCGCGCACGGTGATGATGATCCTGATTATGCCCATCCTGCAGCTGGTGCTGCTGGGCTACGCCGCCAACACCGACGTCAAGAACGTGGCGGCCGTGCTCTACGACCAGGATCAGAGCGCGGCCAGCCGCTCGCTGGTGGACGCCTTCCGCAACACCGGCTTCTTCTCGATCGACTACGCCGCCTACTCCTCTGATGAGGTCAACCGCATGATCCAGGCTGGGCAGGCAGCGGTCGGGATCATCATCCCGCCCGACTACGGCCAGAATCTGCTGGCTGGTCGGTCGGCGCAGGTCGGGGTCCTGATCGACGGCTCCGATCCAACCGTGGCCGGGTCGGCGCTGTCGGCAGCCACCCTGGTCGGGCAATCTCACGGCACCGAACTGCGCCTGGAGCAGCTGGCCAAGGTCGGGGCGACCGGCGGGGCATCCCCCGTGGATGTGCGCACCCGGGTGCTGTACAACCCGGACCTGGAGAGCAGCTACAACATGGTGCCGGGGCTGATCGCCCTGATCCTGATGATGACCACCATGACCCTGACCTCGGCTTCGATCGTCAAGGAGCGCGAGCAGGGCACGATCGAACAGTTGATCGTCACCCCCATCCGCAGCTGGGAGTTGGTGGTGGCCAAGATCACCCCCTACGTGCTGGTGTCGATGGTGGATGTGTTCATCATCCTGCTCGTCGGCACTTTCTGGTTCCAGGTCCCGATTCGGGGCAGCCTGCTCCTGCTGGTGGCCCTGACCGGCCTGTACCTGCTGCCCAACCTGGGCGTGGGGCTGGTTATCTCGACCTTCGCCAAGACCCAGCAGCAGGCGCAGTTCATGGTCATGCCGATCATGCTGCCTACTTTCCTGCTGTCCGGATTTATCTTTCCGATTTCCACCCTGCCGTGGGCCTTGCAAGCCATCAGCCGGGTGCTGCCGGTGACCTACTTCCTGGTCATCGTGCGCAGCATCGTTATCAAGGGAACTGGATTGGACCTGCTCCTGCCCCAGGTGGGAGCGCTGACCCTGTTCTCGGTGCTGCTTATCGCCATCGCCGCCCTGCGTTTCCGCAAGACGCTGGACTGAGTCAAGAAGAAAAGGTGACCCATGAAGACCCTCCTATCCTCCCGTAGAACCCGCATTATCCTCATCGCCGTCCTGCTGGCGGTCGGCGCCAGCGCCGGCGGCTGGCATCTGTACAGCCAAGCCTCGGCGGCGGCAAACGCCACGCTTACCGCCTCCGGCACGATCGAGGCCACCATCACCACCATCTCCCCCCAGATCGGCGGCCAGGTGGCCGACGTGCTGGTGCAGGAGGGTGAGGCCGTCCAGGCCGGCGGCGTGCTGCTGGTCCTCGACGATCAGGGGCTGCGCGACCAGCGCACCAGCGTCGAGGCCGGCACGCGAGCGGCTGTGGCCGGCGCCCAGGCCGAGCTCGACGCCGCAGAAAAGGCGCTGCAGGATCTGCGCGACAACGCGCCCATGGCCACTGCCAAGGCTGAGCAAGCGCTGGCCCAGGCGCGCAAGGACCTGGATGACGCCCAAAAGCGCAACACCTGGCAGCAGACCGGGAACCGCGCCTCCAAAGACACCATCGACGCCACCGAAGCGCGGCTGACCCTGGCCAAGGATACCGTGGACAAGGCCCAAGCCGCCCTCAACCACGTCAAGGACAAGGACATCAACGACCCGGTTCGTGCCCAGGCCGAGGCCAATCTGCAGGCTGCCAGGGAAGCGCGCGATACGCTCGTGCGCCTCTTGAACTGGTACAAGGGCTCGCCGACAACCATCGACCAGGCCCTGCTGGACGCCAATGTCAGCGTCGCCCAGGCGGCGGTCGACCTGGCGCAGAAGAACTACGACAAGGTCAAGGACGGCCCCGATCCGGACGCTTTGAGGCTGGCCAACGATCAGGTCGCGCTGGCCCAGGCGCATCTGGAGAGCGCCAAGGCACAGGGTGTCTCCCAGCTGCGGACGATCGACCTGCAGCTCGACAAACTGGAGATCAAGGCGCCCAGCTCAGGCGTGATCATGAAGCGCAACGTTGAGCCGGGTGAGACCATCGTGCCCGGTGCCTCGCTGTTCCAGATCGGCCAGCTGGGCTCGCTCGAGGTGACGGTTTACCTGCCGGAAGAACAATACGCGCGCGTCAAGCCGGGGCAGACAGCCCAAGTGCACGTCGACGCTTATCCGGATAAGGCCTTCACCGCCACCGTGCTTCGCATCGCCAATCAGGCCGAGTTCACCCCGCGCAACGTATCCACCGTGGAGGGTCGCAAGGATACCGTCTACGGAATTCGTCTGAGCATCGAGAATCCGGACATGGCTCTGAAGCCCGGCATGCCCGCCGACGTCACCTTCACTCAGAACTGAGATGGACGATAGGATCCTGCTCAAGACCGAAAACCTGGTCAAGGAGTACGACGGGCGGACGGCGGTGAATGGACTGAACCTCGAGGTCCGATCAGGCGAGATG
>Ga0315556_1001981_pt1 | contig 11992 bp, 9 predicted proteins | sample SalMarSW160310MG_FD_202112 | JGI IMG/M metagenome (GOLD analysis project Ga0315556, IMG submission 202112) | Salt marsh sediment microbial communities from the Plum Island Ecosystem LTER, Massachusetts, United States - Salt Marsh Sediment SW1603-10 ...
CCCGCTGACCAGCAGCAGGCACGTCGCCGAGGCCGTGACCGCGGCCGCCCGAACGTCCCACAAGCCCGTGTTCGCCGCCTGGATGGGGGGCAGCGGGGCGCGCAAGACCATCCGTTACCTGAATCACGCGGGGGTGCCGGCGCACGCGACGCCGGAACAGGCCATCCATGCGTTCATGCACCTGGTGTCCTATGCCCGCAACCTGGACAGTCTGTACGAGACGCCACGGGAAATGCCGATCCACTTTTCGGGTAACAGGACCAGGATCGCACGCCATTTCCACGACCTGCTGCAGCAGCGGGATACGCTGACCGAAAGCGAGGCCAAGATGTTGCTGAAGGCCTACGATATCCCGGTGTGCGATACCCGCATGGTGCGTGATGCCGACGCGGCCGTCGCCGCCGCCGGCGAGATCGGCTACCCGGTGGTGCTGAAACTGTCCTCGCCGGCGATCATGCACAAGATCGACATCGGCGGCGTGGCGCTGGACCTGCACGACGAGGGCGCGGTGCGCACGGCCTTCGCGCGCCTGCAGGAGGTGATCCGCAAGCGCGGACTCGACCCGCAGGTGACCGGCGTGAACCTGCAACGCATGGTGGCGGAGTCCGGCGAGAGCCTGGAAATCATTCTGGGTACCACCAGGGACCGGACCTTCGGCCCGGTGATCATGGTCGGGCTGGGCGGTGTCGCGACATGCATCTACCGTGACCATTCCATCGGGCTGCCACCGCTCAATGAACGCCTGGCGCGGCACATGCTGGAGTCGCTGGGATGCTGGCCGTTGCTGCAGGGTTATCGCGGCCAGGCCGCGGTTGCGGTGGACAGCCTGATCGAGGTCATGATCCGTTTTTCCTGCCTGGTGGCGGATTACCCCGAGATCCGGGAGTTCGATATCAACCCGCTGCTGGTGTCTTCCGTGGGGGTCATCGCGCTCGACGCCGCGGCCGTGATCGACCGGCAGACCCGCCGCAATACGCGCGACCGCTACGAGCACCTGGCCATCCGTCCCTATCCGGGGCAGCTGATCCGCCGCCCCCGGCTGCCCGACGGTACCGAGGTCCTGTTGCGGCCGATCAGGCCGGAGGATGAACCGCTCTGGCAGAAGCTGATCGGGAGCTCATCCACCGAGTCCATCCGTAACCGGTTCCGGTCGTTGTTCAAGTGCGGCGACCACAAGGTGGCGGCCAGGCACTGCATGATCGACTACGAGCGCGAGCTGGCGCTGGTGGTGGAAACCGGCACCGGCGAGCGGCGCGAACTGGTCGGTGTGGCCCAGCTGATGACCGATCTCGACCACGAGACTGCGGAGTATGCCGTCATTGTGCCGGACCCGTGGCAGGGCAGGGGTATCGGCGCGCTGCTGCTCGATTACTGTATGGAGGTGGCCGTGCAATGGGGCATCACGCAGCTGGTCGCGGAGACCGACCCGGGTAACCTGCGCATGCTGTCCATGTTCAGGAAGCGCGGATTCAGCAGCGAGAACCGGCGCGACGAGGACGTGGTGCTGCTGCGCAAGAACCTGCTGCCGGCCTGATCCCGGCGCGGGCCGGAGACGTCCCTCACTCCTGCAGCACGTAACTGCCCGGCGCGTCGCCGATCACCGAAAGGCCCTGTTCCGGGGCGCCGATCGGTGGTGGCGAAACCTTCTTTCCGGAGTGCGCGGCCAGCCAGCGTTGCCATTCCGGCCACCAGGAACCTTCCCGGACCGGCACCATCGTCTGCCACGCGTCCGGGTCCATGTAGCGGTCTCCGTGCCGGCGGGTTGCCACCTGGTAGTTGCGTCGGGGGTGTCCGGGCTCGCTGACCACGCCGGCGTTATGGCCGCCCTTGCCGAGCAGGAAGGTGATCTCGGTGTCGGTCAGCAGGTGGATGCGGTACACCGAGCGCCAGGGCGCGACATGGTCCCGCGTCGTGGCTACACAGAACACGGGGATGCGGATGTCGCTGATCACCGCCGGCCTGTCGTCGACCCGGTAGCGACCTTCCGCAAGGTCGTTCCTGAGAAACAGGTTGCGTAACACCTCGGATTGCATGCTGTAGGGGACACGGGTGGCATCGGCGTTCCAGGCCATCAGGTCGGACATGCCGCGGCGCTCGCCGACCAGGTATTCGTGCAGCATGCGTGACCAGATCAGGTCATTCGAGCGCAGCAGCTGGAAGAAACCGGCGAATTGCCTGCCGTCGAGATATCCCTGATCCCACATCAGGTCCTCGATATAGGCGACCTGGCTTTCGTTGATGAAGGGCATGAATTCGCCCGGGTCGGTGAAGTCGAGCTCGGTGGCGAACAGGGTCATGCTTGCGAGCGTGTCCCCCTCGTCGCGCGCCAGCGCCGCGGCCATCGTGCTGAGCAGAATGCCGCCCAGGCAATAGCCTGTGGCGTGCACCTTGCGCCCGGGCAGGACCGCCTCGATCGCCCTGAGTGCCGCACCGATGCCCAGCCGGCGGTAGTCGTCCATGCCCAGGTCGCGGTCCTCGGCGACGGGATTTTTCCAGGAAATCATGAATACGGTATGTCCCTGCTCGACCAGGTACCGGACCAGCGAGTTGTGCGGCGACAGGTCGAGAATGTAGTACTTCATGATGCACGCCGGCACGATCAGCACCGGCTCCGGGTGGACCGTGCCGGTGGTCGGGCTGTACTGGATGAGTTCGATGAGGCGGTTGCGCAGGATCACCTTGCCGGGCGTGATGGCCACGTCCCTGCCGACCACGTAGTCCTCGGTGCCGACGGGCCTGCGGCCGGCGACCATGCGTTCCCAGTCCTCGATAAAGTTGAGCGTGCCGCGCACGAAGTTGTATCCACCCGCGGCCTGCACGGCCTGCAGCACCTCGGGATTGGTGAGTATGAAGTTCGATGGTGACGCCATGTCGAGCAGCTGGCGGGTGATGAACTCGATCGCCTTCTCGTTCTGCGGTGTCACGCCACGTACCCCGGTGGTGGCGTTGTGCCACCATTGCTGGTTCAGCAGGAACCACTGGTAGATCCAGTTGAATGGCGGTTGCCGCCACTGTTCCGCACTGAAACGGTGGTCCTGGGGCAACGGGTCGATACAGGGCGGTGTTTCCGGGTTCGTGACGGTGTGTGCCATATTCACGATGAAACGTGTGGCCTTGCGCGCGGCCTTCTGCATCAGTTCGACCTGCTTGCCGGGCGAGGTGGCGAGGTGGGAAAGCCACTCGAGCCACGCGGTCATGAAACCCGCCGGCGATATCCCGATGGTCAACCGTCCCAGCACGGCACTGAAGAAGCGATCGATGGTCCTGGCGCTGGCCGGAAAGGCGAACGCTTCCGCGATTTCATGCGGCGGATCGGCCGGCAGCACGTCCGGCAGGCTGGCCCGGGACGGCGTGGCAGCCTGCTGTTGCGCGCGTGTCGCCTTGCGTTGCGCACCGGTCACGGACTTGCGCGCCGCTGCGGCCTGGCGTCGCTGTGTCCCGGAGGTGCTGCCCGTGCCGCTGGAAGATTTCCTCGCCATGCTGTTTTCCCGCCGTGCTTCAGAGATAGCGCCGCAGGTATTCCGGGCGGTGGTCGCGACAGCCGTGCGGCCGGTCGAGGTAGTGCTGGATGAACGCCTCGCGCGTGCAGTCCGCCTGATCGTGCTTGCCGGCGGTGCAGTCGATATCCTCGAGGTAGTAGCACATTCCGCGCATGAGGCGGCAGAACAGGCTGGTGCGCATGCGATAGCCGAACTCGGTGAGCAGGGACTCGATGACCTGCAGGGTGATGCGACGCACGTTGTAGCTGACGATCAGCCGGCCGGGGCCGGCAATGCGCACGCGCAATACCCCGCGTACGTCCCGCAATAGCGCGGCGGCGGCTGCGGTGATGTCCGGATCCGTGTGCTTGCCTTCGATCCGGATCGTGCGCTGCTTGAGCTTCTCGATGACCATCTATCCCTGTGTCCGGCCGGGTCCGGTGTACCGGCATATCCGTAATTTTAGGAGAAATCGGCAGCAGAACCCAGCAGATTAATTGCCGGGCGGAAGCGGGTCCCGGTTAGCGCCAGCGGCCGGTCGCCACCCGCTCCCGCCCGGCCGGGTCTGCATGGACCGCGACACTCGCGTACCCTGCCTCCAGCAGCAGTTTCCGCACCGCTGTGCCCTGCGTATGTCCGTGCTCCAGCAGCAGCCACCCGTCCTCTTTCAGGTGCGCGCGTGCCTCCCGGACGATGCGGCGCAGGGCATCGAGACCGTCCGCGCCGGCGCTGAGTGCCGCGCGTGGTTCGAAGCGGACGTCGCCGCGTCCAAGGTGCGGGTCGCTCGCGGCGACGTAGGGTGGATTGCTGACGATGCGATCGAACCGTCTGCCGGCCAGCGGATTGCACCAGTCGCCGGCCAGGAACTCGATATCGGGCAACTGCAGCCGCATGGCATTGCGCCTGGCGACCTCCAGTGCCGCTGCGCAGCGGTCCGTCGCAACCAGGCGGCAATGCGGGCGCTCGCTGGCCAGCGCCAGGGCAATGGCGCCGCTGCCGGTGCCGAGGTCGGCGATCTCCAGGTCGGCTTCCGGGGCAATGGTCTCCAGCGCCAGCGCCACCAGGGTCTCGGTTTCCGGGCGCGGGATCAGCGTGGCGGGGGTGACCGCCAGCGGCAGCGACCAGAATTCACGCCGGCCGGTCAGGTAGGCAACCGGTTCGCCGCGTCGGCGGGCCGCCAGCAGCTGGTCGAAATGCTGCTGCTGCGCACGCGACGGCGTCCGCTCGGGCCAGGCGAACAGGTAGCTGCGCGGCCGGTTCAGCGCGTGCGCGAGCAGGACCTCCGCGTCGAGCCGGGCCGTGTCGCCGTGCAGTCGTTGCGTGGCCTGTGCCAGCAGTCCGGCAATGCTGTGCGGGTCAGTGGCCCTGTTCATTCAGTGCGCTGAGCTGGTCGGCCTGGTACTCGTTGATCAGTGGTTCGATGGCCAGGTCGAGGCTGCCGGCCATGAATTCATCCAGCTTGTAGACGGTCAGGTTGATGCGATGATCGGTCATGCGGCCCTGCGGAAAGTTATAGGTACGGATGCGCTCGGAGCGGTCGCCGCTGCCTACCAGCCTGCGGCGCGTGGCCGTTTCCTCGGCCTTCTGTTTTTCCTGCTCCGTGCTGAGCAGTTTTGCCGCGAGCAGCGACATGGCACGGGCACGGTTCTTGTGCTGCGAGCGTTCGTCCTGGCACTCCACCACGATTCCGGTCGGCAGGTGCGAGATGCGGATGGCCGAGTCCGTCTTGTTGACGTGCTGGCCGCCGGCGCCGGAGGCGCGGAAGGTGTCGACCTTCAGGTCGGCGGGATTGATCTGTACCTCCTCGATCTCGTCGGCCTCGGGCAGCACCGCCACGGTGGCGGCCGAGGTGTGGATGCGGCCCTGCGCTTCGGTCTCCGGCACGCGCTGCACACGGTGGGCGCCGGATTCGAACTTGAGGCGGGAATATGCCCCCTGGCCGATGATGCGGGCAATGATTTCCTTGTAGCCGCCGTGCTCACCGGGACTTTCACTGAGCACCTCCACCTGCCAGTGCCGTTGCTCGGCGTACCGTGAGTACATGCGGAACAGGTCACCGGCAAAGATGGCGGCTTCGTCGCCACCGGTCCCGGCGCGGATCTCGAGGAAGATATTGCTGTCGTCGTGCGGGTCTTTCGGCAGCAGCAGTTTCTGCAGTTCCCGCTCGAGGTCCTCGATGCGCTGCTGCGCGGCGCCGTATTCCTCTTCCGCCATCGCCTTCATGTTGGGGTCCGGGTCACGCAGCATTTCCTGCACACTCGCAAGGTCACGGCTGGCGTTTTGCCAGGCGCTGAAGGCCTCCACCACCGGCGTGAGCCGGGAATACTCCCGGGTCAGCTTGCGGTAGGTCTCCTGGTTGCCGGTACTGCCGGTATCGGCGAGCAGCGCGGCCACCTCGTGGTGGCGCTCCGAAATGGACTCCAGCTTGCGCACGATGCTGGGTTGCATGCTACTGGTCGTGGTGACCGATGCGGAACAGCGTGCGCACCGCCTCGAGCAGACCGGTATTGCCGTCGGCGATGGCGGAGCGCAGGTTGACGCTGGGGTCGTGGGTGAGCTTGCGCACCAGGTTGCGGGTCAGGGCCTCGATCACCTCGTGCGCCGGTACGTCGTTATCGAGCTGGCGGCGCGCCTTGTCGAGTTCGAACGCCCCGAGCGTCTCGGCGTATGCGCGGTAGGCGCGCAGGGTGGGGATCGCTTCCAGGGAGCGCGTCCAGGCCATGAAGCGTTCCACCTGGGCATCGATCATCTCCTCGGCCTGCTCGGCGGCCTCCTGGCGGGACCGCAGGTTCTCGTCGATGACCTGCTTGAGATCGTCCACCGTGTACAGGTAGACGTCGTCCAGTTCCGCCACATCGGGATCGATGTCCGGGGGCACGGCAATGTCCACCATCAGAACCGGGTGGTGCTTGTGCGGCTCCAGGGCGGCCTTCATCATGGTCTTGTCGATCAGCGCGGTCGGGCTGCCGGTCGATGCAATCACCAGGTCGGCTTCGCCGAGGTGTGCCGGTATTTCATCCAGCCCGATCCCGTAGCCGCTGAACTGCGCGGCCAGTTCGTGCGCGCGGCTGACGGTGCGGTTGGCGATGATGATCTTGCCGATGCCGCGTTCGTGCAGGTGGCGGGCGGTCAGTTCGATGGTCTCGCCGGCCCCGAGCAGCAGCGCGGAATGGGACGCCAGGTTGCCGAAAATCTGCCGTGCCAGGCTGACGGCGGCGAAGGCCACCGACACCGGGCTTGCGCCGATGGCCGTATCGGTGCGGACCTGCTTGGCGACGGAGAAGGTATGCTGGTAGAGGCGATTGAACAGGGTGGCGATACTGCCGGCGGCCAGCGCCTGCTGGTAGGAGGATTTCATCTGGCCGAGAATCTGCGGTTCGCCGAGGATCAGGGAATCGAGGCCGGCGGCCACGCGCAGCACATGCCGGACGGCCTCCTCCTGGGAATAGCTGTACAGGTGTGGCTTCAGGGTGTCGACGTCCAGCTGGTGATAGCGGCACAGCCAGTCGCGCAGGCCCTCCGTGGATTCGTCCTCGCGCGCGCAGTACAGCTCGGTCCGGTTGCAGGTGGACAGGATCGCCGCCTCGTGGACCCCTTCGATGGCCTGCAACTCCCCAAGCGCCCGCTCCAGTTGCTCCGGCGGAAAGGAGACCTGGCCGCGGATTTCCACGGGCGCGGTGCGGTGGTTGATGCCCAGAACGGTCAAATACATATCAAATTCAAGAAAATCCGGCAGCGAGCGCAAAATTCTGCATGGCGGGATCGGTGAACACAAGCTTCCGGAATCCTGAGGCATTCATGGCAGATATACAACTCCATCGGCACCCGGCGGTCATATCCTCACGCCCTGACCGGTGCCGGCCGGCCCGCTCCGGCCGGGAAGCCGGGGCGGGACCGGACAGCGCAGTTTTTTAGCAGGGGAAACAAGAGGCTGATAGAATGACCGGATATCCATTTACGACAGAGAGTGACCGGCCCATGCGCCAGCTGATGTGTACCCTGTTGATGTGCGGAATGATGGTTTCCTGCGCTGTGTCCGGAGACCGGCATGCGCAGGTCGTCCCCGAGACCGTGGAGCAAACGCCGGTTCGGGAAGTCCCGCGGCCGCCGCAGCAGAAACTGACCGACCAGATGATGTTCGACATCCTGCTGGGCGAGATCGCCGGGCAGCGCGGTGACTTCAAGGTTTCGATCCAGCACTACCTGGAAGCCGCCCGGCAGTCGCGCGATCCGCGGGTGGCAGAACGTGCCATGCAGATCGCCTCCTTCGCACATCGCTACGACCTTGCCCTGGTGGGCGCGCGCCGCTGGGTGGAACTCGACCCCACCAGCCTGGATGCGCGCAAGTCACTGACGGCGCTTGCGCTGGAGGCCGGGGACATGAACGAGGTCGTCAAGCAGATCAACTACCTGCTGAGTGTGTCGGACGATCCGGAAGAAGGCTTCCGTACGGCCACGGCGGTGCTGGCCCGCCTGCCGGACAAGCAGGCGGCGCTGGAAGCGACCCGCAAACTGGTCGACCGGTATCCGAAGAATGCCTATGCCTTGCTGTCGATGTGCCGGATCGCCGTGCTGGCGGACCAGCTCGATACGGCCCTGCAGGCCGTCGACAAGGCCCTGGTACTGCAGCCGGATGACTCCTCTGCGCTGATTCTCAAGGCCCAGGTGCTGGTGCGCATGAAACGCAACGCCGATGCCACCGCGCTGCTCAAGGCAGCCACGGCCCGGGCGCCGCAGGATGCCGATCTCGCCTTTGCCTACGGGCGCATGTTGCTGGATGCCGAAGACCTGGAGGGCGCGCGGGCCCAGTATGAACGGGTGGTGAAACTGGACCCGGACTATCCCGGTGGCCTGTATTCCCTGGCGCTCATCGAACTGGAAACACACCACTTCAAGTCCGGCGAGAAACACCTGAAGCAGTTGCTGAAGAAACAGGAAGATCCCAACGCCTATTACTACCTGGGCTATGCCGCCTCCGAACAGGGCCACAAGACCGCCGCCCTGGACTGGTATATGAAGGTGGATTCCGGGGACTACTGGAGCCAGGCCCTGCTGCGCGCGGCCGAGATCATGGCGGAACAGGGTCAGATCGAGCGGATGCGTGAATACCTGCGCGAGATGCGCCAGAAGAACCCCGAGAAGGCGGTCGAGCTGTACCTGATCGAGGGCCAGGTGCTGTCGAACCGGGGCCTGGACCAGCAGGCGTTCGACCTGTACAGGAGTGCGCTGCAGATCGCACCGGACAACGAGGACCTGCTGTATTCCTACGCCCTGTCTGCCGAGGCGCTGAACAAGCTGGACATCGCCGAGGGAACGCTGCGCCAGTTGCTGGCGAAAAACCCGGATGACGTGCGCAGCCTCAACGCGCTGGGATACACACTGGCGGATCGTACCGACCGCTACCAGGAGGCGCTCACCTACATCAGCAAGGCTTTCGTGAAGAGCCCGGACGATCCGGCCATCATCGACAGCATGGGCTGGGTGTACTTCCGGCTGGGCGACCTGGAAAAGGCCCGCATGTACCTGAAGAAGGCCTGGGACATGAATCAGGACAGCGAGATCGGCGCGCATTACGGGGAGGCACTCTGGGCCAGCGGCGAGCATGACGAAGCCCGTCATATCTGGGACCTGGCACGCAAGCTGAACCCGTCTGACCCGGTATTGCTGGAAGTCCTGCATCGCATCAAGCCGTGACACGCAGCCGGCTGTTGCTGCTGGTGCTGGCACTGTCCGGCTGTGCCGTGCAGCCACCGCATGCCCCGCCCGCAGCCTGTCCCCTGCCTGCCTGCACGCCGGCCGCCGTGACGGACTGGAAGCTGCAGGGCAGGCTGTCCCTGACCCATGACGGGCAGGGCTGGCATGCCGGCCTGGACTGGGAGAACCATGCCGGCCGTTACCGGTTGCTGGTACGCGGCCCGCTGGGCCAGGGGGCGCTGCAGCTCGACGGGGATGCGCAGGGTGTCCGGCTGGTCGATGCGGACGGGCGGATCTATACCGCCGCGGATGCGGAGAGCCTGCTGCAGCAGGTGGCCGGCTGGGAGTTGCCGGTGTCAGGAATGCGCTACTGGGTGCGGGGCCTGCCGGATCCCGGTCTGCACCTCGATGCAACCCTGGATGGCACGGGACGCCTGACGCTGATGCGCCAGGCCGGCTGGACCATTCGTTACCAGCGCTACCGGCTCGTGGACGGCATCGAGTGGCCCGCCCGCCTGACCCTCGAGCGCAACGGCCTGGTTCTGAAGCTGGTGATCGACCGGTGGCAGCTCGGGCCGGTACCGGCACTGTGAGCCTGACCAGCATCCCGGCGACGGCCAGCGGCCCGTGGCCGGCGCCGGCCAAGCTCAACCTGTTCCTGTATGTCACCGGGCGCCGGCCGGATGGTTACCACGAGCTGCAGACCCTGTACCAGTTCCTGACCTGGGTGGACTGGCTCTATTTCGAGTGTAACGCCGATGGTGGAATTCACCGTGGGGCGGGACCGGCCGGAATCCCTCCGGAGCAGGATCTGGGTGTCCGTGCCGCCCGCCTGCTGCAGCAGGTAACCGGGTGCCGGCAGGGCGTTACCCTCTATCTCGACAAGCGCCTGCCGCCGGGTGGCGGGCTTGGCGGTGGCAGTTCGGATGCCGCGACGACCCTGCTGGTGCTCAACCGGGAATGGGAACTTGGTTTGTCGATCAATGAGTTATCAAACCTTGGCCTGCGGCTGGGCGCCGATGTGCCGGTGTTCGTCCAGGGCCAGGCCGCAGTGGCGGAGGGGATTGGTGAACGGCTGATTCCGGCGAGTCCGCCGGAAGCCTGGTACGTGGTTGTCGATCCTGCAGTAACTGTATCAACGGCCACTGTTTTTTTCGCGCCTGAATTGACACGGGACACGCCCCGGCAGAAAATAGCCGACCTTCTTGCGGGGCCTGCCCGGAACGACTGCGAGGCAGTGGTTCGGCGCAGCTATCCGGAAGTGGCGGCGGCCCTCGACTGGTTGAGTTCGTTTGCCCCCGCGCGCCTGACCGGCACCGGTGCCTGCGTGTTCGCCGCATTCGGCTCCCGGGCGGATGCCGAACAGGTGGCAGCCCGGGTGCCGCAGCCGTGGGCCGGGCAGGTGGCGCGCGGTGTCAACCGCTCCCCCTTGCTGGCAGCACTGGAATGAATCATTCCCGCGCGCCGCAGGTGTTCCCCGGGTGAATCATTGGGACGTCGCCAAGCTGGTAAGGCACGGGGTTTTGATCCCCGCATTCGCAGGTTCGAGTCCTGCCGTCCCAGCCAGTTACATCAGTTACATATAGTGCTGGTATTACAGGCAGTCTGGGTGCCGCGGGGTCTGGTCCGGGCGCTGTGCTGCGAATGGTACGGACGGCAACTTCGAACAGTTTATGAACAGTCTACCCGGCTCCCACAAAGACAGCGGCATGATGGTGTTTGCAGGCAATGCAAACCCGGAGCTGGCGCAGAACATCGTCAACCACCTGCGGCTGAACATGGGCAGCGCCGTCGTCAGCAAGTTCAGCGATGGCGAGGTGCAGGTCGAGATCATGGAAAACGTCCGCGGCAAGGACGTGTTCATCGTACAGCCGACCTGTGCGCCGACCAACGATCACCTGATCGAGCTGCTGGTCATGATCGATGCCGTGCGCCGTGCCTCGGCGCAGCGCATCACCGCGGTCATCCCGTACTTCGGGTATGCGCGCCAGGACCGCCGGCCGCGCTCCGCGCGGGTGCCGATCACGGCCAAGCTGGTGGCGCAGATGGTCAGCAATGCAAAGACCGACCGGGTGCTGACCGTGGACCTGCACTCGGACCAGATCCAGGGATTTTTCGATATCCCGGTCGACAACGTGTACGCCTCACCGATCCTGCTCGGTGACATCTGGAAACAGAAGTATCCGGATATCGTGGTGGTATCGCCGGACGTAGGTGGCGTGGTTCGTGCCCGGGCGCTGGCGAAACGGCTGGATGACGCCGAGCTGGCGATCATCGACAAGCGCCGTCCGCGCCCGAACGAGGCACGCGTGATGAATATCATCGGCGAGGTCGAGGACCGCACCTGCGTGCTGATCGACGACCTGGTCGATACCGCCGGTACGCTGTGCCTGGCCGCGCTGGCACTCAAGGAGCAGGGTGCGGCGCACGTGGTTGCGTACTGTACGCACCCGGTCCTGTCCGGGGCGGCCGTCGACAACATCGAGGCCTCCGAGCTCGACGAACTGGTGGTCACGGATACCATACCGCTGCGCGGACCGGCGCAGCGTTGTAAGAAGATCCGGCAACTGAGTATCGCCGCCATGCTGGCGGAAACCATGCGCCGGGTCAGTCACGAGGAATCGGTCAGCTCGCTGTTCATGGATTAACGGGGTCAGATCCCGATTTCTGCCGGGATCTGACCCCGGCTTGTGGAGCCCTTCCTGGTCGCGGGAAGGAGCAACGCACCCCAGGGTGCATTTTTATCGGAGAAATAACATGGCTATCAGCTTTGAACTGAACGCGGAGCCGCGTACGGAGTCGGGTAAGGGTGCGAGCCG
>Ga0315556_1001982_pt1 | contig 11992 bp, 11 predicted proteins | sample SalMarSW160310MG_FD_202112 | JGI IMG/M metagenome (GOLD analysis project Ga0315556, IMG submission 202112) | Salt marsh sediment microbial communities from the Plum Island Ecosystem LTER, Massachusetts, United States - Salt Marsh Sediment SW1603-10 ...
AGCTCGCCGCCCGTGCGGCGGGCCCGCTGTCCGGCGTGCGGCAGCAGGGCCTGGACCGGGTGGTGGAGCTGAGCTTCGCCGAGACCGAAGGGTTCGTGCCGCAGCCGCCGGTGACCCTGGTGGTCGAGTTGACCGGGCGCAACGCCAACCTCGTGCTGCTGGACGAGCGACGCATCATCCTCGGCGTCGAGCGCGTGGTGCTGGCCGAGCGGAACCGCTACCGCGAGCTGCGACCCGGCCTGTCCTACCGATCACCGCCCCCCTACGACAAACTCGACCCCCGGGACGCCTCCGAGACCGCGCTTCGCGAAGCGTTGCGCGGCGCGCGGCTGCCGGACGTGAGGGGGCGGCTCGACGGCTTCGGTCCGCAACTCACGCGCGCCCTGGCCGCGGGGTGTGGGGTGGAGGCCGCGGCGCGGTTGGAGGGGGAGACGCTGGACCGGGTGGTAGCCGCCGTGGCGGCGTTGGCCGCGGAGCCCTCGCTATGGCTTCGGCGGGCGGGTGGATCGGCGGAGCTGGCGGACGATCGGCGTCGCGATCGACGGGAGCGATCGATGGCGGTGGTGCGAGAGGCGGTGCGGCGCCGTGCGGAGCTCGCTCGCCGGCGGCTCGACGACGCCGAGCGAGCCGAGCGACGGCTCGATGAGGCCGTGGAGGTCCGCGCGGAGGCCGACCTGCTGAGCGCCTATGGGGGCGGCGTGCCGGAGGGTGCGGCCCGCGTGACGCTGCCGGGGTTCGATGGCGAGCCTCGCGAGGTGCAGCTCGACCCGAGCCTGGATGCCTTCGCCAACGCTCGCAAACGCTACCAGCGCGCGCGCCGCATCGAGGAGCGCGCCGAGCGAGCACGCAGCGAAGGTGAGCGCCTGCGGCAGGAGTGGCACGCGGCGGAAGCGGAGCTCGCCGGGCTGGATGATCTCGGCGACGAGGCGCTCGAGCGGCGCGCCGGCCGCCTCGGAGAGGAGCGCCGGCGGCGGCGGCGCGCCGCTCCAGGGGTGCGCTTCGTGGACCCGAGGGGCTTCGAGGTGGTCGTGGGCCGCAACGGCCGCGAGAACGAGGCGGTGACGTTCGGCGTGGGCCGCAGCCGCGACCTGTGGCTGCACGTCCAGGGGTTCACGGGGGCCCACGTGGTGGTCCGCTCCGGTGGGCGCGAGCTCCCGTTCGACACCGTGCTCTTCGCCGCTCGCCTGGCGGCAGGCTTCTCGCAGGCGCGCCAGTCGGACAACGTCCCGGTCGACTACACGCTGCGCAAGAACGTCTGGAAGGTCAAGGGGCAGCCGCCGGGTACCGTCCACTTCAGCCAGCAGAAGACGGTCTATGTCACGCCCGCGCGCAGGGCGGCAGCGGCTTCCGCAGGGTCGGACGACGGCCGCGGGCCCGGTGGTGGGAGCGACGCGGCGTCCTAGCGATGGCGGGTGTTCTACCCGGCGTCGTGCATCCCCGTCGCGCCGTGACTGCCGGCCGGTAGACTGTGCGCCATGCGCGCGTCCGCCCGACCTCCGCTGCTCGCCTCGGCCGGCATCCCCCTGCTCCTCATCGCCGTTCACGCCACGAACGACGCCTTCGCGGCCATGCTGGCCGCACTGCTCCCCACTTTGCAGGCCCGATTCCACCTCAGCGAAGCCGTGCTGGCCATGTTCGTGGCCACGCTGTCGTTCAGCTCGGCGATGACGCAGCCGCTGTTCGGCGCGGTCGCCGATCGCGTGGGGCGCCGCACCATGGCGGCGCTCGGCATCGTCACCAGTACCGTCCTTCTCAGCCTGGTGGCGGTGGCGCCGAGCCCGGCGGCCCTGTTCGCGCTGCTGCTGCTCGGCGGTCTCGGATCGGGTGCCTTCCACCCCGCCGCCACCAGCCTCATGCGCGTGCTGGGCGAGCGCTTCAAGGAGCTGGCGGTGGCGCTGTTCAGCAGCGGAGGTACCTTGGGGATGGCGTTCGGTCCGGTCGTCATCCTACTGATGGCGCGAACCGTCGGCCTGCGTTTCTCCCCGCTGCTGATGATCCCCGGGATGGTCCTGGGGGTGCTTCTGCTCACGGTGCTGCCGCGTGTCGACGGCGTGAGGCAGGCGCGACGGATCGCCTTCCTCGACCCGAAGCTCGTCAAGAGCGCCGTGGGGGTGTTGAGCCTGGTGGGGATCCTCCGGAGCCTGGCGTTCGTCAGCTTCAACAACGCCGTCCCGCTGTGGCTGTCACAGGTTCGCGGCTTCGCGCCCGATGCGCCCGTCATCTCGTGGACGCTGGCGGTCTTCGCGCTGTCGGGCGGCCTCGGGGGCATCCTTGCCGGAGCGCTGTCCACGCGCTTGCCGCGGCGGCTGCTCATCGTGGGCACGATGCTGATCGCGCTGCCCGCCCTCCTGTCGGTGCTGGCGATCGCCCCGGCGACGCCGGCGTACTACCTGATGGTCGCACTGGCCGGGGCGAGCTCCAACGCCTCGGTGCCGTTGCTGATCGTCAGCGCGCAGGACCTGGCGCCCGGTTCGATGGGAGCGGCCACCGGCATGCTGATGGGGTTCACCTGGGGCACCGCCGGCGTGCTCTACATGCTGGAGGGTGTGCTTCAGCAGTTCCTCGGCCTCACGCCCGCCATGGTCATGGCGTCGCTGTGCCTGCTGCCGGCCGCGGCGCTGGCCTTCGTGGTCCTGGCGAAGGGCCGCAAGGTGGTGGTGGCCTGACGCGGCGCCGGCGTCAGGCGCGTCCGACCGACCCGAACAGCTCCAGTCGCTCGCGCACCAGCGAGCGCATCTCGTCACGCGCCGGTCCGAGGATCTTGCGGGGGTCGAACTCGCCGGGCCGCTGCCCCAGCACCTCGCGCACGCGCGTGGCGAAGGCCAGCCGCAGGTCGGTGTCGGTGTTGATCTTGGCGATCCCCTCGGTGACGGCCTGCCGGATGTCGTCCGGGTGGATGCCGCTGGCGTCGGCCAGCGAGCCGCCGGCGGCGTTGAAGCGCGCCACCAGTGCCGCCGGAACGCCACTCGCCCCGTGCATCACCAGCGGCTGAGGGATCCGGTCTGCGATCTCGCGGATGCGCTCGTGGTCGATGTAGGGACGCCCCTTGCCCTTGTTGGCACCGTGTGAGGTGCCGATGGCGATGGCCAGGTAATCGGCGCCGGTCGCGCCCATGAACCGTTCCGCCTCGTCCGGGCGGGTGAGGAAGGCCTCCTCGGCGCTCACCACCACGTGTTCCTCGACCCCGCCGAGCCGACCGATCTCGGCCTCGACCGTGACCCCTACGGCGTGGGCCGCCTCCACCACGCGCGTGGTCTCGGCGATGTTCTCGGCCTCGCTCTCGTGCGACTTGTCGATCATCACCGAGGTGAAGCCCGCCCGGATGGCGCGCAGGCACGACTCGAAGGAGGAACCGTGGTCGAGGTGCAGGGCGACGGGCACGGTCGCTTGCGCGCCAAGCGTCTTCACGAGCTCCACCAGCGCGGTACCGCCGTACGTCATCCCGCCTTCGGACAGCGCGACCAGAACGGGACTGCGCGCCTCTTCGGCGGCCTCCAGGATCGCCTGGGTGATCTCCATGTCGTTGGTGTTGAAGGCGCCGACGCCGTAGCCGTGCTCGCGTGCGGCGGCGAGGATCTCGAGTCCGGTGACCAAGGGCATGGCCGGAGTATACCGCGGTTGTCGGAAGGACCCGTCCAGCACGGTGCTCGAGGGTGCGCTAGCGGGTGTCTCCCGTGTCGCCCGGGCCGTCCTCGGCGGGTGTCGGCAGGGGCGGCGCGGCCTCGGTCCCGGCACCGTCCGCGGGCGACCCGACGGGGCTCCGGCCCTGCTCCGACGGCGCCCCATCGCGGCCCGGCGATACAGGTGCGGCGCGGCCGCTGACCACCCCGCCGAGCAGCGCCATCACGATCGACGGCAGGACGGTGGCGACGTTGCGGTTCGACACCATCAGCAGCCCCACGAGGAGCAGGAGCGACGAGCCCCAGCGGCCGGCCATGCGCCGGCCACGGCTCATGGCGGGATCGGGATGGAACGCCAGCAGGTGACCGGTGATGAAGGCCAGTCCCAGGACGATGAAGTACCCCCACACCGGGATGGCGCCCAGGAGGCTCATGCGGCCGCGCCCAGGGTGGGCAGGGCCGCCTCGAGCGCCGCAGCAGCGGCGCGGACGGCGCGCGGCACGTCCCAGGCGCGACGGTCGCGTTCGCCGACGATGTTGCTCACCCCGCGCAGCTCGGCGAAGGGCACCCCCAACGCCAGGCATACCTGAGCAGCGGCCGCGCCCTCCATCGACTCGATGGCGACGTCGAAGCGGCGCTGCAAGCGGTCTGCCGCCTCCAGGGTGGCGCTCACCCGTTCCGAGGTTGCGAAGCGCAGCAGGGGAGCGCGGGTGGGGGCGGCCAAGCGGCGGCTGAGGTCGAGGTCGGTGGGCATCTCGTTGAAGTGTGGGGGCGGCCCCGCGAGCAGCGGGAAGCCCAGGCGCTCCATCCCCTCCCAGGCGTCCCCCTCGCCGGCGCCGCAGTCAGCGTGCACCTCGACGCTGGCGACCGCCACCATGCCGATGCTCAGGAAGCTCCCCACGAACGCTCCGCCGATACCGAGTTGCACCACGGCCCGGGGGCGCCAGCGCTCGACGGCCAGCGCCACCCCCGCGGCCGTGTTGGCCTTGCCGACGCCCGGAACGGCCAGCACCACGTCGCTGCCGTGAAGGCGCCCCTCCCAGGCCGATCCCCACGCGAACGGCACGCTCGCGCCCTGGAGCGCGTCCCGCAGGGGTTGCGATTCCAGACCGGTAGCGCTGACGAGGAGCAACGGTGCATCCATGCCCACCTCCGGGAGCGCGTGCAGGCCGGCGATCAGGCGGCCTTCGCCGGCAGGTCGAGTAGCGCGCGCACGAAGGCGGCCGCGTCGTAGGGCTGCAGGTCTTCGGCCCGCTCCCCCACGCCGACGAACTTGATGGGGAGCCCGATCTCGCGGGCGATTCTCAGCAGGATCCCACCCTTGCCGGTGCCGTCGAGCTTGGTGACGATCACGCCGGTGACGCCCACCGCCTCATGGAACTTGCGAGCTTGCTCGAGGCCGTTCTGGCCGGTCACCGCATCCAGGACCAGCCATACCTCGCCGGGCTCGCCGGCATCGGCCTTGCCGATCACCCGTTTGACCTTGCGCAGCTCCTCCATGAGGTTGTGCTGCGTATGGAGGCGCCCTGCGGTGTCGACGAACAACAGGTCCCGTCCGCGCGCAGCCCGCGACTGAGCGGCGTCGAACGCGACCGCGCCGGGGTCGCTGCCGTCCGGTCCGGTGACGGTGGGAACGTCCAGGCGCTCGCCCCAGACCGCGAGCTGCGCGCTGCCGGCCGCCCGGAAGGTGTCGCCGGCAGCGAACATCACCGAACGGCCGCGGTCGCGATAGTACTGCCCGAGCTTGGCGATGGTGGTGGTCTTGCCGACGCCGTTGACGCCGACCATCATCACGACCGAGCCACGCACCTCGACGACGTTGCGCTTGACGTCCAGATCGAAGCCCACGCGCCGCAACTTCTGCCGTAGCCGATCGGGCTCGAGCTGGTCCATCAGCGCCTGCTCGAGCGCGTCCCGGAACGGCGTCCCGCGGTCACGCTCGGCCCGTGCGTCGCTCACGACCTCGGCGGCGAGCTTGGCGCCGACGTCGGCGCCGATGAGCGCGATCTCGAGGTCGTCCCAGCTCATCTCCCAGTTCGCCCCGGCGTCGGCCGTCAGCACGTCGCGGGTGCGGGAGAGCCCCTGGCGAAGCCGGTCGAACCAGCTCATCCCGCCGGGCCCCGCTTGGTGCTCGCCGTCCCGGCCTTGGCGCCGCTCTTCTGGTGGCCCTTGCCGCCGCCGGCCGGTGGCTCGGCGTCCCGCTGCGGGTTGTCGTCCGGCAACCCCTGGTTGATGGCGCTGAGGGCGGCGCCGATGCGGCGCAGCACCCGCCGCTTGCCCAGGATGGTGACCAGGTCGGTCACGCCGGGGGCGCTGGTGGTGCCGGTGAGGGCTGCGCGCAGCGGCTGCAGGACCTTGCCCATGCCGACGCTCTGCGCCTGGACGTAATCGTGGAGAAGATCGTCGACGCCATCGTAGTCGAAGAACTCCAGGATGGAGAACTCCCGCTCCAGATCCTCGAGGTACTTCTGACCGGCCGCGAGCTGCTTGCGCGCCGACGCGTCGTAGCGGACCTCTTCGGTGAAGAAGTAGCTCGCGGCATCGGCTACCTCGACCAAGGTCTCGGCGCGGGGACGCAGGACGTCGACCACGTCGAGCAGGTAGTCGTGGTCGTCCCAGCGAAGGCCACGCTCCTCGAGCAGCGGCGCCACGCGTCCGGCCACGTCCTCCAGAGGAAGCAGGTCGCGCAGGTACTTGGCGTTGTAGTAGCGCAGCTTCTTCAGGTCGAACACCGGGCCGCCCAGGGACACACGCCGGATGTCGAAGGCCTCGATCATCTCGTCGAGCGTGAAGAACTCGCGGCCGTTCGGCATGCTCCAACCCATGGTGGCCAGGAAGTTCAGCAACGCTTCGGGCAGGATGCCCTGCTCGCGATAGGACGCCACCGAGGTGTCGAGCTTACGCTTGCTGACCTTGCTCTTGTCGGGGTTGCGTAGCAGCGGCAGGTGCACGAACTGCGGCAGGTCCCAGCCGAAGGCCCGGTACAGCAGCACGTGGATGGGGGTGCTGGTCACCCACTCCTCGGCACGGATCACGTGGGTGACCCCCATCAGATGGTCGTCGACGACGTTGGCGAGGTGGTAGGTGGGGTAGCCGTCGCTCTTGAGCAGGACCGGGTCCCGGATCTCCTGATTGTGGATGGCGACGTCGCCGCGCAGCTCGTCATGGAAGGTGGTGGCGCCGTCGTCGGGCGTCAGCAGCCGCACCACGTGCGGCTCGCCGGCCCGGGCCCGGCGCTCCTGCTCGTCGTGGCTCATCGTCCGTCCGCGGCCGTCATAGCCGAGCGGCCTGCCGAGGCGCTTCTGCTCGGTGCGCATGGCGTCGAGCTCCTCGGAGGTCTCGAAGGCGCGGTAGGCCCTGCCTGCGTCGAGCAACGCATCGACGTGCTCGCGATAATGCTCGATGCGCTCACTCTGGCGGTACGGCCCGTGATCGCCGCCGATGTCGGGGCCCTCATCGGGCCGGATCGCGAGCCACGCGAACATCTCCAGGATGCGCTGCTCGGCGTTGGCGTCGTAGCGCTGGCGATCGGTGTCCTCGAGGCGGAAGATGAACCGCCCCCCGTGACGCTTCGCGAAGGCGTAGTTGAACAGTCCGACGTACGCCGTCCCGACGTGTGGGTCGCCGGTGGGGGAGGGTGCAATCCGCGTTGCGACTGTCATGGAGGCGCCTCCTCTTCGGAGCATTGTAGCCCAGGGTCGTAGCCACCGATGTCGGTGACAGATGCGTCCCCGGCGGGGTTCAGGGTGCCGGCCGCAGGTGCTGCGCGGTCGTGCGGAGCGCGCTCAGCGCAGCACGACGCTCAGCAGCGTGAGCGCGGCGACGGCCCACAGGTAGGGGGAGAACACGCGGAAACGGCCGCGCCGGAGGACCGCGAACAGCACCATCAGCGCCAGGTAGCCGGTCACGAACGAGGCGACGAACATGGCGATCACGGGTCCCCAACCGATGTGTGCCGCCTGGATGTCCTTGATGCCGAGGACGGTCACCCCGACGGAGACCACCAGGTACATCAGGAACGACAGTCGAGGCGCCAGCTCGGCGTCGGTACCGCGACCCAGGAAGGTGGCGATGGTGATGCCGGAGCGCGAGATGCCCGGGATGACGGCCAGCCCCTGGGCGATGCCGCCGATGAAGGCGTCCAGGAAGGTCACCTGCTTCACGTCGTGCTTGGGCCCGCTCTTGGGGGCGAACCACAGGATGAAGCCGGTGACGATCAGCGCCAGCGCCACCGGGAGTGGCGCGTTGAGGCTGTCGAACACGCCCTTGAGGCCGATGCCGATGATCGCGGTGGGAACGGAGCCGACCAGCACCAGCAACGCCATGCGCCAGCCCTCGCCTTGCCTCGCCTCGGCCGATCCCAGGCCGGTCACGAAGCCGCCCACGGCCGCAGCCACGTCGCGGCGCAGGTAGATGAGGACGGCGACGAGCGTGCCGGTGTTGGTGGCGATGTCGACCCACAACTTGAGGCCCGAGCCCCACCCGAGGAAGTAGTTGGTCAGAACGAGGTGGCCGGAGCTGGACACGGGCAGGAACTCGGTCAGTCCTTGGACGATCCCCAGGACCGTTGCGTGGAACAGGGTCATGGCGGGCGGGCCCTCCTGGCGTCGGGGCGCCGGCGCGCTGCGCCGGCCAGGATACGGGGCTCAGGCGCCCCAAACGAGCGGCGGAGCGTCACCCGATAGGGAACGCTCCGCCACAGCCGGTCCTTCGCGCCGCACGCTCGAAACCGCGTGCCGCGCGACGATCAGCGCTTGCTGTACTGCGGAGCCCGCCGAGCCTTCTTGAGGCCGTACTTCTTGCGCTCCACGATGCGCTGGTCACGCGACAGATAGCCGCCCTGCTTGAGGGTGGTGCGGAAGTTCGGGTCGACGTGGAGCAGTGCGCGCGCCACGCCGAGCTTGATCGCGTCGGCCTGACCGCTCGGTCCGCCGCCCGCCACCGTGATGACGGCGTCGTAGCGACCCGCCGTGTTGGTGACCTTGAGCGGCTCGAGGGCCTGCACCCCCGCCAGGATGCCCCGGAAGTAGTCCTGGAAGTCGCGCCCGTTCACGGTGATGCGACCGCTTCCCTGCCGCAGGAACACCCGCGCGACGGCCGACTTGCGTCGTCCGGTTCCGTAGTACTGGTCCATCAGGCGACCTCCAACTCCTTCGGCTGCTGCGCCTGATGCGGGTGCGCTTCGCCGGCGTACACCTTGAGGCGGCGGATCAGTCTCCGGCCCTGGCGCGTCTTGGGTAGCATGCCCCACACCGCGTGGCGGATGACCCTGTCGGGGTGACGGTCCAGCATCACCCGGGCGGTGGTGGTCTTGAGCCCACCCTGGTACCCGCTGTAGCGGGTGTAGACCTTCTGGTCGAGCTTGCGACCGGTGAACACCACCTTCTCGGCGTTGATGACGATGACGAAGTCACCGCCCGCCAGGTGGGGCGTGTAATCGGGCTTGTGCTTGCCGCGGAGCACCGTGGCGATCCGGGTCGCGAGGCGACCGACCGTCTGACCGGCCGCATCGATGACGACCCAGTCGTTATGGGTCTCCTTGGGGAACATCGTCTTCACACTCGTCACGTCCTTCGGAGGCTTGCCGGGTTTGATCGGGGCCGACAATGCGCGAAGCCAAACGCGAGCTTAGCACGGCGGCGGCGCGCTCGGCAAGCGCCCGCCCGGCCTCCCGGAGGGCACTCAGCCGTCGCCGCCGGCGGGCGGGCCGGGCGGCCCCGTGGAGGCGCGCAGCGCCAGCTCCGTCGGGAGCCACACGCGGGCCGGGGCGCTCTCGCCGTGAAGGGCGCGCAGGAGCAGACGGCCCGCCTCGCGGCCCTTGCGCACGGTGGGCTGGTGCACGGTCGTCAGGGCCGGGCTCGAGCGCGCCGAGCTCGGCACGTCGTCGAAGCCGATCACGGACAGATCGCCGGGCACCGACAGCCCCCGTTCGCGTGCGAACGCCAGCGCGCCGAAGGCCAGCTGATCGCTCATGGCGAGCAGAGCCGTGGGCCGGGGCGCGGCCTCCCACAGCAGACGGGCGCCGCGACGGCCCTCGGCCACGGTGTTGTCGATCGACTCGAAGACGACGGCATGGGCGTCCCAGGCGAGACCCGCGTCCGTCAGCGCCCGCCGGTAGCCGGTGAGGCGCTCGCGCGTGGCGCGGTAGCGTGCCTGCGCCTGTCGGCGTGCTCCGATGAGGCCGCCGACCGGCTCGAGGGTCAACTCCAGCGAGAGCACGCCGATGGACCGGTGCCCCAACGCCAGCAGGTGCGCCGCGGCGCCGGCGGCCGCGGCGGCGTCGTCGATCGCCACGCAGGGGAGGTCGGTCGCGGCCGGGTTGTCCACCACGACGGTGGGAAGCCGCCGTGCCAGGGCAGCGGTGAACAGGGGATCGTCGTCGGCGAAGGCGTGGAGTACGAAGCCGTCGACGGGCGCGCGCTGTACCGGGGTCCCCTGTGGTGCGCCGACGGCCGGATCGTCGGCCGGCCCTCCGACCAGCAGCAGCCCGTAGCCGTAGCGTTCCACCTCTTCGGCCAACCCCTGGATGAACAGCGCGGCCATCGGGTCGGTGAAGGCGTAGGAGAGCCGGCTGGGGTAGACCAGCCCGATGGTGGTGGAGGTACCGCGCCGGAGGTCGCGGGCCCGCGGATCGGGACCGGCGTAGCCCATGCGCTCGGCCGTCGCCAAGATGCGCGCTCGCAGCGCCTCGGAGAGCTGATCGGGCCGGTTGTAGGCGTTGGACACCGTCGACGGCGCCACCCCCACGGCCCGCGCCACGTCCTTGAGGGTCACGCGCCGATCGTAGTCGCCGGCCTTGACAGCCACACTCCACGATAGGACACTGAATCGATTCAGGGAAGGATCGATCCAGATGCCCGGATCGAACTCGCCCGGATCGAACTCACCCGGATCGACCCTTACGGGAGGGACTCCATGTTCCACCATGCCAGTTTCGTCACGACCAGCCAGCACCACCGCGACCAGCTCGTCGAGCGCGCCTCGAGCCTGACCGGCGAGCGGCCGCGGGTCGCGTGCCCCCGACGCCGCGGGCGTCACCTCCTCGAACGCATCACGCGGCGCTCACCGCCGGTGGCGGCCGGCGCCGGCCGTTTCTGAGACGGCCCTCAGCTCCACCCCGGGCGGTAGGGCTCCATCTCCGGCAGGTTCGACACCACCTCCAGGGTGTTGCCGTCCGGGTCGCGGAAGAACGCCAGGCGCACGTTGCCGGCGGCGTCCCTGGGTGCCACGCTGAACGGCACGCCGGCGGCCGCCAGAGCCGCGGCGACGCCGTCGACATCGTCGCTGTGGAACGCCAGGTGCTCGAAGCCGACACGCACCGGAGCCCGAGCCGAGGTGCCGCTCGGGTCCGGTGGCGCGGTCCGGTGCGCGAACAGCTCGATGAGCGCGCGACCCTTGCGGAGATACACGAGCTTGAAGGTGCCGTCGTCGAGCACCAGCTGCCCCAGCACCTCGCACCCCAGGAGCCCGGCATAGAACGCCAGTGCGCGGTCCATGTCCGCCACGGTGATGGCGACGTGGTCGAGGCTGTCGATGGCGGCGGCCACGCCGCCGGCAACGGCATCGTCGGCCGCGACGCTCACGAGCCGACCCCGCTCTCGCGGGGAGCGGCGTCGGCGCCGCGGGCCTGCGCCAGCAGCGCGTCCACCTGATCGATCGCGCTCACGCCCTCGTCCTCCTCATGGAACGCCAGCACGCTGAGCAGCGGCATGTCGAGCAGGAAGCCCGTGAGATCCATGCCGATGACCTGCTCGTCGGTGCCGCCCATGGCGGCGGCCACCCGTTGCCGGATGCCTTCGAGACGCGGGGCCAGCACGGGGCCACCACGGCGATCGTCGAGCCAGTCGCGCAGCGTCGAGTCGCGGTCGAGGATGCAGGGCAGGTCGCTGCCGTGCCGCAGCGTGACCGAGGCCTGCAGACGGATATCCGTCGCCGAAGCGCCGATGAGCACGTCGAAGGCGCCGGCCTCGGTGACCCATCGGCCGTGGGCCGGGTCGTAGTAGGCGAACGCACGGCGATCGAGCCGGATCGTCACGGTGCGGGTCTCCGCCGGCGCCAGCGTCACCTTCGCGAACCCCTTGAGCTCCTTGACGGGCCGGCGCAGGCGGGACGCATGGTCGTGCACGTAGAGCTGGGCCACCTCGCTGCCGGTGCGTGCACCGGTGTTGGTGACGTCGAACGCGATCTCGATGGCGTCGTCCTCGTCGAATTCGGTGACCGACAGGCGCGGCCCCCGGTAGGCGAAAGTGGTGTAGCTGAGCCCGTGGCCGAACGGGAAGCGCACCGGCAGCCGGCGTGCGTCGTACCAGCGGTAGCCGACGAACAGCCCTTCGCCGTACGGGGCGCGGCCGTTCTCGCCGGGGTAGCTGAGG
>Ga0315556_1001984_pt1 | contig 11981 bp, 11 predicted proteins | sample SalMarSW160310MG_FD_202112 | JGI IMG/M metagenome (GOLD analysis project Ga0315556, IMG submission 202112) | Salt marsh sediment microbial communities from the Plum Island Ecosystem LTER, Massachusetts, United States - Salt Marsh Sediment SW1603-10 ...
GCCACTGCTTCGCAGCTTAACATTCGCCATGCTCATGTTAGCCTTCGCCGCAATGCGTCAGGTGCTGCGGCTTTGCCACATCGCCAGACGAATTGTCCAGGCGTGCGACTTAAACCGCTCATCCACCGCTCCGAAGGGCGCGCAGGATAAACCAGAACGGGTTCTATCGCAACCCGGGACATTGTTCTTCCGCTGGCGTGGTGCGTCGAACTCTCTCGGTTTTGCTGGTTTTCAAGGTATGTCCGGATTGTCGTGCAGGGCAAATAATCTTTTGTCGTCCCGCGCAGTAGTGGCATACGATTTTTGCTGTTTCCAGCCCGAACGGATGCGGCAAAATTCAACTTGAGGTTGACGCTGTCGAGGCACGCTATTTTGTCAGGAAGGCTTTGAACTTGCATGGATTCATGAGTATGATGCCGAACATCTTCAACATGCAGAATGCGGTTGTTCCTGCTGCGGGCCAGGCAACAAACAGAATATAAAATAATGGCATCAGGCGATATCGACAATACAGTTCCAGACGACAGCGCTGCCGAGGTGCGCGAGTTGCAGCGTACGGTGGCGCAGTTGCGAGGCGAGATGGAGAAGATGCAGTTTGCGCGCGAATCAGCCGTGCGCGATGCGGAGCGGGAGGCTCAGCAGGAAATTGCGCAGTTGCATGCGGCGATTGCCGAATTGCGCAGCGAACTGGAGAGGGCGCACATACGGCGTGAGGAGGAAGTACAGCAGGCAGTGGCGGCCGGCCAGGATGAGGCGCTCCAGTTGAAAAAGACGGCAGAAAGCCTGCGCGACGTGCTGGAGCAGCAACGTATCGAGAATGAAGCCAGGGTGCAGGAGGCGATTACCGCGTCCGCCAACGAGATCGGGCAGCTTCGGGCAACTGCTGCCACCCTGCGCGAGCAACTCGAAATGGCCCGCTTCGACAAGGAAAATGCGCTGCGTGACCAGGATCTGCAGGCGAAAAGCGAAATGGCGCAGTTGCAGGGAACCATAACTGCCATGCGCGAGGAACTGGAGCAGTTGAAACCGGGGTAGAGGCAGCCTTCTTGAATCAATAAAGATATAAATCTTATGACGAAGCAGAGCAGCACGAACACCAAGCCATCATCTGTTGCCGCGGCACAAAAGCATCGTTTGCGCGAGGCCGAATTGTTGCTGGAAATTTCGCACAGGATTTCAACGATGGATACGCTCGACGGCGTGCTCAATGTGCTGGTCGAGATGACGACGGCGGAGTTGGGCGCCGAGCGCGGTTCGCTGTTTCTCAACGATCCGGAAACCAATGAGCTGTATTCGCGTGTGGCGCAAGGCAATTACCAGCGCGAGATCCGCATACTCAACAACAGTGGGGTGGCAGGTTTCGTGTTCACCTCCGGCGAGGGCATGATTATTCACGATGCCTATTCCGACCCGCACTTCAACCGCAGTGTGGACGAGCAGACCGGGTTTGTTACCCGCAATATCCTGTGTGTGCCGGTGAAGACCACCAAGGGTGAGATCATCGGTGTGGCGCAGGCGCTGAACAAGAAAAAAGGCCGGTTCACCCGCAACGACCTGGCACTGTTCGAGGCGATGACCCAGCAGGGCACCTGGGCGCTGCAAAGCGCGCAATTCATTGAACGGCTGGAGCATATCCGCAAGCAGGAACTGGAATTCGTCAACATCGTGTCGGAAATGACTTCCGACATCAAACTCGGCTCGCTGCTGCAGAAGGTGATGAGCGAGGCGACGCGCATGCTGAATGCCGAGCGTTCGACATTGTTCCTGCATGAGGAAAAAACCGATGAGTTGTGGTCGGAAGTAGGGCAGGGGCTGGAGTCCATGCAGATACGACTGCCCAGCAACGTCGGTATTGCCGGCGCGGTGTTCAAGTCCGGCAAAACCATCAATATCCCCTATGCTTATGCCGACATGCGTTTCAACCCGGCATTCGACAAGCAGACCGGCTATTTCACGCGTTCGATCCTGTGCGTGCCGGTAGTGAACAAGCACGGTAAGACCATAGGTGTAACCCAGGTTCTGAACAAGCACGGCGGGCCGTTCACCAACGAAGACGAAGCGCGGTTGCGCGCTTTTACCGCGCAGGTGTCCATTGCGCTGGAAAACGCCAAGCTGTTTGCCGATGTGCAGGCGATGAAAAACTACAACGAGGCCATGCTGGAGTCCATGTCCAACGGCGTCATTACGCTGGACGAGACCGGAAAGATCGCCACCTGCAACGCCGCCTGTGCGCGCATTCTCAAGATCGTGGCGAAGGATGTCCTGCATAGGCCTGCTGCCGAGTTCTTCACCGGCGACAATGCATGGGTGATGGACAAGCTGCAACAGGTGACGGATAGCGACGAGCAGCAGGCGATGATGGACGCTCCATTGCGGGCCGGCGAGGAAAAGCTTTCGGTCAATTTTACCGCCCAGCCACTGCTCAACATCGACCAGAAGCGTATCGGCTCGATGATCGTAATCGAAGACATCAGCAGCGAGAAGCGCCTGAAATCCACCATGTCACGCTACATGGATCCCGGCATTGCCGACCGTCTGGTGGCATCCGGTGCGGAACTGCTGGGCGGGCAGAACGTGGAAGCCACGGTTCTGTTCTCCGACATTCGCGGCTTTACCACACTTACCGAGCAGCTCGGCGCGCAGGGCACGGTGGCGCTGCTTAACGAGTATTTCACGCTGATGGTGGATTGTATCCAGCAGGAAGAAGGCATGCTGGACAAGTTTATCGGCGATGCAATCATGGCCGCGTTCGGTATTCCTGTCTCGCACGAGGATGATGCGGACCGCGCGGTGCGTGCATCCATAGCCATGATCAACACGCTCAACGAATGGAACCGCCAGCGCGTATCGGATGGCAAGCTGCCGGTCAACATCGGTATAGGCCTGAATACCGACTCGGTGGTGTCCGGCAACATCGGTTCGAACAAGCGCATGGATTTCACCATCATTGGCGATGGCGTGAACCTTGCCTCACGTCTGGAATCCGCCTGCAAGCAATATGGGGCGCGGATACTGGTGAGCGAATTTACCCTCAATAAGCTGAAAGGCACTTATCGCCAGCGCGAGATTGATCTGGTCGTGGTCAAGGGCAAGACCGAGCCGGTCAGTGTGCATGAAATACTTTCTTTCCACACCCCGGAAACCTTCCCCGGCATGGGCGAGGTGCTGGGCATGTTCAAGGATGGTCTGTCCGCCTACCGTGCCCGCAAATGGGATGCCGCGATCAAGGTGTTCCGCAAATGTCTGTCCATTAATCCCGACGACAAGCCCAGCCATATCTATATCGAGCGCGCCACCCATCTCAAGGACAATCCGCCTGCCGACGACTGGACGGGTATTTGGGTGATGGATTCCAAGTAGTCCGTTCCGGTTGCAACTCCCGGTCTGCCAGGGCCTGTTCAGGAGAAATGATTTTTCCAGTTGCGCAGCGCACTGAATACCGCGAGTTCGCCGGTTTCCGTGGCGCCGCCGAATTGTTGTGCGGCGCGGATGACTTCCGGCTCGGCACATCTCAGGAAGGGATTGGTGGCTTTTTCCAGTGCGATGGTGGAAGGCAGAGTAGGCCGGTTTGCGGCGCGCAGCGCGCGGGTATCGGCTTCGCGTTGTTTGAGGCGCGCATTTCCCGGTTCGCAGGCCAGTGCAAAGTGGATGTTGGCTTGGGTATATTCGTGTGCGCAATAGACCGGTGTGTCGTCCGGCAATTCTGCGAGCCGTCGCAGGGAATTGAACAACTCCTCCATACTGCCCTCGAACAGTCGACCGCATCCGCATCCGAACAGGGTGTCGCCGCAGAACACGCCGCCCGGACTGCCGGGAAGCAAATAACCGATGTGGCCGCGGGTGTGGCCGCGGATGTCGATTACGCCGAGTTTGAGGCCCAGCTCGGGCAGACTGACCGTGTCACCTGCGGTTAGCGGGTGGGTGATGCCGGCAATGTGTTCTTCGCGTGGTCCATACACCGGTACGTTGTATACTTTGCGCAATTCGGCGATTCCCCCCACATGATCGCCATGATGGTGGGTACACAGGATGGCGCCGAGACTGAGCCCGTGCCGTTCGAGGTAGTCGTGTACCGGACCGGCTTCACCCGGGTCGACCACTGCGGCGTGGCGTCCGTCGTGCAGCAGCCAGATGTAGTTGTCCGCGAATGCGGGGATGGGAATAATGTCGAGCATGGGGCCAATTTGAGTGAAAGTGCACAGCATGTCAACGAATAGTTTGGCCGATTGGCTGGAAGGTTCGCACGGTAAATACCTGCTGGAGCGCGAACAGGATTTCATCGATCACAGCGTGGCGGATATTTTCGGCTACAACGCGCTGCAGATCGGTCTGCCGCAGCATGACCTGCTGCGCGCCAGCCGCATTCCACTGCATGTGACGGCGGGGAAAGAGCCGGCCGCGCAAATCAGGATCGACGCGGAGGAGCTGCCGTTCGAGACCGGCAGTATCGACCTGGTGCTATTGCCGCACGTACTGGAATTTGACCTGCACCCGCACCAGATCCTGCGCGAAGTCGAGCGCATCATGATGCCGGAGGGGCATGTGATCATTACCGGTTTCAACCCGCGCAGCCTGTGGGGGATGCGGCGTGTATTGAGTTCGAAAATGGAGTATCCCTGGTGCGGCAGTTTTATTGCGTTGCCGCGCATCAAGGACTGGCTGGCGCTGCTGGGGCTGGAAGTGGTGGCCGGCCGTTTCGCCTGTTATGCACCGCCGCTGACCAACCCGGCATGGCTCAGGCGCATGCGCTTCATGGAACCGGCGGGCGACCGCTGGTGGGCGGTATGCGGCGGGGTGTATTTTCTGCAGGCGATCAAGCGCGTGCCCGGCATGCGCTTGATGAAGCCGCAATGGAACGAAAGCCTGGTGGATAAATTGCTGCCGGTGCGACGGCCCAGGCCGAAACTCAACCGCGAACTGTCGCAGCGCAGTAGCGTGACCTGTGATGATTAAGGAAGTGCAGTCGATGACTGAAGAAGTAGTGGAAATATTCACCGATGGTGCCTGCAAGGGGAATCCCGGCATTGGCGGCTGGGGCGCGCTGCTGCAATACAACGGCAAGGAGCGCGAACTGTGCGGCGGCGAAGCGGCAACCACCAATAACCGCATGGAACTGATGGCGGCAATCCAGGCGCTGGCAACGTTGAAGCGGCCGTGCCGGGTGATCCTGCACACCGATTCGAAATACGTGCAGCAGGGTATTAGCGAATGGGTACACAACTGGAAAAAGCGCGGCTGGAAGACTGCTGACAAGAAGCCGGTGAAGAACGAGGACCTGTGGCGGCAACTGGACGAGCTTGCGGGCAAACACCACGTGCAATGGGTGTGGATTAAGGGTCATGCCGGCCATGACGGCAACGAGCGTGCCGATCAACTGGCGAACCGGGGGGTAGAACAATTGCAAAGTGAAGGAGCGGCATGAGACAGATCGTACTGGACACTGAAACAACCGGCCTTGACCCGAAGCAGGGGCACCGCATCATCGAGGTGGCGGCGATCGAGTTGAACGGGCGCAAGGTTTCCGAGCGGCATTTCCACCGTTACCTCAATCCCGAGCGCGAGGTCGAAGCCGGGGCGGCCGAGGTGCATGGGCTGACGCTGGAACGCCTGCTGGACGAGCCGAAATTCGCCGAAATCGCACAGGGCCTGCTCGAGTTCATCGGGGGCGCCGAACTGATCATCCACAACGCTCCGTTCGATGTCGGCTTTCTCAACAAGGAGCTGGAATTGATTGGCCTGCCGCCACTGGCGGAACATTGCCCCAGCGTGATCGATACCCTGAAGCTGGCCAGGGAATTGCACCCGGGCAAGAAAAACAATCTCAATGCCTTGTGCGACCGCTACCAGATCGACAATTCGCAGCGCACCCTGCACGGTGCGCTGCTCGACACCGAACTGCTGGCCGAGGTCTATTTGGCGATGACGCGCGGCCAGGACAGCCTGCTCGGTGAAGAAAGCGATGAGTTGGATAATCAGACAGCCCTGTTTGCAGCCAACATGCCGCGTCCGGTGCTGCGCGTACTGCAGGCAAATCCGGAAGAACTGGCGGCGCACGAGCAGCAGCTTGCGGACATCGATAAGGCAAGCAAGGGCGCATGTCTGTGGCGCGCACTGGATGCGTAAACCTGACATTCATGTGCTGCGCGGTGTCGGGACAGGCTGGATACCGGGAGGCAAGTAGTTGAACAGGTCGTGGTTCAGGCGTCTTGCCTTATGGCTGGGTGCGGGCATTCTGGTTTATGTCGCGGTGTGCGCTTATTTCTGGGCTACCCAGCGGCAGCACATTTTCCATCCGCGATCCGAATTGCAGACCGATCCCGCGCGCGACGGCATGCCATACGAAGTGGTGCATATTCCAGTGGGCAGCGGAACGGGGAAGGGCGTGCTGTATGGATGGTGGATACCCTCGGGCAAACCGGATGCGCCGACCATTTACTACCTGCATGGCAATTTCCGCAATGTCAGCAACGACCTGATCCAGGCACGCCTGCTGTACGAATGGGGCTACAACCAGTTGCTGATCGATTATCGCGGCTTCGGCCAAAGCAGCGGCGGGCCGGCAAGCGAAGCCAAGACCTATGAAGATGCCGAGGCGGGCTGGAATTACCTGACCCGGGAGCGCGGCGCATTGCCCCGGCGCACTTTCATCTATGGCCATTCGCTGGGCGGGGCAATCGCCATCGAACTGGCATTGCATCACCCGGATGCGGCGGGATTGATCCTGGAGTCGACCTTTACCTCGATGCAGGCGATGGGCAGGCTGGATTATCCTTTCCTGCCGGTGCATCTGCTGCTCAACCAGTATTTCGATTCCATAGCCAAAATAGGGAAAGTCAAAATGCCGGTGCTGCTGTTGCACGGTACCTGGGACAAGACCATACCTTACCGCATGAGCCAGCAGTTGTATGCGGCGGCACCGCAACCCAGGACATTGCTGCTGATCAAGGGCGGCGAACACAACAACAGTTGCCGCGTGGCTTCGGTGGAATGCCATGCCACCATCGACGCTTTCGTGCGGAAATACGCGCACTGATGGCCGACAACTTCGATGTGCTGATCGTCGGTGCCGGCGCCGCAGGCATGATGTGCGCGCTGACCGCCGCGCAGCGCGGGCGCCGCGTACTGCTGCTCGAACACTATGGCAAGCTGGCCGAGAAGATCCGCATCTCCGGCGGCGGCCGCTGCAACTTCACCAACATCAATGCTGGGCCGGAAAACTACCTGTCGAGCAACCCGCACTTCTGCCGTTCCGCGCTGGCGCGCTATACGCCGCAGCATTTCATCGGACTACTGGAGCGGCACGGCATCGGCTACCATGAAAAGAAGCTTGGGCAGTTGTTCTGCGATGCAGGGTCGGAAGCGATCATTGCCGTGCTGAAGGGCGAGTGCGATGACGCCGGCGTGCGCTGGTGTCAGCCGTGCGAGGTGCAGGAAATCGGACGCAGCGATGCGTTTTACATTACCACCAGCCGCGGCAGCTTCCGCGCCGAATCGCTGGTGGTCGCCAGCGGTGGGTTGTCCATTCCCAAGATCGGTGCCACGCCGTTCGGCTACAAGATCGCGCAACAATTCGGCATTCCGGTGACCAGGCTCAAGCCGGGGCTGGTGCCGCTGAGTTTCCACCCGGAGGCGTGGCAACCCTATGCGGAACTGGCCGGCATTTCACTCGATGCCGTGGTGAGCTATGGCAAGCAGAGTTTCCGGGAGAACCTGCTGTTTACCCATCGCGGGCTGAGTGGTCCGGCCATCCTGCAGATTTCCTCGTATTGGGAACATGGCGGACCGCTGTCCATCAACCTGATGCCGGAGCAGGATGCGGCGCGATTGTTCGCCGGGGAGCGGGGCAGCCGTGTTCTGCTCGATAATTTTCTGGCACAACACTGGCCCAGACGTTTCGCCGAAGTATGGTGTGCACAATTCACCGAGAACAAGCCGCTCAATCAGTACAACGACAAGCAACTGGCACAACTTGCCGGGAGAATCAGTGACTGGCAGATCACGCCAACCGGCACGCTGGGCTATGCCAGGGCCGAGGTTACCTGTGGCGGCGTGGACACCCATGCGCTTTCTTCGAGGACCATGGAATGCAACTCAGTGCCCGGCCTGTATTTCATCGGCGAGGTGGTGGATGTCACCGGACAGTTGGGAGGCTATAACTTCCAGTGGGCCTGGGCATCTGCCCATGCGGCAGGCGAAGCAGCCTGATGCGGTAGTTTGCGGCAACAGGGGTGGTGTATAGTACATTGCTACCCTTGCATATACCGAACTGCATGGCCGTTGAAACCGAACTCAAGCTGAGCATTGCACCCGGGCATCTGGAAACGCTGAAGCGCCATCCATTGCTCAGGAAACTTGCCGCCGGCCGTCCCACTACCCGCAAGCTGTACAGCATCTATTTTGATACGCCGGACCTGGCGCTGCATGGCCATGCCATGGCGCTGCGGCTGCGTCGCTCCGGCCAGCGCTGGCTACAGACGCTGAAGGGAGGGGGAGGGGTGCAGGCCGGACTGCATCAGCGCAACGAGTGGGAAATGCGGGTATCCGGCGAGGCGCTGGACCTGAATGCGCTCGAAGCCGGCGGCGGCAAACTGCCGCGCGGCACCCGCGAGCAATTGCAACCGGTATTCGTCACCGACTTTTCCCGCAATATGCGCCTGTTGAATTTCGAAGGTGCCGAAATCGAATTGTGTCTGGATAGCGGTGAGATTGTCGCAGGCAAGAAGAAGCATCCGATTTCCGAAGTCGAGCTTGAACTCAAGTCCGGCAAGCCGGGAAAACTTTTCAAGCTGGCGCTGGCACTGCTCGACAGCGTGCCCCTGTCAGTCGAGCATACCAGCAAGGCCGAGTACGGTTACCGGCTGCATAGCGGCGGCTCGCTGCGAGTGGTCAAGGCAAGCTTTCCGCAGCTTGTGCCATCGCAGAGCATTGCTTCCGCCCTGCAGAGCATGATTGCCTCCTGCCTGTTGCACGTGCAGGCCAATGTGCCGGGAGCTATCCGCAAGCTCGACGAGGAATATCTGCACCAGGTGCGGGTCGGATTGCGCCGGTTGCGCGTAATGCTGGGGATGGCCGAAGCCATCCATACCGACGCAGAATTGCACCGGCTGCACGAAGAGGTGGCCGAAATGTGTATCGAGTTCGGCCATATGCGCGAATGGGATGTGTTCATTACCCAGACCCTGGCGCCGATGTGCGAACGACTGCCGCAGCATGCCGGGTTGCGCAAGGTAATGGCGGCCGGTGAGAGACAGCGCGCGCGCCACCATGTCGAGGTGGTGCGCAGGCTGCAGGCGCCGGACTACCAGCGCCTGTTGCTTCGTTTTGGCGCCTGGATGCATGGCGCCTACTGGAACAGGCTGCCGGTTGGGAGGGGACAGGAATTGCGCGATTTTGCCCAGGCCATGCTGGATAAGCGCAGCAGCCAGGTCAGGCGGCGCGGCAAGCATGTTGCCTCCGCCGATACCGCCCGCCTGCACCAGTTGCGCATTGCCTGCAAGAAGCTGCGTTACAGCGCCGAGATGTTCGGCCCGCTTTTCCCTGAAGGCAGGCATAAGCGTTATGTGGCTGCTCTGTCGGGCTTGCAGGATATCCTTGGCATCCTGAACGATCTGACCGTAGCCGAACGTTTGCTGGCCGAGATGCAGGGCTCGGTGCCGCACGATGCGCTCGACCTGGTCCGGGGCTGGATGGAGCATGAGCGCGCGGCGCAGAAGGCCGAACTGGGCAAGGCGTGGAAGCGGTTTTCCGGGCGAAAAATATTCTGGATTCGAGCCGCCTGAAAACTACTTGATTTCGGCTGCAGTTCGGATATGATGCGCGCCGCGAATTGTCGCGTATTTGGAGGGAACCTCTGATTAAGTCCCGTATTGTCCGGGGTGGACTTAGCCAGAGGTTCCTTGAGCGTGAACGGTATGGACACTGCTGTGCCTGCCCCTGAATCAAACCCCTGCCTTTCCTGCGGGATCTGTTGTACCCATTTCCGGATTTCCTTCTATCACGGCGAGATCGATGATATGCCGTCCGGATTCGTTCCGTCCGACATGGCCGAGCAGCTCACGCCGTTCCGGGCCTGCATGAAAGGCACCAACCAGATCGAGCGCCGCTGCATCGCGCTGGCCGGGACGCCTGGAATCCGGACCTTCTGCACCATTTATGAATATCGTCCCTCGCCATGCCGCGAATTCGAGGTGTGGGACGCGGCTGGCGTACCCAACGAGCGCTGCCAGCAATTGCGTGGTGCCCATGGTTTGTCGCTGTTGCCAATGCGGACATCCATTGCGATGGCAGAGCCCATTGTTGTTCCCGATCCCATGCTTCCAGCGGCACATTTGCCTGCGCGCATCGAACTGGATGGCCCTGCCGTGCAGGGTGGATAAAGCTTGACAAATTTACTGGGATATGTATCATGAAAACACGGTTTGTGGATATACAACGCAAGCTGTATTTACAGTGAAATACTGAGTCAATTAGCAGGAGGGCGTTACCATGGATACGCAAACTCAAGGACACGGCTGGAAAGATATACCGGCCGAAGACAAGCATTTCTTCTACGAAATGGGCGTGAGTACCATTGCGGCAGCGGCACTCGTTATGCTTTTATGATGAAGTAACCATGCCTGAGCAGGCATGGATGGTTCATTAATCAAAGGGCGGCCTGGCCGCCCTTTGTCATTCCAGTTATCCCAGCATCGCTTTCAGTCGGGCAAGTTTGTCCATGCCTTCTTCCTTGCTCACCGCGGGTGCGGCGCCGCCAGCCTTGACGCCCGAAAACGTTAGTTCTTCCTGTGGCAATTCGGCGATAAAACGGCTGGGTTCACAGGCTGCCCATTCCTTGCCGCGGCGGCGCTTGCCGCAATAGCTGATCTGCAGCGAGCGTTGTGCGCGGGTAATGCCGACATACATCAGGCGGCGCTCTTCCTCGACCTGTTCCGGCGCCTCGCTACGCTCGTGCGGCAGCATGCCTTCTTCGATGCCGACCAGAAATACGTGGCCGAATTCCAGGCCCTTGGCGGCATGCAGCGTGGATAGCGTGACCGCATCCACTTCCTGTTCGCGCGATTCGAGAATATTGAGCAGGGCGATGGTCTGGGTCATCGCGATCAGATTCTTTTCGTCGGCCTCTGCCTTGCGGTTGAGCCAACCGGTGAAGTCCTGCACATTTTTCCAGCGGGTTTCGGCCTGGCGTGGCTCCAGGCTGTCGAACAGCCAGCCTTCGTAATCGATGGCAGTCAGCAGGTCGTTCATTACTTCCGGTGCCGGCTCCTTTTCGGCACGCGCCTGCATGCGGTTGACGAAGTGACAGAAGGTGAGCAGGTCTTCGTACTGGCGCGGATTGAGTTGCTCGACCAGGGCGGGTTCGAATGCGGCCTCGAACAGACTGACATGGCGTGCGGCAGCATGGACAGCCAGCTTTTCCAGTGTGCCGTTGCCGACGCCGCGCTTCGGTGTGGTAATGGCGCGGATGAAGGCGGGATCGTCGTCGGGGTTGGCCAGCAGGCGCAGGTAGGCGACGATATCCTTGATCTCGGCGCGGTCGAAGAATGAGGTGCCGCCGCTGACGGTATAGGGAATGTTCTGCGCACGCAGTTGTTCCTCGAATACGCGCGACAGATGGTTGCTGCGGTAGAGGATGGCGTAGTCGGAATAACGAGTACGATGCTCGAACTTGTGTGCAGACAGGCGCAGCACCACCGATTCCGCCTCGTTTTCCTCATCGCCGGCCGCCAGCACGCGCACCGGCTCTCCCGGGCCGTGCTCGCTCCACAGCTTTTTCTCGAACAGCTTGCTGTTGTTGCTGATCAGGTGGTTTGCGCTTTGCAGGATGCGCTGGGAGGAGCGGTAGTTCTGCTCCAGCTTGATCACGCGCAACCGGGAATAATCGTTCTGCAGGTTCTGCAGGTTGGCGCTGCTTGCCCCGCGCCAGGCATAGATCGCCTGGTCGTCATCGCCCACCGCGGTAAGGGCAGCGCGATCCCCGGCCA
>Ga0315556_1001987_pt1 | contig 11972 bp, 12 predicted proteins | sample SalMarSW160310MG_FD_202112 | JGI IMG/M metagenome (GOLD analysis project Ga0315556, IMG submission 202112) | Salt marsh sediment microbial communities from the Plum Island Ecosystem LTER, Massachusetts, United States - Salt Marsh Sediment SW1603-10 ...
GTCGATCAGTTCGTTCATCTGCGCCCGGCTGAGCACGCCGTGCCAATACGAACCGTCCGCCAGTTCGACGGTCAGGTCGGCCTTTTCGGCCTCGGTGAGCGCCTCCTTAGCGGCGCAGGCGTCGCGCATCAGACGGCGCATCTGGCGATGATCGGCGTCGTCGCCGATACCGACCTGCCCCATGATCCACTGGGCGATGGCCCGGTCCATGTCGTCGCCGCCCAGGGCAGTGTCGCCGGCCGTGGCCATGACCTCGAACACGCCCTTGTTCAACCGCAGGATGGAAATATCGAACGTGCCGCCGCCCAGGTCGTAGACGGCAATGACGCCCTCGGAGCCGCGATCCAAGCCGTAGGCCACCGCCGCCGCGGTGGGCTCATTGAGCAGCCGCAGCACGTTGAGGCCCGCCAGACGGGCGGCGTCCTTGGTGGCCTGACGCTGGGCGTCGTCAAAATAGGCCGGCACGGTGATGACCACACCGGTGAGGTCGCCGCCCAAGGTGCTTTCCGCGCGCTCACGCAGCACCTTGAGGATTTCCGCGGACACCTCCACCGCGCTCACGTCGCCGCCGGCGGTATGAATGCGCGGTACGGCCGAATCACCCTGCACGAATTCGTGCGGCATGCGGTTGCCCAGGGTGCGCAGATCGGACACGGCGCGGCCCATGAGCCGTTTCACCGAGGCGATGGTGTTGAGCGGGTCGCGGGTGGCTTGCGCCTTGGCCTCGTAACCCACCAGCGGTGGAGTATCGGCCTGATAGCGCACCACGGACGGCAGCAGGTGACGACCGTCGCCGTCGGGCAGGGTCTCGGCCACGCCGCTGCGCACCGAGGCGACCAGCGAGTTGGTGGTACCCAGGTCGATGCCCGCCGCCAGCCGATGCTGATGCGGCGCGGCGGACTGGCCCGGTTCTGAAATCTGCAGTAGTGCCATTTTCAGTCAGTTCGATTTGGGGCGTTGCGCGCCCGCAGCAGCGGGCGCAATGACCGAGGAAGCCGTATTGACTCTCCCTCTCCCTCTCCCTAACCCTCCCCTGAGGGAGAGGGAACAAAATGTCCTGCCGACCGGAAGCGATTCAAGGTCTGCAAGCTCATGTCCCGCCCGACCATATCGGGACGCACGGATAATACCGCAATTCCTCTGTGTCTCGGCGTTTCCGCGAGCTCTGTGCTCACGACTGCCGTCAAGCGGAACTACAGTTCGTCTTCCAGATCCGCCTCGAGGCCTTCGGCTTCGCTGCGCAGCTTGTACAGAAACTGCAGGCGCCGTACCACAGTCTTGGCCCGGTCCATCTCGGCGGCCGCAAAGCTTTCCGCCAGCTCACCGGTCATGGCGCGCACGTCGGCGCCCAGTTCGTCCAGCAGCCCGCCCACCGTGGCCAACGGATCGCTCTGTTCCCGCGCCTCGGCCAGAGTTTCGCGCCGCTCCATCTGCTCCATGAGAAAGGCGGGATCGGCCATGGTTTCCTGCTCGTCGTCCCAGCGCACACCGCTGAGCTCCAGCAGGTAGCGGGCACGCGCCAGGGGATCCTTCAGGGTCTGGTAGCCCTCGTTGATCTGGGTGGCGCGCTGCATGGCCAGGCGCCGCTCCTGATCGGAGGCGCTGGCGAAACGGTCGGGGTGGACGGTCTGCTGCAACTCACGGTAGCGCTGGACCAACTGGTCCTGCGCTACCGTGAATTCAACGGGGAAACCGAACAGGGCGAAATGGTTCGCGGACAGGCCCAGCGTCATGGCAATACTCCTGCAAGCCTCAGACGTTGAAGCTCTCGCCGCAGCCGCAGCTGTCCTTGACGTTGGGGTTGTTGAACTTGAAGCCTTCGTTCAGACCTTCGCGGGTATAGTCCAACTCGGTGCCGTCCAGATAGACCAGGCTCTTGGGGCTGATGATCACCTTGACGCCATGATCCTCGTAGACCACATCGCCTTCTTCGACTTCGTCGGCGAACTCGAGCACGTAGGCCATGCCCGAGCAGCCGGAAGTCTTCACGCCCAGGCGCAGGCCCGCGCCCGTGCCTCGGTTGGCGAGAAACGTCTTGACCCGCTCGGCGGCGGCTTCGGTCAATGTGACTGCCATGATACGACTACCTCAACATTGCTCTCGCCCGGGAATCAGGCGGACTTCTTTTCCGACGCGCCCTGCTTGGTGGCATAGTCCTCGATGGCCGCCTTGATGGCGTCTTCGGCCAGCACCGAGCAGTGAATCTTCACCGGAGGCAGTTCCAGTTCCTCGGCAATCTCGCTGTTCTTGATCTGGCGGGCCTCGTCCAGGGTCTTGCCCTTGACCCACTCGGTCAGCAGCGAACTGGAGGCGATGGCTGAACCGCAGCCGTAGGTCTTGAACTTGGCATCCTCGATCACGCCCTGCTCATTGACCTTGATCTGCAGCTTCATGACGTCACCGCACGCCGGCGCACCGACCATGCCGGTACCGACCGCACCGTCGTTCTTGTCGAAGGACCCCACGTTGCGGGGATTCTCGTAGTGATCAAGCACCTTGTCGCTGTAGGACATAGCTATTGCTCCCGTCGCCTGTTCTGGATGTTGCCGATTTGTTTGTGCGGCTTCAGTGGGCCGCCCACTTGACCGTGGAAAGGTCGATTCCGTCCTGATACATCTCCCACAGGGGCGAGAGCTCGCGCAGCTTCGTCACCTGGGTACGCATCAGTTCGATGGTGTGATCCACGTCGGCCACCGTGGTGAAGCGGCCGATGCTGAAACGGATGGAACTGTGGGCCAATTCGTCATTGCGACCCAACGCGCGCAGCACGTAGGACGGCTCGAGGCTGGCCGAGGTGCAGGCCGAACCGGACGACACCGCCAGATCCTTGACCGCCATGATCAGGGACTCGCCCTCGACGAAGTTGAAGCTCACGTTCAGGTTGCCCGCCACACGCCGCTCCAGATCACCGTTGAGGTAGACCTCTTCCATGTCCTTGAGGCCGTCCCACAGACGGTTGCGCAGCATCAGCACGCGCTCGTTCTCCGCCGCCATCTCTTCACCGGCGATGCGGAAGGCCTCGCCCATGCCGACGATCTGATGGGTGGCCAGGGTGCCGGAGCGCATGCCACGCTCGTGGCCACCGCCGTGCATCTGCGCCTCGATGCGCACCCGCGGCTTGCGGCGCACATACAGCGCGCCCATGCCCTTGGGGCCGTAGATCTTGTGGGCCGAGAACGACATCAGGTCCACTTTCAGGCCCTTCATATCGATCGGCACCTTGCCGGCGCTCTGCGCGGCGTCGACGTGAAAGACCACGCCCTTGTCGCGGCAGATCTCGCCCATGGCCTTGATGTCCTGGATCACGCCGATCTCATTGTTCACATGCATGATCGAGGCGACGACGGTGTCGTCCCGCAGGGCGGCCTTGAACTTGCCCAGATCGATGAGACCGTTGGGCTCCGGGTCCATATAGGTGACCTCGTAGCCTTCACGCTCCAGTTGGCGGCAGGTATCCAGCACCGCCTTGTGTTCGGTCTTGCAGGTGACGATGTGCTTGCCCTGCTTCTTGTAGAAGTGGGCCGCGCCCTTGATGGCGAGATTGTCCGATTCGGTCGCGCCCGAGGTCCAGACGATTTCCTTGGGGTCGGCATTGATCAGTGCGGCCACATCGGCGCGGGCCTTCTCGATGGCACTGTCGGCGTCCCAGCCGTAGGCATGGGAACGGGACGCGGCGTTACCGAAATTGCCGTCCATGGTGAGATAGGTACACATCTTCTCCGCCACCCGCGGATCCACCGGAGTGGTCGCCGAATAGTCGAGATAGATCGGCCGTTTCTTATCGCTCACTGTTGCCACCTCAATCGTCGTTTCACCAGGGTCCGCGGCCGTTCGGCACCACTCAACCCCAAACCGCGGCAGCCCCGCCTCGGGCTGCCAGTTGTTCAATCTGCCGCTCGAGCTCGACACAGAAGGTGTCAATGTGCTCGCGCCGTGTTTCCTTGCCCATACTCACGCGAATCGCGCCACGCGCCAGCTGCGGATCCACGCCCATGGCCAGCAGCACATGGCTGGGCTCGGTGGCGCCGGTGGCGCAGGCCGAGCCACTGGAAACCGCCAGGCCCTGAGCATCGAGCCGCAACAGCAGGGCCGGACCGTCGATCCCCGCCACCGCCAGCTGCACCGTATTGGCCAGGCGCGGCGCCCCGGTACCGAAGACTGTCACCTTCGGCAGTGCCGCCAGGCGCCTTTCCAGACTTTCGCGCAGCTCGGTGAGGCGCGAGGTCTCAGATTCCAGCTCCTCGCGCGCCAGGTCCGCCGCGGCGCCGAAACCCACAATGCCGGCCACGTTCTCGGTGCCGGCCCGAAGACCGCGTTCGTGGCCGCCGCCGTCCAGCAGCGGCTCCAGCTCGAGCGCCTTGTCCATGACCAGTGCGCCTACGCCCTTCGGGCCATAAATCTTGTGGGCCGACAGGGTCATGAGCCGCACGCCCAGGGCACGAAAATCCACCGGGACCTTGCCGGCCGCCTGCACCGCATCGGTGTGCAGTACCACCGCGGTGCCCCGCAGCGTTTCGGCCAGGGCCGCCACGTCCTGCAGCACCCCCGTTTCGTTGTTCGCCAGCATCACCGACACCAGCCGCACATCGCCATCCATGAGCCGGTCCAGCTCCGCAGTCTTTACCCGGCCGTCCGCGTCCACCGGCAGAACCCGCCGGCTCCAGCCCCGGCGCTCCAGGGCGGTTGCCGGACCCAGCACCGAAGCATGTTCCACGGCGCTGTGGATCATCGCCGTCCCAGGCTCCGCCGCCAGACTGCCCTTCAGGGCCAGGTTGTTCGCCTCCGTGCCACCGCTGGTGAACACCACCTGACTGGGGTGCGCATTCACCAGCGCCGCCACCTGTTCGCGGGCCTGATCTATGGCCGCGCGGGCGGTGCGTCCGAACCGGTGGGCACTGGAAGGGTTGCCGTAGGCATCCCTCAGGTACGGCAGCATGGCCTCCAGGACCCTGCCGTCGACGGGCGTGGTCGCATTGTGATCCAGGTAGATCACGGACCGGCCGCAGCGACCGTCAGGCGCGCACGCCGCCGGCCGGCAATTCCACCTTCACCGCGCGTTGGCCAGTGCTCTTCTGATCCTGGCGTCCGGCCACTTCCTTCACGCCCTCACTGCGCATGAGTTGACCCAGACTGATGTTGCGCAGGAAGTTGTGGATCTGATCGCTCAGATTCACCCACAGCTCGTGGGTGAGGCAGCGCTCGTCATCCTGGCAGTTACTGAGGCCGCCACAGCGGGTGGTGTCGACGTTCTCGTCCACCGCCGTAATGACGTCAGCCACCGCGATCTCGTCGGCCGGGCGGCTGAGGGAATACCCGCCGCCGGGACCGCGAGTGCTCTTGACCAGACCATTGCGGCGCAGCTTGGTGAACAGCTGCTCCAGGTAAGACAGGGAAATGCCCTGGCGCTCGGAAATGTCCGCAAGTGAGATAGGGCCGGCCTGGTAGTGCAGGGCCAGATCCAGCATGGCGGTTACCGCATATCGGCCTTTGGTGGTCAGTCTCATTGCTGTGTCCCGAGTTGCGTAATATACTGATCTGCAGAAGTTGCCATATATGACTAATTTAGTCAAGTATATTTTTCCGACAAAACCAGTCGACTACTTCTGCTTCTCCTCCCCGTTCTGCACCTTCCCGGCATCGCGCTCGTCCGATAGCGCCTCCATGGCCTCGACCTCATCGAGAGAAGACTCCACCGCACTGCTGATTTCGCACGGTCCCAGCTCCGGGATATGCAAATCCGCAACCTCCGCCCCCAGGCTCTTGATGGCACCGCACATGTCTTCCAGACGCTTGTCCATGACGTGGATGTGGTCGAGCATGCAGTTGATGGCGTGAGCGATGGGGTCAGGCATGTCCCTGGCCATGCCGTAGGCATCGAAACCGAGCTTCTTGGCGATGGCGGCGCGCGCCTGCTCCTTGGGGCTGGGCTCGGCGCTGCGCGGCGTGACGATACGCCCGGGCACCCCAACCACCGTGGCGCCGTTGGGCACGTCGCGCAGCACCACGGCGTTGGAACCGATGCGCGCCCCGTCCCCCATGCTGATGGGGCCCAGGATCTTGGCGCCGGCACCGACGACCACATTGCTGCCCAGGGTGGGGTGACGCTTGCCCTTCTTCCAGCTGGTGCCGCCGAGGGTGACGCCGTGGTAGAGGGTGCAGTCATCGCCGATTTCAGTGGTTTCCCCCACGACCACGCCCATGCCGTGGTCGATGAAGAAACGCCGGCCGATGTTGGCGGCGGGATGGATCTCGATACCGGTCAGCCAGCGCGCGAGCGCCGACAGCCAGCGCGCCAGCCACTTCATACCGTGGCGCCACAACCAGTGATTCATGCGATGGAACAGCACCGCATGCAGGCCCGGATAGGTGGTCAACACCTCGAACCGGTTGCGCGCCGCCGGGTCCCGGTCAAAGACGCATTGAATATCTTCGCGAATGCGATCGAACATCACCGCCACCCTGGGTTGTCGTGGTCACTGGGACACTGCCCCGCCGGTTCACGCGCTGCGAGCCGCACACAGCGCATGAAACAACAATAATACCTGATCGTACCGCTTGGTTCCTGCCGGCGCACTGGGCCGGAACGACGGAGGCCCTGCCGGACGCGAGGGAAATTGAAAGTCAGCGCCAGCCGAGACTGCGCTGCACCGCCGTCAGAATGCCGCGCAGGATGTTCATCTCCACCTTGTCGGGGCGGGCGCGGTTGAACAGCCGCTTGAGCCGACGCATCAGCTGCTTGGGCTCTTCGGGATCCAGAAACTCCGTCTGCACCAGCACCTGTTGCAGATGGATGTAGAAACGGTTCAGCTCGTCGGCGGTGGCCGGAGCCTCCTGATCGCTTCCACCGCCGGACGGGGTTTCCTGCAACTCGGGCATCCGCGCGGCCATGGTCAGTTCATAGGCAATGACCTGCACCGCGGCGGCCAGATTGAGGGAGCTGTAGTCCGGATTGGCGGGAATGGATACCAACGCGTGGCACCGTTCCAACTCGGTGTTGGTAAGCCCGGTCCGTTCCCGTCCGAACAGTATCGCCACGTCCCCGCCGGCAGCCTCTTCCATCAGACGCTCGGCACATTGACGCGGGTCGAACTCCGGCCAGCGCAGACTGCGGCGGCGGGCGCTGGTACCCACTACGAAACGGCAGCCCGCCAGGGCCTCGTCCAGGTCGGCACAGACCTGGGCTCGAGCCAGGACATCGTCGGCCCCGGACGCGCGGGCGGTGGCCTCGGCGCAGGGATAGTCCTGCGGCGCCACCAGATACAGCCGCGCCAGATTCATGGTTTTCATGGCCCGGGCGGCGGCTCCGATATTGCCTGGATGAGAGGTGCCGATGAGCACAATGCGCACGTTGGAGAGCATGGGGCGGGAAGATACAGGATGCGGCAAAGGCCGTACAGGCGCCGCGGCCTTATCCTCGCGGGCCATTCTCTGCTATCCTTGCCGGCTCGCAAACCGCCGTTCCGAACTTCGAGTCGCCACCATGCACCCCATGCTCAATATCGCGATACGGGCCGCCCGTAGCGCCGGCAACATCATCATGCGCTACGCCGACCGGGTCGACACGCTTTCCATCGCGGAAAAACAGCGCAACGACTTCGTCAGCGAAGTGGATCGCATGGCGGAACAGGAGATCATCAAGGTCCTGCGCAAGGCCTATCCGTCCCACGGCATCCTGGCGGAGGAAAGTGGCGCGCGCGAGGGCAAGGACGACGAGTATCAATGGGTCATCGATCCGTTGGACGGCACCACGAACTTCCTCTATGGGTTCCCCCAGTACGCCGTCTCCATCGCCCTGCGGCACAACGGCCGCCTGGATCAAGGCGTGGTCTATGATCCCGTCCGCCAGGAACTCTTCACCGCCAGCAAGGGTGCCGGGGCCCAACTCAACAACCGGCGGGTGCGCGTCACCAGCCGCAAGGGCCTCGACGGCGCGCTGCTGGGCACAGGGTTTCCTTTTCGCGAACAGCAGCACCTGGATGCCTACCTGGGCACGTTTCGCGCGCTGTTTGCCGACACCGCCGGCATACGCCGCGCCGGGTCCGCAGCGCTCGACCTGGCCTATGTGGCCTGCGGCCGGCTGGACGGATTCTGGGAAATCGGGCTGAGCGAATGGGACATGGCCGCGGGCGCCCTGCTGATCCGTGAAGCCGGCGGCATCGTCACCGATTTCGCCGGCGGCGAGGATTACATGGCCAGCGGCAACGTGGTCGCCGGCAATCCCAAAGTCCACTCCGCCGTCCTACAGGCCATCCAACCTCATCTGACCCCTGCCCTGTCCCGCTGACCGCGGCGATGTAGCCACGAGCCCCGTACAGCTCCCGCTCAAGTTCCACCCTACCCCGCCGAAACAAGGGGTACGAGCCGTTATTGTCACGCTGTACTCAGGGGAGTGGCCCGCGACCATGCAGAACGACCCGCCTTTCAAGCCCAAAATCGGCGCCAAGGCATTGGAAATGATCATGCGCGATGTGCTTGACGGGATGGAGGAACTGGCCGCCCTGAAAAGCTATCAAACTGGCGGCGGCATCATGGAAGTCATTTCCGTCACCCCGCCCGCCGAAGTCCGGCCCGGGCGCGAAGAACGCCCTGAAGACGCCATCGAGGAGCCAGCCGACCTCGCCGAGGAAAGAGGCGCCGACGTGGTGTGTTTGCACCGATTTCGCCTGCGCCGGGCCGGCTGAGGCCTTTCGCGCCCCACCCTGGGGCATATTTGTTTGAACCCGTGACAGAATGTGGTATACAAAAACCACAGGGGCGTAGCATTCTAAGCCTCGACTACAGCAATCACGGGGAGTCGTATGAAGCGGATCGTCCTGGCACTGCTCGTCCCACCGTTCGCCGTCTGCCGTTATGGATGCGCGGGCTGTTGTGCCGCTCCGATCGGGGTGTTCTGGCTCACCGGCATCGTTTCTCTCATCTATGGCTACCTGGGCGGGCCACTGCATCTGGATACGGTGAGCTGGTATACGGTGGGATTGGGGGCCGCGCTATGGGCCATCGCTGCAGTCTGGGCGGCCATCACACTGCTCACCGTCGACGACGACAAGTGCCAGAAGAAGTCCAGCCCCATCTGCAGCAAGATCATACCGCGACACGACGAATCGGACCCCTTCGACGAAATCCGCAAGGCACGCTGAAATCCGGGCGCGAATCCTGAACCTCAGGAAACCCGACGACCTGCGGGCTTGATCCGAAGCATTCAATCGTGAAGTGCGTAGTCGCGGTTGGCGGCCCCCACTCACGGATCCGTCGCCGCGGATCTTCCCTGTGGAACCGACGCGAGTCGGTCTACCCTCCCCTCACCTTGAACCGGCGAGAGCGTGGAATACGCGGGCTGCCGGTCACGGCCGGCTGTCGGCCTCCGCGCCTTCCTTCTTGGCCGGCATCAGGTCGCCCTTGCTCACGCCCAACATGAGCGCAGCCGCGCTGGCCACGTAGATGGACGAATAGGTGCCGATGACGATGCCGACGAGCAGCGCCAGCGCGAAGCCGTGGATGATCTCGCCGCCCAGGAAGAACAGCGCGATCACGACCAGCAGGGTGGTACCCGAGGTCATCAAGGTACGCGACAATGTCTGGTTGATGGCTGAATTCATGATCTGGACCGAAGTCCCCTTGCGCATTCGGCGGAAATTCTCACGAATGCGGTCAAACACCACGATGGTGTCATTGAGGGAATAGCCGATGACCGCCAATACGGCGGCCAGCACCGTCAGGTCGAACTCGATCTGCAGGAACGAAAACACGCCCAGCACGACGATCGTATCGTGCACCGTCGCGATCACCGCGCCCACGGAGAAATGGTATTCGAAACGCATGTAGACGTAGATGAGGATACCCACCAGCGCCCATAGGATCGCCAAGCCGCCCTTCTCCACCAGTTCCTGACCCACCTGCGGACCCACGTACTCGGTACGCCGGTGTTCCACGTGCTCGTCCACGTTCTTGCGCAACGAATCGACGATCTTTTCGCTCAGATTCGCCTGGGTGTCCTGACCGCGGGGCGCAACTCGGATCAACACATCCTTGGCCGAGCCGTACTGCTGCACCATCGCATCCGGATAACCGGCGTCCGCGAGGGACTTGCGCACCTTGTCCAGGGGGGCGGCGGTGGGGAAGCCCACTTCCACCAGCAATCCGCCGGTGAAGTCGATGCCGAAGTTCAGGCCGCGGGTGAACAGCGACGCCAGACAGGCGATGGACACGATGATCGACGCAGCGACGGCGATCTTTCGCAGCCCCAGAAAGTCGAACTTTGTCTCTTTCTTGAAAAACTCCATGGCGTCTCTCGCGAATGGGTTGGACGGCGGACTATATCGACAGCTTCTTAAGCTTGCGGGCGCCGTAAAGCAGGTTGACCACGGCTCGCGTACCCATGATGGCCGTGAACATGGAGGTCAGGATGCCCAGGGACAAGGTCACGGCAAAGCCCTTCACCGGCCCGCTGCCCAGACCGAACAACACCACCGCGGCGATCAACGTGGTGATGTTGGCATCGGCGATGGTGGAAAAGGCCTTCTCGTAACCGGCGTGGATACTGGCCTGGGGCGTATTGCCGGCGCGCAATTCCTCGCGGATACGCTCGAAGATGAGCACGTTGGCATCCACGGCCATACCGACGGTCAGCACAATACCGGCGATACCGGGCATGGTCAGGGTCGCCTGCAGCATGGATAGCACCGCCACCAACAGCACCAGGTTGAAGGTCAAACCCAGATTGGCGATCAGGCCGAAGCCTCGGTAGTACACGGCCATGAAGATCAGCACCAGCACGAAGCCGATGATGACCGAATTGAAGCCCTGATCGATGTTGTCCTGACCCAGGCTCGGTCCCACGGTGCGCTCCTCGACGATCTCCATGGGAGCCGCCAGAGAGCCGGCGCGCAGCAACAAGGCCAGGGTGCGCGCCTCTTCCGGGTTGTCCAGCCCCTCAATCTGGAAGCGGCTGCCCAGGCGGCTGCGGATGGTGGCCACGCTGATGACCTTCTGGACCTTCTCGGTCTTGCGGACCTTCTTGCCGTCCACCAGCGAGGTGTGCACCTTGGTCTCGGAGTAGACCACCGCCATGGCATCGCCGACGTGGTCCTTGGTGAAGTCGTCAAAGCGGCGCCCGCCCTTGGCGTCCAGGTGGATCAGGACCGCGGGGCCGGTGCGCTCGTCGATGGTGGAGGTGGCGCGCTCGATGGAATCACCGGTGAGGATGATGCGGCGCTCCAGCAACACCGGGCGGCCGTCCTTGGTCTTGAACAGTTCAGTGCCGGGCGGCACGTGGCCGCTGGCGACGATGCTCTGCACGCTGTCGTTGCGCGCATCCACCAGCCGGAACTCCAGGGTGGCGGTGGCGCCGATGATGTTCTTGGCCTCGCCCGGGTCCTGCACGCCGGGCAGTTCCACGACGATGCGGTCCTCACCCTGCTGCTGGATGATGGGCTCGGCCACGCCCAGCAGGTTGACGCGGTTGCGCAGAGTGGTGATGTTCTGCTCCAGAGCGCGCTTGCGGGCTGCCGACTTCTCCTTCTCCCCCAGCGTCACGCCCAGAATGTAAAAGCGACCTTCCTGCGTTTCAGTCAGGATCGCGGTGGGGTACGCCTGATGGATGAACTCCCGCGCCTTGTCCCGTTCTTCGGTACTGCGCAGGCGCACGTTCAATTCCAGCCCGTCGCGCAGCACACCCAGGTGGCGGATGGCCTTTTCGCGTAGCAGCGTCTTGATGTCGCTGGCCAGACGCTCGGCCTCCGTCTCCAGCACCGCCTTCATATCCACCTCCATGAGGAAGTGGATACCGCCCTGCAGATCGAGACCCAGGTACATGGGCTTGGCGTTGATGTCCCGCAGCCAGGCGGGCGTCGCCGCCGCCAAATGCGGCGCAACCACCAGGTCATTGCCGAGCTTGGCCTCCAGCAATTCGCTGGCCTGAAGCTGATCGCCGGGCTTAGCGAAACGGACCTGCACCTTGCCGTCCTCGGACGTGA
>Ga0315556_1001988_pt1 | contig 11970 bp, 6 predicted proteins | sample SalMarSW160310MG_FD_202112 | JGI IMG/M metagenome (GOLD analysis project Ga0315556, IMG submission 202112) | Salt marsh sediment microbial communities from the Plum Island Ecosystem LTER, Massachusetts, United States - Salt Marsh Sediment SW1603-10 ...
CCAGGCCCGATAACAGAAGCACTGACAGCAAACCTTTCAGGATGGATCTGGCCGTATCTTCCTTCATACACTTGTCCTCCGGGTACAGAACCGGTGGTAGCGCCCTGCGGATGTGAATAGCCGCGGGCTTCCCTGCTAATCATCGGGAAAGCGCAGAAAAATGTGCGTGTTGGGTAACACACTGGGGACGTGAACCGGAGCACAGATTGGACGAGTAACGGACCGGGGAACGGCAATGTGTGCTGCAGGGCACCTTTGGAGGCCCCGTGACAACGCTGTCCACCACCGTCCGTCCGAACGACCGCCCCACCACGGGCAGGACCGTAGCGGACCGGAAGCCGGTGCGGCATCCGCCCGGCGGGAATCACGAACCGGCTGTAAACCGGGTACAAGTCAACATGGATGGCCGTTTGCAGCACGCCCGGCGGCTGCGCCTGCAGTGCCTGGAACCCGGGATGAAACGGCACGGTTTCCCTGTTATTGACGGGAAATTCAATGCCCTATTCAGCCCTTGATAAAACAGGGTTTTCAGCGGGCACCGGCATGTCCGCCCCGGCCTGCTGACTTCAATACAGCCAGCCTGAAGGGAGGAACGGTCAGGAAGCCGGGAAAAAACCATTTGCAGCCGCGCGAACAAACCTATAAAACATTACATTACAGGCTGAAATAAACCTGTAAATATCAGGTTGTTAAGTGTACAGACCGGATATCTGGTCTGCCGGAAACACCTCCCACAGGTAATCGCGCATCCTGCCCAGCCAGGCGCACGCATTTGCCGCGGGGAACGACGCTTGTATTCAAGTGTTAGTACTATTGGCCAATATCAGTGGCGTCGGTGCTGCCGTATTGTTGATCGTGGGAACAGCACCGACGATCAGACGGGGTAATAGCGTGGTCAAGGCAGGTACACGTGTCCTGGACAGGTGCCGCCACCCGGGCAGCTAAACCGGCAGGCGGGAATGAGTACCGGTACCGTGTGCATCACACCGGACAGACAGAACCAAAGGATATTTTCGAGATAGCGCCGGTTCAGTTTCCCGGCTGCAGTAACACTGGCGTCGGTAGTCATCCATCAGCAGGACGATAATTCTCATTCATATGAAAAACAGGCAGCCAATCACCAGGGTCCTCCTTGCACTTCTGTTTCTGGGGACGTTCTTCATCCCTACAACGGTTCCTGCACAGTTCCAGGATGGGGATCTGGTGCCGGACGGTGTCTTGAATGCGGCCGATCTGCTGGTCATGACCAAGATCGCGGAGGGATTGATCACTCCGACACCCGACAACCTGCAGCACGGGGACCTTTACCCCCCGGGCACCGGTGACGGGGTAATAAATCTCTCCGATCTGCTGCAGCTGGTTGGACGCATTTCGCGGAACCCGCCGGTCGCGGTCGATGATCCGGATGCTGCGTATGCGCCCACAGATACTGCGGTGACAACCTCCAACGTGCTGGCCAATGACAAACTGTTCAACAATGCCGCGATTACCGGCTTCGACAGCAGCAGCGCCCACAGCACCGTCACGAACGTCGTTTACAACAACGATGGTACCTTCAGCTACACGCCACCTGCCGGATTCGGCGGCTCCGACACTTTCACCTATACGTTGACCGATGACCTGGGCCAGACGTCCACGGCTACTGTTACGGTCAGGGTCAACAGTCTCCCGGTAGCCAATCCGGACAGCTTCACGGTTGCGGAAAATGAAACGCTCAGTGGCAACGTGCTGCTGGACAACGGCAACGGCGCCGATAACCCCGGTGACACCCCCACGAGCGTCGCAGCGGGTTCCATCAGCGTCAGCAACGGCAGCCTGACCCTGAATACGGACGGCAGCTTCCTCTACACGCCGAACCCGAACTTCAGCGGCACGGACAGTTTCAGCTATACGCTGACCGACAGTACTCCGGACACCTCAAACGAGGGCACGGTAACGATCACGGTGCTCCCGAACGAGACCGTGATGACCACGCAGGCGCCGGTCCTGGACGACGTCACTGACGGTTCCAGTTATGAACTGGGCATGAAATTCCAGAGCAGCGCCGACGGATATATCAGCGCGATCCGCTTCTACAAGGCTGCCAGCGAAACCGGTGTCCACACGGGGAATATCTGGTCAGCTACCGGCACGTTGCTGGCATCGGTTACCTTCAGCGGTGAAACGGCCTCCGGCTGGCAGGAACAGGCGCTCGACACGCCTCTCCATATCCTGTCCAACACGGTCTACGTCGTGTCGGTCAATGCCAACCAGTACTATGCCGCGACCAACAGCGGTCTCGCGACGTCCATCAGCAACGGGAACCTGAATTCGGTGGCCGACGGCAGCAACGGGGTATTCGGCTCCCCGGGCACCTTCCCGACCAGCTCCTACCAGAACAGTAACTATTTCCGCGATGTTGTGTTCTACAGTGGCTCCCTCCTCGTCAAGACCGGCGGCGACAACCAGAGCGGCGAGGTCTCCACCCCACTGCCAGCACCCCTGGCGGTCTGGATCCGGGATGTCAATGGCAATCCCATGGCCGGCGTACCGGTGGATTTCACCGTCACGGCCGGCGACGGTTCGGTGTCAGCCGCGAGTGTGCTAACCGACAGCAACGGTCAGGCCGGCACCACACTGACGCTGGGCAGCTCGGCCGGTACGACTACGGTACTGGCGACAGCGACGAATGTCGGCAGTGCAACCTTCAACGCCACTGCATACCTGCCGGCGACACGACTCGTAATGACTCCGGCGAGCGCGACCACGGACATCACCAGCCCGGTCAACTACCAGGTGACGGTCGAAGACCAGCTCGGCAATACGGTTACGCACGCCACCAACCAGATCGCGCTGTCGGTCACGGGTATCGACGGCAGTTTCAGCCCTGCCGCGACACTGACCCCCGTGGACGGCGTTGCTGCGTTCAGCTTCGCACCGGCCAGCCCGGGTATGGCCACCATCGACGCAAGCACCACGGGCCTGACCGGTGCCAGCGCCACCCTGAATGTCACGAACACGAGCATCATCACCACACAGGTCCCGGCAAACACGAATGCCAACGACGGCGTTGCCTATGAACTGGGCATGAAGTTCCAGAGCAGCGTGGCGGGCCATATCCTGGCCATTCGCTATTACAAGTCACCCAGCGAACCCACGGTTCACAGCGAGGACCCCAACAACGCCATCCACAAGGGTCACATCTGGGATGCCACGGGCAGCCTGCTGGCCACGGCCGGATTCAATAGCGAGGCCACCGGCGGCTGGCAGGAACAGGCGCTCGACACACCGCTCGCGATCCAGCCCGGCACCACCTATACCGTCTCGGTGAACAGCACGCAGTATTTCGCCGTCACCAACGGCGGGCTCGCGACCGCCATCACCAACGGCGCCCTGAGCTCGGTGGCCGACGGCAACAACGGGGTATTCGCTGCCCAGGGATCCTTCCCGGCCGGTTCCTACCAGGACAGCAATTACTTCCGTGACGTGGTGTTCACAACCGCGAACATCATCGAAAAGACCGGCGGCGACAACCAGAGCGGTGACATCTCCACCACGCTGCCGACACCCCTGGTGGTAGCGATCCGGGATGCCAGCGACAGCCCCGTGGCCGGCATTCCGGTAACGTTCAGCGTCGCGGCCGGCGGCGGGTCGGTTGCCCCCGTCAATGCGGTTACCGACAGCAACGGTCAGGCCAGCACCACATTGACACTGGGCGGCAGTGCCGGCGCCAATACGGTGGTCGCCAGTGCCCTGAATATCGGCAGCGTGACCTTCAACGAGACGGCAACCGTGCCGCCGGAACCGCCCACCCAGCTGTCACTTGCACCGGCCAGCGCGAAGACCAATGTATCGAGCCCGGTCGTTTACCACGCCACGATCCGGGACCAGTACGGAAACAAGGTGACGACCGCCACGAATCCGGTTACGTTTTCGGTCACCGGCGTCAGCGGCAGCTTCAGTCCCTCTGCGACCGTAAACCCGGTGAACGGCGTCGCCACTGCCACTTTCACCCCGACCACCGCGGGCCCGGCGACCATCAACGCAAATTCATCGGGTCTGAGCGGTGCCAGCAGTTCCCTTACCGTCACGGACCTGCACATCTCGATAGTCAGTGGTGACAACCAGTCGGGACTGGTCGGCACGGAGCTGCCCAACCCGCTGGTCGTTCGGGTAACAGACAGCTATACAGGGCAGCCCGTCGCAGGTGTAACCACTACATTCGCAGTCTCGGCAGGCGATGGCATGCTCTACATGCAAGCCGCCGCGACCGACCCGAACGGACAGGCCAGCGCCAGGTTCATCCTCGGCACCACGGCAGGCGCCAATTCGGTAACCGTCTCGACCGCGGATGCCGGCAGTGTCGTCTTCAACGCAACGGGGACGGGCACCGGCAATACCATTACCATTATCAGCGGTAACAACCAGTCGGGTATTCCCAGCTCGACACTGGCAAATCCGCTCGTGGTCGAGGTCAGGGACAGCAACGACAATCCCCTCTCGGGCGTGACCGTCACGTTCAACCTGTTGCAGGGCACGGGCTCCTTCTCACCCTCGGTCGTCACCAACTTCCAGGGCCAGGCATCCGCGAATTTCACGCTCGGCAGCGAGACGGGAACCCGGATCATCAACGCAACGACCGGTGTCACCGGTGGCGTCACCTTCACGGAATACACGGCCAACCCCGTTGTCATCGAAAACCTGCAACCCGGCGACTCCGACTACCAGACGGTGCGCATCGCCTACTCCGAGACCGACGTCGTCGGGTATTCCAGCACGCCGAGCGTGAATGCGGGCGGCACGTTACCGCTGAAGATCTCGATGGCCACGCCGGGCACCTATACGATCGATGTATACCGCTTCGGCTACTACGGCGGCGCCGGCGCACGCAAGGTCATGCCCACGATCGGACCGCTCAACGGTATCAAGCAGCCGGACTGCCAGGTCACGGACCAGGCGACGCACCTTGTCGAGTGTCTGTGGGACACCTCGTATACGCTTGCCATCGGCAGTGACTGGACCAGCGGGCTTTACATGGCCCGCCTGTGGGACGAGGCAACCGGCAAGCAGTACCCGATCTTCTTCACCGTGCGCAATGACAGCAGCACGGCTGACATCGTATTCGTTAGCAGTATCAATACCGATCTTGCCTACAGCAACTGGGGAACACCGACGGAGAAGCACAGTCTGTACGAGTTCAACAGCACGAACGGACAGCGCGCATACAAGGTCTCGTTCGACAGGCCCAGCGAGGAGTTGTCCGAGTACACCAATCATCTCCGCTACGAGTACAACATGATTCGCTGGCTGGAGTCACAGGGATACGATGTCACCTACGTGACCGACCTGGACGTACACGAAAACCCGGACCTGCTCAAGCAGCACAAGGCGGTGGTGGTCGCCGGACACAGTGAATACTGGTCGCTCGAGATGCGCGACGGCTTTGAAGCCGCCCGCGATGCCGGGGTCAACCTGGGATTTTTCGCGGCGAATACCGCTTACTGGCGCGTCCGGTTCGAGCCTTCCAGCACCGGGCAGGCGGATCGCGTGATGGTGTGCTACAAGGACCCGCTCCTGAACGATCCGGTTGCACCTACATATCTGTGGCGCGGACCGGAGAACAACCGCCCCGAAAACGCGCTCATGGGGGTGATGTACACGGGTGACTACGGTGATCAGTACGGTGGATTCGACTACGTAGTCGGCCAGAGCAGTGATCCGTATTTCAACAATACCGGGCTGGCCAACAATGACGCGTTGGCGGGCCTGGTCGGCTACGAATGGGACGCAGTGGTTGATAACGGATTCACTCCTCCGGGACTGGTGGTCCTGTCGACATCCTCGGTTTCACCCTCGAGCATAGGTCCCGATCTGCCACCGGGGACCGATACCACGGTCTCGCATTCGGTCCGCTATACGGCTCCAAGCGGAGCAAAGGTCTTTTCCACAGGATCCATACAGTGGGCCTGGGGTCTTGACAGCGACTGGGTCAACCCGCCGCGCGAGGACGACCGGCTCAAGCAGATGGCAGTAAACATCTTTGCAGATTTCGGGGCCCTTCCGACAACCCCGTCCAGTGGAATCATAGTACCGTAGTCCTGCAGGCAGGGCGGAGCGCTTCCCGTCGCGCTTCCGCCGGACGAATAACTAGATGAATAGTTCTGCAATAACAAGAAACGCCATGCATCAGCCGATCCGGATGCGCAATATTCTGATCGCGACCGTGGCCACGATTTGCGCGGCTGCACTCACTTTCAGCGTGACCATCTGGAAGACGTCGGGCCACCTCGTGTGGAGCGACGGACTGGCGTACTTCATGTACGCAAAGTCGATCGTTCTCGATGCCGATACCGACCTGACGAATGAATACCGGGAAATCTCTTCCGTGTACCCGCCGCGCGCACTCGCATCCCTGAGCGCCAATATCCAGAGCACTCCGGACGGCTCGCACGTGAAGGTCCCCTGGCCTCCGGGGGACGGTCTGGCCACGGCGCCGTTCTATGCCCTGGGTTACGGTCTCGAGTTGCTGGTCGCCAACGTATCCGGGCGCCCTGCGGATCCGTACGGAATCATCCCGCAGATCTTCTTCGGAATCGCTTCCATCGCCTACGGCCTGCTGGGCATCCTCGCCACCTTCTGGCTGTGCAACCGTCTGGCAACGGCCGGAATCGCATGGATGGCGACACTGGCCACATTTCTCGGCGGGCCCGCGATCTTCTATGTATTCGTCGATCCGTCCATGGCCCATGCCCCCTCCTATGGCCTGGTTGCCCTGCTGGTGCTGGTGTGGTACCGGCAATGGAAGGAAGGCATTACCGTTACGGGCATGGCGTTCTGCGGATTTCTGCTGGGCCTGCTGGTCACCATTCGTTTCCAGAACGTGCTGTTCGGAACGCTCGCGTTCCCGCTGCTGCAGCAATATATTGCGTCCGTCCGGGGCAGGAACCTGCTCTATCTGCCGCTGGCCGGTCTGGCCGGGTTCCTGGCGCCGTTGAGCCTCCTGCTGGCCGCTTCCGCCGATATTGCCGGCTCCGGCGCAAGCACGTCCTGGCTGCCCGGCGGGGTAATCACGATCAACAGGGTACCCATCGACCTCAAGTCACCGTTCTTCCTGGATGTCCTGTTCTCCTGCAGGCACGGCCTGTTTTACTGGACACCGATTGCTGCACTGGGAACACTGGGGCTGGCCGTGACCACCGCAAGGAAGGACGCGATCTCCGTGACATTTCTGCTGACGATACTCCTGCAGGTCTACCTGATCGGTGGGCTGGGGATCGTCGGCAGTTACGATCATGGCCAGCCACCTGCAACCAGCTGGAATGACCACTGGATGGGCGGAACTTCCTTCTCGATGCGCTACCTGACCGAGTGCACACCATTGTTTGGCGCGGGACTGGCATACCTGCTTTCGTTCAGGCCGGCACTGACAAGACTCCTCATCCCGGTCCTGCCGGTACTGGTTGCCTGGAACCTCCTGCTGATTCTGGCCTACGGCATGAATACGATTTCACATTCCTATTGTGTCACCTTCACGGGCATGTTGAACGGCATCGGTGAGGCTGTCAGGACCGTGTTCGGACTGTTGACCTGACAGGGCGGGATCCGCAACCGTCATGACCTTGAAACAAGCACCACACCGGCCACAATGAGCAGGGTTCCACCCAGCCTGAGCAGACCGACGCCCTCATGCAGAAACAGCCAGCCCAGCAGCATGGTCAAAATAAAGCCAAGCCCGACGAAGGGATATGCAACCGTCACATCCACTCGCGACAGTACATACAACCAGAGACCGGCACCGAATACATACAGCCCCAGGCCGAGGACCACGAACATATTCGTTGCAACCTTCCAGGCGGTGTCCACCCCGAGGCCTGAACTCAATGCCGACTGGATCTGCGGGCTGGACATGCCCACCTTCATGATCATCTGGGACAGGGCGGACAGGGAGACACAGGTAATAATCAGAGAGAATGTTTTCAGAGTCATTGACTTAATTCCCGGCAATGGAGTTGATACATGAGTGCAGCACAGGATAATCGGGAGCCGTGCCGGGATACCCGCGTCGCCGCACGGCCACGCCCCGGATGGTGGCACAACGCATTGATTTATAGGACATATTCGGATACCATCTTGCGCAAGTTCAAGAACGGAGTCAACTCCCTCGAGCCCCCGTATCATAGCGTAAACGGGTGCCTGCCGGACGAGTTTCACACCAGCCCCCCCCCAACGCCGAGTGATCACTCCATGCAACCCAGTGGCAACGATACCGTCTGCATATTCGGCATCCGGATCAGCAATCTGTCGATGCCGGAAGCGATCGACATGATCGAAGGCCTGTTCCGTCAGGAAGGCGGGCCGGCACATGCAATCTATATCGTCAACGCACACACGCTGAATCTGGCAACGGATCACCCCGCTTATCATGCCGTGCTGACAAGCGCCCACCGGGTCCTGGGCGACGGTACCGGAGTGCGCTGGGCCGCACGTCAACGCAAGGTTGAAATGAAGGACAACCTCGTGGGTACCAATCTGGTACCGGAGCTCTTTACCGCCACCGCAAACCGTGGCTATCGCTATTTCCTGCTCGGTGCCGACAGCGACACGATCGCACGTGCCGCGCAACACATCAGCACGGCCTTTCCAGGCTGGGAACTGGCCGGCTACCGGCATGGTTATCTCAACCATGAAGAAACCAGTAAAGTCATCTCGCACATCAATGCGCACAGGCCCCACCTGCTGCTCGTCGGCATGGGCAATCCGAAACAGGAAGAATGGATACACCTGCACAGGGATGAACTGCAGGTACCGGTTGCGATCGGTGTCGGAGGCCTGTTCGACCACTGGGCAGGCAACCTCTCGCGGGCACCCGCCTGGGTCAGGGACCTGGGTTACGAGTGGCTGCAGTTGCTGATTCAGCAACCCCACAAATGGAGACGATACATCCTGGGAAATCCGAAATTCCTGTATAACATGACTCGCGCGGCACACCGTGACAGGCGCGCCGGCACATGACACGCCCTCCGCGCGACCGCCGGATACGGCCGACCGGATGAAATCATGCATTGAATATGCTGCTCTCAACTGAATGTTCCGCCCTGCTGCGCGGCAATGGATGAATCCGGGATACAACGCCTCCAGATGAACACCGGAAACAGCCTGCCACGTTGGCTTCTGAAGAAGACCGCACGATTCGCGGTGGCATCATCGTCACTTGCCGCAGGCCGGTACAACGGCGGTTCTCCCGGCATTCATATCCTGACCTACCATCGTTTCGGTGCGGCCGCGCGGGACCCGTTCTGTGTTTCGGTCAGGGAATTTGACAACCAGATGTCATACCTCGCCGGCAGGGGCATGGCGGTCTCGCTGAGGCAGGTCGAGGAATTTCTGTCCGGCCGTGGGGATCTGCCACGGGATGCCGTACTGGTAACCATTGATGATGGTTTCCTGAGCACGTACTCGGCCGCACTGCCCGTCCTGAGACATTACGGTATTCCGGCGGTAGCCTTCATATCCCCCGGCCTGATCAACAGCCAGCAGCCGGGACAGCAGGCCGGAGCCATTCCGGAGCCCTACATCGGCTGGGATGAAGCCGCCAGGCTTGCGGAAGGTGGAGTCGTACTCGGATCCCACTCGTTATCCCACAGGTCGGTTGCACGCATCAGCAACGAACAGGCGCGTGCTGAAATCTTTCTGTCCAGGCAGATGATCGAGGAAAATACCGGTACCACCGTGACGGCGTTTGCCTACCCCTATGGCACGCTGGCCGATTTCAACCCGCAGGTTGCCGGCCTGGTACGGGAGGCCGGCTACCGATGTGCATTTACCTCGCAGCACGGGGCGATCACTGCACAAAGTGATGCATTCATGCTGCCCCGGGTCAAGGTTGAAGGCGGCGAGAGCCTGTGGATGTTCAGAAAAATCGCTCACGGCGCCATGGACAGGTGGCGGTGGATTGACAAGGCACTCTGGCGCATTCAGGCAAGCGGCAGTGACTAGCCAGGACACAGAACCGGACACCGCGGTGCAGGCAACGCCTGAATCCAGTGCGCGGGTGGCAAAGAATACCATCGTGCTGGTGTTGCTGAGAGTGCTTATGCCGGCACTGGCGGTCTCGCTGGTGCTGCTGCTGTCGAGGAAACTCGGGGTGGAAGGGCTGGGCCGCTACAGCCTGGCATTCAGTTTTCTGTACCTGTTCAATGCTATTGCACCACTCGGCCTTGCGGCGATCATTACCCGGGATGGAGCCCGCGACCAGGACGGGCTGGAGCACCTGCTGGCAAATGCGACCACGCTCGGGATCATCTCGTCGCTGCTGATGACCGCCTGTATGGCGGCGCTGTCATCCCTGCTGCACTACGACCCGGAAACAGGGAAGGCAATCCTGCTGCTGAGTCTTGCGATACTTCCCTGCACCGTCGGTTCGTTCCAGGACAGTGCATTCGTGGCGCTGGAACGAATGGATTATCTGGCGATCGGTACGATCGCGGAATACGTACTCAAGGTGGGCGGTGGTATCGGGTTATTGCTGCACGGTTACGGGCTGGAAGCCGTACTGGTCATGGCGATTCTTGGCAGGACGCTGGGATGCGTCATCTCGGCAATATTCCTGGGCAAACTCAGGGTCCGAACCATGCTTGCGTTTGACATGGAACTTACCAGGCACCTGTTCAGGCTGGCGCCCACCTTCCTGTTCATAGGAATCTTTGCCACCCTCTACTGGCGGATCGATATATTCATGCTGTCCAAGCTCAGACCGGTGGAGGACGTAGGCTACTACGGTGCCGCCTGGCGCCTCCTGGAACTGGCCATGGTCATCCCGCAGAGCCTCTGCCTCTCGCTCTACCCGAGGATTTCGTCCTGCGCCATGCATGACCTGGACCAGCTCGCGCGTATCGGCAGCGGGGCAATTCGCTATCTGCTTGCGCTGGCGCTGCCGATTGCAATCGGTATCACCCTGCTGGCCGGCCCGGTCCTGCACCTGCTGTATGGCGACAAGTTTGCAGCTGCCGGAAACACTCTCAGCGTGCTCATCATTACCCTGATCCCTTACGCTATAGTCCGCTACCACGCCTACGTGCTGCTCGGCGCCAACCATCAGCGTATCGACATGAACCTGAACATCGTCATGTCACTGGTCAACATCGTGCTGAACGTGATACTGATCCCGATATATGCACACCTGGGTGCTGCCATTGCAACCTTCGTATCCATCTGCGTATACGGGCTGTTGCAGTACATCTATCTGACCCGCAAGCTGCCCGGCCATGCCGCGCCGCTGTCGCTGCCTCCGGTAACCCTGTTCTCAAGCGCGCTCATGGGCGTGTGTGTCTGGCTGGCACGGGACATGAATCTCATGTTCGTCATCCCCATGGCCGTTATCGTATATGGCGGGTTGATGATATCCGGTGGATTCTTCTCACAGGCGGAACTGGAGATAACCGGACTGGACAGGATCCGCCGGCGCTTCATTCGCTCCTGAAACAGCGGACCGCGCCACCATTTCGACCGGGGGAGTAGCAAGAGCCGTGTGCGCGATTACAGGTCAGTACAAGCCATATGGCCGCGTCAGCCAGGACAACCTCCTGGCGATGCGGGATTCCATGACGCATCGCGGCCCCGATGATGCGGGTCTGTATATCAATCCCGAAAACACCACAGGACTCGGCCATCGCCGTCTCTCGATCATCGACCTGTCTGCGGCAGGTCACCAGCCCATGACCAATGAGGACGGCAGCGTGTGGCTGGTATTCAACGGCGAGATCTACAATTTCAGGGAACTCAGGACCGAGCTGACCAGAGCCGGCCATGTCTTCCAGTCCAGCACCGACAGCGAGGTGATCGTACACGGCTACGAGGAATGGGGGCCGGACTGTATACGGCGCCTCCGCGGCATGTTTGCCATCGCCATCTGGGATGAGAACCGCAAGCGCATGCTGCTCGGCAGGGACCGCCTGGGGATCAAGCCCCTGTTTTACCACTTCAGGGAGGGAG
>Ga0315556_1001989_pt1 | contig 11961 bp, 7 predicted proteins | sample SalMarSW160310MG_FD_202112 | JGI IMG/M metagenome (GOLD analysis project Ga0315556, IMG submission 202112) | Salt marsh sediment microbial communities from the Plum Island Ecosystem LTER, Massachusetts, United States - Salt Marsh Sediment SW1603-10 ...
ACGGCGATCTCCACCGCGTCTCTGCTGCTGCCGGCGCTCGGCATCGGCATCGCGATCCAGGACCCGACAACCAGCTACGGGACGCTGCTCGTGCTGGCGCTGCTGTGCGGCTTCGGCGGCGGCAACTTCGCCTCGAGCATGGCGAACATCAACTTCTTCTTCCCCAAGGAGCAGAAAGGCTCGGCGCTCGGCGTGAACGCGGGGCTCGGCAACCTCGGCGTCTCGGGGGTGCAGTTCCTCGCGCCGCTGGTCGTGGCCGCGGGCGTCTACGGTCCCTTCGCCGGCGGCCCGCAGACCATCGTCAACGCCGCCGGGCAGACGGCCCAGATCTGGGCGCAGAACGCAGCCTTCGTCTGGGTGCCGTTCATCGTCATCTTCACCATCGCGGCCTGGCTCGGCATGAACGACATTGCAGACGCCAAGGCCTCCGTCCGCGACCAGGCGGTGATCTTCAAGCGCAAGCACAACTGGCTGATGTGCTGGCTCTACCTTGGGACCTTCGGCTCGTTCATCGGCTACGCCGCGGGTTTCCCGCTGCTCATCAGGTCCCAGTTCGCCGCCGTCAACGCGCTGCAATACGCGTGGGTCGGCCCCCTGCTCGGCGCAGCGGTGCGGCCGTTCGGCGGCTGGCTCGCCGACCGGCTGGGCGGCGCGGTGGTGACGTTCTGGAACTTCGTGGTGATGGCGCTCGCGGTGGTGGGCGTGCTCTGGTTCCTGCCCTCGGGCGGCTCGGGCGGCAGCTTCGCCGGTTTCTTCATCTGCTTCCTGGTGCTTTTTCTCACCACGGGGATCGGCAACGGCTCGACCTTTCGCATGATCCCGGTGATCTTCCTGACCGAGCGCATGCGCGATGCGGCCGGCAAGGGCGCCGCGGCCGAGGAGCAGGCGGTCAAGGACGCCAACAAGGAAGCCGCCGCGGTGCTGGGCTTCACCTCGGCGTTCGCTGCCTACGGCGGCTTCTTCATCCCCAAGAGCTACGGCACCTCGATCTCGATCACCGGCGGGCCGGAAGCCGCGCTCTACCTCTTCATCGCGTTCTACCTGACCTGCATCGCCGTGACCTGGTGGTACTACAGCCGCAAGGGCGCGGAAATGCCCTGCTGAGGATATCCTGATGAGCCATTTTCTCGACCGCCTGAAGTTTCTCACCGCCTCGACCGAGAAGTTCGCCGACGGCCACGGCGAGGTGCGCAGCGAGGACCGCAGCTGGGAGGACGCCTACCGCCAGCGCTGGAGCCACGACAAGATCGTGCGCTCCACCCACGGCACCAACTGCACCGGTTCTTGTTCGTGGAAGATCTACGTCAAGGGCGGCATCGTCACCTGGGAGACCCAGCAGACCGACTACCCGCGCACGCGGCCCGACATGCCGAACCACGAGCCGCGCGGCTGCTCGCGCGGCGCTTCGTACTCCTGGTACCTGTACAGCGGCAACCGCCTCAAGTACCCGATGGTGCGCAGCGCGCTGCTGCAGTCCTGGAGAGCGCTGAGGAAGCGCCATGACGCGCTCGAGTCCTGGAAATCCATCGCCGAAGGCGACCCGTCGTACAAGCGCCAGCGCGGGCTGGGCGGCTTCCTGCGTGCCACGTGGGAGGAAGTGAACGAGATCGTCGCCGCGGCAAACGTCTATACGGTGAAGAAGTACGGCCCCGACCGCGTGATCGGCTTCTCGCCGATTCCGGCCATGTCGATGGTGTCCTATGCCGCGGGCAGCCGGTATCTGTCCCTCATCGGCGGCGTGTGCATGAGCTTCTACGACTGGTACTGCGACCTGCCGCCGGCCTCGCCGATGACCTGGGGCGAGCAGACCGACGTGCCCGAGTCGGCCGACTGGTACAACGCCGGCTTCATCGTCATGTGGGGTTCGAACGTGCCGCAGACGCGCACGCCGGACGCCCACTTCATGACCGAGGCTCGCTACAAGGGCACCAAGATCGTCTCGATCTTCCCGGACTACGCGGAAGGGGCGAAGTTCGGCGACCTGTGGCTGCACCCCAAGCAGGGCACCGACGCGGCGCTCGCCATGGCGATGGGCCACGTGATCCTGAAGGAGTTCCATCTCGAGCGCCCGAGCGACTACTTCCGCGACTATGCGCGGCGCTACACCGACCTGCCGATGCTGGTGCGCCTGGTGAAGAAGGGCGGGCACTACGTGCCCGAGGGCTTCGTGCGCTGCTCCGACTTCGCCGACAAGCTGGGCGAGACCAACAACCCCGAGTGGAAGACCGTGTGTGTCGACGAGGCAAGCGGGGCGCTCGCGGTCCCGCTCGGCTCGATCGGCTTCCGCTGGGGCGAGAAGGGAAAGTGGAACCTGGAGGAGAAGAGCGGGGCCGGGGCGGAGATCCGGCCGCGCCTGTCGCTGCTCGAGGTCAAGGACGACGCCGTCGACGTCGCGTTCCCGTATTTCGGCGGCCAGCTGCACGAGCACTTCGCCTCGAGCGCACATTCGGACGTGCTGGTGCGCAAAGTCCCGGCGAAGAAGCTTGCTCTGGCCGACGGCGAGGCGCTGGTGGCGAGCGTGCACGATCTGCTGCTCGCGAACTACGGCATCGACCGCGGGCTGGGCGGATCGAACGTCGCGGCCTCGTACGACGACGACGTGCCGTATACCCCAGCCTGGCAGGAGGCGATCACCGGCGTGAAGCGCGCCGACGTGATTGCCGTCGCGCGCCAGTTCGCCGACAACGCCGACAAGACTCACGGCAAGTCGATGGTCATCCTCGGCGCGGGGCTGAACCACTGGTACCACATGGACATGAACTACCGCGCGATCATCAACCTGCTGGTGATGTGCGGCTGCGTCGGGCAGTCCGGCGGCGGCTGGGCGCACTATGTCGGCCAGGAAAAGCTCAGGCCGCAGACCGGCTGGACCGCGCTCGCCTTCGCGCTCGACTGGGCGCGCCCGCCGCGGCAGATGAACTCGACCTCGTTCTTCTACGCGCACACCGACCAGTGGCGCTACGAGAAGCTCTCGGTGGCCGAGATCCTCTCGCCCCTGGCCGATGCGCAGCGCTACGGCGGCAGCCTGATCGACTTCAACGTGCGCGCCGAGCGCATGGGTTGGCTGCCGTCGGCGCCCCAGCTGCAGGCGAACCCGCTGTCGATCGCGAAGGCCGCTGCGGAGGCCGGGCTCGAGCCCAAGGACTACGTCGCGCGCGAGCTGAAGAGCGGCCGCCTGCGCATGAGCTGCGAGGATCCGGACCACCCGGACAACTTCCCGAGGAACCTGTTCGTCTGGCGCTCGAACCTGCTCGGCTCTTCGGGCAAGGGCCACGAGTACTTCCTCAAGCACCTGCTCGGCGCGCAGAACGGCGTGCAGGGCAAGGACCTCGGCGCGAGCGCGGGCGAAAAGCCGGTCGAGGTCGAGTGGCGCGACGAAGTGTCAGACGGCAAGCTCGACCTGCTGGTGACGCTGGACTTCCGCATGTCGACCACCTGCCTGTACTCGGACGTGGTGCTGCCCACCGCGACCTGGTACGAGAAGAACGACCTCAACACCTCCGACATGCACCCGTTCATCCACCCGCTGTCGCAGGCGGTGGATCCGGTGTGGCAGTCGAAGAGCGACTGGGAAATCTACAAAGGCATCGCGAAGAAGTTCTCCGAGCTGGCGGCCGGCCAGCTGGGGGTGGAGAAGGACGTCGTCCTGACGCCCCTCATGCACGATTCGCCCGGCGAGCTCGGGCAGCCGTTCGAGCCGAAAGACTGGAAGAAGGGCGAATGCGAGCCGGTTCCCGGCAAGACCATGCCGGCGGTCGCGGTGATCGAGCGCGACTACCCGAACGTTTACGCGCGCTTCACCTCGCTCGGGCCGCTGATGGCGAAGGTCGGCAACGGCGGCAAGGGCATCGCCTGGAACACGGAGCACGAGGTGAAGTCTTTGGCTTCGTTGAATGGTAAGACCTCAAGCGGAAATCCAAGAATAGAAACCGACATCGACGCCTGCGAGGTGATCCTGTCGCTCGCCCCGGAGACCAACGGCGAGGTCGCGGTCAAGGCCTGGGAGGCGCTGTCGGCCGTCACCGGGCGCGATCACACGCACCTGGCGAAGCCGCGCGAGGACGACAAGATCCGCTTCCGCGACATCCAGGCGCAGCCGAGGAAGATCATCTCGTCGCCGACCTGGTCCGGCCTGGAGTCGGAGCACGTCTCGTACAACGCCGGCTACACCAACGTGCACGAGCTGATCCCCTGGCGCACGCTCACCGGCCGGCAGCAGTTGTACCAGGACCACCCGTGGATGCTCGCCTTCGGCGAAGGTTTCGTCGCCTACCGCCCGCCGGTCGACACCAAGACGGTCAAGCCGCTGCTCGGCAGCCGCTCGAACGGCAACCCCGAGGTGGTGCTCAACTTCATCACGCCGCACCAGAAGTGGGGCATCCACTCGACCTACACCGACAACCTGCTGATGCTGACGCTCTCGCGCGGCGGGCCGATCGTCTGGATCTCGGAGCTCGACGCGAAGAAAGCCGGCATCGAGGACAACGACTGGATCGAGGCCTACAACCTGAACGGCGCGCTCACCGCGCGCGCGGTCGTCTCGCAGCGCGTGCCCCAGGGCATGGTGATGATGTACCACGCGCAGGAGAAGATCGTGAACACGCCCGGCTCGGAGATCATGGGTACGCGCGGCGGGATCCACAACTCGGTGACGCGCACCTGCCCGAAGCCGACCCACATGATCGGCGGCTACGCCCAGCAGAGCTACGGCTTCAACTACTACGGCACCGTCGGTGCCAACCGCGACGAATTCATCATCGTGAGAAAGATGGCGAAAGTGGACTGGATGGACGGATCCAGCAAGGAGGCAGCATGAAGGTCCGCGCTCAAATCGGGATGGTGTTGAATCTCGACAAGTGCATCGGCTGTCACACCTGTTCGGTCACGTGCAAGAACGTGTGGACCAACCGCGAGGGCATGGAGTACGCCTGGTTCAACAACGTCGAGACCAAGCCGGGCATCGGCTACCCCAAGGACTGGGAGAACCAGGACAAGTGGCGCGGCGGCTGGGAGCGCAGCGGCGAGGGCAGGATTCGCCCGAAGCAGGGCGGCAAGCTCGCGCTGCTGGCCAAGATCTTCGCCAATCCGCACCTGCCCGAGATCGACGACTACTACGAGCCGTTCACCTTCGACTACGAGCACCTGCACAACGCGCCTGCCGCGTCCGCCGCGCCGGTGGCGCGGCCGCGCTCGCTGATCACCGGCGAGCGCATGCAGAAGATCGAATGGGGGCCGAACTGGGAGGAGATCCTGGGCGGCGAGTTCGCCAAGCGCAGCGCCGACTACAACTTCGCCGACATCGAGAAGGCCGTTTACGGCGAGTTCGAGCGCACCTTCATGATGTACCTGCCGCGGCTGTGCGAGCACTGCCTCAACCCGACCTGCGTCGCGTCGTGCCCCTCGGGCTCGATCTACAAGCGCGAGGAGGACGGCATCGTGCTGATCGACCAGGACAAGTGCCGCGGCTGGCGCATGTGCGTCTCGGGCTGTCCGTACAAGAAGATCTACTACAACTGGTCGAGCGGCAAGGCCGAGAAGTGCATCTTCTGCTACCCGCGCATCGAGGTGGGCCAGCCGACCGTCTGTTCCGAGACCTGCGTCGGCAGGATCCGCTACCTCGGCGTGCTGCTGTACGACGCCGACCGCATCGGCGAGGCCGCGAGCGTCGCCGACCCGAAGGCGCTCTACGAGGCGCAGCTCGGCGTGTTCCTCGACCCGTCCGACCCGGCGGTGATCGAGCAGGCGCGCCGGGACGGCGTACCCGAGGCCTGGATCGAAGGGGCGCAGCGCTCGCCGGTGTACAAGATGGCGATGGAATGGAAAGTGGCGTTCCCGCTGCACCCCGAGTACCGCACCCTGCCGATGGTGTGGTACGTGCCGCCGCTCTCGCCCATCAGCGCGGCGGCCAACAGCGGCGCGCTGGGCGCGAACGGCGAGATTCCCGACGTCTCCCAGCTCAGGATCCCGCTCAAGTACCTCGCCAACCTGCTCACCGCCGGAGACGAGGCGCCGGTCAAGCTCGCGTTGGAGCGCATGCTCGCGATGCGCGCTTTCATGCGCGCGCGCCACGTCGAGGGCCGCGAGAACGCCGAGGTGCTGGCGCAGACGGGGCTCAGCGCGGCGCAGGTCGAGGACATGTACCGGATCATGGCGATCGCCAATTACGAGGATCGCTTCGTCATCCCCACCACGCACCGCGAGTACGCCGAGGACGCTTACGACCTGCGCGGCTCCTGCGGCTTCTCGTTCGGCAACGGCTGCTCGGACGGCGAGAGCCAGCCGAGCCTGTTCGGCGGCAAGAAGCGGCGCACGATCCCGATCCGCGTCGCGGCGGGAGGCGAGCGATGAAAACGCTCCGGGTATGCGCCGCGCTGCTGGCCTATCCCGAGCCCGAGCTGCTTTCGGCCCTGCCTGAGCTCGCGGGCGTGGTCGATGGCGAGAAGCTGGTGCCGCGCACGGAGCGGGCCGGAGTGAAGGAGCTGATCGAGGAACTCCGGCGCGAGCCGCTGACCGCGTCGCAGGAGCGCTACGTGGCGCTGTTCGATCGCTCGCGCGCGCTGTCGCTGCACCTGTTCGAGCACGTGCACGGCGAGTCGCGCGACCGCGGCCAGGCGATGGTCGACCTGGCGGCGATGTACCGTGCGCGCGGACTCACCGTGGACGGCGACGAGCTGCCCGACTACCTGCCCGCGTTCCTCGAGTTCGCCTCGCTGCTGCCGGCACCCGAGGCGCGCGGCCTGCTCGGAGAAGCCGCCGACGTCCTGCGCGCGCTGGGCGAGCGGCTGGCCGTGCGCGGCAGCCGCTATTGCGCGGTGTTCGCCGCGCTGCTCGCCATCGCCGGCGAGCGCGGCCTGGCGGCCGAGCGCGCGCCGGGGCCGCGGGCGGGCGAGGAGGACACGCCCGAGGCGATCGACCGCAGCTGGATGGAGCAACCCGTCACGTTCGGCGGCGCCGCACCCGAGGCCGCCCCGGTGCATTTCTACCGAAAAGGAGCCGCCTCATGAGCGACTTTCTGAATCAGGCGCTGTTCGGCATCTATCCCTACGTGTGCCTGGCCGTGTTTCTGCTGGGCTCGCTGGTGCGCTTCGACCGCGAGCAGTACACCTGGAAGAGCGACTCGTCGCAGCTTCTGCGCCGCGGCCAGCTGCGCTGGGGCTCGAACCTCTTCCATGTCGGCATCCTGCTGCTGTTCTTCGGCCACCTGTTCGGCCTGCTGACGCCGCACAGCGCTTACACGGCCGTCGGGCTCACGCCGGGGGCGAAGCAGATCCTGGCGATGACCTCGGGCGGCATCCTGGGCGCGATGATCCTGGTCGGCGTGCTGCTTCTGCTGCACCGGCGCCTCACCATCGCGCGCGTGCGCTCCACCAGCACCCGCATGGACATCCTGGTCCTGGTCTGGATCCTCGTGACGGTTTCGCTCGGGCTCGTTTCGATCGTCTTCTCGGCGCAGCATCTCGACGGCAGCATGATGCTGCTGCTCGCGGACTGGGCGCAGCACATCGTCACGTTCCGCGGCGGGGCGGCGGCGTTCCTCGCAGGCGTGCCGGTCATCTTCAAGATCCACCTGTTCTTCGGCATGACCCTGTTCCTGCTGTTTCCGTTCTCGCGCCTGGTGCATATCTGGAGCGGGTTCGCTTCGGTCGCCTACCTGGGCCGCGCCTACCAGATCGTGCGCAACCGCGGCTGATGGCGCCCGCCGTCGTCAACGACCTTCCGGTTGCGGTGCGCGAGCTGCTGCTCGAGCGCGCCGCGCAGCGCGGCCTGCTGGAGGGCCGTGCGCGCGAGGAGGTGAGCTTCGCGGATCCTCAGGCCGAAGACGCGGTCATCGAGCGCCTGCTCGAGCTCGAGGTGCGCACGCCCGAGCCGAACGAAGAGGAGTGCCGGCGCTACTACGAGCGTCATCCGGCGCAGTTCCGCTCCGGCGACCTGGTCGAGGCCGCGCACATCCTGCTCGCGCTTACCCCGCGCGTGCCTCCGGACGCGCTGCGGGGGCGGGCGGCGGAAGTGCACGCTGCGGCGCGGCGCGAGCCGCAGCGCTTCGCCGAGCTGGCGCGCGAGGTTTCGAACTGCCCCTCGGCGGCGCAGGGCGGCGCGCTGGGGCAGCTGGGCCGCGGCGACAGCGTGCCCGAGTTCGAGCGCGCGCTGTTCGACGGCGAATCGCTCGGCGTTCTGCCCGAGCTCGTCGACACGCGCTACGGTTTTCACGTCGTCCTGGTCGCGCGCCGAATTGCGGGTCAGGTCGTTCCCTTCGACCTCGCGCGCGGGCGCATCGCGGAATGGCTCAGGACACGCACCACCGGGCGCGCCCTGGCGCAGTACCTGCAAATCCTGCAGGGAGCCGAAGGACCGCTCCTGCGCTAGGCGGATCGCATTCGGCGGTGCGTCAGGCCCCGGGAGTTTGGTAGCATTGGCGGCTTCGCGCCATACCTCCCAGATCGACCCAGGAGAGACACCGTGGAACCTTGGTCCGCGCGGGATGACGGTCCTCCGTACCTGATGCGCAAGCCGCGAAACCGCTCGCTGCGGTGGGTGGCGCTGGCCGCGCTGGTCCTGGCCGCGGCGATGGGCGCCTATTATTACTACTTCGTCAGCACGCACATGCCGGCGCCGGCGCCCGTCGCGCCGGCGGCACCGAGCGCGCCGGAGCAGCCGGCCACGCCGCCGCCCGCAGCCGCCCCCGCCCCGGAGATCGAGCATCCGGTGGAGGCGCCGAAGGCGCCCCCCGGCGAGATCGTTCCGCCGCTCCCCGGGCTGCGCGACAGCGATCCGGCGGCGCGCGACGAGCTGATCGGGCTGTTCGGCGCCAAGGCGTTCGCGGCTTACTTCTATCCCGAGAAGATCATCCTTCGCATCGTCGCGACGGTCGACAACCTGCCGCGCCATGCCGCGCCGGCCCGCATGATGCCGGTCAAGCCCGTCGCCGGACAATTCGAAATCCTCGGCAGCGACGACCAGACCGTGATCTCGCCCAAGAACGCCGCCCGCTATACGCCCTACGTGCGAATCGCGCAGGCGGTCGACGCGAAGAAGCTGGTCGCGGTCTACAGCCGCTTCTATCCGCTGTTTCAGGAGGCCTACCGCCAGCTCGGCTACCCCAACGGCTACTTCAACGACCGCCTGATCCAGTGCATCGACGACCTGCTTGCGGCGCCCGAGCCGGACGGGCCGGTCAAGCTCGCCCAGCCCAAGGTGCTCTACGAATTCGCGGACCCGGACCTCGAGGCGCGTTCGGCGGGGCAGAAGATCATGATTCGCATGGGGCTCGACAACGAGCGCAAGGTCAAGGCCAAGCTGCGCGAGATCCGGAGCGCGCTGACGAGCAAGTAGTCGCGCAATTTGCCGCGGGGCGCGGATCGACCTAGACTGCGCCCTCCGGCAGTTTCCACCACGGCCCTAACGGGCCGTTTTTGTTCCCCGACCGAGATGAACGCACCCGAGATCCAATTCGACCCCGAATCCGCCCGCTTCGGCAGCTCGCGCTCGCAGAAGCGGCTCGAAGACGACCGTTTGCTCACCGGCAAAGGCCTCTACAGCGACGACCGGGAGTTTCCCGGCCTCGCCTGGCTGGTGCTCGTGCGCTCGCCGCACGCGCACGCGAAGATCGTGTCGGCCGATCTGTCCGCGGCGCGCGACGCGCCCGGGGTGCTCGCGGCCTGGACCATGCAGGATCTGCGCGCCGACGGCGTCGGCCACATACCGTTCCCGCCCCTCTTCAAGCAGGCGGACGGCTCGCCGATGGAGGCGCCGCCGCGGGTTCCGCTGGCCGAAAACCGCGTCTTCTACGTCGGCGAGCCGGTGGCCGCGATCGTGGCCGCGACCCGCGACCAGGCCGAGGACGCGGCCGAGCTGGCAATGATCGAGTACGACGAGCTGCCCTGCGTGGTCGACGCCAGGCGCGCGCTCGAGCCGGACGCACCCCAGCTCTGGCCCGGGGCGCCGGGCAACGTCGCGGCGGAGTCCGCCTACGGCGACCCGAAGGCAGCCGACGCCGCGTTCGCCGCGGCGGCGCACGTGGTCGAGCTCGAGCTGCACAATCAGCGCCTGATCGCCAACGCCCTCGAGCCGCGCTGCGCGATCGGCGTGTTCGAAGGCGGGCGCACCACGCTGTACACCCAGAACCAGACGCCCACCGGTGCGCGCGACCTCCTCGGCGCGGTGTTCGGCGCCAAGCCCGAAGCCTTCAGGATCGTGGTCGGCGACATCGGCGGCGGCTTCGGCATGAAGACCGGCCTCACCCCTGAGGACGCCCTGGTGTGCCACGCGGCGAAGAAGTTCGGCCGCCCGGTCAAGTGGCGCGCCGAGCGCAGCGAGGAGTTCCTCGCCGCGCACATGGGGCGCGATCAGCGCTTCACGGCGAGCCTGGCGCTCGACAAGGACGGCCGCATCCTGGCCCTTCGCATGCGCATGCTGGCCAACATCGGCGCCACTCCGGTCGGTTCGTCCGCGATCATCCCGCTCGCGCTCGGCCCCAAGGTGCAGACGACCGTCTACAAGGTGCCGGTGATCGATTACGGCGTCAAGGCGGTGCTGACCAACACCATGGCGACCGGCGCCTACCGCGGAGCCGGTCGCCCGGAGGCCAACTACCTGATGGACCGCCTGATGGAAAAGGCCGCGCGCCAGCTCAAGCTCGACCCGGCCGAAATCCGGCGCCGCAATTTCATCCGTCCGCAGGACTTTCCGTTCCAGACGCACCTCGGCGATACGTACGACACGGGCGATTTCGCGCGCGTGCTGGACGCTGCGCTGGCGCGCTCCGACTGGAACGGTTTTTCCGCGCGACGCGAGGAATCCAGGCGGCGCGGCAGGCTGCGCGGGCGCGGGCTGTCGGTCTATCTCGAGTGGACCGGCGCGATCCCGACCGAAACGGTCGACATCCAGATCGATGCCGACGGTGCGGTCACCGTGTTCTCGGGGACCCAGGCGATGGGGCAGGGACTGGAGACTACCTATTCCCAGCTCATCACCGAGGTGCTGCAGGTGCCGGTCACGAGCGTACGCATCGTTCAGGGCGACACCGATCGCGCCACCGGCGTCGGCAGCGTCGGCTCGCGCTCGGCCTTCGTCGGCGGCTCGGCGGTGGTCGCCGCGGGACGCAAGGTGATCGTGCGCGGCAAGGAGCTCGCGGCCGAGGCGCTCGAGGCCGCGCCGCAGGACATCGAGTTCCGCGACGGGCGCTTTCACGTCTCCGGCACCGACCTCTCGGTCGGGCTCGACGAGCTCGCCGCGCGCCAGGCCGAGCGCTTCATCCGCGTCTCGGCAACCGAAACGCCTTCGACGCCCTCCTGGCCGAACGGCGCCCAGGTGTGCGAAGTCGAGGTCGATCCCGACACCGGCGAAGTGGAGCTCGCGCGCATCACCAGCGTGGACGACATCGGCCGCATCATCAATCACATGATCGTCGAAGGGCAGATCCACGGTGGCATCGCGCAGGGCGCCGGCCAGGCGCTGTACGAGCGCGCGGTCTACGACCCGGAGAGCGGGCAGCTGCTGACGGGCTCGCTGATGGACTACGGAATCCCGCGCGCGGACCAGTTCCCGCCGATGGACACCGGGTTCGACGAGAGCATTCCCTGCACGACGAACCTGCTGGGAGTGAAAGGCTGCGGCGAGCTCGGCACGATCGGCGCGGTGCCGGCGGTGGTGAACGCGGTGCTCGACGCGCTGGCCGAGCGCGGCATCGTCGAGCTCGAGATGCCGCTTACCGCGGAGACGGTCTGGAGGGCGTTGCACGGCATGTAGTCGGTCGATATGGGGTGAGGTCGCATGGCGGCGGGTTCGGCGCGCGGTACGGCTTGGCAGGACGGGGCTCGTCGCGTGCTCGAATACGCGATTGCCGCCTCGCTCGCCCTGCACGGGCTGGCCCTGCTGTCGCTTCCCTTGCTGCCGTCGCCGCAGGCGCGATCCGTTCCCGTCGAGCCGCCGCTCGAGGCGCGCCTGGTGCCGCAGCAGCCGGTC
>Ga0315556_1001991_pt1 | contig 11955 bp, 12 predicted proteins | sample SalMarSW160310MG_FD_202112 | JGI IMG/M metagenome (GOLD analysis project Ga0315556, IMG submission 202112) | Salt marsh sediment microbial communities from the Plum Island Ecosystem LTER, Massachusetts, United States - Salt Marsh Sediment SW1603-10 ...
CCCAGATCACGCAACAGGTTCTTGATGATGCGCCTCATCGTGGAAAAGTCGTCCACAATAAGTATTTTCATGTCCTTATCCAAGGTAACCTCCCTCTCCAGGGTAGTTTTGCTCGACACTGTTTCGGCATTTTTTCATGCTTCTTTGATCTCAGTCGCTGGTCCATTCCGTCATTCGGGCACGCAAGCGGATCAGCGCCTGGCCGTGTATCTGGCAGACGCGGGATTCGCTGACACCGAGCACTTCGCCGATTTCACGCAGGTTGAGCTCCTCGTCGTAGTACATCGCCATCACCAGGCGTTCGCGCTCGGGCAGCCTGGAGATCGCCTCTGCCAGAGCCGACTTGAAATCCTCACTGTGCAGGCTGTCGAGCGGCTCGTTGCGGCGCGTGTCGGCAACCGGTTGCGGGCTGTCGTCACCATTGATACCGCCGTCGTCGATGCTGAAGACCCGACAACCGGTGGCATCCTGCAGGATGCGGTGGTATTCATTCAGCTCGATACCCAGTCGCGCGGCGACCTCTACGTCGCGCGCGTCGCGACCCTCCTGGTTTTCGATGGCACGCACGGCTTCGGCTACCTGACGCGCCTTGCGGTGCACCGAGCGCGGTGTCCAGTCGGTGCGGCGGATTTCGTCGAGCATGGCGCCGCGGATACGGATGCCGGCGTAGGTCTCGAAACTGGCGCCCTGTGAAGCGTCGTAGTTGCGCGATGCTTCGAGCAGTCCGATCATGCCGGCCTGTATCAGATCGTCGGCCTGTACGCTCGGCGGCAGGCGGCTCATGAGGTGATAGGCGATGCGTTTAACCAGTGCGGCGTGCTTGGACACCAGGTCTTCGCCTTGAATATCAGGATTGGTCACGTACATAGCGGCTCCATTCATACCGGCATCTCCATGTGTCCGTTGTGCGACTGGATCAGGCGCTCCACAAAAAACTCCAGATGTCCCCCCGCCGCCGACGGCACCGGCCATTTATCGGTTTTCTGCGCCAGGTTCTTGAACGCTATCGACGAGCGGCTGCGCGGGTAAGCCTGGACCACAGCGCGCTGTTTGCGCACTGCCTTGCGCAGATAATCGTCGTGCGGCACGACGCCCATGAACTCCAGCGTGACGTCGAGATAGCGATCGGTTACTCGTGAAATCTTGTTGAACAATTCCCTTCCCTCCTGGGCACTTTGGACCTGATTCGCAAGCACCCGGAAGCGCTTGATGTCATAATCCGTTCCAAGCACCTTGATCAGTGCGTAGGCGTCGGTAATCGACGCCGGTTCGTCGCACACCACCACCACGACTTCCTGGGCGGCGCGGCTGAAACTGGTGACACTCTCGTTTATGCCGGCGGCTGTATCGATAATCAGCGTGTCGACATCATGGTTAAGCTCGCTGAAGGCACGGATCAGGCCGGCGTTTTCCATGGTATTCAGTTCGGCCAGGCGTTTTACGCCCGAGGCCGCCGGTACCACCATAATGCCGGACGGCCCCTCGACAATGACTTCCTCGAGCGTGCATTTACCGTCGATGACGTGCGACAGGTTGCTCTTTGGCTGGAGACCAAGCAGTACATCCACATTGGCCAGCCCCAGGTCGGCGTCCATCAGCATGACGCGTTTACCCGCATCGGACATCGCCACCGCCAGGTTCACGGAGACATTGGTCTTGCCGACGCCGCCTTTGCCACTGGTGACCGCAATGACCCTTACCGGTTGGGGTTTTGCCATGCGTCGTAATCCAGCCGCCTGATCCACGCGCAACTCAGACAGGAACATGAGTCCGCATTCCTCCAAACTGTTCAGCCATCGCCGAGTCAGCGGGTAGTTCGCGGCTGCTCGCAAGTTCTGCAGCCTGCTGCACCAGATTCTGCGCACGCGCCGGTTGCAGGTCTTCCGGTACACGCTGGCCGTTGGCGACAAACATCAACGGCAGGTGCTGCCGGATTACCGTGGATAACACGCCGCCGAGACTCACGGCTTCGTCAAGCTTTGTCAGAATGGCACCTTCCAGCGCGACACCGGAAAATGCGCGAATGGTTTCATCCAGCACCGAGGGATGCAGCGTCGCGGACAACACCAGCAGCGTGCGGATCGGAACTCCGCTGTCCGCCAGGGTGGCGAATTGTTCGGTCAGACGGACGTCGCGCTGGCTCATACCCGCGGTATCGATCAACACCAGGCGCTTGTCCGCCAGGCTGTTGAGGATGGAGCGCAACTCCTTGTGATCCGAGGCCACCTGCACGGAGATACCCAGCAGGCGCCCGTAGGTGATGAGTTGTTCGTGGGCACCGATACGGTAGCTGTCGGTGGTCACCAGCGCCACGTGGCGCCGGCCGTGGCGCAACACGTAGCGCGCCGCCAGTTTGGCGACACTGGTGGTCTTGCCAACGCCGGTAGAGCCGACCAGCGCGACGATACCGCCTGCATCGAGAAAATCATTGTCCGCGATCGGCAAGCTGGCGGACAACTCGCTCAGCGCCAGCTGCCAGGCGTGCTTGTCGTCACGCGCGTGTACGGTCGGCGCGGAGACTTTTTCCACCAGCGTCGTGTCCAGTTCCATGGCACTGAGCCGGCGCATGACATCGGTATGCAGGGGTTCGCGGCGCTCCCGGTCGTTCCAGGCCAGCTGCGCCAGCTGGTTTTCCAGCAGGCCGCGCAGCTGTTTGATTTCCTCACGCATGGAGACGATCGCGGGATCCTGCACCCAGTCCACTGCGGCCGCAGCACGCGAACGGGGCGCAGCCACGGCTTCGGCGGTTACGCTGTTGTAGGCTTCAGCGACTCTGTGCGATGACCCGGCCGCGGCCGGCGACTCCGACTCGGCAACCGCAGTGGATGTCTCGAAAAGCGATTCGTCATAGTCAACCGCGGCAACAATCTCTATACCGCCATCGACCTGCCGGTTGGAAAGAATCACAGCGTCCGGCCCCTGCTCGTCACGGACCATTTTAATGGCCTGACGCATGTCCGGCGCAAGGAAGCGTTTCACCTTCATTGCAACACCTCACTGATCGGTAAGGCGCGCGGAACTGGATCCTTATTGTTCAACGCCATGTTCATGCCGCCGGGCTCCTGTTGCTCTGTGCACCAAGGCTCGGTGCATCTGTGCCAATGTTGGCAACCACTTTAATCTGTTTGTTGTCCGGTATTTCGTTGTAGGCCAGTATCTGCAGCACCGGAATGCTGTGGCGCACCAGCTTCGCCAGCCAGGGCCGGATCGGCGGCGTCACCAGCAGGATGGCCGGCTGACCGGCGGCTTCCTGCCGCTGGGCGCTTTCCACCAGCGAGCGATGCATCCTTTCCGCCAGCCCGGGCTCTATGCCTGCGCCGCCTTCAGAGACTGCCTGAATCGAGGTTTGCAATATCTGTTCCAGTGATGGATCGAGCGTTATAACCGGAACCTCATCACCCATCCCATTGATATGCTGGATAATTGAACGACCCAGCGCAACGCGGACAGCAGCCGTTAAAGCGCCGGGATCTTGACTCCTGGCACCGGTTTCGGCGAGTGTTTCAGCAATGGTCCGCATGTCACGTACCGGAATGCGCTCCTCCAGCAGGTTCTGCAGTACCCGCAGTACAACACCGATGGACAGTGTCTTGGGCACCAGGTCCTCGACCAGCTTGGGCGCGCTTTTCGCCAGCACGTCGAGCAACTGTTGCACTTCTTCGTGGCCGATAAGCTCGTGTGCGTGGCTCTGCAACAGTTCGCTGAGATGGGTCGCCACCACGGTGCTGGCATCGACCACGGTGTAGCCCAGGGTGCGTGCGTTGTCGCGCTCGGACGGCGGCATCCACACAGCCTGCAAGCCGAAGGCGGGGTCACGGGTCTCGATACCCTGCAGGGTACCGAACACCCGGCCGGGATTGATGGCCAGATCGCGGTCCGGATAAATCTCGGCTTCACCGATCGGCACACCCATAAGCAGAATACGATAGGCGTTGGGCGCCAGTTCCAGGTTGTCGCGGATGTGCACGGACTGAACCAGAAAGCCGAGTTCCTGGGAAAGTTTCTTACGCACACCCTTGATGCGGTCCATCATCTGTCCACCCTGCGCGCGATCGACCAGCGGAATCAGGCGATAACCGACTTCCAGACCGATAATGTCTACAGCACCGACATCTTCCCAGCTCAGATCGCGCGCCTCGGACGGTGTCTGTTCTGTACTGATCTGTTCTTCTACCGGCAACAACGCCTGCTGCTGGCGTTTCCAGGTAAAGTAGGCACCGACACCCGCCATCGCGCCCAGCGACAGAAACGCCAGGTTGGGCATGCCCGGAATCAAACCCATAAACCCGATAATGCCGCCGGAAACCGCCAGCACCATGGGATTGCCGAACATCTGTTCGAACACCTGCTCGGACATTTTGTGTTCACTGGATACACGCGTAACAATGATTGCGGTCGCCGACGACAGCACCAGCGAAGGTATCTGCGCCACCAGGCCGTCACCGATGGTGAGCAGGGTGTAATTGTGCAGTGCTTCGCTGATATCCAGGCCGAACTGCAGGGTACCGATGGCGAGGCCGCCGATAATATTGATAAACAGGATGAGGATGCCGGCGATAGCATCACCACGGACAAACTTGCTGGCACCGTCCATGGCGCCGTAAAAATCAGCCTCGCGAGTGATATCCTCGCGCCGCATACGCGCCTCGTCCTGGGTGATGAGGCCGGCATTCAGGTCGGCGTCAATCGCCATCTGTTTTCCAGGCATGGCGTCCAGGGTAAAGCGCGCACTGACCTCCGACACGCGCCCGGCGCCTTTGGTGACCACCACGAAGTTGATGATGACGAGTATGGCGAACACCACCAGGCCGACGGCGTAATTACCGCCCACGACGAACTCACCGAACGACTCGATCACTTTACCGGCCGCACCGGTACCGGTGTGGCCGTTCAGCAGCACCACGCGCGTGGACGCGACATTCAACGCCAGACGCAACAGCGTGGTGACCAGCAGAACGGTCGGGAAGATGCCGAAGTCGAGCGGCCGGAGAGCATAGATGATAACCATCAGCACCACCAGTGACAGCGTGATATTGAAGGTGAAGAACATGTCGAGAGCGATCGGCGGCAACGGTACGATCAACATCGCCAGCATCATAACCAGCAGGATCGGGGCTCCCAGTCCTTGTCGGCTGATAGCTCGCAGGTTCATGATTGCTGCTTCAGTTGCCATAGCTTTATCTCTCTTCGCCCGGGGCCGCCTGGCGGTATGCCAGTGGTACAGGCGTGTTGCTGACCTGGCTATTCATCGGCTTTTTCACTCTCATGACCGGTGCCGGTACCCGGTCCCTGGAAAAAGTCTTCCGACACCTCGACCTTGCCCGGACGAACCGGAATCGGGCCGCCGCGCACGCTGGCTTTCAGCTGGAAGATGTAGGCGAGGATCTGCGCCACGGCCAGATACAGGCCAGCCGGCACTTCGTGGTTGATTTCAGTGCTGTAATACAGGGCGCGAGCCAGTGGCGGCGCTTCGTACAGCGGCACTCTATTGGCAACAGCGACCGTACGTATCTGGCTGGCAACGAGTTCCACGCCCTTGGCGACTACGACCGGGGCCGCCATTTTCTCTGCGTCGTAACGCAGCGCCACAGCGTAGTGGGTCGGGTTGGTGATGACGACATCGGCACGGGGAATCTCTTCCATCATGCGGCGCTGTGCAACCTCGCGCTGCAGTTGCCGGATGCGCGACTTGACCTCCGGTTTACCTTCGGTGTTCTTGTGTTCGTCGCGCACTTCCTGGCGCGTCATCTTCATGTTTTTTGCGTGATCCCATAACTGGAACGGCACATCGATGGCGGCGATCAGCAACAGCGAGGCACTGAGCACAACAAACGCATGCGACAGGATACTGCCGGTGTGGGCAAGCCCCGAGGTGACGGATTCACGGCCGAGCGCCATGAGTTCGGGCAGATAGTGCCACAGCAACCCGGCGCCGACGGAGCCGATAAGCAGGAACTTGGCCATGGCCTTCACGACTTCCACCAGGCCACGCGTGTTGAACAGGCGCTTCATGCCCTGAATCGGATCGAGCTTGTCCGGCTTGAAAGTCAGTGCCTGGGTACTGAACGCCCAGCCGCCGAGCGCCACCGGTGCAGCGAATGCGGTTACCATCATCACCAGCATGAAGGGTGTCATCAGCAGGGCTGCATGGCCGATGGTGGTGCCCAGGGTGTCGATTACCGCCCAACGGTCAAACACCTTGGCGCGTTCGATAACCAGTCCGTGGTGCATCAGCTGTCCAAGTTGCTCGATCATGTGACCGCCCATGACAGACAGCGACAGCGCGGCCATTAACAGCATGGCCGTAGTGGTGAGTTCCCGCGATCGCGGTACCTGCCCTTTTTCGCGCGCGTCCTCAAGGCGTTTGGAGGTCGCCTCTTCGGTTTTCTCCTGACCGTCCTCGTTCTCCTGCGCCATGTCAGAGGCTCCCGCTACCGAGCGAGCCGGCGGCCGAAAGCGCCTCGTCCAGCATCTGCCGGAGTTCCGGCAGCAGGTTGGACAACGCGAAAATCAGGACGACAAATCCCAGCGTCAGCGTCACCGGGAAACCGACGCCGAAGATATTCAGTTGCGGCGCCGAACGGCTGACGACACCAAAGGAAAGGTTAACCAGCAGGATCGAGGCAACCGCCGGCAGGGCCACCATGACAGCGTTGCCGAACAGGCGTATGCCCCAGTACGCGATCGTGCGGAAATCGTCGCGGGTCAGCGCATCGATGCCGATCGGGACCGAGTGGAAACTGTCCACCAGTACGCGCAGCAGCGCCAGGTGACCGTTGAGCGAGAGAAAAAGCAACGTTGCAATGACCAGGTAATACTGACCGATAACCGGCACGTTGATCCCGTTCTGCGGGTCTACCATCTGCGCAAACCCCAGGCCCATACCCATCGCGATGGTCTGACCGGCGATCACCAGCGTGGCGAGCACCAGTTGCAGACTGAATCCAATCGCCAGACCCAGCAGTATTTGTTGTACGGTCACCAGGGCGCTGGCCGCAGAGAAAGGATCAATAGGCGGCACCGGGGGAATTAACGGCAACACGACCCAGGTCAGCAACAGGGCCACGATCAGGCGTACCCGCAGCGGCACCACGCGGGCACCGAAGATCGGCGCAATCGCCAGCATGGCGGCGATACGCGTAAACGGCCACACCAGGGTCCCGGCCCAGGACGCAATGTCGGCGCTGGTAAAGAGCATGGCCGCATTACTCATGTGAGTTACCCGATCAACTCCGGAATGCTTTCGATAAGGTGGGTGGTGAAACCCAGCAAGGTATTCAGCAGCGCCGGGCCTGCAATCAGTATCACCAGTGCCACGACGATCAGTTTGGGCACGAATGTCAATGTCATTTCATTAATCTGGGTGGCCGCCTGCAGCATACCGACCAGCAAACCGACAACCAGCGCCGACAGCAGTAATGGTGCGGACAGCAGGGCCGTGACTTTCATGGTCTGGATACCGATATCGAGTACTGTTTCCGGTGTCATGCCGATAACTCCTATACAGAGAAACTTGCTGCCAGCGTGCCCATGATCAATGACCAGCCATCGATCAGCACAAACAACATGATCTTGAAGGGCAACGAGATAATCATCGGTGACAGCATCATCATGCCCATCGACATCAACAACGTGGCGATCACCAGGTCAATGACCAGGAAAGGGATCAGGATCAGGAAACCGATCTGAAACGCCGTCTTCAGCTCACTGGTGACAAACGCGGGCATCAGCAGAGTGAACGGGACATCACCGGGCCCATTGAACTGACCGGCATTGGAAATATTGGCGAACAGCATGAGATCGTCGTCACGTGTCTGCGCCAGCATGAATTTACGGAACGGTACGGCGGCGTGCTGCAGCGCTTCCTGGGCCGGCATCTGTTCATCCAGGTAGGGTTTCAGCGCGCTGTCATAGACCGTGTCGAACACCGGCATCATGATGAACAGGCTGAGAAACAGCGCCAGCCCGACCAGCACCTGGTTGGACGGAGACGACTGCGTCCCCAGCGCCTGGCGCAGGATGGCCAGCACAATGATCACACGGGTGAAAGAAGTCATCATCATCAGCGCTGCCGGCAGCAGGCTGAGTGCTGTCATGAACAACAACACCTGGATAGTCACCGTGTAGGTTTCCGAACCATCCTTGCCCGGCTCGACCCTGAGTGCGGCCAGTCCGGGTTCGGCCAGTGCCATGACGGGAGACAGACTCAATAACAGAGTGATCCAGAACAGCAGCCGTTTCATGAGGTTTTTTCCCTGGTGAGCAGGCGGCCAAGCTGTTCGGCAAAACCACCCGCCGGCGGGGCTTCCCGCGGCTGTAGCGGTTGATCGAGCACGTGCAGTGTCTGTACCCGCCCCGGGGCGACGCCCAGCAGCAACTGTGTCTCGCCGGCCTGGATCAGCACCACGCGTTCCCGCGAACCCATGGACAAACCGCCGAGAATACGCAGGCTGCCTCCGGCGGCCATCTGAAAACGGCCGCTGCGTTTTAACAGCCATGCCATCCCGAGTATCAGGCCCAGCACCAGCAACATACCGAGCGTCAGTTGCCACAGGCTGGTCATAGCCAGCGGGTCATGAGACCCGGACAGACTGCCGCTGGCGTGCCTGGCCGATTCCGTCGCTGCTGGCGATGCCGCCTCGCCGGCTGCCAGTACGGCGGACTGCACCAGCAGCAGGGGCGTGCCCATGAAAAGCGGACGGAGCAATGACGTAAGCATCATGTGCAACCTACTTGAGCTTCTTGACACGTTCCGACGGACTGATCACATCCGTGAGACGTATACCGAACTTCTCGTTGACCACTACCACTTCGCCGTGCGCCACCAGTGTCCCGTTGACCAGTACGTCCATGGGCTCACCGGCCAGGCGGTCGAGTTCCACCACCGAACCCTGATTGAGCTGCAGCAGGTTGCGTATGCTGATATGGGTACGCCCGATCTCCATGGAGATGGTTACCGGGATATCCAGAATGACATTGAGGTTCGCCTCGTCGCCCGCCGGCCCACCGGAGGTGTCCTCCAGATTTTCGAATTCCGCCGGCGGTGCCTCGACAACGGCGGTGTCGCTTTCCGCTTCGTCCTGTTCGGCCATCGCCGCGGCCCAGTCATCGTCCACCGCGTCCTGGTTGTCAGTTTCGTCACTCATTGGCTTCTCCTGCCACACTCAAGCTTCAGTCTGATCCGGAACAATCTTCTGCAAGATCTTCACCGCCCGACTGCCGTTGTGAACACCGAACTTGCCGCGGAACACCGGAGTTTCCTCGGCTTCCAGCGTAATCATGTCGGGTAGATCAATAGGAATAACATCGCCAGCCCGCAAATCGTTGAGCTCGCGCAGCGACAGCGTGGTTTCCACCAGCGTACTGCGCAGGTTTACCCGGGCCTGTTTCATTTCTTCGCGAATAGATCGCGTCCAGCGCTCGTCACGGTCGGAGCGGTCACTCTGCACGCCGGCATCCAGCAAATCGCGAATGGGTTCGACCATGGAGTACGGCATGGTGACGTGCAGATCGCCGCCGCCCCCGTCCAACTCGACACGGAAAGTGTTCACCACCACAACCTCTGTGGGGCTGACAATATTGGCGAAATGCGGATTGACCTCGGAACCCTGGTAGTCAAATCTGACATCGATGACCGGCTTCCATGCCTGCATCAGATCCTTGAACGCGATGTCGAGCACCATCTGGATAACCCGCAGTTCGGTAGGCGTGAATTCACGACCTTCAATCTTGGTGTGGAAACGCCCGCCGCCGCCGAAGAAGTTGTCTACCAGCGCAAATACCAGTTTGGGCTCCAGCACGAACAGTGCCGTACCGCGCAGCGGTTGCACGCGCACCAGGTTCAGGCTGGTAGGCACGAACAGGCTGTGCACGTACTCGGCGAATTTCAGCATCTGCACACCTGACACCGAGATTTCGCCGGCCCGGCGCAGCATATTGAACAGACTGATACGGAAGTAGCGCGCGAAGCGCTCGTTGATCATCTCCAGTGTGGGCATCCGCCCGCGGACAATACGATCCTGGCTGGCAAAGTCGTAGCCGCGGATCTCGCCTTCCGGAATATCTTCGTCGGTCTCGGTTTCTACGTCACCGCCACTGACACCGTGCAGCAGCGCGTCGATTTCGTCCTGTGAAAGAAGGTCGTTCACCGCGGCGCCCTACTGCATCACAAAACTGGTAAAGAACACGCTGTCCACACCGGCCTTGCCGGTTTCCTGCTTCATGACCTTCTGGATTTCGGCGAGCGCGTCGGAGCGCAGTTTTTCCTTGCCTTCGCGACTGTTGAGCTCGTAGGGATCCTGGTTGCTGAACAACATCACCAGGTTGTTGCGAATGGCCGGGCGTTGCTCCTTGACGAGATCCACCATTTCAGGGTCGCGGGTGCCGACCTCGACGGTGATCTGCAGAAAGCGAATATCGGAATCGCCAACGAAATTGACCACAAACGGGGGATCCATCGGCACGTAATTGAGCGGTGCCTTGGCTTTTTTGGGTGTCGCATCCTTGCCTTTAGCGGCGGTCTTGCTACCCGACGTCGCCTGTTCAGCCTCAGCCTGTTCATCGCCGGAGAGTACGCCTGTCAGCATCAGCGTAGCGGTTGCCGATACCCCCAGCAGCAGTACCACCACCAGTATAATGATCAACAGTTTGGACCTGGACTTGGGCGCCTCAGCCTCACCCTCGGTGTCGAGATCCAGATCCAGATCGTCTTCCTGTGCCATATCAAACCCCTGTAATGCGTTCTGCATGAGGGATAGCAAGACATATGCCACACGACGGATAGATTTATTTTACATATTTTTCAATACGATAAAAACGCTATCCACGAAAGCGCCGAAGTTTTGACTGATATGGCAGGCGTGGCTCGACAGAAGATTGGCTGCGGGAAGGACCCGCGAGTGCGTGATCAGTGCGTGGTGTGAGACAGCCATTCACCGAAACCGTCTTTCGGTAATGGCTTGCTGATGTGGAAACCTTGCAACAGGTCACAACCCAGTTCCAGCAATAGCTGGCGGATGGCCTCATCTTCCACGCCTTCCGCCACCACTTTGCAGTCGAGGTTGTGTCCCAGTTCGATGATCGAGCGAACCACGGCAGCATCGCGCGGGTTGGTCGCCATGTCCTCGAGAAACGAACGGTCTATCTTCAATGTATCGATGGGTAACCGCTTCAGGTAAGACAGCGACGAGTACCCGGTGCCGAAATCGTCTATGGCGATCGACACGCCCAGCTTGCTCAGACTGTCGAGAATGCGGGCACCCGCTTCCAGGTCGGTCATCAGGGTGCCTTCGGTAATCTCGATTTCCAGACTGCTGCCATCCAGGCCCGCCTTCTTCAGCGCCTGGCTGACGCGGCCAACCAGTCCCGGAGACTGAAAGGAACGCGCCGAAACATTCACGGAAACCGGTATCGGTTTGCCGTGGGGCGACCAGAGTTTGCTCTGCGACAGGGCTGTATCCAGCACCCAGTCGGTAATCGGTGCAATCATGCCCAGTTGCTCGGCCACCTGAATGAAGCGCATCGGCAACACCAGTCCCTGCTGCGGGTGCTGCCAGCGCAGCAGCGCCTCGGCACCGCGTATTTCGCCGCTGGCGATGTCAATCTTGGGCTGGTAGTGCAGCTCGAATTCCTCGCGTTCCAGCGCACCGTGCAACTGCCCGGAAAACTGCAGGTGTTCGGTGGCCGAAGACGACACGACGTCTGACTCGTAAAACAGGTAAGGCACAGCATTCCACTTGGCGCGGTACATGGCGCTGTCGGCGTGACTGGCGAGTGTGTGGGCGTCCTCGCCATGCTGGGGGTAGACTGAAATACCGATGGCGCTGCTGAGACAAAGCTCGCGCTGCTGATAGGTAAACGGTGCACCCAGCGCGGCGATCACTTCACCCGCCACCCGCTCAACGGCGCGTTCCGCGTCCTGCAGGAAAGGCAGGATAATGCCAAACTCGTCACTGC
>Ga0315556_1001995_pt1 | contig 11926 bp, 14 predicted proteins | sample SalMarSW160310MG_FD_202112 | JGI IMG/M metagenome (GOLD analysis project Ga0315556, IMG submission 202112) | Salt marsh sediment microbial communities from the Plum Island Ecosystem LTER, Massachusetts, United States - Salt Marsh Sediment SW1603-10 ...
AGGTGGACGACGATGACATGAAGGCGATCCGGGTGTTCGTTTCCGGCGGAGGCTGCGGCGGGATGGGGTATGGCATGACCTTTACCGACAGCCGCACCGAGTATGACTGCGTACGCCGGGAACAGGGTTTCGACGTGTACGTGGATGCCGTTGCACTGAACTACCTGCGGGGTGTCGAGATCGACTACGTCGAGCGTCCGACGGGTGCCAGCTTTGTCTTCAACAACGCCTTTGCGATCACCGGCGGTTCCGGTACCTGCGGTGCCTGCGGCGCGGCGGGCGGCGGCTGCGGCTGACCACCCGAGCACCCGGCGGGTTGCCTGCGGGTGACCCGCACCTGCCCGGCGCAGTCGCACGGTCCGGTGCTGCCGGCATGAAGTCGCGCCTGCTGCTGATTGCGCCTCCCCACAGTTACCGGACTTCCGCATTTCTCGCCGCCGCGCGGCGCTTGCAGATCGATGTGCTGATCGCCTCGGAAGGCCGGTTTTCCCTGGTCAGCGAGATCGCCGGGGGATTGCATGTCGATCTGGCGGCACCCGGTGCGCTCGACGTGCTGCTGGATGCCTCCCGGAAGCGGCCGTTCTGCGGTGTGGTGGCCACCGATGACGCGGCCGTGGAACTGGGCAGTCGCATCGCCACCGCCCTGGGCCTGCCGCACAATCCACCCGCTTCTGCACAGCGCTCCCGGCGCAAGGACCTGTCGCGCCAGGCACTGCAGCAGGCCGGTGTCGGGGTGCCTGCATTTACCCTGATCGACCTGCAGCAGCCACTCGAGGCACAGTGCCGCGCCTTGCCCATGCCCTGTGTGCTCAAGCCGTTGTCGCTGTCCGCCAGCCGGGGCGTCATTCGTGTGGATGACCGCGCACAGGCGCATGCCGCCTGTGCGCGGATCCGCGCCATCCTCAAGGCCGATCCGCCCGCAGACGGATTTGAGGCCACGCACCTGCTGATGGAGCGCTTCGTATCCGGTGCCGAGGTGGCGGTGGAAGGACTGTTGCACGCCGGCGTATTCACCGCGCTGGCGATCTTCGACAAGCCGGACCCGCTGGATGGCCCCTATTTCGAGGAAACCTATTACATCACGCCCTCGCGCCACTCCCCTGCGGAACAACGGGACATCCTGGCCACTGTCGAGGCGGCCTGCCGTGCGCTCGGGCTGCAGGAAGGACCGGTGCACGCCGAGCTGCGGCTCACTGCACAAGGGTGCTGCATGATGGAAGTGGCCGCGCGCACGATCGGCGGGGAATGTGCGCGCCTGCTGCAGTTCGCCACCGGTCACGGCCTGGAGGAACTGGTGATCGCGCATGCCACCGGACGACCGCTGGATGCAGTACCGGTGGCCGGGGCGGCCGGCGTGCTGATGATCCCGATTCCGCAGGCGGGTATCCTGCGCCGGATCGAAGGCCTGCCTGCGGCGCGTGCGGTACCCGGCATTGAGGATATTTCCATTGCCACCCGGGATGGCTACGAACTGATCCCGCTGCCCGAGGGGGCCAGCTACCTCGGATTCATGTTTGCGCGGGCCCCGGACCCGGCAACCGCCGAGGCCGCACTGCGCACGGCCCATGCACGGCTGCGCATCGTGGTGGCTCCGCTGCTGCACCTGCAGGACAGCCGTGCGTGCGAGGCGGCATCTGCTGCAGAGGTACGCGGGCCACCAGCGGAAAGCGGCTCCGGAGCGGGCTGACCCGGTCCGCTCCGTGTCGCGGTGCCGGCCCTGACCTGACGCAGACTTGCGGCGCCGGCCGGTGCTACTTCTTGGCCCCCGGCGGGCGGAAGCCCTGGGGTGCCCCGCCAAGTTCTCCCTCGCCGAACAGGAATCCGATCATGTGCTGTTCGATCATCTCGATGCTCGACGGGTCGGCGGTGTTCAGGCCGTTTTCATTGATGATCATGGTCAGCCGTTCCAGCCACTGATTCCAGCCTTCGGCGGACACGTTTTCGTAGATCCTCTCACCGAGCGAACCGGGATGGGGGATGGACTCCAGCCCTTCGGCTTCGCGCTTGAGTACCACGCAATTGACGATTCGTGTCATGAGACGCTCTCCGGGAAATTCCTGATGGAGGCAAGTGTAACCGAAACCCGCGCTACATCCCCCCTGATTTCAGAATGGTTTTACCACGACCAGCAGCACGATCGCGATCAGCAGCAGGGCGGGAATTTCGTTGATCCAGCGGTAAAATACTGCACTGTGACGGGCGCGGCGGGCGCGCAATTCGCGCATGATTACCAGGCAATAGAGATGGTACAGCACGAGCGTGCCGACCAGTACCAGCTTGAGCTGCAGCCAGCCGGATGCATGCCAGCTGGCCCAGGCATAGTCGACCAGCATCCAGATGCCGAATACGGCGGTGAGCACGGCGCCGATGGTCATGATGATGAACAGCTTGCGCTCCATGACCAGGAAACGGACATGACTGGTCTCGTCCGTGGCGTCGGCATGGTAGACGAACAGGCGTGGCAGGTAGAACAGCCCGGCGAACCAGGTGACCATGAAGATGATGTGCAGGGCCTTTATCCAGAGCATGCAGCGGTCCCGGTTTGCTGGTTTCCACAACGCGTGTCGTTGTCCGCCCGGCCGAGCAGACCGAGGATGTCCTGCTGCAGGCGGTTCATGTCCGGGATGCCGGTCCTGCGGTACACGAGCCTGCCATCCGGCGCAAACAGGAACATGGTCGGCGTCAGCTCGACATTCCCGAAAGCGCGTGCCGCGTCCGCGTGGATATCCAGGGCGACCGGGTAGGGCAGCCGGCGCTCGTTACGCACCGCCAGAACCCGGTCGGGGGGATCATAACTCATCGCGATGGCGATCATGCCCAGGCCGCGCGGAGCGAGCTCCTGGTAGAGCCGGATCAGCCGCGGTATTTCTTCCATGCAGCTGCGGCAGGTCGTTGCCCAGAAGGTGACCAGCAGGGGTCTGCCGTGATAGTCGGACAGCTTCAGTTGCCTGCCATCGACGGCAGGCAGGCTGATGTCCGGTCTTTTCTGCAGCCCGTGGGGGGCCAGCACGAACCAGGCCAGCGTGCCGGCAGCAACGAGCATCATCACGCCGAGCGTTAGCGCCTTCACGGCAGCTGTTTTCTTTCGCCAGCGGTAGTGTCGGCGATGCCGGTGGCGGGGGATTTCCCGGTAACCAGGCGCCGCACGGCAGCCGCGACGCGCTTGATACCGCGCCACAGTTTCGGCAACAGCCAGATCATCAGCAGGATAAACAGGATCAGCAGTGCGATGAACAGCAGAGGATGGTGCAGTGCGGTCCAGAGTCCGGCAACCACGGCAACATCCTCGCCCACCGAGGCAAACCAGTTGCTGAAGGGCTCCGGGGAAGTATTGATCAGTACCCGGCTGCCGGCCTTGGTCAGGTGGCTGCCGGCGGCCAGGCCGCCCCCGGCGATTGCGGCGGCGAGATGTGCAGCCGGACTGACATCGCCGATGGCGCCGGCAGCGAGGATGGCACCGGCCGGTATGCGAATGAAGGTGGACAGCCCGTCCCAGCCGGTATCCACACCCGGAACCTTGTCGGCGAAGAACTCCACACAGTACATCAGCCCGGCCGCGAGCATGACCAGGGGATCGGTCAGGATCTGCAGGTCGGGTGGCAGCACGATATTGCCGGTGCTGCCCAGATAGCCCAGGGTCAGGATTGCTGCGTACAGGTTGATGCCGCTGGCCCAGGCAACACCCATGGTCAGCGCGATCGTCTGGGTAATGTCCATGGCGTATGCGACCCTGAGGATGGCGCTGCGTTCAGTGGCCGTTCCGGCCGGCGGAGTCCCGTTCCCGGGAGACGTCCCGGGTGTTTCCGTTTGGCGACATAATTCTACTTCTCCATGATATTAAAAAGGAAAATTTGGCGTTAAATGTTACGGAAGTACGCGGTAGCTGTTTATATAATAGGCACGCTGTGATCCCCTTGTCATTCGCGGTTGCACGGAGGCGCGGAATGTTTGCGGAATTCGGAAGATTCGCCAGGCGCGGCAACGGTACCGACATGGTTGCGCGCAGGGCAACCGATGCCGGGTTTGGCAGGAATGCCACGGCCTGCGTCGGGGAGCTTCCGGTGCCTGCCGTGGGGAGATGTAGCGGGGCAGTGAATTCCGGCAGCCTGCTTTTCAGCCCCGGTGCAGGCCCGTACCCGTTGCCGCTGCGGCGCCACCGGGCACGGCGTGTTACTCAACCCGGTACCGGACGTGCCCGTCGCGGCCTGCGTCATTGTTCTGCGGGTCGGGGTCATGAGCGCGCTGCAGGCACCGGGGCCGCCAGAGGCGCCGGGCAGCATCACGTGTCCGCAACCCTGCCGGTTCGACGCCGCGCAGGCTGATTGACCGGATTATTTTCCAACCACCTATGTAGAGTAAGGAGTAGTGCGATGAACAAAAAACTGATTCTTGTGGCCTGTATGGCCCTCGCCCTCGCCGGCTGCGGGGACAAGGGTGATTCCTCATCCAGTGCCGAATCGGCAAGTCCGGAACAGGCAACGGAACCCACCACCAGTGAAACCATGACGCCGGCCGGTGCGGCGAGCGAAACGGAAGCTGCCCCGGCAGAGGAAGGCGCCGGTACGGCATCCGAGGCCGCCGGGGGTGCGATGGAGAGTGCCGGCAAGATGGCAGACGATACCATGAACGCGGCGAAGGGTGCCGCTGACGCGGCTGCCGACACCGCTGAAAAGGCCAAGGACGCGGCGGGCGATGCACTGAAGGGCAACGAGGCACCGGCCCAGTAAGTCCATCGCGGTCTGGCAATGCACACTGGCGGCCAGTCGAGGTACAGGCCGCCAGTGTTCGCTGCGGGGTGAAATCGTGTTGCGGGCGTCAGTGGCAGTTTTTTTTGCGGGCTGGATCGCATGGTTCCTGACGGACAAGACCGGCCTGGTCCTGCCGCGTGCGACTGGCAGCCTGTTGCAGGATCTGCAAACGGGATTTGACATGCTGCGTGCCGGTTTCCCCCGGCCGGCATTTGTATTTACCTGGTACGGACACTACCTGGTGCTGTCACTGCTGGGCGGGCTGTTGTTGTCGCTGCTGGGCGCAACCGTGGCGCGGGCGCTGGGCAGACGCCGGCTGCGGAACCTGATGTTCCCCCGGCGCCGGCAGTCCGGCGGTCCGGGTACGGGCGAATCCGCGCAGGCGGCACCGGGAAACAACACCGACCCGGCAGCGCGCGACGGTGCTAGTGACTGATCAGCGGATTCAGGGCATCGGCCTGTTCGATCCAGCCGCTGACGACTTTTTCGCCGGGCAGGGTACGGGTCAGCTTCCTGGTAGCGTTGACCTCGGCCATTCTGGTTGCGAGGTTGGCGGCAACCCGGGTGCGCAATTCCTTCACGGTGTCCACGCCGGCGGCCTCCAGCAGTTCGGAGTACTCGGCTCCCACCCCTGAAATCCGCATCAGGTCGGACAGGTTTGCCCACTTGAGCAACTGCGACTCGCTCAGGCCGGTGTTGCCTGCCGTGGCCTTGCGGCCGGCCGGGTCAGCGCAGTGTTGCAGCAGGTCGTCGGTCGTGCTGATGCCTGCCGCTTCCAGCTTGCCGGCATATGCCGGGCCAATGCCTTCTATTTCTTCGATTTTATAGCTCATGGAGAAATCCTCGCGGGGTATGGTTGACGGGATGGCAGTGGCGGTTCTGATGCTCCCGGGGAACTGTGCGCGGCACAGCCCCGGCAACCGGGTTGCCGCCCGGGCGGTGCCGGCCTGCGCGGGCATTGAACTACGGCCATTGCGGATGTGCAAGTGCCGGCAATTTCCGGCCGCCTGCGCCGGGAAACCTGCGCTAGAATATCCGGAATTTCGTCCCTCGAACTGCAGCACGGAAGGAAGCCCGTCGTGAGTACAGACAACCCGGTCCGGGAGATCCGCATCAATCCCGTCGTACCGTCTGAATCGGTGCTGGTTGCCACCGCCCGCAACCTGCGGCCGCGGCAGCAGGAAGAACGGATTCCGCACGATGGTCGCCGGCATGTCGAGACCTGTCCCTTCTGCCGTGGCAACGAAAAAATGACTCCCCCCACGCTGCTGGCGCTGCCGTCGGAACAGGAGTGGGAAGTCCGGGTCGTGCATAACCTGTATCCGGTGCTGGGTACCGAAAGCGATCTCAGCAGTTTCAGTTTCGGCATGCAGCAGGTGATGGACGGATACGGCCACCACGAGGTGATCATTGACCACCATCACCATGGCATCGAGATTCATGAAATGTCGCAGCCTCACCTGGCGCTGTTGCTGGGTACCTACCGCCAGCGCATGGAGGCGCTGTTCAACTCGGACCAGCGGATCCGCTATGTACTGGTGTTCAAGAATTTCGGTGCCGCGGCCGGCGCCAGCATCAAGCACACACACAGCCAGCTGATCGCCATGCCGATCATCCCGGAGAACGTCCATAACGAGGTGTTCAGCAGCCAGGCCTATTACGCCAGGCATCACCAGTGCGTATTCTGCAGCCTGATCGACGAGGCGCTGACCTACGAGGCCACGATCTACAACCGCGAATCGGGGGAGGTGCGCCGCAAGGTGGATGTCGGGCAGTACGTGATCGAACGCAGCGAGCGCTTCATTGCCATCAAGCCGTTCGCCAGTCGCTATGAATGGGAAGTTCACATCCTGCCGCTGGAACACAGCAGCAATTTTCTGCACGCCTCGCAGGAGGACCTGGCGGACTTCGCCGGGATGCTGAAACGCACCATGCAACGCCTCGACAAGGTGCTCGGCGGTGCGCAGTACAACTACTATTTCCACAGCGTGCCACGCTGCCCGACCATGCAGGACTGCGATGCCAGCTACCACTGGCACATGGAAATCTGTCCGCGCACCTCGATCCCGTCCGGTTTTGAACTGGGTTCGGGACTGTTTGTAACCACCATCAGCCCGGAACACGCCGCCCGGCAGCTGCGCGAGGCATTATAGGTCATGGCAACCGGACACACGCCGCAGGATCTGGAACGGGTCATTGCACGCATGCAGAAGATCCAGCGTGATATCAAGGCATCCCGGCAACCCCCATCCATGATGGAGCTGGAAGAGCTCAAGTCCCTGGGCAGGGAATATGCACGCATCGTCGAGCGCCTGGCCAATCCACCGGAAGACACCACCTTTGTCTAGCACTGCTGGAGTACCGGACATGCCAACAGACCCGGGAATATTCGTCGGCAAGGGGGAAAAACCGGTGTACCTGCTGCCCCGGCTGGCCAACCGGCACGGCCTGATCGCCGGGGCCACGGGTACCGGCAAGACGGTGTCGTTGCAGATCCTGGCCGAGGATTTCTCGCGGCGCGGCGTACCGGTGTTCATGGCGGACGTGAAGGGTGATTTGTCCGGGATCAGCCAGCCCGGCACGGAGAATCCGAAATTCCGGGAACGCGCGGCCATGATCGGCCTGGACGATTACCGCTACGAGAGTTTCCCGGTGGTGTTCTGGGACCTGTTCGGGGAGCAGGGCCACCGGGTGCGTGCCACGGTTTCGGAAATGGGGCCGCTCCTGCTGGCGCGCATGCTCGGTCTCAACGACACCCAGGAAGGCGTCCTGTACGCGGTCTTCAAGCTGGCCGACGACCAGGGGATGTTGCTGCTCGACCTGAAGGACCTGCGCGCGCTGCTGGTCTTCGCCGGCGAGAACGCTGCCCGGCTGCGCCTCGAATACGGCAATATTTCCGGCGCCACGATCGGCGCCATCCAGCGGCGGTTGCTGATGCTGGAGGAACAGGGGGCGGAGATGTTCCTGGGCGAGCCGGCGCTGGACCTGCTCGATTTCATGCGCAACGGCAGCAACGGCCGTGGCAATATCAACATCCTGGCAGCCGACCGGCTGATGCAGACGCCGGGCCTGTACGCCACGTTCCTGCTCTGGCTGCTGTCCGAACTGTTCGAGCAGCTGCCGGAGATCGGTGATCCCGAGCAACCACGGCTGGTGTTTTTCTTCGACGAGGCCCACCTCCTGTTCAACGATGCGCCCAGGGCACTGGTGGAGAAGGTGGAGCAGGTAGTGCGGCTGATCCGTTCCAAGGGCGTGGGCGTGTATTTCGTTACCCAGAACCCGCTCGATATCCCGGATACGGTGCTCGGCCAGCTGGGCAACCGGATCCAGCACGCCCTGCGCGCGTTCACGCCGCGTGACCAGAAGGCCGTGCGCGCGGCGGCGGACACCTTCCGTCCCAACCCCGCCTTCAATGCGGCGACGGCCATTACGGAGCTCGGTGTCGGCGAGGCGCTGGTATCCATGCTGGGCGGCAAGGGAGTACCGGGTGTCGTCGAGCGGGCACTGATTCGCCCTCCGGCCTCACGTCTCGGTCCGGTAACTGCCCCGGAGCGCGCCGCCATGATCGAACAAAGCCTGCTGGGCAGGCGCTATGACCGGTCCGTCGATTCCTACTCCGCCTACGAGATGCTGAAAGAGCGTACGGCCAGGACTGCGGATGCCGCAGCAGAGCGGCAGACCCCGCACCGCGCGGATCCGGCTCCCGGGAAAACCGCCAGGCCGCGCAGTAACCGCCAGGGAGTGATCGAGGCGATGGTCAAGAGCGTGGTACGCTCGGCGGGTAGTTCGATCGGACGCAGTATCGTGCGTGGAATTCTCGGCTCCATCCTGCGGGGCTGACGGGCTGCATCCGCCTTGGGCTCCACCGCAAGAGCGGCACGGTTCCGCTACCTGTTGCCGGTGCTGGTGGTGCTGGGGTTGCTTGCCTGGCAGCACTACCACCCGGCAACGCCGACATCCGGTCCGGCAGTATCCCGCGCGCCGGCGCACGGGGATTCCGTCCGGGCTGCCTATGCCGCACGGCGGTCGGGAGTCTGGCTCGAAACGGGCGGCAGGGTGCTGCGCGTCCTGCCGGACGATAATGCCGGTTCCCGGCACCAGCGCATGATTCTGGATACGGGCGGCGTCACGGTGCTGGTAGCGCACAACATCGACCTGGCCGGACGTGTCCCGGTCAGCACGGGCGACCGGCTGACACTGCGTGGACGCTATGAATGGAATGACAAGGGTGGCGTGATGCACTGGACTCACCACGACCCGCAAGGTCACGGGGCCGGTGGCTGGATTCGCAGGGATGGCAGACTGTACCGGTAGCGCCCGATCCGGGCCCCGTCACGGCACGCCGTGGCCGGGTCAGCAGGGACAGGTAATATCAACCCTGCATGTTGCCTGGCAGCGTGCGGGCGGGAGGTGATGATGACGGCAAAACTGGACACCCTGTACAGGGAAATCATCCGCGACGTCGGGGAAGACCCGGCGCGTCACGGTCTGCAAAAAACACCGGAGCGCGCGGCCCGGGCGATGGAGTACCTGACACGGGGCTACCGGCAGACGGTCGACGAGGTCGTCAATGGCGCGATCTTCGATTCCGACAACGAGGAAATGATCGTGGTGAAGAACATCGAGCTGTATTCGCTCTGTGAACACCATCTGTTGCCGTTCATCGGCAAGTGCCATGTAGCCTACATTCCGACCGGCAAGGTCATCGGTCTGTCCAAGATTGCGCGCATCGTGGACATGTTCGCACGGCGCATGCAGATCCAGGAAAACCTGACCAAGCAGATTGCCGACACACTGATGGACGCGGTTCAGCCGGCCGGGGTCGGTGTGATCATCGAGGCACAGCACCTGTGCATGATGATGCGTGGTGTGGAGAAGCAGAACTCCATGATGACCACATCGATGATGCTGGGTTCGTTCCGCAACCATGACCGGACCCGCTCGGAGTTCCTCAAGCTGGTCAAGAGCTGAAAGGCCGTGCGGTCAGCCCGGTGATTTTTCCCGGGCCGGTTCGGGCGGGGTTGCGGCCTGCTTGCCACCGGTAAAGAGAAATTCCTTCGCCAGCGCCGGATAGATCGATTCCGGGCAGACCAGCCGCGAGGTCAGGTAGGCAAGGAACGAGGTTGCCATCAGCGGCAATACCAGGCCGGGATCGCTGGTCATTTCCATCACGATCACAAAGGCGGTGATCGGTGTTTGCACCACACCGGAAAAGTAGCCCACCATGCCGAGGATGATGACTGCGCCCGGGGCGATGCCCGGCATCAGCGTGGATATCGAGTAGCCCAGGCCCGCGCCGGTCGCCAGCGATGGGGAGAAGATCCCGCCGGGAATGCCGCTGAGATAGGAGGCGATGGTGGCCAGCATCTTCACCAGCGGGTAGTCGGCGGGCAGCATGCCCTGTCCGTTCACCACCATGCGGGCTTCCAGGTAACCGGTACCGAACGTGAGGCCGCCACTGTACAACCCGATCAGGGCAATCACGGTGCCGCAGCCGGCCGCAAGCAGGACCGGTTGCCGTTTGGCCAGTGGCGCAAGGCGCCGGGTGCCCCAGATCAGGGACTGGCTGAACAGGCCGCCCAGCAGGCCGCCGCCGACGCCACAGACGAGGATGGGCTTGATCGATTCCAGCGACGTGAGCGTGGAGGAACTGGCGCCGAAATACACGTAGTTGCCCAGGATGGCGACCGTGGTCATGCCGGCCAGGAAAACCGCTGTCAGCAGCGTGCCGCTGGTGCGTTCCTCGAAATTCTTGTTCATTTCCTCGATGGCAAACAGGATCCCGGCCAGCGGCGTGTTGAACGCGGCTGCAATCCCCGCTGCACCCCCGGCAAGGATGAGACCGCGGTCCATGTAGTGCATCGGGAATTTGGCAAAGCGGCCGAGCGAGAACATAATCGATGCCCCGATGTGCACGGTGGGGCCTTCGCGACCGATGGAGGCCCCGGACAGCAGCCCGATCAGGGTCAGCAGGATCTTCCCGATGGCAATGCGCAGGGAGAGCACCCGGCTGCGGACACTGTGTTCGGTCATGGACAGCGCGGCGATCGCCTGCGGGATCCCGCTGCCCTGTGAGCCGGGAAATACCTTCTGTGTCAGCCAGGCCACGGCGGCCAGCCCCAGCGGGCAGGCCACCAGCGGGGCGTAGGTCCAGTGTTGGGCCAGGCGGTGGAAGTTGTGATTGGCGACTTCCGACGCCAGCGCAAAGGCGGTCGAGACCAGGCCCATTGCGACGGCGCCGATCCAGAATACGATCCGGGTTTTCCAGGCGTCCGCAGAAAGCAGGTCACGGCCGGTCGAACGAAGGTTTCTGAACATGACGGGGTATCGTTTGAACAGGTTGTGAACGATACGCCTAGTAATTACGATTCATCAAGTTGATACGGGACATCCGGGCGGTGGCCCGGTGTACGAATGATCCGGCAGATACGCGGGACGCGGGAAACAGACATGAGCATCAGGGCAGGCGTGGTTGGTGGTACCGGATATACCGGTGTGGAGTTGCTGCGGTTGCTGGCAGTGCACCCGAATGTGGAACTGCAGGTGATCACCTCGCGCTCCGAGGCCGGGCGCGCGGTGTCTGATCTGTTCCCGAATCTGCGCGGACACACGGATCTGGTCTTCACCGAGCCGCGCGCCGGAGAACTGGAGGGCTGTGATCTGGTGTTCTTTGCCACGCCCAACGGTACGGCCATGCAGATGGTGCCGGGATTGCTGGAAGCGGGTACGCGCGTGATCGATCTGGCGGCGGATTTTCGCCTCCGGGATCCGCAGGTGTGGGAACACTGGTACGGGATGCCGCATGCCTGTGCCGGGCTGCTGCAACGGGCGGTCTACGGTCTGACCGAGGTGAACCGCGCAGCCGTCGCGAGCGCGCGGCTGGTGGCCAACCCCGGCTGTTATCCGACTGCCGTGCAGCTCGGTTTCCTGCCGTTGCTCGAGGAGGGCCTGGTCGATGTCGATCATCTGGTGGCGGATGCCAAGTCCGGGGTCAGTGGTGCGGGCCGCAAGCCGGCCACCGGGTTCCTGTTTTGCGAGGCGGGTGAGAATTTCAAGGCCTATGCGGTGCCGGGACACCGCCACCTGCCCGAAATCCGCCAGGGCCTGGAACTGGCCGCCGGCCAGCCGGTCGGGCTGACCTTCGTCCCTCACCTGGTACCGATGATCCGCGGCATCCA
>Ga0315556_1001996_pt1 | contig 11921 bp, 10 predicted proteins | sample SalMarSW160310MG_FD_202112 | JGI IMG/M metagenome (GOLD analysis project Ga0315556, IMG submission 202112) | Salt marsh sediment microbial communities from the Plum Island Ecosystem LTER, Massachusetts, United States - Salt Marsh Sediment SW1603-10 ...
AATCCTCCTGCTTTTTTTATTCTGGGGCGGACTCGCCCTCCTCCTTCATCTGCTACGCTTTGATCCCTACGGCATCGACGAACCGGCCGCCAGGGCCTTGTTACTCAACTGGACGGTGGCGGACCATGTGGTCAACCCCATCGTGGTCTTCGGCCTGCCGGATCTGCGCGTGCTGTTATTTGCACCGCTTGGCATTTATTGGACGGGGAGCATCATTGCCGTCAAGGTCTTTACCGCGCTGATTGCCTTCGCCGCAAGCCTATTGCTGTACCGCTGGGCGCGCCGCACCATGAGTGAAGAAGTCGCCCTGATCGGCAGCGGTCTGCTCTTGGTTGCCCCGCTGACCTTTTCGCAGATAAACGCCGTCGGCGTCGGCCCCTTTTTGCTGCTACTGTTTGCCCTGGGCCAATGGCTGGATGACAAGTATCGTCAAGCCCAGCGCCAATTGGGAGGGTGGTACTTCATACAGTTAATCGTCGCCGCCATCGCCGTCAGCCTGCACCCCGCCGGCCTGGCCTACCCATTTTCCCTGATGTGGGAATGGTACAAAAACCCCATCGACAAGCGCCATCGTTTACAAGTCATGGCGGGACTGGGGATCGCGACCGTACTCATCTTAATCCTGCGCTTCGGCTGGCCCGCCCTGGAGTGGGGCGACAACCCCATGGCCGTACTTACCGATCTCGTATATGTGAGCGGACCGAACAGTGAGGGCCCCTCCTGGATGCTGGGATTGATCCCCAGCGGCATCCTGGTCCTGTTCGTGCTCAGCGACCTCCGTGAATTGTTCAACGATGTGTTAGGCCGCATGTTGCTGGTCGGGCTGCTATTGGGGTCGGTAGCGGCCGACCCCGGCTGGGCGATGCTGGCCCTGGCCATTATTCTTTATCGCGGCCTACATAGACTGATCAGCATCAACCAAGGCCTGCAGGCCGGCAGTCTCGCCGGACAACGGGGCATGGTATTGGCCGCCGTCTTCGTCGTTGCCACCGCCTATATGATCGCCGACAAGGTCCAGCGTTTTGACATTCTGCAAGGGGCGGTATCCCCGCAAGATGATGTTATCCGCACCCTGTCCGGCGAACTCGAGGATCTCAAACAACCCGTCGTGACCATCAGCCAGTGGCCGGCGCGCACCCTGCTCGCCACCAAACAAACGACTTTCCCTCTGCCGCCGCCCGCACAAGATGCGCAGGGCTTGTTGAAAAATCTCCACGGCGCGCATTTTCTGCTGTTCGACCCCTACGACAAGAGCAACAAACAACTGACCCGCCAAGTCTCGGAATTGACCTATCAGCTTAAAACAATCATGGTCCGCCAGGGTGCGGTTCTGGTAGAGATCATCGACGCCCCGGACAAAGACAAGGCCGCCGCCCCGCATCCTTGATCGGGATGTTCAGGGCTTTGCGACGACATCTTGCCGCTTGATACCGTCGCGATAAAGCCAAATGGAACCGAAGCGCAGGACACTCAACGCCAATAACAATACCGACATGGCGTAAATCTGATCCGGATTAATCTTGGTCTCGAACAAATCAATCATGATTTCCCGCAAAATAAACACGATGGTGGCATCGACGATGAAGGTGATGCGCAATTGTCGCGAGGTAAAATAGTCCACGATTGATCTGATCAATTCCACCAGAATAAACAAGGTCAACAGCTCGGATATAATGCTCTGAAAATCCTGGGTGAGTTCCTTGTGAACCATCAAGACTCCCACGGTCTTAAATAGATGCAGCACGCCGATCATGACGCCGAAGGTAATCATCAGCAGAATCACGCCAAAGATGGCGTCGATAACGCCATGGAAGACATTGAGCAAATTGATTTCTTTCAGATTCATCGCCTATTCCTCACAAGGAACCGCCGCTAAAACCGCGAGCCTGCCCTCTCACAGCGGGACGTCACTGCTCAAGATTGACACCGGGGGCAAAAATAGGTGGCGCGCTGCCCCAGCCGCAGCGATTCAATCTCATGCGCGCAACGCCGGCACGGCTGCCCGGCTCGCCCGTACACCAGCAGTTGCTGAGCAAAGTAACCCGAGCGCCCCGCGCCGTCCACATAGTCACGCAAGGTGGTGCCGCCCGCGGTAATCGCCTTGCGCAGCACCCGCTTGATCGCCTTGGCGATCAAGCCGTATTCCGCCGCCGTCACCTTGCCTGCGGCGCGGCGCGGATGCACGCCCGCCATGAACAAGGCCTCGTTGGCATAGATGTTCCCCACCCCGACCACCACCTTGGCGTCCATGATGAATTGCTTGACGGGCATGCTGCGACCGCGAGCGCGCCCCGCCAGATAACTGGCGGTGAACGCCGCCGTCAGCGGCTCCGGCCCCAGATCTCTCAACAAGGGATGCAGCAGCGGATCCTCGTCGGTCCAGACCATCAAGCCGAACCGACGCGGATCGCGCAGGCGCAAGGCCTGGCCGTTACCCAGCCGCAGATCGACATGATCATGCTTCTGCGCCGGCAGGTCCGCAGGCACCAAGCGCAGCGTCCCCGACATGCCGAGGTGAATGATCACGGTACCGGCGCCGCACGCCAACAACAGATATTTACCGCGCCGCCCGACCTCCAGAATCCGCTGCCCGGTCACCTTGGAGGAAAAGCTGCGGGGTATAGGATGGCGCATGCGCCGCTCCCTCACTATCACCCGGGTAATCGCTTGGCCACTTATATGGGGGGCGATACCACGGCGAGTGGTCTCCACCTCGGGAAGTTCGGGCATAGGGATGAACGCCGTAGAGCGCTAGTTCTTTTCAGTCGCCGCCGCTGCGGGCTTGGATGTTTTCACAGACAATAAGCGATCCGCGCGCTCCGAAGCAACATAGAATTGCATGCCGATCTCCGGCCGGGCCAGGATCAATTCCGGCCGGCGCGCGATGATTTGGTAACGCAAGGGGTGCGCCTGACCTGCCAGCCCTATCACCACTTCCCCCAAAGCGGCATGCTTCTCATAGGGGGTGACGCGCAAGGCCTGGGCATCGCGCCACTCGTCCGCCAAGGCCTGGGCGGCGTCGCTTGAGACACCCTTGTCCGCCGGTGTCACTATCCATTCACCCTTGTCGTTGTGCGACAGCTTGCCGTCCGGCACCTGCAAGGCAACGATCTGCGCGCCCGGCGGCACCAGATCTCGGCTCACCCACGCCGCGGCATCCCCGCTCAGTTCGAACATGTACCGGTCGGCGATCAAATGAATGGTATCGCCCACCTGCACGTAACGCTGCTGATCCACGGGCGTCACGCCGCCGAACAGGATCTCGGTATCGTTGAGCCGCAAACGCACCGTCGGCTTGGCCAAGCCGTATTCGCTCAAATCCCGCCCGGCCGCCGCGAACCGTGACAGACTCTTGGTTTGCAGCACGCCCAACAAATCATCCACCCGCACCCCGTTGGCCGCGACCTCGACCGGCTGGGACATCCGCCATGCGGTACCTTGCTTGCTGAGGGTGATACTGCCGTTGTGATTGGTGATGGCGATCTTGCTGATGGCCGCCGGACTCATGGCGGTGAGCTTGACCTCGGGGGGCTTGGGGGCGTGGCCAGGTTCTTTCCACACCACCCACACCAGGGCCAGCAAGGCAATGGCCAACCACACATTGAGCAACATCCGCTTGCCCATAACTCCATCCTCTAGCCTTAGCGTTTGCGTCGCCGCAACCAAATAGTCATACCGCTGACCAACAACACGGCCGGCAGACCGAACAGAAAACCGAAACCGATGATCCCCGATTGCAGCGGCGAGAGCTGCAGACTGGTATCCGGCGCGGTCTTGGCAGGTATATCCAGAAAATGCTCATCCTCGCTCAACCAGTTGATCATGTTCATGCCGAGATCGAGATTACCCACGTTACCCACATATTGATTGGCGAGGAAATCGCCGTCGCCGGTGACGATGACCCGCTGCTGCTTGCCGCCGTGTGCGGTACCCGCCTTGTCCGCCGCCGGCGCCGCCGTGCGCGTCAAGGTCTCACCGATGGTCACGGGACCGCGGATATCTTCCTTTTCGTTGAACTGCACCTTGCCGGTGAGTTTGCCGGTCTCGACCCAGCTGCTCTCGCCGGTCTTGAGGAAGCCATCGGCCTGCCAACCCTTGGGGGCCGTAACGTTCAAGCCCGCCGCCAGGGGAAACACGGTCAACAGATTAAAATCCTTGGTAACCGGGTCGGCGCCGTAACTGGTCACCGCGGCAATGGCGGCGCTCTGTATCCCCAGCAACTGGGTGGTGAGATCCACCACGATCCCGGGCAGGAATTTCACGCCCAGCTCCTTGGCCACCGGCCCCAAACCGTGCAGCGGCCCGGGATCTCCCAGCCACAGCAGATTACCACCGCGGCTCACATAGTCTTCAACGGCCTTGACCTCGCCCGGCAACAAATCCACCTGCGGCGCGCTGATCACCAGCACGGTGGTGTTATCCGGGATGCTGCCCGCCTGCGCCAGATTGAGGCTGCGGGTCTTGAAGCCCTTGTCCTCCAGCTGCTTTACCCATAGCGACAGATCGTTATTGGCCTGGCCCTGCGCACGCCGCTCGCCGTGACCGTCGAGAAATACCAGCCAGCGCTCGCCGCTGCGCAACAGGCGCTGCAGGGCGTTGGTAATATTCTGCTCCTTGAGTTCGAAGGGCTTGAGGTGTTCATTGCGGCCGCCATACTCGATCACCACCTCGCCGTCTTTGGTCACGCCCATGGCCTGGGCACGCGCCGGATCGGTATCGGGATTGATGAAGCTGAGACTGACGTCGGATTTATAGCGCTGATAGCGGCCGATCACATCGCGGATATGATCTCGCAGCTGCCGGGTGTCGCGGGCGAAAGCGGTGACGGCGATCGGTCCTTTGGCCTGCTGCAGCAGCTTGACGCTGGCCGGCGACAGGGAATGACGGGCATTGGCGGTCCAATCCGCCTGATAATTGTAGCGGGTGCTCACCCAGGCCAGTGAACCGGCCACGCCCAACAACAGCGCGACGAATAAAACATTATTCAAGCGGGTTAAACGTCTCGAGCGTTTGGTTACTTGCATATCGGCCTTAACTGATGATGATGGCGATCAAAGTTCAGCGCTGCAAACGATCGGCGTCGAGGCGCCGGATACTGAGCACGATAAAGGTGGCGATGAACAGCAGGTAGTAAATCACGTCGCTGCTGTTGAACACGCCTTTGAGCAGGGACTGATAGTGCCTCAGAATGGACAGATAGCCGAACAAACCGCTGTATTCGCCGCTGCGGTCGGCGCCCGCCCAGTCGATGATCCACAGTCCCAACAGGATGCCGAAGGTGCTGACCGCGGCGATGGCCGGTTGCACCGTCAAGGTGGACATGAATACGCCCACCGCGATGAAGCTCGCCGTCAGCAGCGCCACCCCCAGCAAAGCCGCGGCGTACATGCCGAAGTCGATGGTGCCGCCGCTGAGCAAGGACAGCGGCATCAAACCGATCATCGCCACCAATATCATAAAAAATGCCGTGACTCCGAGAAACTTGCCCAACACGATCTCGGTCATGGACACCGGCGCCGACAGCAGCAGGCTCAAGGTCTGACCGCGGCGCTCCTCGCTGATAAGGCGCATGGTCAGCATCGGCACTGCGAACAACAAAAAGATCGAGGCATCACCTAGCAAGGGCGCCACAATCAGATCGGTGATCCCCGGGGCTCCCTGCATCATCGCCAGACGCGGCTGCAAGGCCATGTAATTGTCGATGCCGATCAGAAAAAAATAGGCGAGGATGATCTGCTCCACCGCCAATACGCTCCAAGCCAGCGGCGACAAGAACATCCGCCGCAATTCATGGGCCGCAATCTGCCAGATCATGCTGCCGCTCCTTCGTCATGCTCGGTGGGATCGCTGCGGGTGATATCGACGAACACCTGTTCCAGGGACATGCGTTCCGGTATCAATTCATACAAGCCCCAATCGCGGCGCGCCGCCTCCAGCGCCAATTGCTCGGCGGGATTGTACTCGGGGCGGTAATGCAGACGCCACGAATCGTCGCCCACCGCTTCCACCGCCTCCACACCGGGCAGCTGCTGCAATTCGCCGATGGACGGCGAACGCCGCAATCCCACCAACAGGCTGGAGGCGCGCATGCGCAGCTGCAGGCCCTCGATGCTGTCGTTGAGCACCAGTTTGCCGGCACTGATGATCTGCACCCGATCGCACACCGCCTGTACTTCGGGAAGGATGTGGGTGGAGAGAATGATGCTGTGCTCGCTGCGCAATTCACGGATCAGGGCGCGAATCTCGCGCATCTGCAGGGGATCGAGACCCACGGTCGGTTCATCGAGTATCACCACCGCAGGCGCGTGAATAATGGCCTGGGCGATCCCCACCCGCTGCTGATAACCCTTGGAGAGATTGCCGATGAGCCGCCGCCCGACCTCGGTCAGCCCGCAGCGCTCCTTGGCGGTGGCGATGGCGGTGCGCTGCTGTCTGGCGGGAATACGATTGAGGCGTGTGCAGTACTGCAAATATTCATCCACACTCAGCTCGCGATACAGGGGCGGTTGATCGGGCAGATAACCGAGACCGGCCTTGGCGGCGATGGGCTGATCGAGGAGATCGATGCCGTTGATCCACACCTGCCCGGCACTGGGCGCCAGGTTGCCGCTGATGATCTGCATAGCAGTGGACTTGCCGGCGCCGTTGGGCCCGAGCAGGCCTAAGACCTCACCCTTGCCGACGCTGATACTGACATCGTTCAGGGCGCAGGTGTGTCCGTAATAGCGGTAGACGTGCTCTAATTGAATCAGGTTTGTTGCATCGCTCATGCGTCTCGGTTTCTCTTTGTTGCTGTTGCTAACGCCGCGGCAAAAAACTGGATAAAGCTTAGGGTCTCTAGGAGCCACGGCATTATACTCAAGACGAGCATTAAAGAGTCTGCTATTTCAGAAAAGTTCCCGCAAATGACCAAGCCAGGCAAACACTCCGAAATATTGTTGGGCATAGACACTGGCGGCACCTTCACCGACTTCGTAGTTTACGATGGTGCGACGCTGCGTATCCACAAACGCCTGTCGACGCCCGCGGCGCCGGAACAGGCCATCCTGGCGGGCATCGAGGATCTCGGCATCGATACGCGGCGACTGCGCCTGGTGCACGGTTCCACCGTCGCCACCAACGCGGTACTGGAGGGCAAGGGCGTACGCACCGCCTTCATCACCAACCGCGGCTTCAAAGACCTGCTCACCATCGGCCGCCAGGCCCGCCGCGAGCTTTACAACCTGCAACCCGCGCCGCTGCCGCCACCCGTGCCGGCGGAGCTGTGTCTGGAAACCGGCGGCCGCCTCGCCGCCGACGGCGAGGTCGTGGACCCCCTCACCGCCGAAGATCTCGCGGCGCTGCGCAGCGCGCTGCAACAACTCGAACCGCAAGCGGTGGCCATCAATCTGCTGTTCTCGTTTCGGGACGACCGCTTCGAGCGGGCGATCGCCGACATCGTCCCGGCGCAGATCTTCGTCTCGCGCTCCTCGGAGGTCCTGCCGGAGTATCGCGAGTATGAACGCGGCATCACAACCTGGCTGAACGCCTGGGTGGGACCGCTGGTGCAGGGCTATTTACGGAAACTGGGCCAGGCCTTGCCCGGCACCGCCATCGCGGTAATGCAGAGTTCCGGCGACACCATGGGTATCGCCGAGGCGGGACGCCACGCCGTGCGCATGCTGTTGTCGGGGCCGGCGGGCGGCCTGGTGGGGGCACGCTTCATCGGCGCCCGTAGCGGGCATCGGCGCTTGCTCACCTTCGATATGGGCGGCACCTCCACCGATGTGGCCTTGATCGACGGCGAGACGCGACTCACCGGCGAAGGCCGCATCGGCCCCTATCCGGTGGCGGTGCCCATGGTGGATATGCATACCATCGGCGCCGGCGGCGGCTCCATCGCGCGGATCGACGCGGGCGGGCTGTTACAGGTGGGACCGCAATCGGCGGGCGCCGATCCGGGACCGGCCTGTTATGGTCGCGGCGGCCGCGAGCCCACGGTGACCGATGCCAATCTGATCCTGGGCCGTTTGCTGCCCGATCATTTTCTCGGCGGCAGAATGCGACTCGATACCCAGGCCGCGCACGCGGCCATGGCCCGTATCGCCGTCCCTCTGGGGATGAGCGTGGAGGAGGCGGCGCTGGGTATCGTGCGTATCGCCAATGAACACATGGCGCGCGCCTTGCGGACGATCTCGGTGCGCCGCGGCATCGATCCGCGCCACTTCACCCTGCTGTCCTTCGGCGGCGCCGGCGGCCTGCACGTCTGCGCCCTGGCGGAATCCCTGGACATGCACCAGGCCCTGATCCCCATCCACGCCGGTGTGTTGTCGGCGCTGGGCATGTTGGTGGCGCCCCACGGCCGCCGGCTGTCACGCACCTTGAACTGCTTGCTGGAAGAAGTCGATGAGCGCGTGCTGGATAAGGAATTCTCCGCCTTGGAGCAACAGGGTGCGGCGGCCTTAGGCCAGGAAGGCGTGCCTGCGGAACAGATCCTGCTGGAGCGCAGCGCGGATCTGCGTTACCGCGGCCAGTCCACCTCCCTCACTCTGACCTGGGAAAATAGCGGGAATGCCGCGACGGCATTCCATGCCGCCCATGAGCGGTACTACGGCCATCGTCTCGATCTGCCCATCGAATTGGTGAACCTGCGCGTGGCGGCCCGCGCGCCGCGACCGGATCTCGATTTGCCCGCCGTCCAGACCGACCATGAGGGCGCGGCGACCGCCGGCGTGCGAATCTTTGGCGTCAGCTCAGCGGTAGCGGTATGGGAACGAACGGCGCTGCACGCCGCACAGTCCCTGCAGGGCCCGGCACTGATCACCGACAGCGTTTCCACTACCTTCCTCGCCCCGGGCTGGCAATGCCGCCGCGACGACGACGGCAATCTGCTACTGGAGAGACGCACATGACTTCAAGCCGCCCTCCGTAAACACACCGCTCAATTTTTAGAGGAACACCCAGGCGGCAACACCCAGGAAGGACATGAAACCCACCACGTCGGTAAAGGTGGTCAGCAGCACCGACCCGGCCAGGGCCGGATCGATGCCGAGGCGGCGCAGCAACAACGGGATGGTGGTACCCATCACCGCTGCGGTAATGAGATTGACCACCATCGCCAAGCCGAGTATCCACGCGATCTGCATATTGTCGAACCACAGCCCGGCGATGACTCCCACCACCAAGGCCCAGATCAGCCCGTTCACCAGACCCACCGCGATCTCCTTGGTAAAGAAGCGCCAGGCATTGGCCTTGCTGATCTGCCCCAGGGCCATGCCGCGGATCACCAGAGTCAGGGTTTGACTGCCGGCGATGCCGCCCATGCTGGCCACGATGGGCATGAGTACCGCCAGGGCCACCACCTTCTCGATGGCGGCGTCGAACAATCCTATCACCCACGACGCCAGCAGTGCGGTGGCGAGATTGACCCCCAACCACACCGCACGGCGGCGGCTGCTGGACGCCACCGAGGCGAATAGATCCTCCTCCTCCGACAGGCCGGCCATGCTCATCAGCGAGTGATCCGCCTCTTGTCGGATGACGTCCACAACGTCATCGATGGTAATGCGCCCCAGCAATTTGCCTTGACCGTTCACCACCGGCGCCGACACCAGATCGCGGTGCGCGAACAGACTCGCCACGTCGGTGTCGGAGGTCATGGCATCAATAGCCTCCACATCACTGCTCATAATCTCGCCCACGGTGAGCGCCGGGTCTTTGGTCAAAAATCGGTTGATAGGCAACAAGCCCAAATAGGTATCGTCACGCTTGACCACGATGAGGCTGTCGGTCATGGCCGGGATCTCGCCGCGACGACGCAGATAGCGCAGCACCACATCGAGGGTAACGTCGGGCCGGACGGTGATGGTATCGGTATTCATCAAGCCGCCGGCGGTGTCCTCCGGATAGGGCAATACCGACTCCAGCCGCCGGCGGTCCTGGACGCTCATGGAATTGAGGACTTCGGCCACCACCGCCCTGGGCAAATCCTGCAGAAAATCCGCCAGGTCGTCGGTCTCCAGCCCCTCGGTGGCGGCCAGCAATTCACTGGGCGCCATCTCGCTGATCAGGCCGGCGCGCACCCCGTCGCTGAGGTGCAACAACACGTCCCCTTCCAGTTCAGGAACCACCATTTCCCAGGCTATTTTGCGGCTGTCGGCGGGGAGCGACTCCAGGAGGTGGGCGATCTCGGCCGGATAGAGGCTGTTGAGCATGAGGCGGACATTACCGAGCGCCCCGCTTTCCAGCGCCTGATTGAAGCGGCGCAGATTCGTCTCACGCTCCGCGCCTTCCCGGATTTCCGTCATACATCACCCCCGCCTCTTGCAGCGAGAGTGTAAGGGAAAAGACGGTGCTATGGGGAGCAATAAGGGAAATCGTCGCATGAAAGGGCGCCGCAATCGCGCCGCCGGCGGGGCGCAAAACCCGCACAATGCACAATATCCAGGAAGCCATATGAACGCCGGCAGCCACGGCCATCAACAAGGATGGCCCCGCACCGGCATTGCGGCGGCGGCGGCGGCGACGCCTTATTCCGGCTCCCCGAAACGTTCGAGAATCAGTTGCTGCAGCTTGGCGCAGGCCTCTTCTTCATCCCGGCCTTCGATAATCAACGCCAAGGACACACCCTTGGCGGCCGCCAACATCATCACGCCCATGATGCTCTTGCCGTTGACCACCCGCTCACCGCGCACCAGCTGCACCTCGCTGTCGAAGGTCGATGCCAGAGTCACGAACTTGGCGGCGGCCCGCGCGTGTAGGCCCAGTTTATTAATGATGGTGATTTCTCTACGTATCACGTCCGTCACTCAAGATTTCAGGCACGCAATAAAAGATGCCGTCACGCCCACCGCTCTCCGCCTTGAGCGCCAACTCCATTACACTGAGCGTCGGATAATTCATGATCCGCACCAGCATCGGCAAATTGATGCCGCTCACCACCAAGACCTTATGATCGACTGCCAGGCGCGCCGCGATATTGCTGGGCGTCGATCCGTACATATCGGTTAAGATCAGCACGCCGTCGCCCTGATTGAGTTTGGCCACCAAGTCCCGCCCGCGCTTTACCATGGCGTCCGGATCGCAATCGGCCATCACCGGCAATACTTCCGCCATCAGCGGACACATCCCCAACATTTGGGCGGCCGTTTCATAGAGGGCCGTCCCGACATGATCGTGGGTAATAATCAATAATCCGACCATTACGACAATTCTCGGTGACGCGTCAGCACATTACTGCGTTTGGCGCGGAAATGGGCGCCCAGGCGCTCCACCATATAAACGGAGCGATGATAACCGCCGGTGCAGCCCACCGCCACCGTCATATAGCTGCGATTCTCCGCCTCGAAGTGCGGCACCCAGGTATCCAGGAAATCGCGAATGCCTTCAAACATGCGGCCTACCGTCGGCTGCTGTTCCAGAAAGCTGCGCACTTCCGCATCGAGACCGGTCAAGGGCCGAAGATGGGGTTCCCAATAGGGGTTGGGCAGACAACGCACGTCGAACACAAAATCCGCATCGGGGGGCAAACCGTGTTTGTAACCGAAGGAGGAAAATAACAACGACAAGGTCTGTTGGCCAGTCCGGCCCATGCGCTCCCGCACCAGGGTACGCAGCTGATGCACATTGGTGTGGCTGGTGTCGAGATGCCAATCGGCGTCCGCCGCCACCGGAGACAGCAAGCGTCGTTCCGCTTCGATCGCCTCGTTCAAGGGTACGCTGGTATCGCTGAGGGGATGTTTACGCCGCGTCTCGCTGAAGCGCTTCAACAAGGTCTGGTCATCGGCGGTGAGGAATATGATCTCGCAACGAACGCCTTCGGCGCGGACCTGCTCCAATATGGCGGAGAACTCCTCGAAATCATCGGTCAGATTACGGGCATCGACTCCCACCGCCGCATCGCTGTAGTTGCGGTTAGGTGCGTTTTTCAGATGCCGGGCCAG
>Ga0315556_1001997_pt1 | contig 11916 bp, 8 predicted proteins | sample SalMarSW160310MG_FD_202112 | JGI IMG/M metagenome (GOLD analysis project Ga0315556, IMG submission 202112) | Salt marsh sediment microbial communities from the Plum Island Ecosystem LTER, Massachusetts, United States - Salt Marsh Sediment SW1603-10 ...
TCCGCACCTGCGGGAACGGGCCCATCAGGGCGCCGGCCGTGGCGGGCGAGGCCTTGGTGTTCAGGAGCTGCTTGAACGCGACAGCGTAGTTCGGGTTGTCGCGGAACCAGCCTTCCTTGTCGAGCTGGTTGACCGAGCTGATGCGCACCGGGAAGTAGCCGGTGAGCTTGTGCCAGCTGATCATGTTCTGGGTGTTGGTCATGAACAGCGCGAAGTTGCGGGCGGCCTGCTGCACGTCCTGCGGCACGCCCTTGGCGATCCACAGCGAAGCGCCGCCGATGACGACGCCCTCACGGGGCGCGTTGTCGGCGATGGGCAGCTCGGCGGTAGTGGCGCCCCAGCCGCCGTCCTTGCCGGCCTTGGTGATGGCGTTCACCTCGGAGGTCGAGTCGATGTGGAACATGGCCTGGCCCTGCGTGAAGATGGCCTCGCTGCCGTTCCAGTCTTCGAGCTTGCCGGTGTAGGTGTAGTAGCCCTTGTCGTTGAGTTCCTTGATCCAGTTGACGATGTTCAGCGCCGGCTGGCTCGTCAGCAGCACCTGGGTCGCGCGGCCGCCGCGGCCGTTGTCGTTGTTGACCAGGGGCGCGTTCTGCTCGGCCATCCACTGCTCGAAGAACCAGCTGTGCAGCGCGAAGGTGATGCAGCTGTCCTTGGTGTCACCGGCGGCGCGCAGCGCGGCGCAGTCGTTGAGCACGTCGGTGTAGGTCTTGGGCGGATTGTTGGGGTCGAGGCCCGCCTTCGTCATCAAGGCGTTGTTGACGAACATCACGGCGTTCGAGGAGTTGAACGGGATGGAGTTCACCGTGCCGTCGATGGTGTAGTAGTCGAGCACCGGCTTGATGTAGTCGCTGGTGTCGAAGCTGCCGGGGATCTGGCCGACCGGGATGAACAACCCCGAGTCCTTGGCCTGCTGGCTGCCGACCTCGAAGAGCTGCACCAGCGCCGGCGGGTTGCCCTGGCGGGCGCCCAGCACGGCGGCGTTGAGGACCTCGCGGTAGGACGCCTTGGGCGTGACCACGATCTCGTAGTTCGGGTTCTGCTTGTTCCACTCGGCTGCGCGGTCCTTGATCCACTGCAACCGCTCCGTGCTGAACGCTTCGAAGAAATCGATCTTCGTCTGCGCCAGCGCGGTGCTGCCGAGCAGGGCAAGCAACGAGAACAGGATGACGATACGCTTCATGGTTCCCCTTTCCCTTCATGTGAAGCCGGCGTCAACGTAGCACCCCTCCGTCATGGCTTCGTCTGACGGCAACGTGTTACGCGCCGACCTGCTTCCTCCGGCGATGCCGCTTCCTACGGCGGCCGAAGTCGACCGGTATGGATGGGACCCCGAGCCCTCATCGAAGGCTCCCCGGGAGACACCTCACGTGCTTCCGTTCCGCCCATCCGCTGGTCGCGTGTCCAGGTCTCAAGTCTACCCTGTCGCGTCTGGAGCGTCCATGGTCGTTCCGCCACCGGTTGCGTGGCGTGCCCACCGCGCCGTCACCGGAGGACGTGCAGGAGGTCGGGCAGGAAGTTGACGAACCAGGGCACGTAGGTGACCAGCAGCAGCACGATGACCATGGCCGGCCACAGGTAGAGCATCGCCCGGCTGGCGCGCTCGATGCGGATGTTGCCGATGGCACACCCCACGAACAGCGCCGTGCCGACCGGCGGCGTGGTGAGCCCCAGGCCGAGGTTCATGAGCAATACGATCCCGAAGTGCACCGGGTTCATGTTGATGGGAGGCGCCGTGACGATGGGCAGCAGCACCGGCGTGAGGATCAGGATGAGCGGCGCCATGTCCATGATCGCGCCCAGCAGCAGTAGCAGGATGTTGATGAACAGCAGCAGCAGGATCCGGTCGTGCGTCAGCGACAGCAGCCCGGACGCCAGCAGCGAGGGGATGCGCAGGTAGGCCATGAGCCAGGCGAAGGCGCTGGCGGTGGCGATCAGGAAGATGACGATCGAGATGGTCCGCACCGACTGCAGCAGCGCACCCCACAGCTTGCCGGGGGTGAGCTCGCGGTACACGAAGGCGCCCACCAGGAAGGCGGTGACGGTGCCGATCGCGGCGGCCTCGGTGGCGGTGAAGAAACCGAAGGCGATGCCTCCGACGATGATGAAGCCCACGCCGAGGGCGGGGATGGCCTCGAGCGAGATGCGCACGCTCTGCCTCAGCGGCGGCCTCGGCTCGGACGGGTAGCCGCGCCGCAGCGCGATCAGATAGCTGGCCACCATCAGCCCCAGGCCGATCATGATGCCCGGGATGTAGCCGCCCAGGAAGAGCGCGCCGATCGACACGCCGCCGGCGGCCAGCGAGTAGATCACGGCATTGTGGCTGGGCGGGATGATGAGGCCCTGGGTGGAGCTGGCGACCGTGATGCCGACGGAGAAGTCGGTGTCGTAGCCCTTCTGTTTCATCATAGGGATGAGGATCGAGCCGTTGGCGCTGACGTCCCCCACCGCCGAACCGGAGGCCCCGCCGAACAGCATCGACGCGACCACGTTGACCATCGCCAGCCCGCCCCGGATAGGCCCCACCAGGACCCGCGCGAAGTCGACGAGCCGGGCGGCGATGCCGCCCTCGGCCATGAGCTGTCCCGCCATGATGAAGAAGGGGATGGCCAACAACGGCGTCGAGTTGACGCCGTTCGCCATGCGTTGCGCGACGATCAGCGGCGGGATGCCGAGCAACAGCACCGTCACCAGGCTGGCGATCCCCAGCCCGAAGGCGATCGGCACGCCCAGCACCAGCAGCACGCCGAAGGTGCCGAGCAGCGCCCCGATGGGGCCGAAGAGCCTGTCGAAGCCGAACAGCGCGACCACGCCGACCACCAGTGCCGCCACGATGACGAGGAACACCAGCCGGACGAACGGGTTGCGGCCCGTGGTACGTTCCTCCGCCTCGTCGTAGGACGACCGCGGTGGCAACAGGATGTTCTTCGCCGAGAAGAACAGCATCAGCACGCCGCCGACCGGGATGCCGAGGTACATCCAACCGATCGGCCACTTGGTGGCCGAGAAGGTCTGCATCATGGTGCGCATCGACAGCTCCCAGCCGTACCAGACCAGGTAGGCGCCGAAGGCGGCGGCGAGCAGCCACACCAGCCGCACCAGCGGGACCCGCAGGCGCGGGTCGACCTGACGATGGAGGATGTCCATGGCCAGGTGCTCGCCGGTGCGCACCGCCAGGGCGCTGCCGACCATGGCGAGCCACACCATCAGGATGAGGCTGACCTCTTCGGTCCAGCGCGGCACCGGCAGGCCCGGGACGTAGCGGGTGAGCACCTGCCAGGAGATGGCGAACACGATGCCGACGAGGAGCGCCACCACCGCCGCCCGCACGATGGCCACGACGAAGTCCTCGATGCGCTGGTAGAGATGGCGCGGAGGGGGGGCTCCCCCCTCCGCGCCGGCGTGCTGGGTCACGGGATCGCGACTCCTCTACTTGGTGTCGACGATGCGCTGGATCAGGTCGCCGTACTGCGAGCCGTACTTGTCGTAGACCGGCTTCATGGCGGCCTGGAACGCGGACGTGTCGACCGTGATGATCTCGCTGCCGGCCTTCACGACCTCGTCGCGGCTGGTATTGGAGAGCTGCGCCCACAGCGCCATCTCCACGGGCACGCTGGCCAGGGCGGCCTCGCGCACCAGGCTCTGGTCCGCGGCGCTGAGCTTGTCCCAGGTGGACTTGCTGATCATCACGACCTCGGGCACGCGGGCGTGACCGTCGAGCGTGAAGTAGGGGGCCACCTCGTAGTGACGAACACCCTGCGGGCCGTAGGACGGGAAGTTGTTCTCGGCGCCGTCGATGACGCCGGTCTGCAGCGCGCTGTACACCTCGCCGAAGGCCATCGGCACGGGCTCCGCGCCCAGCGCCTTCATCATGTCCAGGACGACCTCGCTCTGCTGGGTGCGGATGCGCTTGCCCTTGAGGTCGGCCACGCTACGGATGGGACCGGCGGCCTTGGTGGTGTAGAAGTTGCGGCTGCCGGAGTCGTAGTAGGCGAGCCCGACGAGGTTCGCCTGCTGCAGGCCGTCGAGCAGCTCGCGCCCGATCGGGCCCTGCACGACCTTCCACATGTGCGCCGCATCGCGGAAGATGTACGGCATGCTGAACACGCCCATGGGGGCGTAGAACTCGCCGACCGGGCTGGTCGAGGTGCGCACGACGTCGATGACGCCGAGCTGGACCTGCTCGATGGTGGAGCGCTCGTCACCGAGCTGGCCCCCGGCGAAGACCTCCATCTTGATGCGCCCCTTGGTGGCGGCATCGAGATAGTTGGCCATGAACTTGAGCCCTTGGACGGTCGGGTAGTCCTCGGGCTGGTTGTCGGCCGCCTTGAGCGTGATCTGCTGGGCGGTCGCCACCCCCGTCATCAGGGCGGCCAGAACGAACAGGGACATCACGAAGCGTCGCATGCGTCTCCCTTCTCCGGTCCACGACCGGACCCCACCCGCGCGGAGATCCTCCGGAGCGCGGTCGCCCTCTCGTCTCGCTAACCCCTCCCGTACTGCGCGTGAACGTTAACGTTCGCGAACGAACGCAAGCTCGTGGGTCCACGCGAGCCGAGGGCGTGGTGTGAACATCCCTTGAACGCTAGCACGGCCCCCGAGGGGTGTCAACGACGGATGTCCCGGCTGCGTCGCGGTTTCCGGGAAGTCCCCGCCGCTACCGCTCCATCGCCGATCGAGGTCTGGTATCGTTAACGTCAACCAGGAACGGAGCGGACCCACGGACATGCCACGAGTCACCATCCAGGACGTTGCGCGCGCCGCCGGCGTGTCCGCCATGACCGTGTCGCGCGTGCTCAACGAGCAACCGGGGGTGAGCGACCGGCGGCGCGCGCAGGTGCGGGCGGCCATCCACGAACTCGGCTACCGCCGCAACAGCCTCGCCCGCGGGCTCAAGGCCAGCCGCTCCCACACGCTCGGGCTGATCGTCCCCGACATCACCAATCCCTACTTCCCCGAGATCGTCCGCGGCGCCGAGGACGTGGCGCTGGAGGCGGGTTACGGGGTGTTCCTCAGCAACGCCGTCGAGGACCAGCGGCGCGAGGCCACCAGCCTGCGGCTGATGGAGGAGCGGCGGGTGGACGGCGTCATCGTGGTGAGCCCGAGGCTGCCCGAGCGGCAGCTCCACGCTCTGCTGCGCAGCCACAAGGCGGCCGTGGTCGTGAACCGCTCGGCGCCACCCGAGGTGGCCGGTGCGGTGCGCCTCGACCACGTCAGCGGCGTCATGCAGGCCATCGACCACCTGATGTCGCTGGGCCGCCGGCACATCGGCGTGCTCGCCGGCCCCGACAGCTCGTTCGCCGCCCGCGAGCGGCTGGAAGGCATCCGGATCGGCCTCGAAACGCGTGGCCTGCCGCTCTCGCCCGACCGGCTGGTCAAGACCGCTCCCTACATCGACGACGGGGCCGAGGCCGCCGCGCGCCTGTTCGAGATGGCCGGGCCGCTCGACGCGCTGCTGTGCTACAACGACCTCGTCGCGGCCGGCGCCCTGCAGGCGTGCGCCACGGCGGGTCTGCAGGTGCCGCAGGACATCGCCGTCATCGGCTTCGACGACATCGCCTTCGCCCGCATGTTCACACCTCCGCTGACCACCCTCCATGTCCCCAAGTACGATCTCGGCGTGAACGCGATGCGTATCCTGTTCGACCGCATCGCCGGCCGCAACGTGCGCGCCGAGGTGGTGCTCCGTCCCACCCTGGTGGTGCGCGGCAGCACCGTCGCGGCCCCCGTTCGTCCCTTGACGCCGCGAGTTGAGGAGGTTCGCCCATGACCCGACCCGCCGCCCTGTCCAGCGAGCGCCTGGCGCGCCCCGGCGCGCAGCTCTACCCCGGCTCCCGCACCGACCTCGAGGACGCCGTGCTGGCGCTCGAGCTCGGGCCCTACGGCAAGCGCCTGCTGGTCGCCGCGCTGCCGGGGTCGCCGGTGCTGGAGCGCTTCGAAGGCGCTCCTGCCGGCACCGTCGACGGGCTGGCGCTGCTGCGCTGCCCACTGAACGACGCCAACGCGGCCGCGCTCCGCGTGGCCCTGCCCGACCTGGCGCCGCGCCCGCTCGGACTCGCCACCTCGGCCGGCTTCGGCGACCGCCTCGGCATCGCCACGCCCGGCCACGCGCGCGCGCTCGGCCGCGCCGGCGCGGCCGGCGGGCTGGTAGCGCCGATCTTCGCGCAGCAGTCGATCCGTGAGATGACGCGCACCCGGCGCTCCCCCACCGAGGTGCTGCGCGACGCCACCTTCGGCGCCTTCGAGGCGGGCTGGCGCGGGCCGCTCGGTGCCGACGCCGACCACCTCAAGCTCCCCGAGCACATCGACGCCTGCGTCGACGCCGGCTTCTCCTTCTTCACCGTGGATCCCGGCGACCACGTCGACGACGATGCCGACGGCGCCGACGCCGCCGATCTGGAGCGGCGTCTGGCGGCGCTCCCCTGGGACGGGCTCGAGACCACCCGCGCGGCGCTGGAGAAGGCGTACGTCGGCCGCGTCGTCGAGCTGGAGGACGAGCGCCTCACCCTGGAGCGCGAGGCCGTGCTGCGCGCCGCAGCCAAGTATGGCGCCGCGCTGGCCCACGTCGCGCGCATGTACCGGCACCTCGCCTCGCGCTTGGATGCGTTCGATTTCGAGGTGTCCGTCGACGAGACCGGCACCCCTACCTCCCCGGCCGAGCACGCCTTCATCGCACTCGAGTTGAAGCGCCTGGGCGTTGTCTGGGTGAGCCTCGCCCCGCGCTTCCCCGGCCGCTTCGAGAAGGGCGTGGACTACATCGGCGACGTGGCCGCGCTCACCGTCGAGCTGAAACGCCACGCCGCCATCGCCCGGGCGCTCGGACCGTACAAGCTGAGCCTGCACTCCGGCTCGGACAAGTTCTCCGTCTACGGGCCGTTCACGCAGGCCACCGGCGGTCTGGCCCACCTCAAGACGGCGGGCACCTCCTACCTGGAGGCGCTGCGCGTCGTCGCCGGGGTGGCGCCCGCGCTGTTCCGCGAGATCCTGGCGTTCGCGCGCGTGCGCTACCCCACCGACCGCGCCAGCTACCACATCTCCGCGGAGCTGGCGAAGGTGCCCGAGGAGGGCGCTCTGCGCGACGGCGACCTGTCGGGGCTGCTCGACCAGTTCGATGCCAGGCAGGTGTTGCACGTCACCTACGGCTCCGCCCTGGAGGCCTACGGAGACGCCCTGCAGCGCGAGCTGCGCGCGCACGAGGAGGAGCACTACGCGGCGCTCGAGCGCCACTTCGTCAAGCACGTGCGGCCGTTCGCGGAGGCCGCGCGATGAGCGCCGTCCCCATGGCCGGCGCGCAGGGCCGCCTGGCGGGCTCGGTAGCCGTGGTCACCGGCGGCAGCGGCGGGCTGGGCTCGGGCCTGTCCGAGACGCTGGCCGGCGCCGGCGCCCGGGTCGCGGTGGTGAGCCGCCATCTGGAGTCGGCCGAGCCGGTGGCCGCGCGCATCCGCGAGCACGGCGGCGACGCCCAGGCGGTCGTGGCCGACGTGGTGGACGCGGCCTCCCTGCAGCGCGCCCGCGAGCGCGTGCACGAGCTCTACGGGCCCGTCGACATCCTGGTCAACGGCGCCGGCGGCAACGACCCGCGCGCCACCGCCACGGACGACCGGACCTTCTTCGACCTCGATCCCGACGCCCTGCGCAGGGTGGTCGAGCTCAACCTGCTGGGGACGCTGCAGGCGTGTCAGGTGTTCGGGCGCGACATGGCTGACCGCGGCCGCGGCGTCATCGTCAACGTGTCGTCGATGGCGGCCGAGCGGCCGCTCACCCGGGTGGTGGGCTACGCCGCGGCCAAGGCGGCGGTCAACAACCTGACGCGCTGGCTGGCCGTGCACCTCGCCCAGACCTACGGACCCGGCATCCGCGTCAACGCGCTCGCGCCAGGGTTCTTCCTGACCCAGCAGAACCAGTACCTCATGGTCGACGCCGATTCTGGCGAGCTGACGCCACGCGGCGCCAGCGTGGTCGGGCACACCCCGATGGCACGGCTCGGCGCGGCGAGCGATCTCGCCAGCACCTTGCTGTGGCTGGTCGACCCCGACAGCGCCTTCGTGACCGGCGCCATCGTTCCGGTCGACGGCGGCTTCTCCGCCTTCAGCGGGGTCTGAGCCGGCGATGCCTCGCCCACGCCCCTCCGCAAGGGGCCGGCCGTGACCGCGCCCGGACCCGCCGCCTCCGTCCACGGTGAAGGGCACGTCGACCGCGCCCTCGACGAGAGCGCCGTCGCCCGCCTGCTCCGTACCGGACTGGACGATGTCCCGCTCGACGGCAAGCGGGTGCTCGTCATCATCCCGGACGGCACCCGCAGCGCGCCGCTGCCCATGCTCTACCGCAGGCTCTACGAGACGCTGGGGGAGCGCGTGGTGCAGCTCGACTACCTGATCGCGCTCGGCACCCACCCGCCCATGTCCGGCGACGCCATCGCCCGGCTGGTGGGCATGGACGAAGGCGAGCGCGCGCGCCGTACGCCCAAGAGCCGGGTGTTCAACCACGCCTGGCAGGACGACGACGCCATGACGGAGCTCGGCACCATCTCCCAGAGCACCATGGAGGACCTGACCGGCGGCCTCGTCACGCGGCCCACACCGGTGCGGCTCAACCGCAGGATCCTCGACTACGACCACCTGTTGATCGTAGGGCCGGTGTTCCCGCACGAGGTGGCCGGCTTCTCGGGAGGCGCCAAGTACCTCTTCCCCGGCATCGCCGGGCCCGACATCATCGACAACACCCACTGGCTGGGCGCCCTCGCCACCAGCCACGCCACCATCGGCGTCAAGGACACCGCCGTGCGGCGGGTGCTGCACCGCGCCGCCGCCTTCGTGACCGACGCCCGGCCGGTCACGCTGGCCGCGCTGGTGATGGAGGGCAAGACCCTCCACGGCCTCTACCTGGGGGACCTCGTCGCCGCCTGGGAGGCGGCCGCCGACCTGTCGGGCGAGCTGAACATCCTGTGGAAGCCGCGGCCCTACCGTTCCGTGCTGTCGATGCCGTCGCCCATGTACGACGAGTTGTGGACCGCCGCCAAGGCCATGTACAAGACCGAGCCGGTGGTGGCCGACGGCGGCGAGGTCATCATCTACGCACCCGAACTCGACGAGATCAGCACCGTCCACGGCCACCTGATCCGGCAGGTCGGCTACCACGTGCGCGACTACTTCACCCGCCAATGGGAGCGCTTCGAGGACGTGCCGTGGGCCATCCTGGCGCACTCGACCCACGTCAAGGGGGGCGGCACCTTCGAGGACGGCATCGAGCGGCCGCGCATCCGGGTCACGCTCGCCACCGGCATCCCGGAGGAGGTGTGCCGCGCCATCGACCTCGGCTACCGCGACCCCGCCGGCATCGATCCCGAGGCGTGGCGCGACCGCGAGGACGAGGGGCTGCTGCTGGTGGAGAACGCCGGCGAGCATCTGTTCCGGCTTCGGGAGGGCTGAGCGGTGGCCGAGGCGATCGTGGTGATGGGCGTCTCCGGATCGGGCAAGACCACCATCGGCAAGCGCATCGCCTCCCGCCTGGGGTTCGCCTACGCCGACGCCGACGCCTATCACCCGGACGCCAACATCGCCAAGATGGCGGCCGGGGTACCGCTGACCGACGAGGACCGGCAGCCCTGGCTCGAGCGGCTGCGGCAGCTCATCGAGGAGCACGCCGCCGAGGGACGCTCGCTGGTGCTGTCGTGCTCGGCCCTGAAGGAGCGCTATCGGCAGCTGCTGAGGGGAGCCGAGCCGGAAGCCCGCGTGAGCTTCGTCTACCTGCATGGCGACTTCGACACCCTGCTGAGGCGCATGCGCCGGCGCAAGGGCCACTACATGAAGGCCTCGATGCTGCGGAGCCAGTTCCGCGACCTGGAGGAACCCGAGGACGCGGTGAGCGTCGATGTGCGCAGCAGCGTACCGGCCTCCGTGCGGCAGGCGCTGGCCGGGCTCGCCCAACGCGGGGTACGGGCCGGCGGCGCCGCAGCAACGAGCGAGGCCCCGCACGACGCGAAGGAACGCGAGACACACAGCAAGGAGGGGAAACCATGAGCACCGCATCCCCGGCACGGTCGGCGGCCGCCGACCGCTGCTTCAGCCCCGAGCCCGCGCAACGCTCGCTCGCCCGCGAGCTGTTCGCCGGCATCAAGGACCTGCCCATCGTGGGGCCTCACGGCCACGTCGACCCCCGCATGCTGGCCGAGGACCGGGCGCTGCCCGACCCGGCGCAGCTCTTCATCGTCCCCGACCACTACGTCTTCCGCATGCTCTACAGCCAGGGCGTGCCGATGGCGGACCTGGGGGTCCCCAGTCGCGACGGCAGCGAGGTCGAGCGCGACCCGCGGACCGTCTGGCAGCGCTTCGCCGAGCACTTCCACCTGTTCCGCGGCACCCCCACCGGGCTGTGGCTGACGCTGGAGTTCGAGCAGCTCTTCGGGATCGACGAGAAGCTGAACGCCGACAACGCCCAGCGTATCTACGACGCCATCCAGGACAAGCTCCAGCAGCCCGCCTACCGCCCGCGGGCGCTGTTCGAGCGCTTCAACATCCACATCCTGGCCACCACCGACGCGGCCACCGACACGCTCGAGCACCACCGGGCGATGCTCGATCAAGGCTTCGACCGGGTGCGCCCCACCTTCCGCCCCGATGCGGTGCTCAACCTCGACGCCGAGGGCTGGCGCGCCAACGTCGACCGCCTGGCCGAGGTCTCGGGCCTCGAGGTGAGCGACTACCCGGGCTTCCTGCGGGCGCTCGAGCAGCGCCGCTCGTTCTTCAAGCAGCTCGGCGCCGCGGCCACCGATCACGCCGCGCTCACCGCCGACGTGGCGCCCCTGCCCGAGGCGGAGGCGAGCGCCCTGTTCGAGCGCGCCCTGGCCGGCACGACGCGCGGCGACGACGCGCCGCGCTTCACCGCCCACATGCTCTTCGAGATGGCCCGCATGAGCGCCGAGGACGGGCTGGTGATGCAGCTCCACGTGGGCAGCCTGCGCAACCACAACAGCCGCGTGTTCCGCCGCTTCGGCCTAGACAAGGGCGCCGACATGCCGCTCGCCACCGAGTGGACCCGCGCCCTGCAGCCCCTCATGAACGCCTACGGCAACGACCCCCGCTACCGCCTGGTGGTCTACACGCTGGACGAGAGCAGTTACAGCCGCGAGCTCGCGCCCATGGCGGGGCACTACCCGGCGCTCACGCTGGGCGCACCCTGGTGGTTCTTCGACAGCGTCAAGGGCATGGAGCGCTACCTCGACGCGGTGATGGAGACCGCAGGCGCGTACAACCTGGCCGGCTTCAACGACGACACCCGCGCCTTCGCCAGCATCCCCGCGCGCCACGAGGTGTGGCGGCGGGTGGTCAGCAACTGGTTGGCCGGGCAAAGCGTGCGCGGCCTGATGGACGAGGAGGACGCCCACGCGCTGGCGCGAGCGCTGGCGTACGAGCAGGTGCTCCGCACCTACCGGCTGGAGGCGACGGCCTAGCTTCCCCGGTGCGGCACCCGCCGTTGCCGGCCCGGTCCACGAAGTACGAGCCCCGCCCATGGAAGGCGGGGCTCGTACTTCGTGGAGTTCGTCGGGTTCAGCGGCGACCCATGCGACCGTTAGGCATCGCGCCGTCGTCGTTCTGCCACATCGGGCCGTAACCGCCCGCACCGTAGCCGCCCGCACCGTATCCACCGGGGCTGCCGGCGGGGCCGACGGCGCGACCGGACTGGCGGCCGTAGGCCTGCGCGCCGCGAGCCGGCCCGTAGGCGAAGCCCGCGTTGGGGCCGACCTCGCGCTGGAGCTGGGCGGTCACGGCGGCCTCGCTGCGTGTCTTCATGAGCGCGCCCTGCGCGTCGGTGAGCTCGCCGTTCGCGACGGCCTCGTCGATCGCCTGGTTGCGGCTGTCGATCAGCGCGGTGCGGAAGGCGTCGGCGTTCTGACCGAGCTCGACGGCGATGTCCTGCAGC
>Ga0315556_1001999_pt1 | contig 11910 bp, 9 predicted proteins | sample SalMarSW160310MG_FD_202112 | JGI IMG/M metagenome (GOLD analysis project Ga0315556, IMG submission 202112) | Salt marsh sediment microbial communities from the Plum Island Ecosystem LTER, Massachusetts, United States - Salt Marsh Sediment SW1603-10 ...
CGCCACCACCCATGGCTCCGCTGTTGCCGTCGATCGTTGGGAACGGGAAGAACGGCACAATGGCTTCTCCACCCTCAGGGAAGAAGTTTGTCACGAAGCTGCCCTGCTTGTGCATCAAGCATCCAGGTGGATCGTTGAACATCGGAAGTGGCGCATCCTTGAAGCTGGTCGACGAGACGTTCTCTGCTCCACCCAAGACGAAGCCGGGTGCGAAGAACAGATCACCGAACGTGTTGAACGCCGTCGCCACTGACGGATCGTTGAACGGGATCTCGTGGCGGAACCACTTGCCGTACATGTCGGCACCGGCCTCGCGGACGTAGATGTCCTCGATCCAGTCGGTGCCCGGCCATCCGGTTGCGTTGCCGCTCTCGAAGCCGAAGCACCACGGGGTGTAGCCATCGTCGACCATCTTCTGACTCAGGTCCAACAGACCCTGCCAGGTATCCGGAATCTCGTAGCCCTGCTGGTCGAAGACCGGCTTGACGTACCAGATCAGGCTCTTGTAGTTCGGGAACCACGGCAGACCATAGTGCTTGCCGTCGGCGCAAATGCCCAGATCCATCCAGAACTTGCCGGAATCCGACTCGAGCTGTGCGATGTCGAACCCGAGGTCTTCGAGCGACACCAGCTTGCCCTCATCCGCAAACTTGCAGATGGTGCCAGGCTGCGGGGTGAACGCCACTGCAGGCGGGTCCCCGCCCTCAACCCTGATCTGAATCTGGTTCTCGAAGTCGTCAGAGCCCACATACGTGATATTGGTGCCCTTGTTCTGGTTGTAGACGTTGAGGAACCCGGTCATCGCGTCGCCTTCGGCGCCTGTCGGGGCACCGAACAACGTAAACTCGGCCCCTGACACGTCGACCATGCTGCCGCCAGCGGTCGTTGTCGCTCCGCCACCGGCGGTCGTCGTTGTTGTGCCGGTTCCTCCACAGGCCGCGGCAATCATGGCCATGACTGCGAGCACGACCAACCATCGAACTCCTCTTCTCATGAGTCTCATCCTTCCTTCGACTCCTGCGACCTAGAAGGTCACCTTCAGGATCATACTCGGAGAAATCAGGATCGACTCAAATCAGCGGCTATCGAAGACGGTGACCGAGATATGCGCCGAGCTGATCGATCGCAACGCGGTCCTGGGCCATCGTGTCGCGATCCCGCACGGTGACTGCCCGATCATCGAGCGAGTCGAAGTCGAACGTGACGGCGTACGGCGTACCGATCTCGTCGTGGCGGCGATACCTCCGCCCTATCGACTGCGTCACGTCGAGCTCCAGCATGAAATCGGGTCGGAGTAGGGCGGCCAGTTTCTCCGCCTCGGCCACCAGTTCGGGCTTCTTCGACAACGGCAGGACTGCGACCTCGTACGGGGCCAGTCGACGATCGAGCTTCAAGACCACTCGGGTCTCGCCACGAACCTCCTCCTCGTGGTAGGCGTCCATCAAGAACGCAAACGTGGTTCGGGTGGCGCCGGCCGCAGGTTCGATGACATACGGGAAGAACCGGTCGCCCGAGTCGTCGTCGAAGTAGCTGAGATCCTGGCCACTCGCTTCCGTGTGCGCGCGCAAGTCGAAATCCGTTCGGTTGGCGATCCCCTCGAGTTCGTCCCAGCCCCACGGATACCGATACTCGACGTCCGAGCACGAAGCGGCGTAGTGAGCCAACTCCTCCTGCTCATGAGCCCTGAGGCGGAGATGTTCAGGCGTCATGCCCAGGTCCAGATACCATCTGTGCCGCTCCGCCGTCCAGTACCGATACCACTCGTCGGCCTCTTCGGGCCGACAGAAGAACTCCATCTCCATCTGCTCGAACTCGCGGGTGCGAAACACGAACTGGCCGGGTGTGATCTCGTTGCGGAACGACTTGCCGATCTGCGCGATGCCGAACGGGAGCTTCATCCGGGATGTGCGTCGAACGTTCTCGTAGTTGATGAAGATCCCCTGGGCCGTCTCAGGACGGAGATAGACGAGGTCGGCGTCGTCCTCGACCGGACCCATGAACGTCTTGAACATCAGGTTGAACTGCCTCGCCTCACCGAATGTGCCCTTCTGACCACAGGTCGGGCACACGCTCGGATCGTCGAGCTTGTCCAGTCGATACCTCGAGTGGCAGTTGGAGCACTCGACCAGAGGGTCGGTGAAGGACGCCTCGTGGCCTGATGCAGCCCACACCTGCCTCGCCTGGAGGATTGCCGAGTCGAGGCCGACGACGTCCCCACGCAGTTGCACCATCGATCGCCACCACTGTGCCTTCACGTTGCGAAGGAGCTGGACGCCCAACGGACCGTAGTCGTAGGCAGACCGGAGTCCGCCGTAGATCTCCGACGATGGAAACACAAAGCCTCTCCGCTTTGCGAGATTGACGATGGTGTCGAGCGTTGCAGGCATGTGTGGTCCTCGGGTGCGAGCACCGAATGATAAAGGGTCGTGAGTCGTCGGTTTTCGGTTTTCGGTGGGAGGCTCGCCCTGCGCTCCCGCGTTCTCTCACGTTGCGTTCTTGCCGATGACTGAAGACTGACGACTGATGACTGCGAGCGAAGCTCGCTAGGCCGTTCCGAAGCGGCGTGTACGTCGCTGGTACTCGACGATCGCCGCCTCGAGGTGCTCCCTCGAGAAGTCGGGCCACAACACGTCGGGGAACACGAACTCTGCGTACGCCGCCTGCCAGAGTAGGAAGTTGGACAGTCGCATCTCGCCCGATGTGCGGATCACGAGGTCGACGTCCGGCATCTCCGGCACATAGAGGTGGCGCGCGAGCATGTCGACATCGATCTGCTCCGGATCGAGCTGCCCGTCTGCGACGAGCCCACCGAGAGCTCGTGCGGCACCGGCTATCTCCATCCTCGACCCGTAGTTGAATGCGAACACGAGCCGCATACCCGTGTTGCCCCCTGTCATCTCCTCTGTCTCTCGCATGCGCATCCGGTTGCGGTCCGGCACACGCGGATCTTCCATGTCGCCGGCGAAGTAGATGCGGATGTTCTGGTCGTGGAGCCCGTCACGACGCCGAAGGAGGAGATCCTCGTTGAAGAACATCAGGAACTCGACCTCGTCCTCGGAGCGAGACCAGTTCTCGGTGGAGAACGTATAGACGGTGAGCCACTCGACCCCGAGTTCGCGGGCCGACTCGATGGTGGTAAAGAGCGACGCCTCGCCGGCGGCATGCCCGGCCGTCCTCGGCAGGTCGCGCATGTTCGCCCATCGTCCATTGCCGTCGAGGATGAGGCCGATGTGCCGCGGAATCCTGGTCACGTCCGGTTCAGTCATGCAGCACCGCCAGGCTCGACAGCTTGCGCTCGAGGTGATGCTCGAGGAACCGCCTCGTCACCCCGAGCGCCTCCCCCGACAGGCGAGGGTCGGACGGCGGCAGACCTGTGAGGTCACTCGTGGCGAGCGCAGATAGATATTCGGTCAGTCCCGCAGTCAGGCGGATCGTTCCACTCGGACGACACGACGTGCAAACGGCGCCACCCTCCGACAGGCTGAAACGCAACGGCACGCCTGAGCGACCACATGATGCGCAGCGGTCGAGGGCTGGAGCAAAACCGATCACCTCCGTGAGCTTCAACAGGAACGACGTCACCAGATCCGCCCCTTCGCTTCCTTTCTCGAGTGCCTTGAGTCCACGTTGAAGGAGGAGGAACAGCCTGTGCGATGGTTCTTGTTCGCTCGCTACCGCGTCGACCACCTCGACCATCGTTCCTGCGGCAAGAACGCTATCCAGGTTCGAGCGAAGTGACGGAAATGCTTCGATCACAGACACCTGGGTGATCGTGTCCAGATTGCGCCCTTCGTAGAGGACGAGGTCGACGTGGGTGAATGGTTCGAGCCTGCCCCCGAAGCGGCTCTTTGTCTTCCGAATCCCCTTGGCGACCGTGCGAAGTTTGCCGTTGTTCGGACTCAGGATCACCACGACTCGATCTGCCTCCCCGAACGGGTAGCTACGAAGAACGATGCCCTGGTCGTTGCGGAGACCCATGGTCCGGAATGGTACCGGGCTCGCTTCGCTCGCAGTCATCAGTCGTCAGTCTTCGGTCATCGGTAAGAGCGCAACGTGAGAGAACGCGGGAGCGCAGGGCGAGCCTCCTACCGACAACTGAGAACTGCGGCCGCCTTTGGCGGCTGCTCTCACTCGAATCCCAGACGGTCGAGGAGTTCCGGCTTGCGCTGCCAGTCCTTCTCCACCTTGACCCTGAGATCGAGGTAGACGCGCTGACCGAATAGCTTCTCGAGTTCTTCCCTCGCCCTAGTGCCGCAGTCGCGCAGCATGACGCCGCCTTTGCCGATCACGATGGACTTCTGCGAGGGACGCTCCACGATCAGCGCCGCGTCCACGTACACGGTGCCGTCCGGCCGCTGTTCGATCTCTCGAACACCGACGGTGAGCGAATGTGGCAATTCCTGCTCGAGTTGGGCCAGAAACGCCTCCCTGACCAGTTCTCTCGCGAGGAACGACTCCGGCTGATCGGTGACCATGTCTGCCGGGAAGTAGAGAGGTCCCTCGGGGAGGAGCGTGCCCAGCTGCTGCATGATCGGGCCGATCCCCTCGCCGGTGATCGCGCTCGTGGGAACGTATGCAGCGAAGTCCCACCCGGAGGCTTCAGCCAGCTGCTCTACGACCTGAGCCCGTGACGCTATGTCGGTTTTGTTCACGACCACGATCACAGGGCTTCCTGCCTCTGCCAGGCGGGCCGCAATCAAGCGATCTCCCGGACCAATGGGGGCGGTCGCATCCACGAGAAACAGGACGGCGTCGGCGTCGGAGAGCGTCCCGTACACCAAGTGGTTGAGCCGCTCCCCCAACGCGTTCCTCGGCTTGTGCAATCCTGGAGTGTCGACGAACACGGCCTGGAACTCACCGGGGACGGTCACGACGCCTCGCACGGTGTTGCGAGTCGTCTGTGGACGCGGCGATGTGATCGCCACCTTCGTGCCCACCAGCGTGTTCACCAGTGTCGACTTGCCAACGTTCGGTCGTCCGACCACGGCCACGAACCCCGACCTCATGAACGGGTGACTCTTATCTGTGTGACCCTGCGTCCTTGGACAACGGCCACTTCGAAGCGCACATCCCCGACTTCGAAGATTTCGCCCACGTGGGGGACTCTGCCTGCCAGGTCGAGCACGAGACCGCTCACCGTATCCCACTCATCGTGCTCGAGTTCTACTCCGAGCGTCTCCCCGAGGTCCTCGACGGAGAACCGCCCATCCACGAGGTATCCCCCATCGTCGTGTTCGACGAGGAGCGGCTCCTCGGTGTCGTACTCGTCGATGATCTCTCCGACGAGCTCCTCCAGAAGGTCCTCGATGGTGACGAGGCCGGCGGTCCCGCCGAACTCGTCTACCACAATTGCCATGTGCTGCTGTCGGGACTGCATGTCACGAAGGAGATCGGGGACGCGTTTCGTCTCCGGGACGAAATAGACCGGTCGCATGATGGTCGTGACCGGAACCTGCCCTTCCCCGTTGTCCGTGACGCCCAGCAGATCCTTGGCGTACACGAATCCGACGATGTCATCCGGACCGTCTCCGACGACCGGGATCCGCGAGAATCCTTGACCGACAACGATGTCGAGTACCGCGTCGGTCGTCGCGTCTCGGCCCACCGTCACCATGTCGAGACGGGGCACCATCACCTCTCGAACCAACGTGTCCGAGAACTCCAGAACCGAGATGATGAGCCGTCGCTCCTCCACTTCCTCCTCGTCCTCCTCGTCCTCGAGCTCAGGTTCCTCGATCAGGAGTTCACCCGCCCGCCGGCCGAACCGGGCGGCCGCAGAGAGCAACCCCGACACCCGATAGGCGTGGATCCCCGGATGTGCCCTTCCGTAGGAACGAGGGAGCATGTCTCCCACCAGCAGGACGAGAATCGCGAGCCCCAGCAACGTGGCGGCGAGCCACCACCCTCGAATGGCGGTCGTCAGCGCCCATGCCGCGGGGACGACAGCTGCGACGAGAATCGCCGAGTGGACCATTCCTATCGACGACTGGAGTCTCGGCCGATCATCCAGAAGACGTGCCACCGTATCCGCACCGTGCACCGAATCCGCGTCGTCGCGTAGGGCGTCCGCCCGCGTAGTCGACATCAGGGAGGCTGCGCCGGACCGAAGAGCCCCGGCGAATACCAGCACTACAAGCGATGCGGCCAAGCCGCCGATCATCGTCTCTCCCTCCCCACCTGTGCAAGAAGCTGGCGCTCGCGAGCTTCCATCACTTCGGCGTCTTCATCGGTCATGTGGTCGTAGCCCAGAAGGTGAAGAAGCCCATGCACGACCATCAACGACAGCTCGTCCTCGAACCGCACTCCCAGCTCCGCTGCCTGACTGCGCACATACTCCGGCGCGATCACGACATCCCCGAGACTCAGGGGAGGATCTCCGGGGTCCGGTTCGGGATAGCGTCCGGGTGTGAGCTGGACGAGTGGAAATGCCAGGACGTCGGTTGGCCCGGTCCTCTCCATGAAACGTTCGTTGTACTCGGTCATCTGGTCGAGTCCCACGAACATCACCGTCACGTCGACACGATCCGGCAGGCCTTCGCGTTCAAGGGCATTGACCACGAGCCGCCGAAGCGGCTCGGCGTCAAGCGGATCGTCCTGCTCGTCGGCAAGAAAGACGTTCACGACGGAAGCTTAGGCCCGGACTGCTGTGGAGTCCCCGGGAACCCGGGGTACGGGATCCGTTGGTGGTAGTGCCCGACGAGCGAATCGATGAACGCCCTCTTGACCTTCGTCAATTCGCCCAGAGTGAGATCGCTCTCGCTGAGCTGCCCGTCGTCTTCCTTCTCTCCGACCACCTGGAGAACGAGCTCTTCGATGCGTTCCGGTGTTGGCTCCTCGTCGGCGAACACGGCCCTCGACGCACTCTCGACCGCGTCCGCCATCATCAAGATCGCCATCTCCTTCGACAGCGGCTTGTGGCCCACGTGGCGATAGTCGTCGACGTTGACGTTTTCCGTGCCGTACTGCTCACACGCCTTGTGATAGAAGTAGCGCATGATCCCATCCCCATGGTGGGACACGATGCCTTCGGCGACGGCAGTGGGTATCCGGTACTTCTTCGCCAAGTCGACTCCCTTGGCCACGTGATTGCGAATCAGCTCCGCCGACTCTTCTGGTGGCAGCATGTCGTGCGGGTTCGGGATGCCGAATTGATTTTCAATGAACAGGGTGGGGTTTTCCGTCTTGCCCAGGTCGTGGTAGTAGGCGGCTGCCCTGGCGAGCAGGTTGTCGGCGCCGATGGCTCGGGCGGCCCTGTCCGCAAGTGTTCCAACCATCAGCGAGTGGTTGAAGGTGCCGCGTGCCTCCTCCTCCATCATCTGCAGCGCCGGATGGTTCCGGTCCGTGAGGTCGAGCAAACGCAGTGAAGTGGTGACGTCGAACATGATCTCCAGGAATGAAACGGCCGCGACACCGATCAGACCTGAGAGAAACAGCCCGTTCGCGAGCCCGTACAGGCCGGCAGGTATGGCGGTGTCCGCTCCGTAGAAGAACCAGGCGATTCCCGCGGACATCGGGAACATGGCGAGCGACGTGTACACGATCGCCTTGCGCAGGTCGCCACGTGCCGAGATCGCGGAGACGAACGGGATCGGAACCATCGTGGAGAGCAGGGCGAACAGGGTCAGGCCGGGGTCCTTGGTTGCGAGACCGGTCAATGCACCAACAGCCATCGCCATCACGACGCCGATCCGGGCGTCGAAGAGGATCGCCGCCATGAACCCGAACATCGCCGCAGGCAGAAGAAATCCCACTGCAGGCTGGTCGGAAGGCACCAGCAACCCCGTACCCCGCGCAACGAGTGCGGCCAACACGATTAGCAGTCCGAACAGCAGCACCCGTCTCGTGTGCGCCCAGAACTGGGCCCGGAATCGTGCAAGGTAGAAAATGAGCAGCCCTACGACGAGAAGCACGACCAAGAACAGCGCGGCCTGTTCGGGACCGGTCGGGCGCAGCAGCTCCAGCTCGTCGATCGCATCCAGCTCGACCTGTGTCACCGTTTCGCCGACGCCGACGATCTTCTCTCCCTGCTGATAGGTCTCGGTCACGTCAGGGACCTCGTTCATCGCCGCCTGTTGCTCGCTCTGGGTCTTCTCGGTGTCTTCGAACTTGTTGATCTGCAACATGATCGACACGACGTCGCCGGCGGCCTGTGAGGCCTGGAAGTCCCGTTCACCGTCGATCGACACCGGCGGTGGCACCTGTTTGAGGACTTGCTGATCGCTCTGCAGCTCTTCGACGGTCGTGATGCCCTGGGCGAGGATCGTGTTGGCCCGGACGAGAGCGGCCTGGCGGATCAAGCTCAGGTACGGGACGCGGCCTGTTGCGTTGCGCATGACATCTTCGATCGCGATCGAGACGAGGAAGCTGACCGTGTCAGGCTGAAGATTCGGGTAGTCCTCCTTGAGGAAACTCTGCTGTGTTTGCGGGTCGGTGAGCTGCGGTGCGAATCCGATCGGATCCACCTCGAGAACTCTGCCTTCTCGGGCGGTCAGCGACTGGGGGTCGTTGGGTGTGGAGAGGGCGAAGTGCTGGGGAACCGTGGACTCGTCCACGTCGATGATCACAGTTCCCACCACCACCTCGGGTGCGTCGTACACGCCCTCCTCGTTGGTTTGCAGCCTCTGCACTACACCGTCGCCGCCGGTGATATCCACGGCCACACCAGGTTCGGGGTAGTCGCCGTTGTCCGCGTTGAATTCGCCGTCCCGGTCGGCATCGAGAAATACCATCCCGGTCACTTCCGTGGTCACGAGCGCTTCGGTCGTGGTGGTCGTCTCTCCGACGGCGGTCGTCGACGTCTCGGCAGGCACGGAGGTGGTCGTGATCGCGGGTTCGGTGACCGTGGTGGTCGTTGACGACGCCGGAAGGAACACGTTGGAGGCGACGGTGCTGAACAGCTGATCGATTCCCGATCTCACCTCCTGCGTGCGTTCGGCGTTCAGCGTGTACCGAGGCGGGACCGCCGCGGCGGCGTCCTCTTTGGCTATCTGCGTCTTTTCCGTGTCGACGACCGTGGTCGGACTCGTGGCGAAGAAGTCTTGTGGCGATGGCTCACCAACGTTCACGGTCACCGTGGCGGTTTGCTGGGAGATCATCAGCGCGCCCCATGTCAGGCCCACTGTCGCGAACACGATGACCAGTCGAATCGCGAGCTTGCGGTCGACGAACCTACTCATGGCGTTCTTCGAAACGCTGGTAGGCGTCGACGATTGCAGCGACGATTCTGTGACGTACGACATCCCTCGACGTGAGCTCAACGAACGCGACACCGGGGATGCCACGAAGAACCTGGCGTGCGATCCTGAGACCCGACCCCTTGCCGCTCGGAAGATCGATCTGGGTGATATCGCCTGTGATGATCATCTTCGAATTGAAGCCGAGGCGCGTCAGGAACATCTTCATCTGCTCCGGCGAGGTGTTCTGAGCCTCGTCGAGGATCACGCACGCATCGTTGAGCGTCCGGCCCCGCATGTAGGCAAGTGGAGCGATCTCTATGGTCCCCCGCTCCATCAGCTTGCCTGTCTCCTCGGGGCCGAGCATCTCGTACAACGCGTCGTAGAGAGGGCGCAGGTACGGATCGATCTTGGCGGCAAGGTCACCCGGAAGGAACCCGAGTCGTTCGCCTGCCTCGACCGCGGGACGGGTCAGAAGGATCCGGCTGACGGCGCCGTTCCTGAGGAGTTCGATCGCAGCGGCCATCGCCAGGTACGTCTTGCCGGTCCCGGCTGGGCCGACCGCGAACACCATGGTGTTGTCACGGATTGCCGAGATGTACCGGCTTTGGCCGGCAGTCTTGGCCCGGACCACCTTTCCTCGCCCCACCGGAACGCCCTCCTTCAGCACGCCGGAGGGACTCGGAACGTCCTCCTCGACCATCTGGATGACCCGCTTGACTCGATCGCCGTCGAGCGACTGTCCTTCCTGAACGAGGATCAGGAGCTCCTCGAGCACCGTCCTCACCTCGCCGGCGCGGTCGCCACTGATCTTGAACTCGTTTCCCCGCGCGATCAGGCGAACGTCCGGGTAGGCCTCCTCCAGGGCGCGCAGATGTGTGTCCCTCTCTCCCACCAGTTCGAGCATCAGGTGATTGGAGGGAACGCGCAACCGCTCATCGGGAACAGTGACCAAGGAATCCTCGTCGAGAGGCATGGACCCGGAAGTATAGGGTCAGGCAGGGCTCAGTCACGAGCCGGGCTTGGCCCGGCTCGCTTCGCCCGCAGTCAGCAGTCGTCAGTCGCCGGTCATTGGTCCTGAGTCTTCGGTTGTCAGTCATCAGTAAGAACATGGCCCAGGGTCGACGCGGGACCTTGGGGCGAGCTTCTCACCGAGAACCGAAAACCGAGAGTGGCGAGCGCAGCGAGCCTAGAGCTTGGGCACTCGGTCCCAACCGCCCATCAGATGGAAGTGGAGATGGAACACCGTTTGCCCCGCATTGGGTCCGACGTTGGTCACGAGCCGCCAGCCGTCGTCGAGCTTTCTGTCACGTGCGATCCCCTGGGCAACGCCGATGATCTCGGCGATGAGGTCGCCACGTTCCGGAGTCAGGTCGGCAGCCGAATCTGCAACGTGCTCTTTCGGTATGACCAGTACATGTGTCGGTGCTGCCGGGTTGATGTCCTCAAAGGCGAGTACTCGCCCCGTCTCGGCCACCACAGTCGACGGAATGGATCCTTCGACGATTCTGCAAAACAGGCAGTTGTCCAATGGTCTCCTTCTGTCGGAAGGTTACCAAGACCCGACGGCGGACCCCACGAGCGTCCCTCCGACCCTCGCCGACACTTCGATGTCGCGCACTCTCCCTTGCTGACCATCGAGTCCATCGAATCGTACGAGGGCGTACGTGTCTGTGTGTCCGACCGATCCGGAGGCGGTGGTCTTCTCGACGAGCACCGACACCCGTGTTCCAACGAGCGAATCGAGCCAGCGACGTCTGATCCTGTCGCCCAGCTCGCGTACGATCTGGGACCGCTCCCGGCGTACCTCGTGGGGAACCTGGTTCGGGTACTCGGCCGCCGGTGTCCCCTCCCGAGCCGAGAAGCGGAACACATGCAACTTCTCGAATCCGACGCGACCAATCACATCGAGCGTCTGAGTGAACGCAGCCTCGTCCTCTCCAGGGAAGCCCACCATGACATCCGTGGTGATCGCGATGCCGGGAACAGCTGCCCTGGCCTCGGCAGCGACAGCCAGAAAACGGCTCAGGGTCCCAGGGCGCCGCATCCGTACCCACGTCTTCTCGCTTCCGGTCTGGAGCGGCAAGTGGAGGTGATGGCAGACCTTCGGGTTGGAGGCCATCAGCTCGAGCAGGGCCGCGTTGACGTGTGATGCTTCGATCGATGACAGCCGGATACGGGCCAGACCATCGATCGTGGACAACACCTCGATCAGATCGACGAGACCCTGTCCAGTGCCTCTCCCGTAGGTGCCCAGATGCACGCCGCTCAATACGAGCTCGGTCGTCCCGGACTCCACCAGGCGTCTCGCGTGCGTATACACCTCGTCGAGGGGTCTGCTCTCGAGCCCGCCCCTGGTCATCGGCACGATGCAGAACGTGCACATCTCATCGCACCCCGACTGCACCCTCAGGTTGCGCCGAGGGCCCTCGAAACCGAACTGGAGTGATGCGTGCCTCCCGACCCGATCGGCGACGGTCGGCGGCAGCGCTTCTTTCGCCGGTAGCACGGCATCTACGCCGGCCATGGCGCGCACCTCGTTCTCGTGGGCGACGGCGTAGCAGCCGGTGACGACCACAACCGATTCCGGATGCTCCTTCACGGTGCGACGGATGAGCTTGCGGGACGCGGAGGAGGCCTCCGCCGTCACGGTGCACGTGTTGACCACGACGATCTCCGGGTCGTCGTTGTCGACAGCGATACCACGATCGGCGAAAGCGATGAGGATCTCATCGCT
>Ga0315556_1002002_pt1 | contig 11896 bp, 8 predicted proteins | sample SalMarSW160310MG_FD_202112 | JGI IMG/M metagenome (GOLD analysis project Ga0315556, IMG submission 202112) | Salt marsh sediment microbial communities from the Plum Island Ecosystem LTER, Massachusetts, United States - Salt Marsh Sediment SW1603-10 ...
AGGCCCGCCATCCGTGCGTCAGCCAGAATGACGTCAAATCCACCGTGTCCGAGGGCGTCAAAGGCGCCGGGCGCCGTTTCAGCAGTGCTCGCCGCAAGGCCCATCCTTTTTGCGACAGCAAGACACATTTCCCGAAGGGACTTATCTTGCGAGGTGATCAGGAGATGGACATCCATGGTTGACACACCCCGGCCAGGAACTCGTTAGACCGGAAAGAGTGCCCAGTATATGAAGCATACTTCAGCAAAGTCAAAACAAATCCCGATTTGGAACTCGTCCTCACGCGTCCATTCCCTAAACAGGAATACTTCCGGTAGCGTCTTCCTGATCACCACTAATCGATTGATTTTCAGGAGGGAAGCGCGCTTTCGAGCCGGTTTCACGCCCGGATGGCACCAATTTCAAAGGCTATATTCCGTAATCTATACTATATTGATTGGAAGGAGAGTCAGGTGCCAAGACAAGAAAAGATTCTTGTGGTTGACGATGACGCCAGCGAGAGAGAAGGCTTGGCTGAATTGTTGAGGATGTGGGGGTACGACGCCGACATCGCCGCCGATGGCCAGCAAGCCCTTGACCAGGTCGACGCGTTTAATCCCAGCGTTATTATTTCAGACCTCCGAATGCCTGGAATGAGCGGCATGGACGTCCTGCGGAAGGTGCGCGAATCGCGTCCTGATGTGACATTCATCATGCTGACTGCCCAGGGTACCATTGAGGAGGCCGTGGAGGCCACCAAGCTGGGGGCTTTTAACTTCCTGGAAAAACCCGTCGACCCGAAGCGCTTGCAGGTTGAACTCCGCAATTGCCTGGAACGCCGCGAAAGTGAGCTGCAACTTGAAATCGCACACCGGCGCCTGCGCGAGGCCGGCATCCTGGGGCAGTTGGTAGGACACTCGAAGAAGATGCAGGAAGTGATGTCCATCATTGCCACCGTGGCACCCTCGCGGGCAAGCGTTCTGATTACGGGTGAAAGCGGAACCGGCAAAGAGTTGGCGGCACGGACCCTCCATGAGCTCAGCCCCAGAAAGGGCAAGCCGTTTGTGGCGGTGAATTGCGCCGCGATCCCGGAAACCCTGATGGAAAGCGAAATCTTTGGCCATGAGAGGGGCGCCTTTACGGGCGCCGTAGAGCGACGGATGGGCTGTTTTGAACTCGCCGACGGCGGCACCCTGCTGCTGGACGAGATTGGCGAGATGCCCGCGCAGACACAGGCCAAGCTATTGCGGGTGCTTGAAGACTCCAAACTCCGCCGTCTGGGCAGCAAGAACGAGATATCCGTTGACGTCCGGGTGCTGGCCGCAACCAACAAGGTTCCCGCTGAAGCCGTTTCCAAGGGAGAGCTTCGAAACGATCTTTACTTCCGCCTTAACGTTGTGCAGATTGTCATGCCCCCGTTGCGCGAACACCTGGGAGATCTGGAATCCTTGGCCCAGGCGCTGATCGAAGACCTGAATCGCAAACACCGAACCACGGTCAAAGTCCTGGATAGCAGCGCGTTGGAAGCTTTCCGCCGCCATTCGTGGCCCGGCAACATTCGTGAGCTTCGAAATACGCTGGAGCGCATGATGGTTTTGAGCCAGGGAGAAGTGCTGCGAAGCAGCGACCTTCCGGGTGATTTTGGAAAGGCTTCTACGGCTGCGATGGGTGATGAACTTCATCTCCGAGCGGGAATGACCGTTGCAGAAGCGGAACGCCGGCTGATTTTTGAGACACTGGCTTTTACCAGCAATAATAAGACCCGCGCTGCTGAGATGCTGGGTATCAGCCTGAAAACTCTTCACAATAAGTTGAAGGAATATGAGGCTGAGCCTCAAAGCTAAGCTGACGGCACTGATCGGCCTTCTGGTGCTGGTGGTGGTGCTGGCCATCTCCGCCCTTTACCTCTTTATCCTGACGCACGAGGCCCTCGCTGACGTGGGGCGAAGGGGATCATTTGTAGGCCGTGAAATTTATCATCAGGCCCAGACGGTCCTGGCCCAGAGCCATCTGCCTGCCGGTGTCGAGCTTGCAGATACTCAAGCAGTTCACCAGTTCATTCAATCGCGCCTGGCGCAAGATCCCAACCTGAACTCGACCATTGAGTCTGCTGTGGGCTACTCGCCCACGACGTATTACGCCACCATCACCGATACGAAAAATGTTGTTCTGGTTCATAATGATCCCACACAGATCGGCACCGCTTTCAATCCGGCTCCACCCTTTGACCAGCTTCTGAACTCGGGCATCTTCGACCAGCTCCGCGTGATCTACGGGCCGCAAACCGTTTACGAAGTGGATTTGCCGATCAAGATGGGCGATCGTCCGCTTGGGAATGTTCGAGTGGGCGTTTCAACCGTTTTCGTGGCCCACCAGTTGACGCCGGAATTGCACCGGGCCTTGTTGCTGGCCCTTCTGGCGCTGGTTCTGGCGACGCTTTCCGCAAGTCTGCTTTCCTATGGCGTACTGCGTCCCCTCAAGACCATCTCCCGCACTGTCGAAAGGATGGCGCGAGGAGAGAGCCACGAACCGCTGAAGGTGAATCGCAAAGACGAATGGGGCATTCTATCTTCCAAGTTGAATCTGCTGGGTGAGCAAATTCGGGGTGAGAAGACGGCGTTTACCCGGCTCAAAGAGAACCTCGACCAGCTTTTCTCCAACCTGGCGGACGGCCTGCTGCTTTTTGACGGGCAGGACCAGCTGGTGCTTGCCACTCCTGCGGTGGAGCGGTTTCTGGGGGCTGATCCTGCGTCACTGCTGCATCGCACGGCGGGGGAAATTTTCTGGAGCGATCATCCGATGGATCGCGTGCTCCGTGAGGCGTTCGAGGATCGACAGCCGGTTGTGTGGGAGTCAACGGAAGATGACGATGACGACGGGGACGGGTATCCCCGCATCTCTGCCAGCGTGCAGTTTGCACAGAAGGAGGGCGAACCGGTGGGCGCTCTGGTAACGGTCCGGGACGCTGGCACACGAGCTCAACTGGAAGACCAGATCGCCGTGGCAACAAGGTTGGCGGCCCTTGGCCGGATTACTTCCGGAGTGGCGCATGAAGTCAAGAACCCCCTGAACGCCATGGTCCTGCAACTTGAAATTCTGAAGGCCAAGCTTGCCGAGCACGGCACGGCGGTTAAGCCCCAGATTGAAACCCTTTCCTCGGAGATCCGTCGCCTCGACCGTGTGGTGAAGACATTTCTCGACTTTACGCGTCCCGTGGAATTGCGCCTGAGCGAAACGGACCTGGAGCAGATGCTCCAGGAAGTCTTCACTCTCGCTGAACCCCAGGCCCGCCAAAACCAGGTTCGTCTGACGATTGAAAAGAACGGCCCGGTCCCCAAACTGAAGGTCGACCGCGATCTCTTCAAACAGGCCCTCCTGAACCTGGTGCTGAACGGATGTCAGGCCATGCCTTCTGGAGGCGAATTGAAAGTCAGACCCAGAAAATCGGAACGCCGTGTGGAGCTTGAAATTGAAGACCAGGGTGTAGGAATCCCTGCCGATGTACAATCCAGGATATTTTCCCTCTTCTTTACGACCAAGCCCGGAGGGTCAGGCGTGGGCCTGGCCATGGCCTATCGGATCATTCAGCTTCATAACGGCTCCATCGGCTTTTCAAGCGAACCGAATCGCGGGACAACCTTTCGAATCGCCTTGCCTGCTTAGGCGGGGGCCTGGCCCCGGTTCCGGCCTTCCTGCCAGATTGGACTTAACAGAAGGTTGTTGCTACCCCTAAAAGAATATCGGGAGTAAAATAGGCTCAGAATGATTGGAGGTCAACGAGAGAAGAAACCCTTTCGTTGCGATGGAGCGCACGGAAAGCGACGTCCTGCGCTTACCAAACCTGGGTTCGAGAGGAGGAGCCATGTCCCTGAAGAAGCTCCAGAAGTTTTTCGCCGGGCCCGCGCCACACCTGCCGCGGGAAGACGCCATGAAGGTGTTCACTCGTGATCAATTTCAGTGCCAGTATTGCGGACTGGATGGATTGCACCAGTTCACAAACTGGATGGTCCTCACGGTTGACCACGTTCACCCGCATTCCCATGGCGGGGCGCGGAAAATGGACAACCTCGTCACCTGCTGCCAGCCGTGCAATGTGATCAAGGGAAAGCGCCTCTTCAAAACGTTCGAAGACGCCAAAGCCTTTGTGATGAAGAAACGCAAAGAATGGGAACATCAATACGAGCAGCAGGCAAGGGCGACTGAGAAAAAGATTGCGAGCCACCATACCGCCTGAGATCGCAGACGCGTGGATCTGATCAAATCCCGTCGCGAGTTACCAAGAGCTGGTAGCTCATCATGCGAAGTGTATCCGATTGCCAGCCAGGTACTCGTACAGTTTTTTCCCGGAGCCGAAGGGCCGGGCTGCCCCTGCCCACGGTCTTTGCTGAAGTGATAGAATTAAAATACCTTGAGCTGGAAAGCAGCAGTTTTCAGTATTGCCGTAATTTTTGGCGGCTGCCCTAAGAGGCAGACGGGACCGCAGGTGGTATACGTTCCCACGCCGCCGCCGGCTGCGAGACCTTCGCAGTCGGACCAGAGCATTGTTGTGCAGGCTCCGTCTCCGCCAGCCCCCATCGAAGCCAAGCAAGACGCTCCCCCGCCGCCTCCGCCGGAGCCCGCGCCCAGCAGTCCTCCCCGTCCCCGGAGGCAGGAAGCGAAAACCCAACCGGAGAAGCCCTCTGCTGAAGTTCCTGCGCTGCAATCGGCCATAAGCTCCGGCCAGGCGTCGCAATTGCAGGGGCAGGTGGTCAAACTGCAACACGAGATTGAAAAGCGAATTCTTGTCCTCAGCCGCGAATGGTTATCGCCGTCCCAGCGCGGCACGTTGGAAGGAGCGCGCGGATTTCTTCAGAATTCCCACAAGGCACTTCAGGAAGCAGATTACCAGCGGGCCTTAATCCTTGCTCAAAAGGCGGATCTTCTAGTTGCTTCTCTTGAGCAGACTCATTAGCCCGATCAGGACGCACCGTCCTCCGTCCTAATCCTTCAATAAACTTGTGAGTAAATCGCCGAATCAAAACCTCACATCCACTGGTGACGGTTTGAATAGAACGTGACCCGACGATGGGGAAACTTTTCCTTGAAAGCCCGATACCGCCTGAGGATCTTCTCGTAACGTTGGTTTGAGGTCCTCAGCTTGCGGTGAGGCAGATCAATCAACGCCTGCTCCACGCTCCACACGTTGTTCAGCGAAAAACGCCAGTCTGTCCTGATCAGCGTCCGGAGATCCGCCAGCGCGTAGCCGACGATCCGCGCCTCCTCGGTGACAAACGGGTCCACATAACTCATCACCAGGTGTCGCAGGGTTCGATAAAGAGGCTTTCGGCCCTGGAGACTGAAATCGCGCGACTGCCCCACGGCTCCCCATCGGCCGCGTTGGCGGAAAGCAAACACCACATGATCCAGCCTGTCTTTGGATTCGAGATCCAGCAATAGCGGCGGGTGCCCATGCTGTTCCAATATGGTGGCCGCTACGAAAGCCGCCTCCAGGCAATGGGAAGTTGTCCGTCTCAGGGTGCCGCGGAAGCTTCTCAGCGTTTCACCGTTCTTTTCGTGGTTGTAAGTGAATGTCCGGATAAATTTCTGCACCTGGCGGGGTGTCCGGTAAGTTTGAATGATCTTCCATTCCTTGGGGGTGAAGGATTCCGGCGGCGGCAGCTCGTAGGGCGATTTCGGTCTGAATTTGCGCGGGCGCAAGTTTTCTAGTCTCCCGTCCCCCAGCGATCATACCAGAGCTGGAAGCAGAGAAGCGTCCAAAGGGCCTTGCGGTGGTCAGCTTTGCCCGAGCAATGTTCACCGATCAGCTGCTGGACATACGCGCTATTAAAAAGCCCCTGGCGATTCAGCTTTCCTTCTTCCAGCGTTTCAGCCACAAGCGGCCGAAGTTCATTGCGAAGCCAGCTTGCAATCGGCACAGTGAATCCGCGCTTTTGCCGGTACACGATCTTGTGCGGCAGCCATTTTTCGACAGCCTTCTTCAAAATGTATTTGCCCTTGAAACCTCGAACCTTGAGGCTGGTGGGCAGGCCCGCTGCAAACTCAATCAGGCGGTGGTCCAGAAAGGGGGTCCTCATTTCCAGCGAGCACGCCATGCTGGCACGGTCCACCTTGACCAGCAGGTTGTCTTCAAGGTACATCCGGAAATCCAGATAAAGCATTTCCGCCAGGACTTCATCAAACCGGGCGCCGTCCAGAACCCGCGACAGGGGATTGAAGATCGCGCTGACTGGCGAATGCGACCGGGCCCATTGCGGTGTAAAGAGCTGTTCGAGTTCCTCTGCTGAAAACATGCCAAACCACGAATGATGGCGCACCGCTGGATCCTTTTCGGCATGGGTCAGGAAGCGCCGGAGAAACAGCCCTTTGGGCACGGCATCTGAAGTGACCGGCAAGAGTTCGCGCAATCGATCAAAAACCTGTCGCCGCAGAAATTCGGGAAGCCTCAGGTAATATTCCGCCGCGCGGGCCCCCAGATAGGTGGGATAACCTCCAAACAATTCATCGGCGCCCTCTCCGCTAAGGGCAACCTTGATGTGCTGCCGCGCAAAGCAAGACAGGAGATAAGTGGGAATAATGGCCGGGTCGGCCATCGGCTCGTCGAGATGATCGATCAGTGTCAGCAATGCCCCGCGCATGGACTGGTCGTCGGCCGTCAGGACATGATGCTTGGTATTGAAATGCCTGGCTACGTAGGCGGCATATTCACCTTCATCGAAGGTGCGCTGGGGAAACGAAACCGAGAAGCTGTTGACGTTTCCGGGCGAAAGCTCGCTCATAGAGGCAACCACCGTGGAGGAATCAATACCGCCACTCAGGAAAACTCCCAATGGCACGTCACTCACCAGGCGAGACACTGCCGCTTCGCGCAGCTTTTCGCGAAGTTCTTCACAGGCCTGCAGTTCCTGTTTCCAACTCATTCTTCCTGCATCCGGCGCCCGCAGATAATCCTGCATTCGCCAGTAGCACTTGATGTTCATTTGTTGGTTTTCAACCACCATCAGGTGCGCAGCGGGCAGTTTCTTGATGTCGGCATAAACCGATCGTGGAGTGGGAAAGTAGCCGTAAAAGAAATACTGAGAGACCGCCTCGGGATCGAGCCGCCGGCTGACGCCGGGATGCTGCAGAATTGTTTTGATTTCCGACCCGAACAGCAGCATGTCATCCTGCAGCCAGTAGTAAAGCGGTTTTTCACCGGCCCGGTCACGGGCCAGCACCAGCCGTCTCGCGCCCTCGTCCCACAGCGCGATGGCGAACATGCCGTTCAGATCGTGTACAAAATCAGCGCCCTTCTCCTCATAGAGATGGGCGATCACCTCACCGTCGGATTGCGTTTTGAACCGGTGCCCGCGTTCGAGCAGCCCTTTGCGAAGCTCGCGGTAGTTATAAATCTCCCCGTTAAAAACCAGGTTGATCTCGCCGGTTTCGTTCGACAGCGGCTGGTCGCCTGTTTCGAGGTCGATAATGCTCAGCCGCCGAATGGCAAGCGCCAGGTGGGGCCGCACGAATTTGCCCTCGCTGTCCGGCCCTCGATGCCGGATCTGCGCCGACATCCGGTCAATCAAACCAGGGCTTTCAAGCGGCCTCTGTCTCAGGTTATGAATACCGCAAATTCCACACATAGAATGATGACTTTGGGAGCCCCGCATTGCCGGGCGGATACCACGCCCGCTTTCAGTCTCCCTTCTCCGGAGGACGGGTCGGACCCGTGTCAACGGGTATTTCCCAGACAGAATATTGCCATCCTGTCCACATAGGTTCCATGGTGCGAACAGAGTTGGCTAATTCCTTCACTTGATCATTTCTGACCAGCACGAGCACGGGCGTCGAACGCCGTTTCGCCAGCAAGGCGTCCTCCTCCATCACCAGGGGCATCCCGTCCGTCGCCGCGGGAGCAAGGCTCTGGGGCAATTGCCCGGTCCTGGCCTCCTGCTGGATTCCGGGCCACTGCGTCACAATGTAGTTGCTGGTCAGCTCGTCAGCGGTTGAAGAAATCAGGCCCACCGGCCGGCGCAAATAGAACGGCAGCCCCGTCCGAAAGTAATAGTAACCGTAGATGGGAAGATTCTTCTGCGGACTGTCGAGAATGGTTTGCGCAAGGGCGCGGCTCGATTTTTCGGAAGCAAAAAGTTCCAGCGGATGAAACCAGCGAACCAGTATCAGAGGAAAACAACAGGCGACCACCGCGAACATAATGGCCGTGGTATTTCTTTTCTTCGCCCGCGCACAAAGATTTCGCCCGATGATTCCCAGTGCGGCCAGAATGACTCCGGTATAGACCATTGTGGGGCCCAGCAAGGCGAAGACATCATGCGGCATCTTCTTCTGGAGCCGGCCGTGGGGAAAAAGAAAGTGCTGAAAGTGAGGGACTGCCGCGATGATGATTCCCAGCGCGATCAGGGTGGCAAAGCCCCCCGTCAGCCAGTCAGGAGCCCGGGCCTCCTGTGCGGATTCCGCCCCTGTCCATACTTTTGCCATCAGGATGCTGAGCGGAACCATGGCGGGAAGAAAGTAACCAGGAAGCTTGGATTGCGAAATGGAGAAAAAGACAAAAATCAAACCCGCCCAGCTGAGAAGAAACAACACGGGAGCCTGTGGGTCCCGCGGAAGTTCCCGCCACTTGCTGATCCGGTGAATGCCCGCGTAGAGCAGGAAGAAGCCCCACGGCAGGAAGCCGGCAAGATAGATGATGAGGTAGTAGTAGATGGGGCCGGCGCGGTGAGAATGCCCCGTAGCAAACCTCTCCAGGCTTTCCTGCCAGAAGGCGTATCCCGGAAAATCCGGGTGCCGCATGGAGACCGCGATAAACCAGGGCAGCGTTACCGCAAAAAACGTCGCCAGCCCCAGGAGCCAATTCAAATCCTTCAGGCGAGAAAGGTTCCGGCGCAGGGCCTGGTAGACTGCAATGGAAAGCAGAGGCAACAGGAATCCCACCGGCCCCTTCGTCAAAGTGGCCAGGCCCATAGATGCGAAAAGCAAGGCGTCGAGTAGTTTTCGATGTTGAAGTCCTGTTTCCCGAAGCCAATAACAGACCATGGCTCCGGTGACAAAAAGGGTCAGCGTCATGTCAAAGATGACGTCGCGCGCGAACACCACCACCAGGGGCGCTGTGGCTAGGACAATTCCCGCATAAAGTCCCGTGGAATTTTCAAACATCCGGCGCGCAAGAAACCAGGCAAGAAAGACCGTCAGGAGCGCCGCCAGCGCCGAGGGAAAGCGCGCGCTCGCCTCCGACAATCCACCCACCTTGAATGACGAAGCGACTGCCCAGAAAAAGACCGGGGGCTTGTCCAGGTAGGAAAAGTTATTAAAGTGGGGAGTGATCCAATCCCCGTGGGCCAGCATCTCACGCGCCACTTCCGCGTTTCTTCCCTCGTCCGGTTCAATCAGCGACAGGCGTCCAATGCCTACAAAGAACATGCAGGCAGCCACCAGCAGCAGAAGAAAGAAATGGGCGAACCGAAAGCCACGACTTCTCTGGTCCGTAGAAACTGATAAGCCTATGTTTGAAGATCTCTCACCACTCAACGATTCCCAAGCCCTCCGTTAGTGCCAGGCCGGCCCCACAGCGCCATTGCTGCATTACCTTTTCTCCGCTTCATTGGTGCGAGCCTTCGGCAGCCCGGCGGAATCCCGCTCGATGAGCTGCAGATTAGATTCGAAACCAATATAGTTCTTTCTCATCCAACGGACGACCCAGACATCCTGAAGTCCTTTCACCAGCCGGCCCCAGGTTCCGTACTTGGTCTCTCCCGCCAGCCGCGGATGGTGCGACACCGGCACCTGCGTCACGCGATAGCCGCGCATCTTGATCAAGGTGGGAAGGAACCGGTGCATTCCCTTGTAAAGCTCCAGCCCGTCCAGGCACTCGCGCCGGTAGGCCTTCAGCGTGCACCCGGTGTCAATAATGTTGTCGGCCGTAACCCAGTTTCGGAAGCCGTTACCGATGCGCGATGAAATACGTTTCCACAGGGTGTCTTTGCGCCGGGTGCGGACTCCGCACACCACGTCCCAATTGCTCAGCATTGCGGCCAGAAGGGGAATTTCCATGGGGTCGTTCTGCAAGTCGGCGTCGATAGTCACAATCGCTTCACCGCACGCCAGCCGGAACCCTGCCGCCATGGCGGCGGTCTGGCCCATGTTCCGGTGGAAATGAACAATGCGGACCCGCGCGTCTCCGGCCTGGGCCTCCTTCATAAGTTCCAGGGTCCGGTCGTTGCTGCCATCATCAACAAACAGGATTTCGATCGAGCCTTCCCAGCCGGACATGGCCTCCTTGAGGCGTGCCACGAGCGACCCGATGTTGCCCTCCTCGTTGTAAACCGGGATGACAATTGAAAGACTTTGCATCGCACTCCTGGTTGAGCAGCCGGGGCAGCCGGAGTTGGGCTGATAACGCCCAAAAAACTGACTTGTCGCGACTTCCACGCCTCCACTTCAAACAGGAATTCTAGCATGCCCGGGTGTGCCACCCTAAGAATTTACCACCTCGCAAGCCCGCAATATCGTTGGACTTTGGTTTTCGGGAAGGGTTAAACTGCAATCTGGGTGGGGGAACAAAACCAGCAGTCGTATCTTTCAATATAAGCCGGTAAAAGCCGCCGGTCCTCTGGCGGCGGAGAGGTGTATATGATCCATCCCAAGACCCGTATCGCAGCCCTGATGATGACCCTTGCCCTTACCCTCAGTGGCTGCAGCCTTTTCAAGAGTTCCAGCGCTCCGAACGACGGAGCCATTGTTGCTTCGATCCAGTCCAAGCTTTATCAGGACCCTGCTCTGAAGAACCGCGATGTCCGTGTGGTTTCTCAGCAGGGGGTTGTTGTCCTATCAGGCAACGTGGACAGTGATCAGGAAAAGTCTACGATCGAGCAGTTTGCTCAGAGCACGGAGGGCGTCAAACAGGTGATCGACCAACTGGCCGTCAGTGGCCCTGAGCAGGCCGCAGAGCAAGCCCCGGCACAGCCCGAACGCCGGGCCACCCGTCGCCCTTCCCGCGCGGTTGCGGAGAGTGAACCTCCGTCTGAGCCCTCTGCTCGCACTCCTGCCCCTGTTGTGCAAGCACCCCCAAGTTCTCCGCAGGCTGCGGACGCTCCCCCACCGCCCCAACCGTATCCTGTGACGATTCCAGCAGGGACCGTTATCACCGTCCGGACCGTTGATTCTATTAATACTTCCGTCAACAAGACCGGAGATGAATTCGCGGCAACCGTCGACTCGCCGATCAGCGCGGATGGCCAGATCGTAGTCCCCCGTTATTCAAGAGCGCGTCTGCGCCTTGTCGGTGAGCGAAGTGCCGGTCGGATTAAGGGGCAGTCCGAGGTCCAACTGGAACTGGTTAGCCTGACCGTCAACGGAGAGACATACCGGGTTAGCACCGGCGTCTTTCAGGAAAAAACTAAGTCTTCCCGTGGCAGCCAGACCGCCAAGAGAGTCGGCATCGGCGCTGCCGTCGGAGGCATTATTGGCGCCATTGCCGGCGGCGGTAAGGGAGCGGCCATCGGCGCGGGCGTGGGTGCGGGCGCAGGAACGGGAGTTCAAATGGCAACGAAAGGTCAAGCCTTAAAAATTCCCCCTGAGACAAAATTAGATTTCAACCTGAGCAAACCTCTCAACGTCACGGTGAATCCGTAAGGTTTCAGGGGAGGGGGACGCTTCGGCCGACTATTACTCTCAGCACTTTTCTTGCGAGGGGGTTGAGACGTGAGTGTCCCCATCCCGTGGCGACTCGCTTCTGGCACGGGGCGTCACTTTAAATCAAACATTTCGATGCACTTCCATTCGGGCACAGGGCCGTTGACCCGGTAGAGGGCCATCTTGCGCACCTCGAAGGCCTGGCCAGGCGGCAGGCTGAGGCCTCTCGCAATTTCCTTCCTCCTATCCCCCGGAAGCTTTCCGTATACAAGACTCACATGCGGCATAT
>Ga0315556_1002007_pt1 | contig 11868 bp, 11 predicted proteins | sample SalMarSW160310MG_FD_202112 | JGI IMG/M metagenome (GOLD analysis project Ga0315556, IMG submission 202112) | Salt marsh sediment microbial communities from the Plum Island Ecosystem LTER, Massachusetts, United States - Salt Marsh Sediment SW1603-10 ...
TCGACTTCGGAGAAGAAGGCGCGCGCGTCGAGCACGGTCATCCCCGACACGTCGGCGATGTTGCGGTCGGCGACGGTGACGGCGAGGACCTCCCTCTTGTAGCGGGTGCCGCCGCACTCCGAGCACGGCACCAGCGACATGTACTCCTCGAGTCGCTCGCGGGCGTACTCGCTGGTGGCCTCCTTCAGACGCCGATCGAGGTTGGGGATGACGCCCTCGAAGTCGGCCTTGAAGCGCATCGTCTCGCGGCCGCCGCGCGTGTAGACGACCTCGATGGGCTCGGGCGTGCCGCGCAGCACCAGGCGGCGGACATCCTCGTTCAGGTCGCGCCAGGGGGTCTGCAGGTCGAACTGGTAGGCCTCGGCGAGCGCGCGCAGCCGGTCCCAGTAGAAGACCTTGGAGCCGTCCGAGCGGGCGCCGCTCCACGGCTGGATGGCGCCCCGCGCGATGGAGAGCGTTTCGTCGGGCACGATGAGCTTGGGGTCGAACTGCTGCAGGTAGCCCAGCCCCGAGCAGTGGGGGCAGGCGCCGTAGGGGGAGTTGAAGCTGAAGGTGCGCGGCTCGAGCTCCTCCAGGAAGGTGCCGTGCTCCGGGCAGGCGAACTTCTCGCTGAGCAGCTCGTCGACATCGTCGTCGGGCAGGAACACGCGCATCAGGCCCTCGCCGCGCGCCAGCGCCAGCTCGGTGGACTCGGCGATGCGCGTGCGGTCCTCCTCGTTGAGCTTCACGCGGTCGACGACGATGTCGATGTCGTGCTTCTCGTAGCGCTCGAGGTTGGCGTCGATGGCCTGGTCGAGGGTCTGCACCTCGCCGTCGAGGCGTACCCGCGCGAAGCCCTCCTTCTTGAGGTCCTGGAAGAGCTTCCGGTACTCGCCCTTGCGGCCGCGCACGAGCGGGGCGAGCAACATGGCGCGGGCCCCGGGGTAGCGCTCGAGCATGCGGTCGACGATCTCGCTCGCCGACTGCCGTTCGATGCGCCGCCCACACTCAGGGCAGTGCGGCACGCCGGCGCGCGCGAACAGCAGGCGCAGGTAGTCGTGGATCTCGGTGACCGTGCCGACGGTGGAGCGTGGGTTGTGGCTGGTCGTCTTCTGGTCGATGCTGATCGCCGGCGAGAGCCCCTCGATGGCGTCGACGTCGGGCTTGTCCATGATGCCGAGGAACTGCCGCGCGTAGGCGGACAGACTCTCGACGTAACGACGCTGGCCTTCGGCGTAGATGGTGTCGAAGGCGAGCGTGGACTTACCGGAACCCGAGACTCCCGTGAAGACGATGAAGGCGTTGCGGGGAAGCTCCAGGTCGATGCCCTTGAGGTTGTGCTCGCGGGCGCCGCGGATAACGATGTCCTGCAAGGTGCCTCCTGCTGGGACCGCCCGCCTGGCGGCGGAGCGGCGATCCTGCCGCGCGGGATCCTTCGGCGGAACGGGGGCGCCGCCGGTCACGACGACGGGCGCGACGCCGCGGGTCGAACGAAACAGTTTACCAGACCCCCGCAGCTCGGCACGGTGGCGGGGAATGCCGGACGCGTCCGCACGTCTCCGGCGCCGCCCGCCAGCGGGCGTCACGATCATGGGCGGCGGAGGATCGCTGTGGAGCGTCCCCGCCGCCCTGGCGGCGTTCGATCTCGGCCGAGCCCGGGCCTGCGGCCCCGCCCGCCGTTCAGCCCCCGTGCGCCTCCCTACGCAGGATCGCCAGGCTGCCGCGCATGGCGAACAGCACGATCGCCAGCACCAGCAGCACCGGCCACAGCGTCCACAGCAGGAACAGCGCGATGAGGGCGGCAACGGTGAGGGGGAGCCGCACCATCACCTCTCCCTTGCGGTCGCGCAGCGCGAGCTGCCTGCGGTTGCCCTCCGCGATCAGGCGGCCCAGGGCACGCCACATCATCTCGAGAGTCTCACCCAGACGGTCCCAAACGTCCTTGCGGTTGTCGTCGTTACGTTCTTGGTCGTTCATGCTCGTCCCTCCAGGGATGGGTTGGCAGGCCGCGATCAGCGCGGAAGCTGCGGTGTGCCGGAGCCTTCGGAACTCGCCGCCGGCGCGGGAGGATCGTGATCGGGGTGCTTCTCGGTGGCGCCGCGCCGCTCGACGGCGATGGTGAGGTTCGCGGCCAGCGCGGCGATAGCTCCGATCGCCGCCCACACGGGAAGCAGTACCGTGCCGATGACGCCGATGGTGAGGGGGATCTCGATGAGAGTGTTGCCCTCGTCGTTCTTGATGATGATGCGGCGGACGTTCCCCTCGCGCACCAGTTCCTTGATCTTGGAGACGACGGCCTCGCCGCTGACCTTGAACTCCTCGGTGAAGCTGTCACCTCGGTGGGTCTGCTGCTTGTCGTCGGCGGCGTTCTCGCGACGGTCCTCGTGGTCGCTCATGGTCCTTCCTCCTCGGGTTGCACGCGGCGGGCGTGCCGTGTTCGACACCCAAGGGTAGGGCCGCCCGGGGTGAGTCGACATCACCCGGAAGGATGAGGCGGCCGGCTTCGAGGGGTGAGCAGGGACCGGGCCTCCGGCCGCCTTCAGCCCTGACCCAGCTCGCGCGCGCGGGCCGCGGCCTGCGTGCGCGAACTCACACCGAGCTTGGAGTAGACGTTGCGGACGTGCGTCTTGACGGTGTTGAGCGAGACGTCGAGGCGGCGGGCGATCTGCTTGTTCGCGAGCCCCGCCGTGATGAGGCGGAGCACCTCGCGCTCCCGTTCCGAGAGCGGCTCGGGCTCGAACGGCGCGTGACCGCCCTCGCCCGGGGTGTGCGCTCCCTCGCCCTTCGTGCCTTCACGGTCCCCTCCCTCACGATCCTCGAGGTCGTCGTCGCTGGCGATGGCGTCCAGGGCCTGGCGCAGCACGGCACGCGCGCCTGCCGTCCGGTCTACCGGGGCACCGGCGGCGGCGGCGTCCCGGAGGGTGTCACGGGCGCCTCCCCCTGGGCTTCCCCCGGCCCGTCCGTCGGCCAGCGCCTGCCGGAGCCGCACACCGTCGGGATGCCGCTCGAGCAACCGGATCACCTCCGCCTCGCCGCGCGCCTGAACGGCATGGAGCAGAGCGTCCTCGAGGTCGCCACGGGCCTCCAGCGCTCCGGCGGCACGGCGGTGGAGTTCCGCGGGCAGGTCGGGCCGTGCCGAGCGCAGCCGGTGCTGCAGCAGGTCCTGGAAGAAGGCGTGGTAGCGGAAGCGTCGGCGCTGAGCGTCGATCGGCACCAGGAACAGGTTGTGGTGTTCGATGTGGTCCAGCATGGCCTGGGCGTCGGAGGTGCCGGTCACCGCGCTCGCCAGCTCGGCATCGAGCTCGTCGAGGATCGAGGTGAGCAGGAGGAAGTCCTGCACTTCCTGCGGTTGCCGGGTGAGCACCTCCTCGGTGAGGTACTCCAGCACGAAGCGGTCGGTGCCGGTGAAGAAGCCGATGAAGGCGTGCGGGTCGCGCTGGCCGCGCAACGACAGAGCTGCCAGCTGGAGGCCGGCGGGCCAGCCCTCGCTGCGCCAGGTGAGCTCGTCCACGTCGGCGGGGGCGAGCTCCAACCCCAGAGCGGCGAGCATCGAGCCGGCCTCCTCGACGGTGAAGCGCAGCTCGTCGGCGCGCACCTCGCTCAGGGCGTGCGCCACCCGCAGGCGAGCCAGCGGCAGGGGGGGGTCGGCCCGCGTCGCGATCATCAGCCGCAGCGGCTCGGGCGCGTGGTCGAGCAGGAAACGCACCAGCTCGTGCACGCGGTCGGCGTGCACGACGTGGTAATCGTCGAGGACCAGGACCAGCGGCTCGATGTTCTCGGCGACGTCGTTGACGACCGTGATGAGGGCCGCCTCGAGATCCTCGCCGACGAAGTCCCCTAGCTCGCGCAGGGTCTCGTCGCGCCGTTGAAGGGCGGCCACCAGATGACGCAGGAAGCGTTGCGGCGCGTTGTCGGCCTCGTCGAGCGAGAGCCAGGCTACGGGATGGGGGGTACCGGCCGCCCAACTCGCCAGGGCGGTGGTCTTACCGTACCCGGCGGGCGCCGACACCAGCGTCAAACGACCCGCCGCCGCCTCGTCGAGCCGGGCGAGCAGGCGCGGCCGCGGCGCGCGATCCGCCCGTGGCGGCGGCGGCCGCAGCTTGGTGGTGACGATGGCGCTCGTCGCGGTCCTTCCTGCGGCGCCGGCTGCCGCACGTTGCGCCGCGGCGGACCGGTTCCGCGTCACGGTCCGGGGCCTTTCCAGTATAGGGGGCGCCCGCGGCCGCACCGCCATCGGCCTGCCGGGCGGCGTGCGCCGCCCGGCAGGGCAGCGGGCGTTCCCCATGAGGCCCGCCGTTGCTCCGGCGACTGCTATCCTCGACTCCGGTACTCGGGCAAGCACGTGCGCATACGCGGCGCCGACGGAGATCGGTGGCGTCACGTGGTTCGCCGTTCCGAGCGGGAGGTATGCATGAAGCTCCGGTTCCTCGGCCACTCCGGTTTCCAGATCACGGCAGAAGGGCATGAGGTCGTCATCGATCCGTTCATGACCCACAACCCCGCCACCTCTGTCGAGGCGAGCGAGGTCGCGCCCAGCCACATCCTGCTCAGTCATGCGCACGGAGACCACTACGGGGACACCCCGAGCATCGCCGAGCGCACCGGCGCCACCGTCGTCGGCCCGGTGGAGATCACCAACTACGTGTCCGAGCGGGGCATGAAGGGGCACGGCATGAACATCGGGGGCGGCTTCGCGTTCCCCTTCGGGCGGGTCCAGTTCACCCCCGCCTGGCACTCGAGCTCGTTCCCGGACGGCACCTACGGCGGCATGCCAACCGGCATCGTCCTGGAGATGGGGGGCAAGCGCGTGTACCACGCCGGGGACACGGCGCTGTTCAGCGACATGCGCTTGATCGGTCGCAAGGGGCTGGACCTGGCGATGGTGCCTATCGGAGACTTCTTCACCATGGGCCCGGACGACGCGCTGGAGGCCGTGAAGCTGCTCGCGCCGAAGGTCGTCGTCCCCATCCACTACAACACCTTCGAACCCATCCGTCAGGACGCTCAGGCGTTCAAGGCGAAGGTGGAGAACGAGACGGATGCGCGCTGCCTGGCACTCGAGCCGGGGGACGACTTCGAGCTCTGACGCACCGCCGCCGGGGGCCCGGCGCGGCGGGGGCGGAGCGTGCGGTATGGTTCGCTTCCGCGTGGCGCGTGGCCGGGTAGAGTGAATGCATCGTGGCGCAGTCGGCCGGGTGCCGCCACTAGGTGCGGCGCTTGGGAGCGACCGCCGAAGGGGACGGGATGAGCGCCGGGAACGACCAGCCCGCCTTCGTACCGGGGGGCTACCAGATCGTTCAGAAGCTGGGTTCGGGCCAGACGTCGCACGTCTACCTGGCCGAGCACAGCGAGTTCGGTCGTGTCGCGCTCAAGCTCCCTCGCGAAGAGCTGCATGAGCGTCCGGTGCTGCGCCGCATGTTCGAGAACGAGGTGCAGATCACCGTCAAGCTGTCGCACCCCAACATCGTCGCCGCCTTCGATGGCTTCCCCACGGGCAAGCGCGCCTTCCTGGCGCTGGAGCTGTGTGCCGGCGGCACCCTCGACCAGTTGTTGCTGGAGAAAGGGCGGCTGGTGTTGGAGCAGGCCTACGAGCTGGTGGAGGGCGTGGCGGCCGGACTGGCGCACACGCACCGACGGAGCGTTCTGCATCGCGATGTCAAGCCAGCCAACGTCTTTCTCACCGAAGGTGGCGTGGCCAAGCTCGGTGACTACGGCACCGGTATCTTCCAGGCCGAGGACTCCAAGGATCGCGTGGGTACAGCGTTCTACATGGCGCCCGAGGTGTTCGAGGGCAAGCCGGCGACCGTGCGCGGTGACATCTACAGCCTGGGTGTGCTGGCCTACGAGGTCCTGGCGGGCGAGCGGCCCTTCGTGGGCGACACCTACGACAGCCTGATGCTCGCCCACCTGTCGGGCATCCCACGGGATCTGGCGGTGCTACGCCCCGATCTTCCGCGGGCGGTGGTGCGTGTGGTCACCAAGGCGATCTCGCGCGACGCCGACAAGCGCTTCGCGACGGTCGCCGAGTTCGCCAATGCGTTCCGGGTGGCCACCGGGCGGCCGGAGGCGGTCACGGAGGTGGTGGAGAGGCCCACGGAGGCTCCCCGCACCGGTCGCGCGAGCCGACTCCCCAAGGCCGCCGGGACCGAGTCCGAGGCATCCAACGAAGGCAACGGGGCAGAGCGCGGTGGGCTGCTGGGCTGGTTGCTCCGACGTCGCGACTGAGGTAGCGCTTCGAGGTACCGTAGCACCGGTCCGGCCTACGCTCGGAGCGTGCTCGTGAGGGTACGCTCAATCTTGAGCGCGTTACTCGACATTCGCCGGGAGCGCCGCTATACTAAAACTCGGAACGAGTCCTAGATAGGGCGAGGGCCCTCCCGACCGATCCACGGACCTCACGAGGTGTATGCATGACCGACACGACCCTGGATATCCGCAACCTGCACGCCCGCATCCGCGGCGGTGAAACGATCCTGCGGGGCGTCGACCTGACGGTTCCCCGTGGCGAGGTGCACGCCCTGATGGGCCCCAACGGGTCCGGCAAGTCGACGCTCGCCAAGATCATCGCAGGCGACCCGAGCTACGAGGTCACCGAGGGCTCGATCCTGCTCGAGGGTCAGAACGTGCTCGACCTGGAGCCCGATGAGCGGGCACGCGCCGGCCTCTACCTCGCCTTCCAGTATCCGGTCGAGGTGCCGGGTGTGTCGATCGCGAACTTCCTGCGTCTGGCCCTCAATGCACGCCGGGCCGAGGGCGAGGAGATCGGCGTGATGGAGTTCTACCAGAAGCTCCAGAAGGCGGTCGAAGCGCTCGACTGGGACGAGTCGATCCTCGAGCGCAACCTGCACGAGGGGTTCTCGGGTGGCGAGAAGAAGCGCAGCGAGATCCTCCAGCTGCTGGTGCTCGAGCCCAAGTACGCGATCCTGGACGAGACCGACTCCGGGCTCGACATCGACGCCCTCAAGGTCGTGTCGCAGGGGGTCAATGCCGCCCGCGGCCCCGACTTCGGCTGCCTGATGATCACGCACTACCAGCGACTGCTGAACTACATCGTCCCGGATCGCGTCCACGTCATGGTCGACGGGCGCGTCGTCACCGAGGGCCCCAAGGAGCTCGCCATGGAGCTCGACAGCAAGGGCTACGACTGGGTCCGTGACCAGGTCGGTGCATGAGCCGCCGGACACACGCGGACGCCTCTCGTCGAGAGGGGAGGGACGCATGACGGATGTGACGAAAGCCGATCCCGATGCCGACGGACTCCAGGGCATGGAGCACACCAAGCAGTACGACTTCCGGCTCCCGGAGACGTACTTCTACCGGTCCGAGAAGGGTCTCGATCGACGCGTGGTCGAGAAGATCAGCTACTTCAAGCAGGAGCCGGAGTGGATGCTCCAGTTCCGCTTGAGGGCGCTGGAGATCGCCGAGAAGAAGGGGCCGCCCAAGTGGGGCCCCGACCTCAGCGGCCTGAGGTTCGAGAACATCTACTTCTACATCCGTCCGAACGAGCGCCAGGGCACCGTGGATTCCTGGGACGAGATCCCGGAGGAGGTGCGCGAGACCTACCGGCGCCTGGGCGTGCCCGAGGCGGAACAGCGCGTGCTGGCCGGCGTCGGTGCCCAGTACGAGTCGGAGATGGTCTACCACAAGCTCAAGGAGGAGTGGGAGAAGAAGGGCGTCATCTTCCTCGACACCGACACCGGTCTCAAGGAGCACCCTGAGGTCTTCAAGGAGTACTTCTCCACCGTCGTGCCCCCGGAGGACAATTACTACGCCGCGGTCAACAGCGCGGTGTGGTCGGGCGGATCCTTCGTGTACGTGCCCGAAGGCGTCGAGGTCGGGGTGCCGCTGCAGGCGTACTTCCTGCTGAACGCGCAGAGCATCGGCCAGTTCGAGCGCACCCTGATCATCGGCGCGCCCGGCTCGAAGTTCCACTACATCGAGGGCTGCACGGCGCCCGCGTACACCACCGACGCCTTCCACTCCGGCGTGATCGAGATCATCGCTCAGGACAACAGCCAGGTCCGCTACTCGACCATCCAGAACTGGTCGCACAACGTCTACAACCTGGTGACGCAGCGGGCGCTGGTGCATGCCGGCGCGTCGATGGGCTGGCTCGACGGCAATCTCGGTTCGAAGGTCACCATGAAGTACCCCAGCTGCTACCTGGTGGGCGAGCATGCGCACGGCGAGGTGCTCTCCATCGCCTTCGCCGGCGACGGCCAGCACCAGGACGCCGGCTCGAAGATGATCCATGCCGCGCCGCACACGACCAGCAGTGTGGTGAGCAAGTCGATCTCGAAAGGCTCGGGGCGCAGCAGCTACCGGGGCCTGGTGCAGATCCACGATGGCGCCGTGGGTGCCCGCTCCAACGTGGAGTGCGACGCGCTGCTGCTCGACGACACCGCCAAGACCGACACCTACCCGTACATCGAGATCAACGAGAAGACCGCCCACGTCGGCCACGAGGCCACGGTCAGCAAGCTCGACGACGAGCAGATCTTCTATCTGATGTCGCGCGGCCTGGCCGAGGACGAGGCCATGGCCCTCATCGTGCGCGGCTTCCTGGACCCCGTGGCGAAGGAGCTCCCGCTGGAATACGCCGTCGAGCTCAACCGCCTCATCGAGTTGGAGATGGAAGGGAGCGTCGGCTGAGCAGCCGCCGACGGGCGCGGCCTGCGCACCGCGCGCGGGCCGCGCCGTGAAGGCTGCCGGCCTCGAGACATGGCAACACTGGCACAGAATCCCGCGCTGTCCCCCGAGGCGGTCGAGCAGATCGTCGAGCGCTACCAGGAGCCGGCGTGGCTGGCCGAGGAGCGCCGCGCTGCGATGCGCAGCTACCAGGCGCAGCCCTTCCCGACCTCGCGCGACGAGCGCTGGCGCTACACCCAGTTGCGCCGCTTCGCGCTCGACGGGCTCGAACGGGTGCAGCAGCCGGCCGACACCTCCGTCTCGGAACGCATCCGCATGCGCATCACCGACTCGGACGCCGAGGGCGTGCTGGTGCACAAGGGCAACGAGGTCGTCCACCGTGAGGCTGCGATCCATGAGCAGGGGGTCGTCTTCACCGACCTTCGAAGCGCCCTGCGCGACCATGAAGCGTTGGTGCGCGAGCACCTCTACAAGGTCGTCAACGCCACCCAGAGCAAGTACGCAGCCCTCAACGCGGCGTTGTGGGAGAACGGCACCTTCGTGTACGTGCCCCGGGACGTCGAGGTGGCGCTGCCGCTGGGCGCCTTCACCACCGCCGACCGCGGCGGCGTGGGGCTCGGGCGCACCCTGGTGGTGGTCGAGCCCAACGCCAAGCTCACCTACCTCGACGAGTTCACCTCCGATCCGTTCGACGAGCGCCTGTTCTACGACGCCGCCACCGAGATCGTGCTCAAGGACGGCGCCAAGCTGCGCTACGTGAGCCTGCAGAACTGGAGCCGCAACGTCGCGCACATCAACAAGCTGCGCGCGCACGTCGGGCGTGACGCCCGGCTCGAGTCGCTGACGGTGAGCCTGGGGGCCGATGCCGCCCGGGCCGAGGTGGAGTGCCGTCTCGACGGCCCGGGCGCCGAGAGCGAGATGCTGGGGCTGTATTTCGCCGACAAGGGGCAGCACTTCAACCAGTACACCTTGCAGCATCACGCAGCCGACCACGCCCACTCCGACCTGCTGTTCAAGGGCGCGGCACGCGATGCCAGCGCGTCCGTGTACTCCGGCATCATCGTGGTCGATCCCGGCGCCCAGAAGACCGACGCCTACCAGACCAACCGCAACTTGCTGCTCGACGCCGAGTCCGAGGCGGTCAGCATCCCTCAGCTCGAGATCGGCGCCAACGACGTGCGCTGCTCGCACGGCTCGACCACCGGCCCGGTGCCCGAGGACCAGCGCTTCTACCTGATGAGCCGGGGGCTCTCGCCCGAGGTAGCTGAGCACGTGCTGGTGACGGGCTTCCTGTATGAGGTGACGAGCCGCGTGACGCTGCCCAAGGTGGCGGAGTATGTCGAGCGCGTGGTGCAGGCCAAGCTCGGCGTTCCCGGCGTCAGGGAGAAGCTGTGAGCACCCTGACGCGGACCGACGTCGGCTCGGTCGACGACTTCCCGGAGGACGGTGTCACGGCGCTGGCGGTCGAGGGACGCGAGATCGTGCTGATCCGTCAGGGGGAGGAGTTCTTCGCGCTCCCCGACCGCTGCACGCATGCGCGCTTCCCGCTCTCCGACGGCGAGCTGCTCGAGGGCAAGATCAAGTGCGCTCACCACGGCGCCACCTTCGACCTGCGCACCGGTGCGCCGACGTTGCCGGCCGTGAAGAAGATCCGCCTCTACGAGGTGGAAGTGCACGACGGCCGCGTGCTGGTCTGCGTGCAGGAGGCCTGACCCGGTTCGTGCGGAGGCGCCCGCCTACTCGGTCTCGAGCAGCACCGTGGCGCGCGCCTGGATGAAGTCGGGCGCCATCCCCTCGCTGGTCTTGAAGGTCACGCCGACGCGCGACGCGTCGATCCCCAGCTCGCCGGCGAGCTGGCGCTGGATGTCGCGCCGGGTCGGGCCCAGCCGCGGTTGGTCGAGCACCACCACCGCCGACAGGTTCACGATGCGGTAGCGGCCCACCTGATCGGAAAGGCGTTGCAGCACGGTCTGGAGGATCACCCTGCTGTCGAGGCCGCGGTAGTTGGGGTTGGACGGCGGGAAGTACTGACCGATATCGCCCATGGCGTAGGCGGCCAGCAGGGCGTCCGAGAGCGCGTGGAGCAACACGTCGCCGTCACTGTGCGCCACCGTTCCGACGGGGCTGCCCTCGATCTTCACCGCGCCGATGACGAGGGAGCGACCCGGTGCGAGGGCGTGAGCGTCCTCGCCGTAGCCGATGCGCATTCCGTCCATCGGGCCATTGTATGACGCCGCGTGCGAGAATGGCGGCCATGCCTCCCGCCGTCGGAGCCGCTGCCCTGGTGGGCATCACGCTCATCTGGGGCACCACCTTCGTGGTCATCAAGGAGGTGCTCAATACCATCCCGGTGCCGCTGCTGCTGGCGTTGCGCTTCACGCTTGCGGGGTTGCTGCTGAGCTGGGCTCGCTTCGATCGACGCGCCGTGAAGCCGGCTCTGGTGCTGGGGCTGCTGGCGTTCATCGGCTTCGCCACCCAGACCATGGGACTGTCCCTCACCACCGCCTCCAGGGCGGCCTTCATCACCGGTCTGAGCGTGATCCTCACGCCACTGGTCGCGGCGGTGTGGCTGCGTCGCCGCGTGGCCGGACGCGCCTACCTGGCGGCGCTGGTGGCGCTCGCCGGTCTCGGGATGATGACCCTGCACGGCGGTGCGAAGGCCATCAACGGCGGCGACGTGTGGGTACTCGCCACGGCACTCGCCTACGCGCTGTTCATCGTCTATCTGGGGGAGGTCGCCGGGAGGGCCTCGGCCACCTCGCTCGCCGCACTGCAGCACGTGCCCATGGCGCTGCTCGCGTGGCTGTGGGCGCTGCCGCAGGTGGGGGAGTTGCGGCACGTGCCGCTGACCACCTACCTGGCGATCCTCTACCTGGCGGCGGTGGCGACCGCCCTGGTGGCGGTGGTGCAGACCTACGCCCAGCGCGTGGTGCCCGCGCAGGTGGCGGCGCTCATCTTCGTGCTGGAGCCGGTGGTCGCCTCGATCTTCGCGTTCTTCCTGCTGGGCGAGCGGCTGGGCCTGGTCGGTTGGATCGGCGGCGCCCTGGTGGTTGCGGCGATGTTCCTCAGCGAGCTGCGGCCCCGGCGGCGCCCGGTGCCGTCGGGTCACCCGCTGGCGAGCGCGCGGAGCGCCTCTACACCCGGCGGCCCCGATGCCGGGCGAGGCGATGCCGGGTCCGGTCGGGCGGACGGCTGAGCTCGGCGCGACGTTGCAGGGTCGGTCCGATCGAGGACCGGCCG